>Ga0209002_10004809_pt1 | contig 10549 bp, 9 predicted proteins | sample Rifsed16ft2_FD_184010 | JGI IMG/M metagenome (GOLD analysis project Ga0209002, IMG submission 184010) | Soil microbial communities from Rifle, Colorado, USA - sediment 16ft 2 (version 2) | ecosystem: Environmental > Terrestrial > Deep subsurface > Rock core/Sediment | place: Rifle, Colorado...
CTGGAGATTGGAGAACGAGGGATTGAATCGCGTTCACAAGAGCAGGAGGAGCTTCAATTCCCTGAACTGGGGAAGGTGCAAGAATGATCTCAACCAGTGGCAGACGACGTCGCAACGTATTGAGCATATCGCGCAGCGCCGCGCCAGTCGCAGAAGTAACGATGCCGATCTTGCGCGGAAAAACCGGAATGGGACGCTTGCGTTCGGGAGCAAACAGACCCTCGGCCTCGAGCATCGACTTAAGGCGCAAAAACTCCTGATATAACGCGCCTTCACCCACAGGCCTGACTTGATCGGCATAGAGTTGGTATTGCCCGCTGACTTCGTAGATGCCGATCCTGCCGTGCACTTCCACCTCCATGCCATCCTGAAGTGCAACTCCTAAACGAGCTGCACTCGTCTTCCATATCACGCACTTAAGGGCTGCAGATGAATCCTTCAGGGTGAAATAAACATGACCCGAAGCAGGGCGCGACAGATTCGAGATTTCCCCCTGCACCCAGACATCCTGAAGCGATTCATCCTCTTCAAGGAGTTTGCGGATGTAGAACGTCAGCCGCGAGACTGTCCATTGCTGTGTGGAGAATAGGGTGGGTTGCATTGACAGGAGGATACTCGAATTTATGGAAGAATGTCAACAGAGTTGGGACAAATTGGCAGTTTGCCCAGCCTATTTCTCTGCTAAAATTCAACCATCCCATGAATCACCTCTGGTCACCGTGGCGTATGGAATACATCGAAAGTACTAACAAAGAAGACAGGTGTATATTTTGCATTGCGCAAGCCAACCAAGACAGCGCAGAGAATCTCATCGCGCATCGTGGTGAACTCGCCTATGTGATCCTGAACCGCTATCCCTACACGAGCGGGCACTTGATGGTCGTCCCGTTCGAGCACAAAGCCAGCCTTGAGGAACTTGATCCGGTGACCCGTGCCGAAATGATGGAATTGACAACGCGCTGTATGACCGTATTGCGCAAGGTTTACAATCCCCAGGCCTTCAACATGGGGGCGAACATCGGCGAAGCAGCCGGCGCGGGTGTGAAGGGACATGTTCATCTTCATATTGTGCCGCGCTGGAGAGGTGACACAAATTTCATGTCCACGCTGGGAGCCTCGCGCGTATTGCCCGAGCTGCTGGGAGATACCTATCAACGCATCAAGAATGGATTTCAAAAACCATGATGTAGGTTGGATTGCCAATCCGACTTACGCAACCTGGATCATCGCAATAGCTTTACTTCTGGGCAGCTGCCGCCCAAACATTGGGATAGTCACGAATCCACCTGAGCGTCAAACAACTGAGTTAACTGAAACATCTGTCCCCCTGCAATCCACACCAGCCACCCAAACTGTCGCTGAGCCAACTCCTATGATCGAAGTCGACAATCCATTGACAGGATTGCCCGTTGCAGACCCATCCATGTTCGAATTCCCGGCCGCGCTTGTTTCGATTTCACACTTCCCTGTTACGGCGCGTCCGCAGGCGGGGTTATCGTTCGCGCCGTATGTGTTCGAGATTTACATTACTGAAGGGGCAACGCGTTTCCTGACGGCTTTCTACGGTGAATTCCCTGCGCCTGAAGTTCCAGTCACCGGCAATTGCGAGATTAGAAGGGAGATCTTTACTCAAACCGGGCTGATTCTGGGCAACCGGGTCTGGCTGGATTCAAATGGAAACGGTCGTCAGGAAGCCTGGGAACGTGGCATCGGTGGAGTTTGCGTCAATTTGTATGATGCAAATGGCGCCTGGCTTCAACAGACCACAACAGACAGCAACGGCTATTATGGGTTCAATCTTGAAGTGGGAACATACTTCGTTGAGTTCCTTAAGCCTCCGGGGATGGAATTTGCCCAGAAAGATGTCTCGGATGAAGATAAGGATAGTGATGTGGATCAGGCGACAGGTCGCAGCGCTGCGCTGGATATCTCCTCCTCGCTTCTTCACCTGGACGCGGGCCTGATCCCGCTGGCGGTGCCCATCCCGGCTCCAACGGAATTTCCTGAAGCGAAAGTTGGACCCGTCCGATCGGGTCGTTTGGTTTACGCGGATATCGCGGCTTTCTTCCCCGATTCTTGTCTCATCTACGCATTCGCATCCGCTGAGGTGCTGGTGCACCTGCCGGTATGCGCTCTTGTAACACATGATGTTCAGGGCGGCGGTTATATGCTGGATATCAATGAAATGGCCCAACTGGCGAGGGACAGCAAGCAAGCAGACCAGGAAATCAATTACGCCAGCAATGTCTATGGCGCACAGCCGCCTCAAGGAGGAGTACCCGCCTCGCAACTGCATGTTTACATTGCGTGGCTCAATCAATCGGCATGGGTGTACGATCCGCTCTATCAAAGCTGGTGGCGCTATGTGGACGATGCAGATTCGCAAACGGCGGGCATGTTACACCCGGAAATTGACCGCCTGACAGGGCGTCAGTTACATTTTGAGAATGTAATCGTTCTGTTTGCCCAGCATGATGTAATCTCGCCAACCAACCTGGATATTCATCTTGAACAGGACTGGGTCGGCGACGCGCTGTTATTCCGCGATGGGAAGATGTATGAGATCAGGTGGAGCACGGTTGCAAGCGACGAAGAACTGCAAACCGGTCGCCGTAAACCTATTCAATTCCTCAGTCTCAATGGCAGCACACCTCTCCCACTCAAGCCGGGACATACATGGGTGCTGATTGTCACACCTGAAACGCCTGTCACTGAAATGTCAACAGGTGAATGGCTGTTACAATTCCACCAGCCGGCAGGCGCGAAGTAAATAGTGACTGGAGACTAGAGATTGGAGATTTGCAGAAGGATGCTCCCTGGTATTGCGCGCAAAATCATCTTCGCATGTCTCATCTTTTTTCTCTCGGCCTGCGCGAGCGCGAAAAATGTTCAACCGCCTCCAATCGAAACACAACCGCCGGTCCTTACCACTACATCTACATCAACTGCAATTCCTACCGCAACATACACTCCTCAACCACGCCTTTCCCCTGTCACATACGGGCCTGAGCTTGAGGGTTTTCCCTCAGGTGTGAATCCACTCACTGGACGCGCCGTGGCAGATCCTTCACTCTTGAGTTTTCCCGCCGTGCTTGTTTCCATCAGCAATATGCCTGTTAGCGCGCGCCCACAGGCAGGGCCCGGCTTCGCGCCGTGGGTCTTCGAACTCTTTATCGGCGAAGGCACGACTCGTTTTATGGGCGTCTTTTATGGTGATTACCCGCGTGCAGTCCCAAACGTCAATGGCGGGTGCGAAGTGCGCGAAGAGATTATTCATCCAAAGGGAGATTGGGTTGGCAACCGCGTCTGGCTGGATGAAAACGAAAACGGCCAGCAGGATGCCTGGGAGGCCGGTGTTGGAGGTGTCTGCATCCAGTTGTTAAACGGGATCAGCCGCGAGGTCCTGAGTGAAACGACAACCGATTCCAACGGCTATTATGCATTCGAGCGCCCGGATGTCCAGTCGATCATCCGTTTTATCAAGCCTGAATCCTATCAATTCACCAAATCGAATGTGGATAATGATGACCGCGATAGCGACGCGCATGTATTGACTGGAGAAACTCCAATTTTTCAAGCAGACGCGACCGCCTCATTCTGGGACGCGGGCTTGACTGGCGAAGCCGTGTCCGAAGAGCCCATCCCCCTGCCAAGTCCCATCGTGACAGGTACGCCGCCAAACTGGTATATTCCATCTGAGCCGTACGTCGGTCCGATCCGTTCCGGGCGATTGACCTATAATCAAATTGCACATATGTTCCCGAATAGTTGTCTCGTTTATGCCAGCGCGGCGTGGGATATCGGCGAGAGACTGGACGCGTGCGAGATTGTTTATGGCGTGGACAAGACGACTCCAAACAGCGCGTTATTGACGGTAGCGCGTTTACGTGAACTGGCTGAAGAAAGCCTGAACGCGAGACAGGCGGTTAACTATTCAGGCAATCTGTTTTCAGATACTGTCCCCGCGGCCGGGCAGGCTGCAAACACAATCAACGTTTACTATCATTCGTACAGTCAATCCGGCTGGGGATATGATCCCATCTCACAGACATATCTGCGTTACACAGACCGCGCCGATGGGACGGGAGAGTTATTCCCTGCCATGGATCGGTTGACTGAAAGACAACTGGCGTTTGAAAATGTGGTCGTTGTCCTTGCCGAGCACATCCGCTTTCGCCACAATCAACTTGAAGTTGATTTCAGTCTGGGACAAAAACGCCCCGCCTACCTGTTCCGCGATGGGCAGGCTTTCAAGATCTTTTGGTCTACAGAAAACCGCGCATGGGAAAGGAGAACCGGCCTCCTGCGCCCGATGCACTTTGTGGACGCGCGCCATAATCTTATCCCTTTACATCCGGGGCGTACCTGGATTCACATTGTCACGCCATATTCTTCTGTTACCGATCAAGGAAATGATCAATGGCTGATTCAATTCGTCCAGCCGTATGATCCAATTGATACGCCTGTACCGTGAGAGCAGGAATCTTTTGCAGCAATTGGTGACAAACATCAGTATTGTTGAATTTGGAAAAGGAGTAAAGTTACAGGAGACGCAATTACCTGCAAAGGAAGGTTTCTCATGCACCCCTACGTCATCCCCTTGAAAGCTTTGTTCGAAAAGCATGCTGATCCAACTCAGGCCGCGCCGATGAAGAAATACATGCGCGATCAGTTCGACTACCTGGGCATCAAGTCGCCGCAGTTCAAAGTGTTATTCAAACAATTCCTTTCCGAACATGGATTGCCGCCTGTAACTGACCTGGATCGGATCGTTCGCGAATTGTGGCCGTTGCCCCAGCGCGAATTCCAATACCTTGGTGTCAGTCTCATGAGCAGGCTGGATAATCAATTGCTGCCAAAATCAACAAGGATCATCGAATATGCGCTCACCCATAAATCCTGGTGGGATACGGTGGACAGTATCGCAGGCGGCACACTGGGAACACACTTTCGCCGCTTCCCGGATATGCGCGAAAAGTATCTCACCAAATGGCGCGCATCTGATAACTTTTGGCTGAGACGGACAACGATCTTGTTTCAACTGGGCTACAAAAACGAAACCGACTTTGAACTGTTATGTGACATCATCCGCGAGAACCTGGACTCAAAAGAGTTCTTCATCAATAAAGCCATTGGCTGGGCGCTGAGGCAATATGCCTGGACTAACCCGAAAGCGGTAAGGAAATTCGTGAAAGCCACGCGGCTCCATCCATTGAGCAGGCGTGAGGCGATGAAACACATTGAGGAGTAAGTTGTGCTCCAGCAGGGTCTGCGACCCTGCGCTTGACCTGGAAATATCGCGGTCTGAGACTGCATTTGAGCAATACTCAAAGCAAGAAGAGCATGGCCCAAGAAGATAACAATGGCAAAACCCATTGGCTTTATAATTGATTCGTATACATTCGCACAGGAGGAGCAATGGCTAAAGAAACCGAAGCCGTCATTCTATCCGCGGCGCGCACGCCAATCGGAAAGTTTCAGGGTTCGTTAAGCGGTGTACCGGCAACCCACCTGGGGGCAGTTGCTGTCAAAGCCGCACTGGAACGCGCACAGGTCAACCCCGACGAGATCGAAGAAGTGATCATGGGCAATGTTGTGCAGGCAGGCGAGGGCCAGGCTCCGGCGCGTCAATCGGGAATCCTGGCCGGCATCCCGCCAACAGTCGGCGCAAGCACGATCAACAAGGTCTGCGGCTCGGGATTGAAAGCCGTCATGTTCGCTTCGCAGGCTATTCGTGCGGGGGACGCGGACCTCTTCGTCGCCGGTGGGTTTGAGTCCATGAGCCGCGCGCCCTATCTGATCACAGGTCGTTCGGGAGAGTTGAAGTTCGGGGATCAACCCCTCACCGACGCCCTGCTCAAGGATGGTCTGTGGGATCCGTTTGAGAACTGGGGCATGGGAAACGCGGCCGAATTTATCGCAGACGAGTACGAAGTGACGCGCGCGGCGATGGACCAGTTTGCGCTGCAGTCTCATCAGAAAGCTGTCGCGGCTCAGGAAGCGGGAAAGTTCAAAGCTGAGATCGTTCCGGTTCAAGTGCCCGGACGAAAAGGTGAAGTGCACACCGTTGACACAGATGAAGGCCCGCGCAGGGATACATCGCTGGAGGCACTGGCAAAACTCAAGCCCTCATTCAAAGCGGATGGAAAAGTGACGCCGGGAAATTCCTCCCCAATGAACGATGGCGGGGCCGCAGTTGCGGTCGCCTCACGCGCCTATGCAGAAAAAAATAATCTCAGACCCCTCGCAAAGGTTGTCGGCTTCACACAAGCCGCTGTGGAACCAAAGTATTTGTTCGCCGCGCCCGCAAAAGCCATTCCAAAACTGCTCGAAAAGATCGGCTGGACATTGAAAGATGTGGACTTGATCGAACTCAACGAAGCCTTCGCGGCGCAAGTACTTGCAGACGGTTACGCCCTTGCCGACCAGGGTTGGGATTGGAGCAAGGTCAACGTCAACGGCGGCGCGATCGCGTTGGGACATCCGCTGGGCGCGAGCGGCGCACGCGCGTTGACCACGTTAATTTACGCGTTGAAAGACCGCGGTTTGACGCGCGGCATTGTGTCGCTTTGTTTGGGAGGCGGTGAAGCTGTGGCGATGGCGGTTGAGATTGAGTAGGCACGTATACAGGTAGACCAGTAAACATGTGTGTACTTGTGTACGTGTTTACTTGTTTACATTTCCAGAGGAACCATGAATAAACAGGAACGTGACTCAAAAATTGAGCTCTACGGGCGCGGCTACGACTTGCTGACCGCCGCGCTGGCTGAAATCCCGCGTGAGGCGTGGCTGTTCAAACCGGAACCAAAAGAGTGGAGCGTCCACGAAGTCATCATCCACCTCGCAGACTCCGAAGCAAACGCGGCGTTACGAGCGCGCAAGTTAATCGTCGAGCCGGATGGCATGTTGATGGGATACGATCAGGATCAATGGGCAGTCACGTTGAACTATCACGAGCAGGATCTTCAAGATGCGCTGGATATTGTAAGACTCGTTCGCAGGACGACATATGAATTACTCAGGAGGCAACCCGATGATGTATTCGAACATTCGGTAAAACATCCCGAATATGAGGAACCTTACACATTCGAGCAATGGCTCGATATATATTCAGCGCATATTCCAGGGCATATCGAACAAATCAAGAATAACCATAGCCTCTGGCGGGATACACAGGGATAAGCTTGTGCCGTTTATTATAAAAATGGAGCGGGAACCTCTCATTTTGGGTTTCGACAACACCACGGTGAGGGAATAGCAATGACCAATGGCAAGCATGTTGAACGTATCGATGCCCTGACAGGGTGCGCAAATCTGCTGGCCTTTCTGGAAATCTTTTCAACGCGGCTGAGTTCCCCACCTGAATCTTCGTTTTCGCTTCTGGTAATTGACTTGAACGACTTTATGGCTTTCAATGCCGCACAAGGTCGCGAACAAGGCGATGCGGTTTTGCATTGGATCAGCATCGTGCTGCGGGATACCGGTTTGCCTGTGTATCGGATTGGCGGAGATGAATTCCTGGTTGGATTTGACGAAGGTAAGCTTGAAGAGCGCGAACAGATTGCGCGGGCTGTATTTGATCGCCTGAACCAGGAAAGCGCACAGTTTGGCTGGGCAAACCCCGCTTCTGTTATTTTGATCCACTTTCAAAACGAAAAACTCGGGATTGCGGATCTGTGGATCGCAATCAGTGACGCCCTGTTCGACGTAAAGATCTATGGCGAACGCGGATTCCTGGTGAATATCTATACCCACACTTCCGCACTCAATAATTACCAGCTGCATGTGATCAACATGCTGACCGAACGATTGCTCTCCTTCGCAAATCGTCTGGATGCCACGCACCAGATCGCCTATCTGGATCCGATCACACAGCTCCCGAACAGCCTTGCCGCTGAAATAGAGATGAAACGTGCCATCGAGCATTCGCGCCGGCCAGGGAGCCAGTTTTCGATTTTGTTCATAGATGGAGATGACCTGCGCTTCTACAATGAGATCAGTTATTCCGCAGGTGATCAGATGCTCCGAAGGTTATCGGATCTGCTCGCGCAACACCTGCGCCCCGGCGACTTTCTGGCACGCTGGCGGGTGGGGGATGAATTCCTCGTGGTATTACCGGAGACCGGCGCCGAAAAGGCGTTTGCGGTTGCCGAGCGGCTCAGGGCTGCGGTGGAACGGGAATCGAAATCATGGGAGATCCCGGTGACAGTATCGATAGGCATTTCAACATGTCCCTTGAACGGACAAACGCACGATGAGCTGTTGAGCGCAGTGGAAAAAGCCGCGAAGGTATCGAAGGATAACGGCAAGAATCGAGTCAACGCCGCTTGATTTGACTACGGGATTTTGTGCCTCCTGTGTACTGCACCAGGCCGTCAGACTCCACAGTTGGCTTATCTCTGAATAACAAAATTGAAATAACCCAGTTGATAATCACCTCGGTCTTCGATCGTTACCGTTAAACCCTCGATCGGTTGTGCAGGGAAATATAACTGGCTCGTTATCACCTCCCCACCCTCAGGCTGCACCTTGACGTGGATATGCTCAATCGGCCTGCTCGAATATAAACCCGGCAGAATCGTTTCAAGATGGTAACGTCCCTGCGAGTCGCTGAATTGGTGGCCGCGTAAACGATAGCCTATGTTGTCGTATTCGCCGTTTGCATCGGCCTGCCAAAAGTCAAGCCAGGCGTTTGGCAAAGGCCGGCAGTTCTGGTCAAGAACATAGCCGACGAGAAGGAGGCGCGTGCCTGGCATTCCTTCTTCCAAAAGTGAGTTGCGTTCAGGGGTGTTGGGGCTGTAATAAGGACCTTCTGTTTGCGATTGAGTCAGTGAATTGCAGGTGGGTGCAGGGAGGCTGATTCCCATCTGGGTAAAGAAATCATTGTTGGGAGAGGGGACCGTGGACAGGTCAATGGATTTGGTCAATGCGGGTGTAACGGGATCCGGCTCAGACGTGGACGGGGGCGGGGTATCTGTTGAAAATGATATTGGGTCAGGTTGAGTCGCCGCTAATTCGGATGTGTTCGCGCAAGCAGTCAAAATGCTTAACGCATATAGCAATCCAAGTATTCTTCTCATGAAAATTCTCCTTTCGAGTCTAGATGGACATTGACACATGCCTCTTACAGCCGCTTATAATCACATCTCATTGGAGGTTATGTGAACATTTTTCACAAGGTATTGGATTTTTATCGCGACCCTGAATACTTTTCAGAAGTTCGCAAGATCGCTGTGCCGATCATTATCCAGCAGTTGATGTTCTCGGGGCTGAACATGCTGGGCGTTGTGTTCGTCGGGCAAAAGGGCGACGCCTCGGTTGCGGCGGTCGGCCTGGCAGGGCAGATCGCCTTTTTGTTGAACCTGGTTCACTTTGGGATCATCAGCGGCGCGGCCATGTTCACCGCACAGTTCTGGGGAAGGCGCGACGTACCCAATCTGCGGCGTGTGCTGGGTCTGTGCTTGATACTGGCTGTTTCAGCCAGTATCATCTTTTTTGCACTCGCACAATTGCTGCCTTCACAGATATTGCATATCTACTCACAAGACCCGGTTGTGATCGAACTTGGAAGAAGTTATATCCGCACTTTTTCATGGACCTTCCTTTTCTTCGCAATCACCTTTAGCTACGCCCTGGTCATGCGCTCCACGGGCGATGTAAAAACACCGACCACCATCAGCGTCGGTGCATTGCTCATCAGTACATTCCTTTCCTATTCGCTGATCTTTGGGAAGTTTGGTTTGCCTGAACTGGGCATTCAAGGCGCGGCACTGGCGGCCGTGATTGCACGCGCGCTTGAGTGTGTGACATTGCTGTCGATTATCTACCGGAAAAAATCGCCTGTGGCCGCGTCGCTTCGGGAGCTCACGGATTTCGATACGGCTTTTATCCGCAAGGTCATCAAGCCCTTGCTTCCCGTAATATTGAACGAGTTGCTCTGGTCACTTGGCATCACAACTTACAATATCATCTACGGACGGATGGGGACAACATCCTACGCCGCGATCAACATCGTTTCCACAATCGAGCAGGTGGCGTTTGTTCTTTTCATCGGTATCGCGAACGCAACGTCAGTGCTGATCGGGAATAACATCGGCGCGGGAAAGGAGGAACGCGCCTACACTTATGCAGGCCGCTCGCTCGGACTGGGCATTGTCGGTGGTATGCTGATGGGAATCATCCTGCAGCTCGTTAAAGCACCTGTCCTCTCGCTTTACAACGTCTCACCTGAGGTGATTGAGAACGCAGGGTATATCATTAACATTGTCAGTTTGTTCCTATGGGTAAGAGTCAACAATATGACCATTGTGATCGGCATCCTGCGCGCGGGCGGCGATACGCGCTTCTCCCTCTTCCTGGATGGCATCATCATCTGGCTGGTGGGTGTGCCTGTGGCTTATCTGGGTGCATTCGTCTTCCACCTCCCTGTTTACTTTGTGTATCTGTGCGCGATGTCCGAAGAAGCCACAAAATGGTTCTTGGGGATCCATCGTTATTTCTCGCGTAAATGGATCAACAATCTCGCCGCGCAGGTCGAGGGCGTCTGATG
>Ga0209002_10004813_pt1 | contig 10543 bp, 13 predicted proteins | sample Rifsed16ft2_FD_184010 | JGI IMG/M metagenome (GOLD analysis project Ga0209002, IMG submission 184010) | Soil microbial communities from Rifle, Colorado, USA - sediment 16ft 2 (version 2) | ecosystem: Environmental > Terrestrial > Deep subsurface > Rock core/Sediment | place: Rifle, Colorado...
TGCGCTCAGAATGACGCTCTTTTTGTCATGCTGAACGCAGTGAAGCATCTCACACTGGATCGACGATAATGTAACATGACTTAATGCGTTTGTATTAATTTTTTAAACGAATAACGAATCACGAATAACTAATAATGAAATTGAGAGGAGGTAAAAAATATGGCGGGTCCAGGGGCATGTCATGAAGATGCAGAGATCGAACGACGCAAGACCGATTCGATCTATCATCAGGTGAAAGAGTTTCTCGACAAGGGAGAAACGCTGGCGGTAGCCACGATCGTATCGACGCGCGGTTCCACCCCCAGGGAGGTGGGCGCCAAGATGGTCGTGACCGCCTGGGGCGAGATTCTGGGAACGATCGGGGGAGGTTGCGGAGAGGCGGATGTAAAGCGCGAGGCTATCGAAGTGATTCGGACACGCAAGCCCAGGGTGGTGCGCGTGGATCTCCTTGACGACATCTCTTCAGACAGCCCGGCTGTTTGTGGAGGAATTATGAACGTTTTTATCGATCCCTGGTGGAAAGAACGTGACGCAGAGGGTGCGGGCAAATAATGAGCCGGTTATCTGAAGAGTTGATTCAGATCCAGGAGCAGGGGGATGCCGCCGTGCTGGCGACCGTGATTGACGCGGGCGAGAAAAGCGGGGTGGAGCCGGGCGATAAATGTCTTGTCCGTGACGGCAGGATCACGAGCGGTACGATTCGTCATGAAGGGCTCCTCCAGGCAATCCTCCAAGAGGCGGAGAATCGCCTGCGGGAAGAGAAATCGAAATCGGTGGCCCTGGAGTTCCCCGATGCGGGAGGCAAGATAGAAGTATTCTTCGAGGTGATGCCCGCTCCGCCCAAAATCATTGTGGTGGGCGCAGGTCACATCGCTGTTCCGCTGGTGAAATTAGCCAAGGTTTTGGATTTTCGTGTTATCGTCATGGATGATCGCATGCTGTTCGCCAACCGGGAGCGGTTCCCTGAGGCCGATGAGATTCTCGTGGGGGATATGGCGGCGGCACTGAAGGGGTTGCCGATTAATTCCTCAACCTATATTGTCCTTATTACCCGGGGCCATAAGTACGATGAGCTCTGCCTGCGGGAGATCATTCATGGCCCGGTGAAGTACATCGGCATGATCGGCAGCAGGAGACGAATCAAGGCGTGCTTTCAGAGATTCAAAGAGGAGGAGAATATCGCCGAGGAGGTCATCCAGAGAGTTTACGCTCCCATCGGCTTGGATTTCAACACGGAAACCCCTGAAGAGATTGCCCTTTCCATTCTCGCCGAGATCGTCAAGGTGCGCCGGGGGGGCAAGGCTCAGTCTCTGTCGGGGAAGTAGTTCACGCAAGCGGAATATAGAGGATTGAGGATAGAGGATTGAGGATTGAGGATTGAGGATAGAGGATAGAGGATAGAAGGGTGACGGATGATCGCTATCTTCGATCCTCGATCTTCTATCTTCGATTATGACGGATGGTGGGGAAGAGAATCACCGGAGTTATCTTCTCCGACTTGGGCCAGGCGTCTTCCTTCATGGCTTTGGATTGGGTGCAAAAGGCCTTGCGCGACGGGCTCGGCTTTTCCCCCTTTCCGGCGACGCTCAACTTGCGGCTGGAGTCCGACCAAGCGATGGCGGTGTGGCAGGAGGTGAAGAGCGAGATGCGCGGCATCGATATTATCCCTCCGGATCCCTCGTTTTGTAAGGCGCGCTGTTTTTTGGTTGAAATTGAAGGGAAGCAAAAAGGCGCCGTGCTGCTTCCGGAAGTCGAGGGCTATCCGGCAAACAAGGTCGAGGTGATTGCTCCGGTCCGGCTGAAGGACGAGCTCCGCATCCGGGATGGAGGGCAGATCACTTTGGAATTTACGGGTTGACCCCGATCCAAGAAAGGGCTGTGCGAGAAACGGCTAGGGGGCAGCGACGAATTCTTTGATTAGCGCTTTGTGTATGAACGTAATTTTGGATCGGGGTTGATTTCCATGCGAAAATTAATCGTCGGCATATCCGGCGCCACAGGCGCGATCTACGGGGTGCGGATCTTAGAGGTCCTTGCGGGAGTTAAAGACGTTGAGACCCATCTGGTGCTGACCCGTGCGGCCAAGATGACGATTCAAGTGGAGACCCCTCACTCTACCAAAGAAGTGGAGGCATTGGCGGATTACGTTCACGACATCAACAATGTCGGCGCCGGTATAGCGAGCGGCTCCTTCCGCACGGAGGGCATGGTGATCGCCCCTTGCTCGATGAAATCGATGGGCGGGATCGCCCACTCGATAGCCGGCGACCTTCTGGTGCGGGCCGCCGATGTGGTGCTCAAAGAGAGAAAGAAGCTGGTGCTCCTTGCGCGCGAGACGCCGCTCCACTTGGGCCATCTGGAGAGCATGGTTGCCCTGACGCGGATGGGAGCGGTGATTTTTCCGCCGGTGCCGGCGTTCTATCATCGGCCCAAGACCCTCGATGATGTGATCAATCAAACCGTCGCCCGCGTGCTCGACCAATTCGGTATCGACGTGAACCTCTTTGAACGGTGGAGCGATGAGCAGATGAGCCGCCATCCCGAAGCGAAGCGTGCAGCGAGCCGTGGCGACCGTAAAAAGTGAGGCGTACTGTCTCACTACTCTGCCCCAACATGCCGCATAGGCGCGAAAAATCCCTCACAGCTACGCAGCAGAGAAAGAAAGAGCATCTCGAGCTCTGTCTTGACGCCAGGCCTGTTGTCCCTCCCTATGGCACGGGCCTGGACCGATACTCTTTTCTCCACAATGCCCTGCCGGAGGTCGATATCGATGAAATCGACTTGAGCACCTCCTTCCTGGGTAAACCGCTCAAGGCGCCTCTTCTGATCTCCTCCATGACCGGGGGTTTTGATCTTGCCCGCAAGGTCAACCGAAACTTGGCCTTCGCTGCTCAAGAACTTGGCCTGGCTATGGGGGTCGGCTCGCAGCGGGTTGCGTTGGAGGAAAAGAGCGTAGCTGATTCATTCGAAGTGAGGGATCTGGCCCCGGCCATCCTTCTGCTGGCCAATCTCGGGGCGGTCCAGCTCAATTACGGCTACGGCATCGAGCAGTGTCGTCAAGCCGTGCAAATGATTCAGGCAGACGGCCTGATCCTCCACCTGAATGTTTTGCAGGAGGCGGTCCAGCCTGAAGGAAACCGGAACTTTCGCGGGCTCGCCGCCAAGATCGGGGATGTCTGCCGCCAGCTTGAAGTCCCGGTGGTAGCCAAGGAGGTGGGTAGTGGGATTTCCGGCGCCGTGGCCTTGCGGCTCAAACGGGCAGGCGTGAGGGCCATCGATGTTGCCGGCCGTGGGGGGACTTCCTGGTATGCGGTAGAGGCTGAGAGGGCGGCACGCAGAGGAAAGCCTGTTGACCTTACCTTTGCGGATTGGGGTATTCCCACAGAGGAGGCCCTGGTTCAAGTGAAGGAGGCGACGCCCGATCTCGAGATTGTCGCTTCTGGCGGCATCCGCAGCGGCCTGGATATCGCCAAGGCCATCGCCCTGGGGGCGAATATCGCAGCCGTCGCACAGCCGCTTCTGGCGCCGGCTTTGGAATCGGCTGAAGAGGTGATAAAATTTTTGACTGGGATCATTTATGAGATCAAGGTGGCTATGCTCTGCGTCGGGGTTACCAATCTCGCGGCGCTCAGCAAGGCGCCGCTCACACGGCGATCTCCCAACGGCTGATTTTAAGCAGCGCCTCAATGCAAAGTGAAAAATGCAAATATCAAAATGAAAATTGAAAGAGGAGCCATATCAGAGAGTTAAACCTTTGACTTTTGCATTTTACAATTTGCCTTTTGCAATTGTCTTGAGGTTCCGGGATGGCTGAAGACCTTAAACAGCAAATTTTGAGCTACATGGAGAGTCACAACACCATGACGCTGGCAACCTGTCAGGGGGACATTCCCTGGGCGGCGACGGTTTTTTATGCCAGCGACGGTTTTCGGCTCTATTTCTTCTCCGCGCCGGACTCCCGCCACTGTCAGAACTTAGCGGTGAATCCGCGAGTCGCGGTGACGATCCAGGAGGACTATCACGATTGGCGCAAGATCAAGGGGATCCAGCTCGAAGGCAAGGTTGCGGCGGTCGGTTCTCTCCTCGAGAAGGGAAAAGCGATGGCGGCTTACCTGCGCAAGTATCCCGAGGTCATGAAGATTTTCACCGATCCGGCGAGCGGCGCTTTGCACCGGGCTTTTCTGAAAGTGAGGTTTTACTGCGTAGTCCCGGAGCGGATTTATTATATCGACAATGAACAGGGGTTCGGCAAAAGACAAGAACTCATCATGACGGATTAAGAGATGAAAAATGAAAAGTGCAAATTGCAAATTTCAAATTTAACTTTTTCACTTTGCAATCTGCATTTTGCATTGTGCCGAGGGTGTTGAAGGGTTGAAGGGATAAAGGGTTGAAATGTCGCAGCTATTGGGAAGAGAGCTAACCGAGGAGCTTTTCGAACGTCTAAAGGGTATGGACGTTCACTCCAAGTTGGGCAAGGCCATTGTCATCGTCACGGTGGATGACAAAGGATGGCCTCATCCGGCCATGCTCTCCTATTACGAGGTCGTTGCCAAAGAGCGCTCCAGGATCGATCTGGCGATCGGTAAGACCAGCACCACGACCAAAAACCTGCGGCGGACCGGGCAGATCACGCTGCTCATTACAGACAGCGGCATCAATTACTACCTCAAGGGAAGCGCCCGCGAGATCAAGGAATCCATGGAAGGGGTGTCCTTCATGTCTCTCTTTCGCGTCGAGATCGAACAGCTCCTGGAAGATCTGGAACCTGACGCAGTGATCACCAGCGGTGTCACTTTCAGCCGCCCTCAAAAGAAAGAAGTCGGGGAGATCATCGAGAAGATCTTTCAGGCTTTACGGAGAGAACCGTGAAACGGACGCGGGTTGTTGTGATAGCTGTCGCGCTTTGCCTGGCCGGTCTCGCAGGTGTGGCCTTTTGGCGCTTCGGCAATGGAGGCCAAGAGTCTCCATATATGACCACGCCGGTGCAAAAAGGGGATATCACCCAGGTGGTGACGGCAACCGGCAGCCTTTCGGCCGTGATTACGGTTCAGGTAGGAAGCCAGATCTCCGGAACTATTGAAAAGCTCAACGCGGATTTTAACAGCAAGGTCAAAGCAGGACAGGTGGTTGCTCAACTCAACCAGGACAAATTCAAAGCGGCAGTCGACCAAGCCAAGGCCAATCTCTTGGCAGCCCGATCCAATGTAGCAAAGGCGAAGGTCGGCGTTGAGGATACGCGACGGACCTTGGAGCGGAACAAAGAGCTAGCAAAACGCGGGCTCATTGCCCAGAGCGATCTGGATGCGGCCCAGACCGCCTATGATGCCGCAGCGGCGCAGCTCGAAGTCAACAACGCCCAGGTGGCGCAAGCGCAAGCGGCGTTGAATCAAACCTCCGTCGATCTTGAGAATACGATTATCCGCTCTCCGGTGGACGGCATCGTGGTCTCGCGCAACGTGGATGTAGGGCAGACGGTAGCCGCATCGCTGCAAGCGCCGGTTTTATTTCTCATCGCCAACGACTTGAGTAAGATGCAGGTCGATACCAATGTGAGCGAAGGTGATGTCGGCAACGTCTGGATGAATCAGGAAGTTACCTTCACCGTTGATGCCTATCCGACTCGTCGGTTTACGGGTAAGGTGCTGCAGGTGCGCAATGCCGCGATCATGGTGCAAAATGTCGTAACCTATGACGCTGTGGTCGGTGTCGATAACAAGGAGCTTTTGCTAAAGCCTGGAATGACCGCGAACGTGGAGTTTTTGGTCAATCGCAAGACCGATGTTGTAAAGATCCCCAACGCAGCGCTTCGCTTCAGGCCCCCGTCGGACAAGCCTCAGACCCAAGTGGCTGCAAGCGGACAGCGTGCGGGACCGGGCGGGGGTGGAGGGGGAAGGGGCGGTAACCGCAATGCCGGGCAGGGATCGAGAAGCCGGGGAGAGGGACGCGGAAACCGCGAAGCAACCATTTATGTCCTCAGGGATCAGAAGGCAACGCCCGTTAGGGTGCGTCTCGGGATTAGTGATGGGACATCTACGGAGGTTGTTGCGGACGAGCTCAAGGAAGGTGAGCAGGTTATCTTGGCGATGTCCGGCTCAGGGAGTCAGGCGCGGCCTGCCACTCCCCCAGGCGGGAGGCGCTTGTTTGGCTTTTGATGGTACAGCCGGTCTGCATTTTTCCGACTCGTCCTCCGGGCCGAGTCGGCTTCGCTCGGATTCGGGGACCGAAGTCATTCGTATCCACGACCTGCACAAGGTCTATAAGATGGGAGATATTGAGGTTGAAGCTCTGCGCGGCATCAATGTCACGATCCAGCGGGGCGAGTTTGTCGCCGTAATGGGCGCGTCGGGCTCAGGCAAGTCGACCTTTATGAACATCGTGGGCTGCCTGGATCGGCCGACCAGTGGCGCCTATTTTCTTGAGGGCCAGGATGTCAGCGCTCTTTCGTCGGACGAATGGGCCCACATACGCAATCGCAAAATCGGCTTTGTCTTCCAAGGGTTCAATCTTTTGTCCCGCACGTCCGCCGTGGAGAATGTGGAGCTGCCCATGATGTACAACGGGCTTCACGGCAAGGAAAGGCGCGAGCGGGCTTTGGAGGTTCTTACCTTGGTCGGTTTGGAAGACAGGTTGCATCATATGCCGAATCAACTTTCCGGCGGCCAGCAGCAAAGGGTCGCCATCGCGCGCTCTCTGGTGAATCGTCCCGCTTTGATCCTGGCTGATGAGCCGACGGGTAACCTCGATACCAAAACCAGCGCTGAGATTATGGTGCTGTTTCAGAATTTGAACGCGAAAGAGGGTATTACGATCGTCTTGGTGACCCACGAGACCGACATCGCCAAATACGCTCAGCGCCAGATTCTTTTCCGGGACGGGCTGATCATCTCGGATTCCAAGAAGGAAGAAAAGCTCCAGGGATAGGGAGAAAAATCAGACTATGTGGATCATGGCCTTCAGAATTGCTGTACGGGCGTTAGGAAGAAACAAGCTCCGCTCCTTTCTGACTATGCTGGGAATCATTATTGGCGTCGGCGCAGTCATTGCCATGGTGGCGATCGGCGAAGGGGCGAAGGCCTTGGTGCGTCAGCAGATCGCGAGCCTTGGGACCAATCTGTTGGTGATCTTACCCGGTACAGTTACGGTGGGCGGGGCGAGGACGGGAGCGGGTGGCCGGCAAAGCCTTGTTGACAGCGATGCCAAGGCCGTCATGAGCGAGATTCCCGTGGTAACGGCCGCGTCGCCGGTTCTCCGCCAGGTCCAGCAGGCAATCGCGGGGGATCAGAACTGGGCCACGTCTGTGCAAGGGGTTGCTCCGGAATTCCAACAGATCCGGAACTGGCAAGTTCAGGAAGGCCGCTTCATCAGTCAAGCGGACGTCGACAGCACAGCCAAGGTTGCGCTGATCGGCCAGACCGTCGCCTACAATCTTTTTGGCGATGACGATCCCCTCGATAATATCATTCGAATAAAAAAGATCCCTTTCCGCATCATCGGCGTCTTAGGCGCCAAGGGTCAGACCGGGCATGGGACAGACCAAGACGACGTGGTGATGGTCCCCTATACGACGATGCAGAAGCGCATCATGGGCGTCACCTATGTCCAACAGATTGTCGTGGCCGCCGCGGGCGCCGATTTGACGGATGAAGCCAAGAATCAAATCACGCTGCTGCTCCGGCAGCGTCACAAGATTCGACCGGGCACAGATGATGATTTTAACATAAGAAACCTCTCCGACATTGCTGAAGCCGCTTCCAACAGCGCTACGGTGATGGCCGTTCTCCTGGGCAGCATCGCCTCGGTCTCTCTTCTCGTCGGTGGGATCGGCATCATGAACATCATGCTTGTCTCCGTGACCGAACGGACCCGCGAGATCGGAATTCGGATGGCCGTCGGCGCCCGCAGCCGCGATATCATGCTTCAGTTCATCGTTGAGGCGGTCGTGATGGCAGCCATCGGCGGCGCGCTCGGCATTCTCGTCGGCATCGGCAGCTCCAACATGATCCAACGAATTATGGAATGGCCGGTTTTGGTCCGTCCCGACATTGTCGCCGTCGCCCTGCTGGTGTCCGGAGGAGTGGGGATCTTCTTCGGCTTCTACCCTGCCCAAAAGGCCGCCCATTTAGATCCGATCGACGCGTTACGGTACGAATAGAAAGTTCGGTCGTTTTCACACAGTTGAAAGCATATTGGAGGGCAAAATTTTGAAGCCGGCAGGCTGGATAGTGTTTGGTGTCATGACCTCTCTTTGCCTGGTTTCGTCTTCTTGGGCAGCGAGCTATCCCAATAGCCAATTTCTTGTTGAGCCGGCCTGGCTGGCAGGGCACCTCAAGGATCAGAATCTGCGCGTTGTGGACATGCGGACAGACTCCAAGGACTACGACAAAGAGGGTCACATACCCGGGGCGATCTATCTCTCGGTTGAATCGATCCGGGCGCCGGTTGAGACCGGAGGCTTTCGCCTACCGACGAAAAGCGAGGGAGAAAAGATTCTCGGCAACCTCGGGATCGCGAAGGAGACGATGGTCGTGATCTACGACGATGTGGGTGGGCTGAATGGCTCGCGGCTCTTTTTTACCCTGGACGTTTTCGGCCACCAGAGAGTGGCGCTTTTAAACGGGGGCATACAGGCCTGGAAAAATGCCGGTCTGTCTTTGAGCCATGAGATACCGAAGATCAAGCCTCGCAGCTACACAGCAAAAGTGGATCTTCGGAAAGTCGCAACCGCGGAGTGGATTTTGCAAAACCTTAAAAATCCTAACCTGTCACTGGTAGATGCGCGCACCCCAAGAGAATTTCGGGGCGAGGATGTCAGGGCCAAGCGTGGCGGCCATATTCCAGGGGCGCGCAACATCGAGTGGGTGCAGAATCTGCGCGAGGACAAGACTTTCAAGAGCGTGGAAGAGCTCCGCGCTCTTTACGAAACCCAGGGGATCACGCGGGATAAGGTTGTCGTTCCTTACTGCCAGACTCATCACCGCGCAGCTCACACGTATTTTACCTTGCGACTTTTAGGTTATGAGAAGATCAGGGGGTATGACCGCTCCTGGGCCGAGTGGGGAAACCGGGAGGATTTGCCGATAGAGCGATAGCGAAAAATTTTGCCGCGCAGGGTACAGAAATGATATACTTCAACCTTAATAAGTGGTTTAGGGAGGTTCTCATTGAAAGCACTTTTGGTGGTTTTTTTGAGTGTGTTCATGGCCGAACTTGGCGACAAGACCCAGGTGGCAACTCTGCTGTTTGCGGCGGACCAGAACCTTAGCCGGTGGGAAGTTTTCGCCGCTGCCTCCGCGGCTCTGGTTTTCGCAAGTCTTCTAGCGGTTCTTTTTGGAGCTCAAATTTCGCGCGTCGTGCCTCCCTCGACCCTTAGGGTTGTGGCCGGTTTAGGATTTGTCGCGATCGGGCTCTGGATGCTGATCGGCGGCCGTTCCTAGAGAGGATGCTACTATTTCCGGAGCCGTTCTTGCGCTCTCCCGCACGGGACACATTCTCGGGGCCGCAGCGGTGCGAATTACTTTAGAGATTGACGGAAGAATTTGTGGTCCATGGCGAATTCCCTGCGAGTACGGCGTTAGCCGAGCTTATCGGTAAGAAGCTACGATGGGACACGGAGATTCCAAAAAACGGCCAAAGGGTCGTCTTGGCCTGAAAAGGGGATCGGGAAATAAAAAGGAGCAAAAAAAATAGGAAATAATTTTCTGGCATATTGCCCGCTGATTATGCTAATAATTCTCCTGCTATGATCGGCAGTGCAAAGGGGAGTCTTATGTATTGGTTGTTGTTATTCATTCTCATGTCCTTTTCCTCACCTGCGATGGGGTACGAGGAGGTAGTGGTAGCGAATGGCGGGTCGGTTGGCGGATTTGTAAAGGTAGAGGGGAAGGTAGTGAAGGGCGGGTATTTGGAGGTAACCAAGAACCGGGAGGTATGCGGGAAGGTAGTCGATGAGAGTTTGGTGGTAGGGGTAGGGCAGGGGGTGAGGTATGCGGTGGTGACATTGGAGGGGGTGAGCAAAGGCAAGGTGGTGGAGCGGGAGGCGGTGCATGAGCTGGACAATGCGAAGTGCCGGTTTGTTCCACACGTCCAGGCGGCGAGCGTTGGGCAATTTTTAATGATGAAGAACAGCGATCCGATATTGCACACGGTTCATGCGTACACGCCGGACGGGCAGCCGCAATTTAACGTCGGGCTTTATCCTGGGAGAGTAAGCCGCAAGGCATTAGTGAGTTCCGGGGTGATCAAGATACTATGTGAAGCGCATCCGTGGATGAGGGCGTATGTGGCGGTAAGCGAGCATCCGTATTATGCGGTGACGGATTTATACGGGGAGTACCAGATCACTGATATACCGGCGGGGAGCTATCGGTTGAAGGTATGGCATGAGAGTTTGGGGGTAGAGGAGAAGCGGGTAGAGATAAAGGGGGGAGCGGTATCGAAGGTGGACTTTATGCTTTCGACATCCCAGGGGGTAAAGAAGAGATGAGCGGGCATTGGTTGTGGGTAGTAGCTTTTGGGGTAGTTTTTCCCGCTGTAGCTTTGG
>Ga0209002_10004814_pt1 | contig 10543 bp, 10 predicted proteins | sample Rifsed16ft2_FD_184010 | JGI IMG/M metagenome (GOLD analysis project Ga0209002, IMG submission 184010) | Soil microbial communities from Rifle, Colorado, USA - sediment 16ft 2 (version 2) | ecosystem: Environmental > Terrestrial > Deep subsurface > Rock core/Sediment | place: Rifle, Colorado...
GTATGTTGCCGCACCCCGCAACTGCGGGGGGGCACTTTGAGATGCGAATGAGTAGCCGCGCGCAAGCCGGAGCCCAAAGACGACCTAGAACAAAAATATTATGACCCGCCCTCATATAAATACTATACCGAATAAGCGTTGACGGAGGAAAATTGACCGAAGAAACCCAAATCCACCCGACGGCGGACGTTTCGCCGGAGGCAAAAGTAGGTCCGGGGACCAAAGTTTGGCACCAGGCTCAGGTCAGAGAAGAAGCAAAAGTTGGAAACAGCTGCGTTTTGGCCAAAGGCGTTTACATAGACAAAGCGGTTCGAATTGGCAATCGAGTGAAAGTAGAAAATTATGTCTCGGTCTACCAGGGCGTTACTATCGAGGACGATGTAATAATTGGGTCCCAAGTTTCTTTCACCAATGATTTGTACCCCCGAGCTTTTAACCAAGATTGGGAGTTGCTTAAGACCTGGGTGAAAAAGGGAGCTTCTATCGGTGCCAACGCTACTATAATTTGTGGGCTTACTGTAGGAAGATACGCCTTGGTGGGGGCAGGAAGTGTTGTTACTCACAATGTTCCTGACTATGGGCTAGTTTTTGGAAATCCCGCTAAACTCAAGGGCTTTGTTTCCAAGTGTGGCCAAAAGCTTGGGCGAGGTCAGAAGGAAGATAATGTGGTCAGAATGAAGTGCACTAAGTGCGGCGAAGTTGTGGAAATCCCAAAAAATATCTACGCGTTGGTTGAGAAATGATCCCCATCGCCAAACCTTGCCTAAGTGAAGAGGAAATTAAAGCAGCGGCAGAGGTGATAAAATCGGGAGTTCTTACCCAAGGCGGGAAGACAGAACAGTTCGAAGAACGGTTTGGGGAATACCTCGGAGTTAAGGAAGCGATTGCCGTCAGCTCCGGGACCGCTGCTTTATATCTTAGTCTAATAGCTCACAACATCGGAGTGGGTGACGAAGTTGTCACCTCCCCCTTTACCTTTGTCGCCACCGCCAATGCCATACTTCTTTCAGGGGCAAAGCCAGTCTTCGCGGACATAACAGAAGTTGATTTTAATATTGATCCTCAAAAAATTGAGGAAAAAATTACCGAAAGAACTAAGGCGGTTATTCCCGTACATCTTTTTGGGCAACCGGCTGACATGAGGCAAATAATAAAAGTTGCCGAGGATAATAATCTCCTCGTCATTGAAGACGCTTGTCAATCCCACGGAGCGGAATATGAAGGCAAAAAAGTGGGTTCCTTCGGGACCGGGGCATTTTCCTTTTACCCCACCAAGAATATGACTACAGGGGAAGGGGGAATGGTGACTACAAATGATGAAAAGATTTCCCTAAAAATAAAACAGTTAAGAAATCATGGATCTTTTGACAAAGATCGGTGTGACTTGCTCGGCTTCAATTTTCGAATGACCGAGATCGGCGCGGCTTTAGGGATTAAGCAGTTAGAAAAATTGGATGACTTCAATAGCACAAGGGCAAATAACGCCCTTTATCTTAGTGATAAATTAAAAGAGATAAAGGGTGTTTCCATTCCAACGGTGTGCAAGGGAAGAAAGCACGTTTTTCACCAATATACGGTCAGAGTAGACAAAGATTTTGGAAAAAGCCGGGACAAAGTTGCCCGATATTTGAAGGAAAAAGGGATTATAACAGGAGTATATTATCGCTTTCCCCTGCATAAACAGCCTCTATACGAACGTTTGGGTTACGGCCATGAGGGACTGCCCGTCTCGGAAAAGGTCTCCAATGAAGTACTGTCTTTACCGGCTCATCCAGGAGTCTCCCGGCAAAATCTGGATTATATCGCCGCTACCATAAAGGAGATTTAGATGAGAGTTGGCGTTATCGGTACCGGTTCGATGGGAACTCACCACGCGAGAGTTTATAAAGCCATGAAAGAGGCGGAGCTAATAGGAGTTTTTGATACAGATTTTGCCAAAGCTAAGACGGTCGCTCAAATCTATGACACCAAAGCTTTTCCGAAGCTATCTGATTTGTTAAACGAAGTCGAAGCGGTAAACATTTGCGTTCCCACAAATTTACACAAAGATATCGCCTTAGAGGCCATATATAAAAAAATTCATGTTTTAGTGGAAAAACCGATTGCGACCACTCTGAAAGAGGCCAGAGAAATTACAGAGGCCGCCGCTAAAAACGGAGTTATTCTCATGGCCGGCCACATTGAGAGGTTTAATCCGGTGGTCAAGATGTTAAAAGAAGTCATTATTCTGGACGAAGTTGTTTATATGGAAACCCAGAGGCTGGGTCCTTATCCCGCCTATAATCCTCAAGAAGGAGTAGTCCTAGACTTAATGATTCACGATATCGATATTATCTTGTACTTGATTGAAGACGAGGTAAAAAAAATTCATAGGCTCGCCCTTCAAGTGAAATCAGTCCAGGAAGATATCGCCCACGTTGAACTCACCTTTGAAAGTGGAGTAGTGGCCATCCTTACCGCGAGCCGAATTTCCCAAAGAAGAGTAAGAGAGCTAACAGTCACTCAGCGAAATGCCCACATCGCAGCGGATTTTATGAGCCAGGAAGTTCTCATCAGGACGGGTCTTTCTACTGAATATGTCGTCGGCCAAAAAGTCAGATACAAACAAGCCGGGACTATCGAGGTTCCTTATATCCAAAAAGGTGAACCCCTCGAGCGCGAACTGGAAAACTTCATCGGCTCGATTCAGGTCGGGGAAAAACCATTAGTCACTGGGGAAGACGGTCAAAAGTCTTTGAGAGTAGCCCTGGATATTTTAGCCGCTTCTTAAGTATCCCTTGCCAATTCCTTTGTGTATAAAGCCTTCTCTCTCACTTTTTTTCTTATCAAAAGTGTCCCCGCTGTCAATAATAATTGGCGATTTTTTCATCAGCTTCTTGAGTTTAAGAAGGCTTAATCGTTTGTATCTATCGTGGGGGGTGGCCAAAACTATACAGTCACTGCCGCTGATCACTTCCTCAAGGTTTTGGTTTGGCTTGATTTTCTGGCCGTCGAAAATCTCTGGCTCAACATGAGGATCGTATACGGCCAATTTGGCCCCGATCTTCAAAAGTTTTTGAGCAATATGGACCCCCGGGGAGTTTCGAGTTTCGTAGGAATTAGGAGAATAAGCCAGCCCTAAGAGCGCAATTTTACTGCCTTTTAAATTTTTCCCCGCCTCAGCAAAGCCGTCTTTAGTAAGCTTTACGACGTGATCAGGCATCGAGTCATTACGATACCGGGACAAAGCCACAAGACTATCTTTTAGGTGACCATTGACGCTAGACATAAGCAACCAAGGATCTTTGGTTAAACAAGGCCCCCCAACGCCGGCGCCCGGGTAACGCATGTCTCTAAACGGACACTTATTAACCAAATCCCGAACCTTAAATACGTCTGCTCCGAGTTTTTCGCAGATTAAGGCGACTTCATTGGCGAAAGCGATTTGGACGTCACGAGAGGTGTTCTCAACGGTTTTCGTAAGTTCCGCCGTCAAGCAGTCGGTTACATCGAAATCAACCTCAAAAACCTTTTGATATAATGCTTTTACCCGTTCGGCGCTTTTTTTGTCTATTCCCCCAATTACCCGATTATAATGGAGTAGGTTGTAGATGAGTCTACCCGGCATTACTCTCTCCGGCACATGGGCTAGGTAAAAATCCTTACCCGCTTTTAAGTTAGAGTTCGCCTCCAAAACCGGCTTGACTAGCTTTTGCATGGTTAACGGAGCGAGAGTTGATTCAATCACCACCATAGTATCTTTGGCAAGGTATTTGGCGATTGACTTAAGAGCTGATTTTAGGGATTTATAATTGGGTTTTTTGGTTTCGAAATCAATCGGGGTGTCAACGCAGACAATAATAGCTTGGGCATCTTTACACTCGGAAAAATTAACCGAAGCGACCAACCTCTTTTTCGTTACAACTGCCCGGAGAAGACTCTCTAATCTAGGCTCTTTACCCTTAAAGGTGAGCCGACCGCGGTTGGTTAAGCCGATTTTCTCCGGATCAACGTCAATTCCAACTGTTAAAAAGCCTGCTTTTGCGAACAAGCAGGCTATTGGTGTTCCTACGTATCCTAAACCAACTACCACTACTTTTTCATCCGGTTTATTTTGCATTGTGCGAAGCCCTTAACCGTTTTTTGGGTTTATTAGGAACAGGTTCAAACTGTGACGTCCTGATCCTTTTCTTGCTTAGCTTTAATCTTTTTTGAGTGAGCACCTTTAATATTCGATAAATGTCCCTAAAAGCCTTGACATTGGATATTTCTCTGTCATAAGTCGCTTTAATGGGGATCTCTTTTAGTCTTAGGTTGTTTTTAGCTACCTCAAAGATAATTTCGGAGGAGATCTCCATTCTTTCTGCTTTTAGTTCAAGTTTTTTTAAAGCCTCCCTTTTAAAAGCCCGATAACCGCCCTGAGAATCCGTTGTTACTTTCTTGTGACAGATGAGATTGGTGAAGAGAGTCATCAAGCGGTTGCCGTAAAGACGGGTTTTGGGAAAATTTGACCACTCTTTTTGATCGAGAAGACGCGAACCAATCACAACATCAGCTTGATTTTTCTTGAGCCGGGTGACCAATCTTTCAATGTCTTCGGGGTTATGCTGACCGTCACTGTCTAAAGTTACGATAATATCAAAGCCTCTTTTTAAAGCCTCTTTGAAACCGTCGCGCAAGGCGCAGCCTAGCCCTTTATTTTTGGGGTGGTTAATGACTGTTACCCCTAATTTTCTTAAAATTTTAAAGGTTCCGTCTTTACTACCATCATTGATGGCGATTACTTCATCAACAAACTTTTTGGTCTGACTTACTACTTTGGCGATCGTATTTTCTACGTTATACGCCGGAATAACGGCCGCTACTCTCACTTCGTTTTCACCCATTCCTTCACAAAACTTAGAGATTGCTTCGGAACATTTATAATCTCCTTAACAGACCGCAGTCGGGTAAGCCTTTTTAGGATATAAGCAGGCCTAAAGTAAAACGCGCGAAAAGCCTTTTCTTTGGCTTTTCTAAGTTCTTCTACGGAGAGAGATGGGGTTGAGACGATGTTTTGGTTGAGTTCGAATTTACTCCAGTCTTTTGTAACCAGCCATCCCCGTTTCTTGGCTAATTCGTAAAACTTGGTGCCGGGGAAAGGGATTGCGCCGTAAAATTGAGCGTAGTCTGGTTTGATTTTCTTAAGTAATTTGAGGGTTTCCTCAAGTGTTTCTTTTGTTTCCCCGGGAAGACCGAAGACGAAGTGGGCGATAGTCTCAATTTTAGCTTGACGACACCATTTGAAGGCCTTTTCTATCTGCTCAATAGTCGTTTTTTTTCGGACATTATCGAGGATTGTTTGGCAGCCCGATTCCACCCCGAAAGAGAGCATTTTGCAGCCGGAACTTTTCATTAAAGCAAGCAGTTCCGGATCGACTTTATCCACCCGAGAATTGGCCATCCACCGAAACTTCAGGCCCCTTTTCTTAATCTCGTTGCAAATATCTATTACAAAGGCTCGGTCTAAAGTAAAGGTGTCCGACCACATTGTAATGTCCTTAACCCCGTGCTCTTTAACGACCTCCTCGATTTCATCAATAATATTCTGGGGGCTTCTAAGCCTTAGTTTGTGGCCATAATATTGGTGAGCGGTGCAGTATATACACTGGTTGGGACAACCCCTCGAGGTAATGACTAAAGTGTAAGGGCGATTCGAAATAGGCATGGTATATTTTTCGTTTTTAATGAGGTCTCGGGCTGGGAAAGGGAGGCTATCAAGATCTTTGATAAAAGGACGGGCGGGATTGGTAATAACTTTCCCGTTTTCCTTAAAAGAGATACCCTTAACGTGGGCCAGATTACAGCCGTTGTCCAAGGTATTTGCCAATTCTAGAGCGGTTTCTTCCGGCTCTCCCCTTATAACGGAGTCAAGCAAACTCGTTTTTAATGAATCTTCAGGCAAGGAAGTAACGTGTGTGCCGATAGCTGTTAGGTGACAACCGTTAACCTCTTTTACCTTTTTAATGGTCTCCAAGTCACCGTAAAATGTGGCCGTGGACATATCAACGAGAACCAGGGCTGGCCTGAACTTTTCAACCTCCTCTTTAACCTGTTTCTCGGTATAGTTTTCAACGATGGAGTCGACGATCTTTACTTCATGGCCGGATTTTCTTAAGACAGCGGCAATGGAAGGCAAAGAAATAGGGACCATCACATACTGAAAGGAAGAAAGTCTTTGCTCGCAACGCCCTTCCCTGATAAACTTTATTCCCTCATAAGCCGGGGGATTCAAAATAAGAACTTTCATTCGAGTATCCTCCTAAAATACCATTCTGACTTGCTACTTTTACCTATCGGAAAATCAGGAATTATTTTTAGGATGGTGACGGTGAAGAACGCTAAAAAAGGCGAAATAGCGAAATTTTATTACGGATTGAGACATACATTTGTGAAAAGGGAAAATCTTGCTATGAAGTTTGGCGCAGTGAAGTATAGGCTGGGAAACTAATTTACGCTAATAGGCGTAACATTAATCAAGCTCATAATTCAAGCCCAAGTTAATTGAGCCCGGGGTATAAATCATAAATTACAAGCAACCTAAAACAAAAAACTATTTATGACCCACGCTCAGCTAAGTTACAACTAACTCTCAATTTTATGCCGGATGTATTCTTGCATTTTTTTAAACCATTCATTGCTGTCCCAATGATTGGAAAGTATATGTTTAGAGGCCATAAGGCCCATTTCCATGCTGTCATGAATATCGTTGTTAAGAAATAACCCGTTTCTTCCTACAGACAAGAGGTTTGTTACTTCGGAAAGTTCGGCCATTATCGCGTCTACTTTCTGGTCAAAATTAAGATCATAGATGGGGTAGGCATTTTTGACTCGAATAACAAAATAATCGTCAATTTTGGCACCATTTAATAGGCTGAGTTTGTTCAGTTCCTGTTTAGCCATTTCGAAATACTTTTCGTCATCCGTTTTCCACCGGCTGTCCCCTTCGTTACAGCACAATTCAAGCGACAGAGCGGTTTTATCTTCTGGAAGCATATCTGAACTCATGTTTTTTTGTTCGGTCAATCTATTAAAGGTAAAACGATTGTCCAAAAGATATACCCATTGGAAGTTGGTGACCCGGCGTTTATCGACGATTAGATAGACAAGAATCAGGTCTCGGAATCTTAGATTGTCAGCACTCTCAAGAGCCTTTTTGTCCAAAGGAGGAGTCACTAATTTTGTAAGAATGTTTATAGGAATGGAAGAAATGATAGCCGAGCATTCAAGAGATTGTTCACCGGTTTCGCTCTCATAAAAAACTTTTGTCGCCCTTTTTTTATCGCTATCAACTCTAATCTCTGTTGCCTCGGAATTAAGGTATATTTCACTGCCTGATCTTAAAATATCCGAAGCCATATTCTGAAAAATTGTTCCGACGCCTCCTCGGGGATATATATAGCTCTTGAAATAGGCCTTTTGTTCTTTGCCTTTAATCCCAATCAATTTTTTCACAATATCGCCTAAGTTTAGTTTGGAAAGTTTTTGCTGCGCTAATTTGTAGGACAGTAGCTTTGCGGACATCCCCCAGACTCGTTCAGTGTAATCACCAAAGCACAAGTTATAGAGGGATTTTCCGAAGTATTTAACGCCCCAGTCTTTAAAGGAGTCAATGCTTTTGGTGGGCTTTACTTTTTCCTTTAGGCTGGTGCCAAAATAGTCCAAGAGCATTTTGGCCGAAAGAAAAGGGTTTAACCTCATCAGGGCATCGCTTAACTGCAGTGGATATTTGAAGTATTTTCCTTTTAGAAAAACGTAGGTGTTCGTGGGAATAACTCTAAAATCATTTCCGCAGATTTTTTTGAGCAACTCGGTAAGATATTCTTCTTTTATGTGAAAGGCGTGGGGTCCATAGTCTAGTAAGTAATCCCCTCTCTTAAAAGTTGCCGCCAACCCCCCAACGTGAGGGGCTTTTTCAATCACAGCCACCTCCTTGCCTTGACGCGCAAGAACCCAGGCGGCGGTTATACCAGCGGGTCCCCCACCGAGCACTACAATCTTTTTCATGGTTTGACCCCGACTCTATTTTCTAAAAATCGAGCAAATCTGGATAGTCCGTCTTCCAAATCTATTCTTGGTTCAAATCCAAAAAGTTCACCCATTTTGGCGGGCGACGCATAAAAATCATTGTGCTCCACCACGTGATCCAGGTGTTCTATAACCGCGTCTTTTTTGTTGAAGATAACAGCGGCCTTTTTAACTAGTTCGTTCACTGTTAACTGCTCTCCTTTGCAAAAGTCAACAGTTAAATTTGTGAGGTCACTATTAATAACATTTAACGTTCCTTTAATAGCGTCATCTACGTACATCGCGTCGATATAATTTTCACCGTCACCCCTAACAGTAAACTGGTTCCGATTGCGTAAATAAAAATTTTCGATTAGCTTAGTGTATATTTTTCGGGGCGGTTCGTAAGGACCGTAAGCACCAAAGAATCTTAAAATGATATAATTGCTTATTTTTCCTTGAGACGCGAAAAATTTCACGTATTGCTCCGAGGCTAAATGGGAAATGGCGTAGGGTAGCTTTGGTAAAACGGAAGCCTCTGGGAATACAAGACCCCTAAGGCCTTCGTAAACGGCTCCCGACGAGAAATAGATCAGCTTTTCCGCTCGAAAGTGGTCTAAAAAATTGATTAAAGTAATGGTGGTCTTTTCGAGGTCGGCGCGGGGATTTTTTACTGAAAGAGAAGGATTTCCATTGGCGGCAAGATATAGACAGACATCAAACCGTTTATTCAGTCTCGAGATTAGATCTTTTACACTCTCGGCATTAGTTAAGTCGCATCTGTGAGGAGAGACATTTTGAAGCCCCTCTTCACCCACAAACTCTAAGAAATACAGGTCTTTGTTAAATAGGGCGGTGATATTCCAGGACTTAGGAGCCTTGATAAGAAAGTTTCTTCCAATAAAACCGGAAGCCCCGGCAACTATTACATTCATCTTATAGTCTCTTGATTATCGCGGTACCAGTTAATAGTTCTTTTTAACCCTTCATCCAGGCGAATATCGGCGGTGAAACCCAAAAGCCTCTGAGCTTTTTCAATACTAGGCACTCTCAGCTCCACATCCGGATAGCTACTTTCTTTAAAAACAATGCTTGATTTTGAGTTCGCAAGTTCGATTATTTTTTCCGCGAGCCCGAGGATTGTGATTGTTCCGGTTGGATTTCCAATATTAAAGACGTTTCCGACTGCCCTTGGTTCCTCAAGAGCTTTTAAAACAGCGGATACCATGTCCTCGATGTAGCACCACGACCTTATTTGATTTCCGTCCCCATAAATTTCTAGATCTTCATTTCTAATTGCCTTGGAAACAAACTTGTGCACCGCGCCCTCGCCGATTTGTCTTGGTCCGTAAATATTGAAGGGACGCAAAATAACCAGGGGGAGCTCTAATTCTGTGAAATACGAGTGAGCGAGGTGTTCCCCGGCCAGCTTGCTAACAGAGTAACGCCATCTTAAAACATCAACGCTTCCCTGAGTCGTTTTTCTTTCTTCGTCCGCCCTAAAGACGTAAGGACCGTAAACTTCGCTGGTAGAGAAGTAGACGAATCGAGATAGGCGATGGTTTTTTACCGCCTCTAAAAGATTGTAAGTGCCAATCAGATTGACCTCCATAGTTTTACGGGGGCTTATTCCTACGGACTCAATGCCGGCGATCGCCGCTAAATGAATCACGATGTCAATTTTTCGAACAGACCTCATAAGTTTTTCTAAATCGAGAATACTTCCTCGTACAAACTGAAAGTTAGGGTGATGGCGTAAGTTTGTATATTTGAGCGCGTTTCGTTGACCGTTATCAAAGACGACAATTTTGTTATCCGCCACAAGCTGTTTTAACAAGGCCGTTCCAATAAAACCACAGCCTCCGCTAAGAAAAATCTTTTTGTTTTTCACGCCTATTTTTTCATTCATAGCTTACCAATAATTATTTCTACGTTTTCTGTTTGCTCTCTGAGCTTCTGCGCGAATTGGGTCCGTTCTTCAGGGGTTAAGTTGTTTTTTGCGCTAATTTCATTTAGAAGGCGCAGTATTTCCTTAATCGACGAGTAGTACTGATTGTGTTTTTTTAAGGAGGCGTTCGGGGGTCTTTTTAAATCTTTTTCGTATTTAATAACCGGATTTACTTTTCCTGAGAGTCCTTGCAGTGACCATTTACACTCTTCTCTAATTTGATTAAGCCTCTTGTTTAAATCCGGAGCGTCAAAGTTTTGTATTTCTAGGGCTTCAGCGAGTTGGTTAACTTGCTTGGTCAAAGATTTGCTGTCTACTATTAGCCTTCGTAGATAGTCTAGCTCAGCCATAAGGCGATCGTCCTTTGCTCGGTGACGAGCCCAGGCTAGCTGATCGTATCTGATATAACCAATTAAACCGGCAACCAGCGATAAAAGGGCTAAGGTTAAGGCAGATATAATGAAAATCTTTCTAAAAATATTAAACATCTTCTTCCTCTTCAAAATCCGCTTTCTTCCTTTTGTCTCTGTATATTAACCATCCAAAAAATAAAACGGTAAGAAAGGAAAG
>Ga0209002_10004817_pt1 | contig 10536 bp, 9 predicted proteins | sample Rifsed16ft2_FD_184010 | JGI IMG/M metagenome (GOLD analysis project Ga0209002, IMG submission 184010) | Soil microbial communities from Rifle, Colorado, USA - sediment 16ft 2 (version 2) | ecosystem: Environmental > Terrestrial > Deep subsurface > Rock core/Sediment | place: Rifle, Colorado...
TTCTCGGTCATGATTGACGCCGGGCTGCCCCTGGTGCAGTGCCTGGAAATCCTCGGCGGCCAGCAGGACAACCGCGCCTTCCAGAAGGCGCTGCTGGGCGTGCGCGGCTCGGTGGAGGGCGGCTCGACGCTCGCCAACGCCCTGCGCCAGCACCCCAAGGTCTTCGACGACCTCTACACCAACATGGTGGAAGCGGGCGAGACCGGCGGTATTCTCGACAACATCCTCCAGCGCCTCTCCAGCTACATCGAAAAGAACGTCAAGCTCAAGGCGGCGGTGAAGTCGGCCATGATTTATCCGGCGGCCACCTTGATCATCATGAGCGGCGTGGTCATCCTGCTGCTGTGGAAGGTGGTGCCGATCTTCACCCAGCTCTTCCTCGGCCTGGGCGCGGACTTGCCCCTTCCCACCCGTATCGTCATCGGCTTGAGCGGCTTCGTCCAGAACTGGATCTTCCTCATCATTGTCGGCGCCGTAGCGCTTTTCTTCGGCGTTCGCTTCTACTACAAGACGCCGACCGGGCGCTATTTCTTCGACAGCTTGCTGTTGAAGATCCCCCTGATCGGGCCGTTGCTGCGGAAGATTGCGGTGGCGCGCTTCACCCGCACCCTGGGCACCCTGATCGCCAGCGGCGTGCCCATCCTGGAAGGGTTGAGCATCACCGCGCGCACCTCCGGCAACGCAGTGATCGAGAAGGCGCTGATGTCGGTGCGCAGAGCGGTGGAGGAAGGCCGCACCATTGTCGAGCCGCTCAAGGCCACCGACGTTTTCCCCTCCATGGTGGCGCAGATGATCGGCGTCGGGGAGCAGACCGGCGCCCTGGACGCCATGCTGAACAAGATCAGCGACTTCTACGAGGAAGAGGTGGACGCGGCGGTCAAGGACCTGCTGACCGCGATGGAGCCCATCATGCTGCTGATGCTGGGCACGATCGTGGGCGGCATCGTGATTTCCATGTACCTGCCGCTCTTCTCGCTGATCTCCAAGCTGGGCGGCGGCTAACCCGTCGGCCGGCAGCCCCGCCCGGGGGCTGACTCATGGGCAGCGCTGGCCAAGTCCGCGACTGGCTTTCCTGGCTGGTCAAAGTCCGGATCCTGGTCATCCTCTTCTTGCTGGGGATTGAGCTGGTGGTCCGCCAGTTCGCCCCTTCGCCCGTCCCCATCAAGTATTTCCTGACCCTCATCCTGCTGTGGATCGCCCTGGCGCTGTTCTACGCCATCCTGCGGGTGGTCGAGCTCGACCCGTATGTGGAAGGGCACTTGCAGCTGGCGGTGGACCTGCTGGTGGTGACCGCGCTGGTCTACGTCACCGGGTCGCTCGAGAGTTACTTCGTGTTTCTCTATTTGCTGGTCATCATTGTGGCCAGCATCCTGCTCTCGCGCGTGGGGGCGTTCCTGCTGGCGGCGCTGGCCTTCTTGCTGTTTGCCGGCCTGGTGGAAGCGGCCTACCTCTTGAAAGCGATTCCGACTCTCTACCCCCAGGTGGTGGGGCCGTGGCCCTTGCAGGTTTACCTGGGCATCCACCTTTTCGCCTTCCTCGGCGTCTGGTACCTCTCCAGTCACCTGGCCGAGAGCCTGCGCAAGACCGGAGTGGAGCTGCTGGACAAAGGGGCGCGGCTGGAAGACCTGCAGGCCTTCAATGAGAACATCATCCAGTCCATGCGGGGCGGTCTGCTGACCACCGACTTGCAGGGCCGGGTCCTGCTGCTGAACCCGGCGGGGGAAGAGATTCTGGGCGTGAAGGTGCAGGAGGCGCGCGGAGCCTCGGTGAGCGACCGCTTCCCGGCGCTGGGCCGGCTGCTCCCGCCCGCCACCGGAAATCTCGGGGAGACGCGACAGGAGGTCCGGCTGCAGAGCGAGGAAGGGAAGGAAAAGATTCTGGGGGTCACCGTCTCCTGGCTGCGCACGCGGGAGGGGACGCGCAGCGGCTACGTCTACAACTTCCAGGACTTGACCCAGCTGAAGCGGCTCGAGGCCGAGGTGGTCCAGAAGGAGCGCATGGCGGCGGTGGGGCGAATGGCGGCGGCCATCGCCCACGAAATCCGCAATCCCCTGGGGGCCATCGCCGGCTCGGTGCGGCAGCTGGCCCGCTACGCCCAGGTGGGGGAGGAGGAGCGCACGCTGGTGGACATCGTCAGCCGCGAATCGGAGCGGCTGAACCGGGTGGTGAACGACATCTTGAGCTACAGCAAGGCCCAGGCGGCGCAGCGGCAGCCCACCAACCTGGTGCCGCTGCTCGAGGAGACCCTGCTGCTGCTCGAGCGCCACCCGCAGTTCAGCGGCAGCATCCGCGTCGAGCGCCAATTCCCGCCCGGGGGCGTGCGGGCCGAAGTCGACCCCGGCCAGATGAAGCAGGTCATCTGGAACCTCTGCGACAACGCTTTGCGAGCCATGCCCCGGGGCGGCACCCTGCGCGTCGGAGTCGAGCAGGCCGATGGCAAGGTCCGGCTGCGCGTGACCGACACCGGCGTGGGGATGACCGCGGAGCTCAGCGAGAAGATCTTCGAGCCCTTTGAGAGTTCCTTTGTGGGCGGCACCGGGCTGGGTCTGGCCATCGTTTATCAAATCGTCCAGGGCCACGGCGGGCGGGTATGGGTGCAGCCGGGGCAGGCGGCGGGCTCCGAGTTCATCGTCGAGCTGCCTTTGCGGGCGGAGACGCCCCGGAGCGTGTCCGCCTAGCTCCTTTCCTGTTAGACTAAGCCGCTTCTATGGCCACGCTGCTCATCGTGGACGACGAGCCCATCGGCGAAAGCCTGGCCGTCGCCTTCCGCCACGCCCAGTACGACGTGACCCTGGCGCGCACGGGCAAGGAAGCGCGCACGCAGCTCGAGCAGCGGCTCTTCGACATCGTCGTCTGCGACATCACCCTGACGGACGCCAACGGCCTGGAGCTGCTCGAATTCGCTCGCCAGGTGAGCCCGGAGTCGGTGTTCCTGCTGATGACGGGCAAGGAGCACGCACAGGAGCTCATCATCCGCGCGCTCAACCTGGGCGCCGACCGCTACATCGTCAAGTCTGACCGCACGGTGGAGGAAGTGGAATCCGTCGTCCGCCGGGCGGAGGAGTATCTGCGCACGCGGCGCGAGCGCGACCTCTTCCACCGCGTCGCCCGCGAGCTGGCCCGCGACAACATCATCGGCCAGAGCCGCCCCCTGCGCACGGTGCTGGAAACCGCCCGCGCCGTGGCCGCCACCAGCAGCACCATCCTCATCACCGGCGAGAGCGGCACGGGGAAGGAGCTGGTGGCCCGCCGCATCCATGACTTGAGCCCGCGCTACGACCATCCCTTCGTCTCCCTCAACTGCGGCGCTTTTCCGGAGACGCTCCTGGAGAGCGAGCTCTTCGGCTACCTCAAGGGCGCCTTCACCGGCGCCAACCAGAACAAGCCCGGCCTCTTCCAGGCGGCCGAGGGCGGGACGGTCTTCCTGGATGAGATCGGCGAGATGAGCCTGCCCATGCAGGTGAAGCTCCTGCGGGTTCTGCAAGAGCGCATGGTGCGCCCGCTGGGGGGCACCGAGGAGTACCGCGTGGACGTGCGCGTCATCGCCGCCACCAACAAAGAGCTGAAACAAATGGTGGCCGACAAGGCCTTCCGCGAAGACCTCTACTACCGCATCAGCGTCATCCCCCTGCACGTGCCGCCCCTGCGGGAGCGGCCGGAGGATATCCCCCTGCTGGCCCTGCACTTCCTGCAGCGCTATAGCGAGCAGATGCACAAGCCGCTGCGCGGCATCGCCCCCGAGGTGCTCGAGCGCTTGCGGCAACATGCCTGGCCGGGAAACGTGCGCGAGCTGGAGAATGTGATCGAGCGCGCCGTGGCCCTGGAAGTCGGCGAAGAAATCAGCCTGCGCGCCCTGCCGGAGGATATCAGCCGCGTGGCCGCCCCGGTGCCGGGCGAGCTCTTTCTCCCCGAGGAGGGCGTCGACCTCGAGAAGCACATCCAGGAGCAGGAGCGCGCCTACTTGATGGCCGCCCTCGAGCGCGCCCAGGGTGTGCGCACCAAGGCCGCGGAGCTGCTGGGAATGAGCTACCGGTCATTTCGCCACTACGCCAAGAAATACAAGATTTGAGAGGGAAAACGACATTCTGCGTCAGGGGCAGCCAGTCAAGTTTTGTCATTCCCCTCCCATGCGGGTTGGATTGTTCTTGAAGTAGACTCAAGGAATCAGTAACTTACGTCTCCCGTTTCGCGATGGAACCTCAAGTGCACTAAAGCAAGTACCGGAAGCGGGGTTTGACCGTTCGCTTCTCGGATCCTAGTACCAAGGAGAAACTATGAATCGGCAGAAGGGCTTCTCATTGATCGAGTTGCTCATCGTGGTGGCGATCATCCTGATCATCGCCGCGATCGCTATCCCGAACCTGTTGAAGTCGCGCATGGCGGCCAACGAGTCGTCCGCAGTGGGCTCACTGCGCACGATTAACACCTCGCTGGTGACGTATGCGTCGACTTACCCCGACAGTGGCTTCCCGGTCAGCTTGGTCCAGTTGGCCACCGTGGTGGGGACGACCGATTGCTCGGCGGCGGGCTTGCTCGACCCGACCATGGCGAACGACGCGTTCTCCAAGAGCGGGTACAACTTCGCCTATGCGATGACCGCGGGTAGCGGCGCTTGCCCGGCCGCTGCGCCCCCGGATCCCGGTGGTGACTACACCGTCTCTGCCGCACCGTCGGTGCCCACCAAGACCGGCATTCGCTACTTCTTCACCGATGCGAGCGCCGTCATCTACGAGGGCACGACCTCAGCCGAAGCTGCGGGGATGACGAACCCGCTCTAACCGAGACGGGTTCCTATGAACCAGGAGGAGGGAGCGTACAAACTCCCTCCTCCTTTTTTGTCCGCCGTGGAGGGAGCCGTGAGAAGCAACACGCGAGGTTTCTCGCTGATTGAGCTGCTGATCGTGGTGGCGATCATCCTCATCATCGCCGCCATCGCCATTCCCAACCTGTTGAAGTCGCGCATGGCGGCCAACGAATCGGCCACCGTGGGCAACATGAAGACCATCGGCACCGCCCTGGCCACCTACACTTCCATCTATGGGACTTGCGGGTATCCCGACAGCCTGACGCGCCTGGGGCCGGGCACGCCGCCCACCCCGGCCGCCGCCGGCCTGCTCGACGCCGTGATGGCCAACGACAACTTCAACAAGCAGGGCTACGTGTACACCTACGCGTTGACCAACGGAGCGGGCGACTGCGTGGGGGCGCCCGGCGCGGACTTCGAGCTCGAAGCCCAGCCCTCGGTGCAGAACAAGACCGGCATCCGCGGGTTCTTCATGGACTCGAGCATGGTGATCCGGTACGACCCGGACGGCGACGCTGACATCAGCAGCCCCACCGTCTAAGAGCACGTTTTTCGTTTGCGAAACCACCCGACCCGTCGCCAGGGTCGGGTGTGCCTGTGGTAAGGTAAGGCTGTTTCGACACCCTGGTTGAGCGTTTTGAGTTCCGTGCCTGCCATCGAAATCACCGACTTGACCAAGGACTACCCGCGGGGCTTCTGGCGGAAGCGGCTCCACCGCGCCCTCGATCACCTGACCCTGACCGTCGAGGCGGGCGAAGTGTTCGGTCTGCTCGGGCCGAACGGGGCGGGGAAGACCACGACCCTGAAGCTCCTGATGCGCCTCATCTACCCCACCGCGGGCACGGCGCAACTCCTTGGCCGGCCCTTCACCGACGTCGAGGTCCACCGCCGCCTCGGCTATCTGCCCGAGGCGCCCTACTTCTACCAGTACCTCACCGGGCGGGAATTCCTCGACTACTGCGCGCAGCTCTTCGGCCAGGCGAAGGCCGAGCGGCGCCGCCGGGTGGGCGAGCTGCTGGCGCAGGTCGGCCTGGTTGAGGCCGCCGATGTGGCCCTGCGCTTCTTTTCCCGCGGCATGCTGCAACGCGTGGGTCTCGCCCAGGCTCTCATCAACGACCCGGAGCTGATTTTCCTGGACGAGCCCATGCTGGGCTTGGACCCGGTCGGCCGGCGCGAAGTCCGCGACCTCATCCTCCGCCTGCGGGCCGCGGGCAAGACGGTTTGTTTCTCCACCCACGTCCTGCCGGATGCGGAATCGCTCTGCGACCGCGTGGCCATCCTGAACCGCGGCCACCTGCACGGCCTGGGAGCGCTCGACGAGATTCTCAAGATCAAGGTGAAGGCCAGCGAAGTCCTGGTGGGACAGCCCACACCCGCCCTGGCCGAGGCCTTGCGCGCGCTCGCCGACGGCGTCCGGGCCGCAGGCGACAAGCTCACGCTCACCGTCGCCGATGAGAAGCTCTACGCCGTCCTCGACTGCATCCGCGCCCAGGGCGGCCGCCTGCTGGCGGTGAACCCGGTGCGCGCCTCCCTGGAAGACTACTTTTATGAAGAGTTCGGGACGGAAAAAGTGCCCGAGCTGACCGGAGGAGTCTAGTCCGATGCAGCGCGTCGCCGCCATCGCCCTGAATACCTTCCGGGAAGCGGTCCGCGACCGTGTCCTCTACAACCTCATCGTCTTCGCGCTGCTGCTGATGGGCACCGCCATCCTCTTCGGCCAGATCTCGATCGGCGTCGAGAGCTTGATTGTCGTCAACCTGGGCCTGGCGGCGGTCACATTCTTCGGTCTGGCCATCGCCATCTTCATCGGCATCGGCCTGGTCTACAAGGAGATGGACCAGCGCACGCTCTACGTCCTGCTGGCCAAGCCGGTGCGCCGCGGGGAGTTCATCCTGGGCAAGTTCTGCGGCCTGGGCTTGACCCTGCTGGTGAACACGGCGCTGATGGCCGTCGGCTTCTTCCTGGCGCTCTGGTATGTCCAGCGGAGGATTTCGCTCCCCGACCCCAGCTTGCTGGCGGCGCTCTACTTCATCTTCTTGGCGCTGCTGCTGGCGACGGCGCTCGCGCTCTTCTTCTCCTGTTTTTCCTCGCCGGTGCTTTCGGCAGCGTTTACTTTCGGACTCTTCATCGGCGGCAGCCTGGCGGACGACCTGCGGGAGTTGGGGCGCATGGTGGAGTTGCCCTGGGTGAAGATGGCCGGCGACGCCGTCTACTACGCGGTTCCCAACTTCCGCAACTTCAACGTCATCGCCGGCGTCGCCCAGGGACACCCGGTTCCGGCCGCGCTCCTCTGGCAGAACACCGCCTACGCCGCGCTCTACATCGGTCTGGTGCTGGCCGCCAGCGCCTTGATTTTCCAGAATCGCAACTTGAAATAGCCCCATGATCCCCGCGCGCCGCTGGCTCCCGATGGTCCTTCTGGTGGGTCTGGTGGGCGGCTACGTCCTGGTGGGCGTGCAGCACAGAGTGGACGCTACGCTGGCCGAGTTTGCCAGCGGCGGGCAGCTCCTTTATCTTTCCTCTCCGGAGTGGGTGAAGCGGCTGGCGATGGGCTACGACGGCCTGCTCGCCTGCCTCTACTGGACCCGCGCCGTGCAGCACTACGGCCGCCAGCATATGGGTACGGTGCGCCAGTACCCGCTTCTCTACCCCTTGCTCGACATCACCACCACGCTCGACCCCGAGCTCAAGATCGCCTACCGCTTCGGCGCCATCTTCCTCTCCGAGCCGCCCCCGCACGGTGCCGGCCGGGCCGACCAGGCGATTACGCTCATTCAGAAGGGCATCCGCCACAACCCCGACTACTGGTACTTCTGGTACGACCTGGGCTTCCTCTACTACCGCGGCTTGAAGGATTACCCCCGCGCCGCCGCGGCCTTCGCCGAGGGCGCCAAGAACCCGCAGGCCGGCCCCTGGATGAAAGTCATGGCCGCCCGCATCGCTGCCGAAGGCGGCGACCGCCGCTGGGCGATGTTCCTGTGGAACGAGCTGTACAAGAGCACCGACAACCCCTACATCCGCAAGAACGCCCGCGACCACATCTACGGGCTTCAGGCTGACTTCGACATCGAGTTCCTGGAAGCGCTGCTCGCCCGCTACCAGCGCACCACCGGCCAACCGGCGGCTTCTTTCGAGCCCCTGGTCGCGGCCCGGGTGTTGCGGGGCTTGCCGCTCGACCCGGCCGGCTTCCCCTATCGCCTCGGCGCCGACGGCCGCGTCCGCCTCGACCCGCAGAGCCCCATCACCACTTCCACCCGGGGCCGTGAGCCGTGAGACGAGCCGCGTTCGCAGTCGCCGGGCTCTGCTTCCTCGGCTTGGCGTTGAGGGCCGCCGAGCCGGCGGTCAAGGACGTCGTGCGCGCCGTCGAGCGCCGCTACAACCAGACGCGGACTCTCGAAGCCGATTTCATCCAGCGCTACACCCTGGGCTCGACCACACTGGTCGAGTCCGGCCGGGTCTACTTCCAGAAGCCCGGCCGCATGCGCTGGGAGTACGAGTCGCCGGAAAAGAAACTTTTCCTGGCGGACGGTGAGTACGCCTACTTCTACGTTCCCGAGGAGCAGCAGGTGCGCCGCCAATCGCTCAAGCAGGCGCCCGACTGGCAGGCCACCTTCGCCTTGCTTCTCGGCCGCGTGGACTTGGAGCGGGTCTTGCGCGACCTCGAACTCGTGCGCATCCACCGGCCGGAAGAGCCGGCCCGCTGGCAGCTTCGGGGCCGCGCCAAATCCGAGAAGCAGGCCTTCGAGGAAGTCTGGCTCGACCTCAACGAGGCCTACCACGTCCTCCGCATCGAGATCCGCCAGCGCGACGGCAGCCTCATGGAGTTTCATTTCCGCCGCTGGCGCGAGAATCCGCCGCTCGACCCCGAGCTCTTCCGCCTCGCCGTGCCCCCCGGCACCGCCTGGCTGGACGAGGGCCCTTCCTAGGCTTCTGGACGGCCTTCGACTTTCCTTCGCGCCCGCTGCGGTGCTACACTTTCCCGATTGGTGGGGTAGGGAGCCCCATGGCTGAATTCGTCTGCAAAGTGGGGGATGCCCGGGGCCAGGTCTCGGTGCAGGTCGAGACGGCGGGCTCGGAGGCCGAGCTGCGCCAGCGCTTCGCCGACAAAGGGTTGTTCCTCTACTCTGCCCGCAACCGCGCCCTGCCGGCGGTCTCCTGGGAGTGGCGCACCCGCCGCCCGCGCCTCTCCGGCAACGACTTCCTGCTCTTCAACCAGCAGTTCGTCACGCTGATTCGGGCGGGCCTGCCCATTCTGAAGGCGCTCGACCTGCTGGCCGAGCGCGCCGCCCGGCCGGCCCTGCGGGCGCTGCTCGATGAAATCCGGGGACGGGTGCGCGGCGGAGCTCCGCTCTCGGAAGCCTTCCAGGCGCAAGGCGTCTTTCCCGCGGTCTACACCTCGTCGCTGCTGGCCGGGGAGCGCAGCGGCAACCTCGCCGGCGTGCTCGACTCCTACATCGCCTACCAGAAAGTGACCGGGTCGGTCCGCCGGCGCCTGCTCACCGCGTTGGTCTATCCCGCCTTGTTGATGGTGGTGGCGGCCGGGGTGTTGAGCTTCGTCATCATCTACGTCATCCCCAAGTTCGCCGAGCTGTACGCGGAGATGAACGCCGCCCTGCCGCCCTTGACGGTGGCGGTGGTCAACTTCGCCTTGAGCGTGCGGCAGTCTCTGGCGGCGGTGGTGTTCCTGCTGGCGGCCGTGATCGCAGGCCTGGTGGTGACGGCGCGGTCGGATGCGGGGGCGCAGTTCTTGGACCGCGCGCGGATGAAATTGCCGGTCGTGGGGAACATCCTCCTGCGCTTCCGGTTGGCGCAATTCTGTCGCACCCTGGCGACGCTGCTGGCGGGCGGCATCCCCATGGTGCCCTCGCTCGAGGTTTCGGCCGGCGCCATGGAAAGCCCGGTGCTGCGCCGCGCTGTCGAAACCGCCGCCCGGCGCGTCCGCGAAGGCCAGAGCCTGCACGGGGCCCTGGCGGCCACGGGAGTCGTCCCCGACCTGGTGACCGGCATGGTGGAAGTGGGCGAGAGCACGGGGGCGCTCCCGCACATGCTGAACAGCGTCGCCGAGTTTTACGAAGAGGAGTTGAACGCGCACCTGGGCGCGCTGCTGGCCCTGGTCGAGCCCCTGCTGCTGCTGGGCGTGGCCGGGACGGTGCTGGTGATTCTCATCGCGCTTTACCTCCCCATCTTTTCCGTCGGCACCCTGGTGCGCTAGGAGAGAGACCATGGCCAAGGAACCCCGCAATCCCGCGCTGGCGACGAACGAAGCCGAGTCGGCCCGGCAGCTCGCCGCCCGCTACCGCTGCGAGTTCGTCGACCTCGCCGAGCAGCGCATCAACACCGACCTCTTCCGGCTCATCCCGGTCGACATGATGTTCCGCCACCACTTCATCCCGCTGGAAGCCACCGACGGCGCCCTCACCGTGGCCATGGCCGACCCGAGCCAGTTCTTCGTCGTGGACGAGCTGGCCATCCGCCTGGGGCGCAGCATCGTCATCAAGGTGGCGACCCGCGAGCAGATCGCCGACATCCTGAAGAAGAGCGAGCAGTCGCAGCGCGTGCTCGAAGAGGTCACCGAGGGCTTCCGGCTGGACGTGGTGCGAGAGACCGACGAGGGGGAAGAGACCATCTCGGTCGAGCGCCTCACCCGCGACACCAAGTCGAGCCCCATCATCCGCCTGGTCGAATCCACCATCTTCAACGCCCTGGAGCGGCGCGCCAGCGACATCCACATC
>Ga0209002_10004818_pt1 | contig 10535 bp, 5 predicted proteins | sample Rifsed16ft2_FD_184010 | JGI IMG/M metagenome (GOLD analysis project Ga0209002, IMG submission 184010) | Soil microbial communities from Rifle, Colorado, USA - sediment 16ft 2 (version 2) | ecosystem: Environmental > Terrestrial > Deep subsurface > Rock core/Sediment | place: Rifle, Colorado...
CCATCCAGCGGCGGAGCCACTGCGCCGCGGACCTCTCGACGACGGCGTGGTATTCGGCCGAGGCGTAAGTCATTAACCCAAGCAGCAGATTGGCCTCAACCGTGGCGCACTGATTTCCCCAGAGCGAAGTCTTATAGGTGGCGTCGAATCCTTCGACGCCGTGCGTGAACCAACAGGGGATCTGGCCGGTCTCGGAAGTGTTGGCCTTCATCCAGGCCAGAGGTCGTTGTAACTGCTCCTGATGCTTGGCCTTCTCTGCTGAATGGGGGTACAAGCGAAGCGCCAACCCAAGATCGTCCGCGTCGGGGGGTACGGCCGGGTGGGGATAGTATCGAAAGCCATCCTCGGCCATTCTATCCAGCACGGCGCTTACCTGGTTAGCCACGTCCTCTCGATACTGGCAAAGCACTTCCAGGATCAATCCGGGCGCGAAGACGCCCCCGATCAACTCCGGGGCGCCGAAGACTCTGCGCCGCTGCACCTCCCAACTCTCGCTGAACGTCCGATCCGCAAGCAGGTATCCTTCCGCCATGGCGATGGCCTGGGAGAGGCCGTCTTGTGCGGCGGCGAAGGATAACCTGGGAGGCGCAGAGCGTTGAGCGCCTGTCTTGAGGCCGCTCGTCGAAAACAAATCCATTAATTCGTGGAACTGATCCTCGAGCGTTGAGATGTAAGCGGCGAGTGTGGGAAGCTGGAGTTCACGCGTCGAGGTCTGACAACGGGCCAACCACACCAAACCCTCCTGGGCGAGCCTGTAGATGGAGCCGGAGAGAAACATCGCACCCAGGAGCCGTTCCGGTAGCGCCAGCGCGCCGAACGCGATACCAGCTTCGCGCATCGTTTTGACGATGGGGTACGAAAGATGGCCCCGGTGCGCGTCACGCCGGATTGCCAGGGTCTCGCGCAGAAGCTGAAGGCTCGCATTGAGCCAATCGAGGCAGTCGAGGAGGGCGGGGAGCCGAGACGCGCTCGCCTCGCGCGCGCACAAGGCGACGGCCACCGCCGGGATTTTAGTGAAGGCCAGTCGGTTTGCCATGCGCCGATAAGCGTCTTCGAATGGGGGCGTGGCCTCCGCCCAATCCGGCGGCCTCACGAGCGCCTCCGCAGAGGCATCCATGAAGCGGCGATGATAACCCCAGAAGGGTGAGGTGTGCGGAAAGAGGCGGGACAGATGGGCCGCCGCCGCCTGGTGGAGGGTCTGTTCGAGACGCCGGGCGCTCGAGTCAAAGCCGGCGTCTTCGCTGAGGATGCTCTCACGCACGCCGACGGCGCAGAACGTGGCGACCATGGCCAGGAACAGGCGCCGTTCGAGGGCCTGCCGCGCCTGGCCTTCCGGGAACCCCCAATCGTCCAGCAGCCAGAAGTGCAAGTAGAGCCACGGCGGATCTGTCAGGCGGCTCAAGATATCGGCGAACTGGCCCGTGTCGGAGTAGAGACTGGCCAGGTTATGCCGGAGCAGGATTCCCTGCCGGAACAACTCGGGCGGCAGGGCGCCGAAGCAGGCTTCCACTTCCGGCCAGTACTGCGCGCGCTTTGTCCCATACCTGGTGATCCATTCCATGTAGATCCTGCGCCTCCGCTATAAACAAAAGAACGTCATCTGAGCGCCGCTCAGATGACGTTCGGTTGGGCAAAAGCCACGGTCCTAGACCGCGGCGGCTTTGTCATCGCCAAATGCCTGAGCCAGTTTCCGGATCGCAGCCGCGTCCACGCCTTTGAGGGCCTCCAGCATCTCCGCGGTCGGTTCGATGCCCGCCTCCCGCAGCGCCTTCTCAGGGTTATTGGCGAGCGCCTCAGCAAATTTCTCGTCGGACATGGCTTTGGTCACCAGGGTTTGGAAATCCATTTTGTCTTCTCCTTTTGACAGTGAGAGTGGCAGTTCCGGTTGAGTATAGCACGAGAAAGCGTTTCAGTGTTTCGGCTGATCGGCCTTGGTTTTGATGAAGTTGGCCAGACGTTTGGCGAGGACGCCCGCCATTTGCATCAAGATGGAGGGATGCTTGAACGCAAACAAGCGCAGGTCGGAACCTTTCAAGACGAGGCATTCCGAGGGTTGAGTCGCGCGGACGGTCGCGTTGCGCGGCTCGCGCGTGAAGAACGCCATCTCCCCGAAGATCTCGCCGGGCCGGATCGTGTCGAAGCTCAGGAACTGGTCATCGCGCTTGACGCAGACTTCTAATTCACCCTCCGCCACAATGTAAACGTCGTCGTTGACCTCCCCTTCCCAAATCACGATTTCGCCGGTATCCAGCCGCATCCGGCAGAGGGTGTGCGCGATCTCCAGCATGACCTCGGCGGGCAGAGGCCGGAAGATATCGGCCTGGTCGAGCAGGGTCAGGCGCTGGAGCATGTTGGCCGCGCCGGGGTCCTCGCCGCGCAGGCAGATGCGCCGCCACAGGCGCAGATCGGTGGCGGTGGGCAGCGACTGCAGCAAGGACAGGTCCGCGTCGAGATGCTCGCTGATGACGTGGGGAAAGAGATCCCGCAACGCCGGCGGCGCCAGCTGTGCCAGATACACCAGGGTATCGGACTCTTTCTCCCGGCCGCGCCAGATTTCCAACAAGGCGCGGGCTTCCTTCTTGAGCTGCTCCCGCTGCGAAGGGGCTAACAGCACCGTGGATTGGAGTTTCGCCAGCAGCAGCATGCGATAACGCTTATAGAAATAGCGGCTGCCGACCTCCGAGAGCGGGAGCGTGTCGCGATACGCCTTAAAGCACGCTTGCAGCGCCTTGTCGTCGGGGTCCGCGTCCTCCGTCTCCACGAGAGGCAGCAATTCCACCCGCCGGCTCAGGTGGACGCGGGCGAACTCCTCGACGTATTGCGTCTCGCGCCCCATCAGCGCCAGGTAGAGCCAGCCGAAGTGGTAGTAAATGTAGCGGATCGCATCGGAGGCGTATTCGTCGTTGATCGAGTCGATGATGTCCTCGCGCTGCTCCAGACGCTCGAGCATGTCCGCCGAGAGCTGGCCGGCCTCCTTTAAAATATCTTCCGGCTTGACCGCGAAGATCTTCTGGACCATCTCGATATTTTCGAGCGCGGCGTCGCCAATCTGCCCCGACACATTCAGGGCGTAGAGGATATTGTGATAAGAGTCGGCGGCGATGTTCCGCGACTCCATTTTGGAGGCCAGGCCTTCGATAGCCCGCGGCAGGGCTTTCCGGGCAAACGCCTTCTCCTCGGGGGTCAGCCGGTGCTTGGTCACGGCCACGGCGAGCTGATTGGCCACCTGCTCCTCATGCCAGAGGTTGTCGGTGAACTGGCCGTAGCGGTGACGAAAATGGTGGGCGAGCTCGTGGGCGATCACGTGCGGGATGAAGAGATAGAAGAGCTGCCACAACTCGGTCTGGCTCTCACACCGCAGCAGGGAGCGGAGAAAGAGCATATGGAGTTTGCCGACCGGGTCCGACAAATTGGGAAGCGAGAGATAGATTTGCCGGTCCTTGATGTCGTAATAACACAGGATGCCGCTCCCCTGGCGCAGCTCGAGGCTGGGGTCGGCTTCAATCCCATAGTGGGCGAACTCCTCCAGGAAGTTGCGAAAGCTCAGTTGCGCGAATGCGAAGAGGCCAGGATCGGAAAGTGTTTCAGACATAAGACCAGATCATCGCCTCAAGTCATGACGGCGGCCAGTCCCGCCAGCTGCCGGAGCGCCTCCGCGACCTCAGCCTGTTGTTCCCTCAGCATCGCCTCCCGCCGATCGAGATAGGACAAGAGATCCGGGCTGTTGAGCGGCGTGGCCAGCGCCCGGGCGTTGGCTATCCAGGCCTGCAGCGTGACCATGCCCCAGTCAAAACCCTCCCGCACGACCCAGGCGGCGGCGGACTCGCCCGGGCGTTTGCGCCGTTTGGCCTCCGAGAGAAAATAGGTGCGCGTCCCGTGTCGCAGGTCTTTGTTCCAATCGAAGACGTCGTTCCACATCTGGTGCCACAGGCCGAGCGCGTCCACAAACAGCGACCAGGGCTCAAGCAGGTCAACGCGGTCGTAACGATGGCACACGGCCGCCAGCGGAATTTTCACCGCGCAAACTTTTTGGCCGGCGCACTGGCAAAACGCCTCGAGGCCGACTTCGGACAGGCTGGCGTCCCGGGCGGTGACGTTGGCGGCGTGAAACCAGACTCGCGCAAAATGCTTCCAGAAAGGATGGGCCGCGTCAAAATAGCGCTGATAGGCCGTCTGAAACTGGGTGTGAAAGAACGCCGCCGCCGGCAGCAGCTTCACTTCAATCGTCGCGTGCCCGTCCATCACGTTGTCCAGCAGGCGGAGGTAGTAGTAACCGTTCACCGTCGAATAGACCAGGTCGGCCTGGAAGGCCAGGGCTGGCTCGGAACGGATGGATTTCTCCAGCCACCAGGGTAAGAGGAGCAGTGGAAAGCCGATCGGATTTTCGAAGTAGTCTTCGGGGCGCGGCGTGCCCGCCAGGCGCTTCATCCACGCGGCCACGTGCCCGGCCAGGAAGGGCGCCGATGGTCCTAACTCGGTTGGCAGGCGCTCCAGGGCGGCCGTCAACAGACGGCCGAGTGAGGCTTCGTCCGCGATCACATCAGCACCTACAAACGCGCCAGATCATCGCTGGCGCCCAGTTGGGTGAAGATGTCGCGCGCCCGACGGAGATGGTTTTCGCGTCCGGGGTCGTCGGCGTTTGCATGCCGTCCCAGTTCTGCATGGGCGAGCGCCGCCGCGTAGGGCATCATCAATTTTTCGGCGGAGGCCAGACACTTCCGCCACGCTTGCCGGGCCTGGGCGCGGTTCCCGGTCAGCCATTCATAGCGACCCTGCCAGAGCCAGGCGCGCGGCCAGCCGATGGGAAAGACGCCGGCGAATTTATGCAGAGTCTTGACGGCCCGGCGCGCCGCCGCTTGCAGCGAGGCTTTAGGCTTCAGGTTTGGGGACTTGCTGACCTCTTCGTCCCATAAGGTCAAATAGACGTCAGCCACGCTGGCATATCCCATTAGAGTCGGGTAGGAGGTGGGCGTCGAGCGGGCGACGAGCTGGTCGGCCTGGTCGGCGGCCCGGCGGGCGAGGTCCAGTTGCCCCCGGCGCAGGCGCACACTGGCGACTGCACCATAGCCGCTGAACTTCAGCGGCTCATCCAGATTCTTGGCGCTGCCCTCGAACAGAGCCTGCAATTCGTCGGCGCACCCGGCGGCGACTTCCAGCTTGCCCAGGGCCAGCGCGCAGAAAACCTTCTCCATCAGCGCCCAGGCCTGATTATCGGCGTCGCCCCGCTGACTGGCGGAAGCGTAAAGATCATCCGCGAATTTTTCGGCGCGGGCGAATTCGCCCTGGAAGTAGTTCACCATGACCAGATTGGTGACGCCGTCGTCCCAGCGGCGGCGGTCTCCGATCTGTTTGGAGATCTCAACGACTTCGTCGAACAAGCCGCGGGCCGTGGCCCAGTGGCCCAGACCGGCATAATAAACGCCGGTCACCAGCGAGACCCAGGCCCGAGCCGAGAGGTCGTTCATCGGTCGCACGATCTCCAACGCACGGCGGCAGTACATCTGCGCGAGGCGATGAACCGGGATAAAGCCCAGGATGGTGCCGACCGGGGCATAGGCGCGCGCGAGTTCGGGCGAGGGGCCAGCGGCTTCAGCCAGATTGAGTGAGCGGATCGCCGCATAGAGCGCCAGCAGAGTCTCGTTGGCGAAGAAATACACCTCGGTCAGCCGTTCGTAAGTGCGGGCTGCTTCCAGAAATGTTGCGCGTTCTTTGTCCGCGCGCCCGATGAACTGCCTGGGCGCCAGGCGGTGCAGCACTTGCTGACCCATCTGACCCAACAGGCTCATGGCAGTCTGGAAGGGGGTCGCTGGAGCGGGTTGTCCTAACAGTTCTAATCCTTTCTCCAGATGCGCCCGCCCTTCGCCGTGTTGGGCGGCGTTAGCGTAGGCTTCGCCTGACCGCAGCTCCAGGCGAGCGCGGCGGGCCGCGTCGCCGCGCTGGTCCGCTTTATCGGCCAGTTCCAGGGCCTGCTCGTACAGCCGGATCGCCTCCTCGTTGGCGTAGTTTTCCAGCGCCTGGTCGCCCGCTTTTTCCAGGTAGTGGAGCGCTTTCGCCGGGACATCGGCCATGCGCCAGTGATGGGCCAAGAACTCGTAGAACAGCGCCAGTCCATCCTGGTAGGCCGTCTCGTACCACTCGGCAATGGCTTGATGCAACCGCTGGCGCTGGGCAAACAACATCAGGTTGTACGCCGCGTCGCGGGTGATGATGTGTTTGAAACCATACGTCAAGTCCGGCTCCGGAGTCGCGAGGGTGACGAGTTCCAGGCGGTCCAGGGACTGGAGATGGCCTGGCAATTCATCTCTATCCACGTCCACCGGGTAGATCGAGTGCAGGGTCAGGAATGCGAAGGTGTGCCCGATGACGCTGGCGACCTTGAGCGTGAGTTGCTGGGGAGGCGGCAGGCGGTCAATCCGGCTGGTGATTACGCCCTGTACGGTGTCGGGAAGGTGGATGGCGCTGAGGTCGCCCCGCCCCTCAGCGAGGCGGCATTCACCCTCGGCGATGCGGATGACGCCGGTATCCCGCAGCGCGTACGCCAATTCTTCGCTATAGAATGGATTGCCCTCCGCTTTCGCGTAGATGAGGTCCGCCACCGGCTTGGGCACGGCGGCGACGCCGAGGCGCTGGCACACCAGCTTCAGGATAGCCTCCGCGGACAGGGCTTCGAGTTTCAAGTGTTGTGTGTCCGGCGCCTTGCGCAGGTGGGTGTACTCCGCCGGCTGGGCCTCGGCCAGAGGCCGGGCAGTGATGACAAGCAGGAGCGCCTTAATCTGCTGGCTGACCAGCAGCGCCAGCGCCCAGGAGGCGGAATCCAACCAGTGCGCGTCCTCGAGCACGATCAGCTTGGGAGATTGGCTGGCCACCGCGCCCAGCACCCGCAGTAGGAAATCGCGCGTATTGTCGGCGCGCACCTGCCCCGTCATCTGCGTGGTCACTTCGTTATCCGGTATCTCCAGCGGCAGAACGGCATTCAGCAGAGGCGTTAATTGAAGCCCGTGCGCATCCAACCCCAGCTTCTTGAGCGACTGCCGGCGGGCGTTGGAGTCGCGCAATGCCTCTCCGCCCAGGAGCTGGCTGAACACCGGCCGCCAGGCATGATACGGCGTCAGTGTTTCGACGGCGTCGCCGGTCTGGGTGATGGCCAGCGCGTCGCCCGCCCCGACAAAAGCCTCAATGCCCAGAGTGCGGGCTTGCCCCAGCAAGTCTTCGACCAGGCGTGACTTGCCCAGCCCGGCTTCGCCTTCGACGAGGATGACGCCGCCCTGACCGCCCAGCAAAAGCTGCAGCCGCCCCACCATGGCCATCCGTTCAGCGGTTCGCCCGACCAGGAGCGCCTGGGAATCCGCTTCCACCAGGCGGGCGCGCAGTGCTTCGCCGCGCGGCCGGTAGATGGCCACCGGCTCGGCGCGCCCCTTGACCATGATGGCCGGCAGCGCTTCAAAGTCAATGACGCGCTGCGCCGCCTGATTGGTCGCCTCGTCACACAGGATGGTGTCCGGCGCGGCCTGCATCAACCGCGCGGCGAGGTTCACCACGTCGCCGATCATGGTGTACTCGCGCCGCTGGGCGTTGCCGACAGACCCGCAGAACGCGCGCCCGGTCGTCACGCCAAAGGCGCTCGGCACGGCCAATTTGCGCAGTTCGTTCTGCATGGTCAGCGCCACCTGCACGCCGCGGGCGGGGTCATCCTCATGGGCCAGCGGAGGCCACCCCAGGACGGCCAGCAAGGACACCCCTTTTTCATCCACACTCAGCTTGTCCACGCTCCCTTCATAGCGGTAGATGGCCGTCTGTAACGTGCGGACGATGTGATGCGCATGGTCCACCGAGGTGCGGTGGTCGAGGGTGGGGAGGTGGGCAAAGATCACTGTGACCCGCCGCAGTTCGGCCAGCCAGCCCGTCTGTCCCGCAATGAGCCGGGTCCGAATAGCGCCGGGGACGTAGGCCTGCACCGCCGGAATCGTCTCCGCCGTAAGAGGGGCGCGATGCAGCGGAAAGGGCGGGATGGGCGCACGCACCGAGGTGAGACGGATGCCGCCCAGGGGAAGGACTTCACCCGTGCAGGCCCCCTGCACCAGGCCCCACGCCTGCGGCGAGACAATCACCTCGCCCGGCTCGGCCTGCCGCTCAAGCGCGGTGACTTCCGGCAGAAGGTCGCCGGCCACCAAGAGATGCCAGCGTCCATACTCGCCGCCGAGGTGCTCCAGAAGGACTTCTCCCATGCCCACCCCCATCCGCAGGGCCAGGCGCGCCTCGGTGGCGTCGAAGCCCTGTAGCGCCCGCTGCGCGGTGGAGGCGCATTGCACCGCGCTCAAGACCGCCGCATACGCCGCGGCCGTCGGCTGGGCAAACCCGTCGCCCGGCAGGTCAGCCACTGGCCATAATGCCAACAGCGCGTCGCCCGCGAACTTGACGATGTCACCCCCATGGGCCGTGATGAGGTCAATCAACTGCCCGAAGTAAGTGTTCAGCAGACGCGATAACTCTTCAATGCCTTGCGGGCCGCGTTGCGAGAGACGTTCGGCCAGCGGGGTGAAGCCCGAGACATCGGCGAAGAGCGCCACCGCCGGCGAGCGTTCCAGCAAGGGCGCGGTGATGGGGGCGGGGTCTGTAGTCAGGCGGCGCGTGACCAGCGCCGGCACGTAGCTGACGAGGGTATCCAGAATCGGTAACATGCCTGAGCTCACTCAGGGAGACTAAGAGAGTGCAAGAGTCGTTCCAGTCAATGGCGCCTAGAGGGGATAGTTTAGCACTGGTTGGGCATTTGGGCGACCAATCAGACCTTGATCTTAGCTTGGATGGCGATGACTATCTCAGCCCGGCGGCCTGATCAAACGCCGGCAGGAGGGAGAAGTAGACCTGCCGGTACAGGGCGTACAGGTCATTGTAGACGGCCTGGCTTTTCGGCTGGGGGTCAAGTCGTTCGCGGATCGAGACGGCCGCCGCGCTGGCCTCGGCCGTCGTGGCGCACGCCCCGACGCCGACGAGCGCCAGCAGCGCCGCGCCCAGCGCCGTCGTCTCCGTCGTGTGCGGCACGGCCACCGGCAGGCCGGTCACGTCGGCCTTGATTTGGTTCCACAGGCGGCTCTTCGCCCCGCCGCCCATGACACGCAGCTCGCTCAATGCGACGCCGATGGCCTGCATGTGGTTGGTGATGTCGCGCACGGCGTAGGCCGAGCCTTCCAGGATGGCGCGGGCAAAATGGTCGCGGGTGTGCGCGAGCGTGAAGCCGAACAGCGTCCCCCGCGCCGATTCGTTCCAGGTGGGCGTCGTCGCTCCCATCAGGCACGGCAGGAAGATCAGCCCGTCTGCGCCGGGCGGGACGCGCGCCGCCGCGTCGTCCAACAGCGCGTAGGCGCTTCTCCCGCTGTGAGCAGCCGCCTCGGCCTCCGCGCGGCCAAAATGATCCCGAAACCAGCGGTAATTCCCGCCCGAGACGAACCCCGGATTCTCCAACAGCCACAGGTCAGGATCGGCGTGGCAATGCGTTTCGACGAGGCCGGCGGCGTCGAAAACTGGCGCGCGGGTGGCAGCACACACGGGTTCCGCCGTCCCGACGATGTCGCCGACCAGGCCGGGGCCGACGACGCCCGCGCCCAGGCAGGCCGCGTGCTCATCGCCGCTGCCCACGACAACGAGCGTCTTCGCGCTCAATCCAAGCGCCGAGGCGACCGCCGGGCGGAGGGGGGCCAGCGGCGCGGTGGCCGCGCGGACCGGAGGCAGCCGGGCCAGATCAATCCCGAACTGGGCGCACATCTCCGGCGACCAATCTCTGGCGCGGATGTCCAACAGCAGAGTCGCGGAGGCGTTCGAGTAGTCCACCGCCAGCTCGCCGGTGAGGTCGTAGGCCACATAACTGCCAGGTTGGAGGAAACAAGCGGCCTGCTCGTAGACCTCGGGCTGATGATCGGCGATCCAGCGGATCTTCGGCGCTACATGGCTGGGGTCCAGGTTCAGGCCGGTGAGATCGAGGACGGCCTCCGGGCGCATCGTCTGCCGCACACGCTCGCATTGTGCAGTCGCCCGGCGATCCATCCAGAGGATGGCGGGGCGCAGCGGCTGCCCGGTGGCGTCGAACCCGCCGCCCTCGAAGCGGAAACTGAGATCGACCACGTGCACGTCGGTCTGCACCGTGGTGCCCTCGAAGCTGCTCATCACCGCCGGATTGTTGACCACCACCGACGTATCGCCTTCGTTGACGCCGGCGCCGGCGAACGCGCTGCCCATGGCCTTGACGCTGTTTTCCTTGAGCTGGAATCCGGAGGCATGAATGCCGCCTGCAGCCAGTGCGGCGATGATGCCGAGCGAAATCGCCGACAGGCGCTTGACGGAGGGGGCGGCTTGCATTGCGTGGAGCTCCTGGTGTTCGCGGGTTTGCGTGCGAATCGCGCGGGCGATGCGTTGTGGACGCATCATCCGTACCATCCGACTTGGAATCTAACCGCAAAACCGCTCGATGTGGACGCCAAGCCAGCCCTGCCTGGCATGGCCGCCGCATCGCGTCCGCCTTCATCGCCCGCATCGCAAGTCAG
>Ga0209002_10004820_pt1 | contig 10533 bp, 13 predicted proteins | sample Rifsed16ft2_FD_184010 | JGI IMG/M metagenome (GOLD analysis project Ga0209002, IMG submission 184010) | Soil microbial communities from Rifle, Colorado, USA - sediment 16ft 2 (version 2) | ecosystem: Environmental > Terrestrial > Deep subsurface > Rock core/Sediment | place: Rifle, Colorado...
ACCCCGCCTCTGTGTTATACTCCAACGCCAACGCCGGTACATTATCAAAGCACCTACCCACCCGGTTCAACCACCGCACACTACCATCACTCGGCCCACTGAGTGCCGCAATCGTGTCCACATTCCCAGCAAAGGCCGTACTCCCCCTCACCTTCTCAACCCAGCGAGTATCATTCGTCTTACCCTTCGACGTGTGGTGTACCAACAGACAGGCGAAGTTCTTGTCTCGAACCATGTTCACCAACACCCTGAGTGAGTCGCGGACCTTGGCCGCGTCGTTCTCGTCATCAACCCCCGTCATGAAGAACCCCAAGGTATCAATCACCACCAACGGCGGCACACCAGGTATGAACCCCGGCGCTTCCTCACTCTCGTCAACGAAGGTCTTGATTTGCTTCAGCAGTTCGGACCAGTCGGCGCCTGCTTCGTCTGATGTAAGGAACGTGATATGCAGCCGCCCGCGGATCGCCTGCCACCTATCAACCCCGGCCTTCACCCCCAGTGGTACCTCTCCCTCCTCTGTCACATACAGCACATTCGCCGGACTCAAACTCAGACCTAGAAATCTAGGATGATTGCCGGACATGGCCGCGAGGAAGTCAAACAACAGTGTTGACTTGCCAAGTTTGGGCGGACCTGCGAACAACGTCACCGTGCCAGCCTTGACCAGCGTATCCCATACCCACGGTCGGCTAAGCTCCTGCTCAGCATCGACAGCCACCTGCTCAAGCGTCCGCCACGGTTGCCACCATCTGCCCGCCCGCCATCTGAAGTGCTCGGCATCCTCCCGTTGATGCACGTCGCCTGAGTCATCGTGTAGATGATAGGCATACGTATCCGTCAGGATCACAGTACAACCACGCCCGGCTGTCTTTGCATAGTCCTCGCGGTCTAGCTTGGCCGGGTGTAAGTAGCAGGGGAAACGATAGCCTGTTACCGGCCGCGTCTCACCGTTGACTGAATAGGCGCCGTACGCCCCGCTGCCAAACCGCCGGGCCAGCTCGGTTGTCTCAGGCTTGAGCATCTAAGCTTCGTCCCATACCTGCTCAGCCTCAATCTTAGCCTGCTTCTCCACATACTCGGCCACCTTGCGCTTGAGCCACGGACCGTGACGCCTGAGATAGTGGTAGATGCCAGTCAGCGCCGCGTCTCGGAACTCTTCTTGGATAGGCACCTCGCCCACGGAATCAAGCGCCTCCAACACCGTCACATAACCACCCCCACCTTCACCAACATCAAGCATTGCGTCCAGGCCCAGGGTGTCCTTGATTTCCTTCTCAACATCTGTCTGAGAGATAGAGATATACGGATCGTAACACATGGCTTGATTCCTCCTGTATTACCTAATCGTCACCGAACAAGCGGCGCTCGACTACCTCATCGTGTGCGCGGTCGGGGTCAGGCTCGTCGGGCTCCAAGTCAGCTGTCCAGCCACAGGAGCAGGCGATCCAGTGTTCACGCCGGTATCCTAACTCGAACGTCTGCCCACCACACTTACCACAGGGTATATCTGATTCCTTCTCATATTCTGGACCAGCTATCTCAAACTCATTACCCGTCACGCCAGGGGGATAGTTACCACTCATGCGAAAGTTCCTCCTGCTTGCTGCTTGTTCAGTATACCATGTTTGGTTGTGTTCCGTCTATCATTCAGCGAGGAAGAGGGTAAGGGTGAGCAGGGGCAGGAATCTCACTTTGCCGCCTTATTGCGCTCAAGGATGACAGCAGCTCGCCGCCGCAGTTTTTCTGGGGACGGGGAGACATAAACTCGGCAGCGGCAGCTCCCGCAGTAGGGCAAGTGAACTGCTTGGGTGTGGTTACAGCGCCCGCAGGCGTCGATCAACACCATCTCGGCGTCGGTGAACTCGTGGCCGGTCATCTTGGCTCCTGACTCCAGGCGGACCCGATATTGGTGGGTGCAGCCTGCTCGCTGACCGCGCCGGCGGTGGCCAGGGCGGCGAGCAGGACGATGGTGAGGATAGTGACGGCGATCCACGCTTCGCGGGGGTTCATGCTGTCCTCCAGTGACAGGTGCAGTAACAGAGTGCGGGCCGATGGTTGGGCTTTGCGCAAGATGGGCAGATCATTGTGTCTCTCCCTTCGCTCAGTCGGATGACTTATCAAATTTCTGACAAACACAGCCATTGACTCGGCACCGGCCACCGCTGATTACCCCGTGGGCTCGGCGGCTGTGCCCACAAGCGCAAAGCTCGTTTTGCCAATTGGTGTAGCTCTCACTTGGCATCCTGCTCCCCTTTCGCTTCTCTCAACAGGCGCTCGATACCCTCCATTATAGACGTTCTCCTTCCTTCCTTACTGGGAATACTAGTTGTCTTCCTCACACAATGAACACTCATCGTCCGAATCGTTCCGAGCATTCTCCGCGAGTGCGAAGGCGTCTTCCTTCACATACTTTGTCCCCAGTGTGATTACGTTAGCCCCTGCGCGCTTGAAGACGAGATAGGCTCCCGCAACAGCCGCAATGAAAATCTCGCCACCATCATAGACTGGCCGCTCTGGCCACTTCGGCTTAGACATTGTTCCTTCCTCCTGCCCTTCCTCGTCAGCACTCTTGAAGCTACCTACAGTATACACCCGTGGCTTGACGTTGTCAAGCTCATAACGTGTCAACTTGAGTAGAAACTTTGTTCTAGCTGCAAGCTCATGCTACTGTATACTCCCATTAGCAGATACCAGCCCCCGCCGGATACCGCTCACCTACCCTATCAATTACCAATCCGAAAGAAATCGGGCAGATTGACATAAAAAGCCTTGACAGGCCGCAAGTATGGGTGTATGTTGAATATGGTAGCGGTGCATCTCGATACAGCACCAGAGAGGAAGTGAACAACAATGACTACAGAGACAGAGAGCCCCAGCAAGCGTCTTACTCGTCTGGAAGCAGACTTCCGGGAAGCACAGAACGTGCACAAGTCAGTGCTGGACGCGTTCGACAAGGCTAAGAGCAAGGCCACAACCGAGGAACTGCTGGCACTGGCAAAGGACGTGGAAGTCAGGGTCACAGCGATGGCCCGGCTTGAGGCGCAGGTCAACGTCTGCAAGCGCGAAATCCAGCACGCCGAATGGGAGGCCAAGAGCCAGGAGCTACGCGTTGCCACCAGCACGATTGTGGAGGCTGTCAACGCCGCCATCAGTGCAGCAAGTGGCGTTCTCGCCCGATTCCAGGTCAACGGTCTAAGCATCGACGTAAGCGCGCTCGGCCAGCCTGACCAGCTTATCAGTGTCAAGCCGCGCGGCGAAGGCATCCCCAAGGCGCCAGCCAAGCGTGGTGGAGGCGGAGGCGGCGGAGGCGGTGGGCGTGGTGTACCACTGACAGTCGATGGTACGGAACACCCATCCGCGTCGGCAGCACTGCTAGCAATCGAGCCGGGATTCGACGGCAAGATGGGGCGAGAGGCCATCATCGCCAGACTCCGGCACGCCGGCCACACAGTCACAGAGTAAACAAGTAGGGCCCCCTAGCAATTGCACCGCTACCAAGGGGGCCCTTCTTTGTGGCTGGAAAAGGCGGTAGCAGGATTCCAGAATCCGACTGTGGGCAAGGGCCGGCCTGGCCCCTACTTTTGCACACCTACGCACAGCTATGCCGATGCGGGCGGCAGTGAGAGAGAGGGAACAGACCCGCTTCCGTATTTTTACACAATTTCCACCGGCCTGTCGACCTTCTCCACGAGGAACACGACTGCGCCCGCGCGGTATGATGCCTCTCGAACCCGCTCGATATCGCCTACAATGTACTTTAGCCAGCGAATTACCCGCTCCTCAGGAATGCGAATCTCCTCTAGTCTAGTTTCCACGGGACTCTCCCTCCGACACAATACTCAATCTAAGGCCACTCGCAGGGGTAGTCGCCTGGGTCGCAGTCAGGCACATACCCCGAATCCCTGGACAGGTACCCGATGCCTAGTATGATGCCGTAAAACAGCAACAACACTAGGAGAGTGGCCAGTGTTCCTATCAGTACGTCCTTAATATCCTTTAACATTGTCCTCCGACCTGATGCTTGTGAAATCTGTCACAGCTTCCCGTCAGGGGGTCAGTACCCTTGTCTTCCGTTCCTTCCGTTCAGCGGACATTGCGGTCATTGCTGCCTTATGCTCCTCGTCAATGAAGTACGCGCCTGAGTTGGCAAACTCTCGCTCGGCTCCACAGAACCTACAAACACCCTTGGAGGTAGGACCTGCAGGTGGTTCAATTATCCAATGGTGGGCTGGGGCGTCAGGACAAGGCACCTACATATACCGCCTTATCTTCTCGTTAAGCCTTGAGATTGTCCTTTGGTCCCGCCGTGCCATCTCGCCGATGACTGGAACAGCTAGTTGCTTCTCAATATCCGCGAACCTCTTAACCAGCACTTCGAGCCTACTGGGTTCTTCTGTTGCATCTATCTGCCGTAGAGCCTCTGCTCGCCGCCTAACTAGCTTACGTCGAGCCGCTCTATCGTCAGTTGGCATAGGCGGAAGTTGTCCTGACCCTATTGGACGGCCCTTGCGTTCTCGTCGGTATTCGGCCTTAGCAACTCGTACAGTTACTAACCAACTACACAAGCACTCTCCGATGTGAAGGCGTCTGTACTTAAGGCCTGTCTTCTTGGTGGTGACTTTGCCGCTGGCAGCCGCTAGTCTGTGCGCTGCTGCTTGAGCCTTACCCCACCTCGTTACTACCATAGCATGAAGGTCCCCCGGCTCAATCGGTAGCTTGCATACGCGACAAGCTGTGGCCTTCCCTTGCCTAGCGTTTACATGTATTAGGCCTATTAGCATGGCGACTCCAATACTCGTCTCCACAGATATAATAGCATGGGGTCGTGGGTTTGTCAAGATGCTAACTCGTGTATGCACTTTATCACCCATATACGACCACTCCAGCTTATACCTATGGAGAGAGCTTTTGGGGTCGTTGCATAGGAGATTACTGGGGATGCTGTTCTATGCTGCCCCAACCACACTAAACCACGTCTATAAAGTTGGAAATACTACTCTATGCGAGTCTATAGTAGTTGACTGGACCTGTGAAGTATGATATACTATAGGTGAGAGTAAAGCTGTGGAGTGGAAGTTTCAAGGCAACGGAGACCATCAGGAGCCTATCGAAGGTCCTGGGGTTCAGGTCGTGGAGTCTGGTAAGGTGGAGGTTGAGGCGGATGACTACGAGGAGATGCTCAAGGCTAGGCTGCCACTGAACAACAACCCAAGGAAGGCTAGTTACCTAACATATCGTGCCTCTGGGTTCAGTGTTAGGGAGTGTTGTGCTCTGGCCGAGGTTACCTTCGCTACGGTGCTCAAGTGGCGTAGGGAAGACGCTGAGTTCCGTGAATGGGAGGAGAAGAGGCTTCCAGAGTTGCAGCATGGTCTGGTAGGTGACTTAGTTCGCATGGAGTTCCTCAGGAACTTCCGACTTGCACTCCGGCGAGATTTCAAGCTGCTGTATAAGGCGAACTACAACCTGCACGGTATGAGTGACCGTGAGTATGACTTACTCAAGATTATCCGCAAGCACTACGCACCTCAAGACTTGCTGGCTATCCAGAAGGCGCTGGAGCCTGATGACGGTAACCTGCCTCCTGGCGCGTACCGCGAGAAGTTGACTGTGACTATCGAGGGTAGGCAGGTGGATGATGAGACCGCTAGGAGGGCTGCCGCTAGGGAACTGTTGGAGAAGTTCGAGGTCAATAGGAACCTTGCAGTACCTGAGTTGGAGTCAGGTGACGCGCTGACTGGAGAGGTAATCCAGTGATTTCTGTCCTAACCCTCGCCGCACCCCAATTGGTGAGCCGTCAATCCCATGTATGGTGCAGGGCAGATGAGAATGCATGGGGGCGACGGTTAGGACAGAAGTTAGGTTGATGGCATGGCGGTAGCTGAGGTCGACGAACTCACTGCTAGGGCTATAGCGGCCCGAGATGGTGACCAGAGGACTTATGCTAAGGCGGTCCATCGGCGGGAGTATGAGCCTTATCAGGATGCCTGGGCGGAGGCTTTGGAGACAGGTAACAGGGTGGCTATTGTCTGTCCGCCCAGTTCGTATAAGACGACCACAGTCAGGGACTTCGTGGAACGGGAGATAGGCAGGAACCCGAATGTGCGGATTCTCTGGCTGATGAATGCTGGTGCCCAGAGTACCAAGCAGGTAATGTCCATTGCCCAGACGATTAAGTACAATCCCGCTTACCGTACCGCGTTCCACATACAGGAGGACCCTGAGGCCCAGTGGACTAAGGAAGTCCTCTACGTCGAGCGCAGCAGTGAGCATCCTGACCCCACACTAATGGGCACAGGACTAAACGGACCTTATCAAGGCCTCCACTTCGACATTATCATCATTGACGACCCGACCGACCAGGAAGACGTCCGTAGCCCGACCACTATGGAGTTGCAGAGGAACAAAATTCAAGGTGTGGTTATTGACAGGCTCGTTGAGGACGGCACTGGCCGCATCGTGGCGATACTAACCCGTTGGGGCCAGGCCGACTTGCTACCTACTCTTGAGAGTATGGGCTTTACGGTCTACGAGATGCCTATAGTCGGGGACTATCCTTGGGGGCCTACGCTCAGTCCGGCTAGGTTCCCTCATAGTCGAATCGAGCAGATACGCCGAGACAAGGGCGACATTCTGTTCTCCCTTACATACATGTGCAACCCGATGGCTGTGCAAGGTACCGTCATCCTCCGTGAGCATATGCAGTATTGGGATGAGAGTCTCCTGCCCAGCCACCCGATGCAGTTCGTAATGGCACTTGACCCCGCAACCTCGACTAGGGACTCCGCAGACTACTCTGCCATAGCAACGGTAGGTGTGGACCTCCATACTAGGATTAAGTACCTAGTAGATATGTGGGCTGGTCGAGTGGAGACGCCTGACCTGGAGCACCAGTTTGTCACACGAGCCTCCCGTACAGCGGGGCTGCGAGCGGTAGGCTTGGAGACTGCTGGGTTCCAGGTCAGCCTTCTCCAGACTTGGCGTAGGAAGTACCAGTTGCCGTTCAGGGAGATACCCTATCGGAGCAGGCGTGCTGTCGCTGCGAAGGTACTGGGTATTGATAGGGATAAGACTGGTCGGGCGCTGTACCTGGATGCTGAGTTGGCAAGTGGGAGATTGTTACTGCCAAGGTATCTACCACTTGTAGACGGCGTATCTCTTGAGGAGGAGTTGCTGTCCTTCTCTCCACTCAATACGCACAGGCATGATGACCGCATGGATGCTCTGGCTATGGCCAGTGTCCTGGCAGACACTCTGGCTAGGCCTCCTACTGTCGAAGTTTCACTGAGGGGTTTCTGATGGCCGCTAGTCCGCAGTATGTGAGTAGGCTCCTAATGGAACTCAAGCGCGAGTTAGAGGGCTTCCATAGGCGCATTAATGAGGTAGAGGAACTGCGTCACTACGAGGATACGATGGCTCTTGCTCCTGGCGAGAAGACATCGGGGCTGGAGGTCCGTATTGGTGCTACGGCTGAGTTGATTGAGAACGTCAAGGCATCGCTAACTGCTAATGAGGCCCATGTGGTGGCGAAGGCACTCAGGCGCGGTGATACCGCCGATGAAAATAGTAGCAAGCGGGAGAGGTTCTGGACTACTTTCCTCCACTGGGTCAACCGCCCTGTGCCTGTACTCAATGAACTAGCGGATGGGCAGACAGTGGGGCTGGGAATTCTCAAGGCTGTGTACACTCCTTGGCCGAAGGCTCCACGTAAGCGCAATAAGGGCGAGGCGGATACGGAGTACAATGACCGCCAGAGGGCGCTCAAGCGCCAGTGGGGGCCACCGTTCCAGGTTATCACAGTTCACCCGTTGACATTCTACTTCCGTCTAGGTCCCGGTAATCGCGTCGTTGAGTGTATTGAGCACTCGTGGAAGTCCAAGCGAGAGGTGTACGGGACCTACGGTATTGGCGATGATGCTCAGTTGAGGGCAAGAGAGGCTGTGCTCAATCTGTCGGAGGGTGAGCAGGTTCCTGAGGAGACTCAGGGCGCTATTGCCGCTACAGCGGGCCAGCCTGACCAGGAAATCAGACCGTTCCCGTCAGGTATCAGTTCAGACACTATGGCTCTGGTGACTGAGTACCTCTCCGACACCGAATATCAGTGTTATGTTAATGGTAGACTGATATACTCGGAGGAAGGCGACCCGGGTGTTCGGTACTTCCTAGCTGTGGGTCGGACTACAAGTAGCAAGGACCCGGATAAATTCGGTCTGAGTGTGGCTGAGGCCTTTAGGCACAATGAGCCAACTATTAACCGTACTATTACTCGGATGGCCGAGGCGGCTGAGATACTGGTCAGGAAGCGGCTCACACTGGAACTGCCTGAAGGTACAACGCCTGAGATGGAGATAGGTGAGGATAACCAGCCTCAGGCCAAGCAGTACAAGTTCACCTCCGAGAAGGCTACGGCACTACCTCCAGGCGCGAAGGTACAGGACCCATTTGTTGGTGCGGAGAACGTCTACCAAGCCATGCCGTTTGTTGAGCTACTCCTGCGACTCATGGGTCAGCACGGAGTGGCGCCTATCTTCAAGGGTGTGCCCCCAGGCGCTGCTGGCTCTGGTTATAGGGATAATTCCCTGTACGCGATGGCCAAGAGCCAGTTCCAGTACCTGCTCGACTCCAATGCAGGCTGTCTAGCTGACCTAATCAATTGGCTTGAACGGCAGTTGGTCCGTCGAGTCAAGCAGGAGATTTGGGTTGAGGACCTGTCACTCAAGCCCTCCGATGTGCGGGATTGGCCCGTTGCTATTACGGTTGATATTGACCCTCTGCTGCCTCAGAATATCATAGCCGAAGGCCAGTTCTACGACCGTATGCACGCTCGCCGCCATATTACTCGTCGTACCATGCTCGAAAAGGGGCTGAGGTTCGAGCAGCCTGAGGACGAGATGTGGGGTACAATGTTGGAGGATATACAAGAGCAGTTGAAGCCTATGCTGTATCAGGATGTTCTCGGCATAGTCATGGGAAGGATAGGTGGTAAGCAGGGCCTTGTGGGGCCCGATGGGCAGCCGATAGGTGGGGGCGCTGGTGGTATGCCTAGAGGCGATGCCAGACGTGGCGGAATTGTAGGAGGTAACGGCGCTGCCGACCAGACTATTCAGGACCTGCTGCACTCAATAGGCGGTGGGACTAGGGCTGGTCAGCCTCGGCAGCCTCCTGAGATGGCAGGTATGACTCCTCCAGGGCAGGTCTAATGGCTATAATTACAGGGCCAAAACTATACGAAATGGCGGAGCAGCTTGTGGCGTGGTACCTCAAGACCAGGGATGAACTAGTTGACGCTATGGAGCAGGGGTATCCGTACGGTGCCGTGCCTCTCAGTCCTCAAGAGCAGGTCGAGCGGTTCCTGAGTATGACCTCTGAGGACTGGCAGGTCATGGCCACTAGGCTCGCTGAACGGTATCGAGGCCACCCGAATGCTCAGGAGCGGGCGCAGGATGATATTCGGTCTTACATTACTCGGATGTCAAAGTTGGCGTATCGACGGTGAGGAGCAACATGAGTTGGAATAGATTGTATGGTAGGATGGACCCTCGGTTGGCGCCAACTTTGGAGCCTTCTACGCACGATATTGCGTGGGCGGCAGGTATATATGAGGGAGAGGGCTCATGCCGGTTCAGTGGTAGCCAATATGTCTGTGTCACGCAGAAAGGCCAGTGGCTCCCTTTGAGATTAAGGGCCTTGTTTGGAGGGAGCGTTTCAGGACCTCGCGGAGATGGGCTTTACCAATGGGTACTCGCTGGTGCGAGAGCTAGGGGATTCCTTATGACTGTTTATGGTGTGCTCTCGCCTCGTAGGCAGGCTCAGGTGTTGGGCGTTTTGAGGCCTAGCCATAAGCTGACGTTTGTGTTTAGGTCTGATGGGAGATAGTCATGCCAGGACCAAGACAGCGCAGTCAGGCTACTAGGGGCGCATACTACGCTAGGACGAGCGGAGGTGGTTATGAGGCACCGGCTGAGGAGCCTACTAGGCCTCGATACTCCCCAGGGCAGCCAGTAGTCCCTGACCCGGAGAACTACTGGTCTGTGGTGGATGCTTACGGCAATACTGTGCCTGCCGGTCAAGATGACCCAGGCGCGTTCTTCGACACCTACGCATACAACGCCGACCTTAAGGACTACCGCAACCTGATAGAGGGCGATAGTGATGGTCGAGGTGCTACAGGCCCTTCCGCCGCTGAGTTGGCCATCGAGCGGTCCAAGGTCCATTCCCAGAACCTAGCGACTTACGTTGATTCCGTAATCAGCGGGCTCCAGGCCGACATTGACGCCAAGAGGCTGTCCACCGAGCAGGCAGTAGGTGAGTTCAACCGCCGCATGGATGCCTTGGAAACGGGAGGCACACAGTTCCTCGGAGCCCAGCAGTACACTATCCCTAGAGGTGTGGACTATGTTCCAGGCTTCGAGCCAAGCGGGCTTGCCACTCAGCTAGGGCTCCAACCGTTCAAGGCAAGTCCTGTTGAGTTCGACCCGTTTGGCATGGCTACTCAGATAGTCAACGAGACGCCTAACATTACCGGCGTTGGAG
>Ga0209002_10004821_pt1 | contig 10531 bp, 10 predicted proteins | sample Rifsed16ft2_FD_184010 | JGI IMG/M metagenome (GOLD analysis project Ga0209002, IMG submission 184010) | Soil microbial communities from Rifle, Colorado, USA - sediment 16ft 2 (version 2) | ecosystem: Environmental > Terrestrial > Deep subsurface > Rock core/Sediment | place: Rifle, Colorado...
TGCTGCCCAAGGCGGGCGTCTTCGCTCACGCCGAGGCCGAGGTCGTCGCCCACAACATCGCCGCTGACATCACAGGGCGCGGCGCGCCAGCAAGCTTCGACGGGGTAGGCTACTGCTTTGTCGAGATGGGCGACGGTGTGGCCGCCTACGCGAAAGGGAACTTCTATGCCGAGCCGGCCCCGGCGGTGAGGCTGCGCTCCCCGGGGCGCCTGTGGCACTGGGGGAAGATCTACTTCGAGAAGTGGTGGCTCCGGCGCTGGTTCTAGCCGCCTCAACTGGCCCCGCCGGGCGGCGGTGAGTCTTGGACTCCGCTCAGCCGGCTGCCGCCCGGCCGCTCCGCATCGGGACCCGGGAGAGCGCGCGCAGCGAGGGCTGGATACGCTGAATGCGAGACGCCGCCGACACCCCATTGGATCAGGGGGCCATCTGTCATATGCTCATGCTATGAGCCAGCCGGGTAAGGAGGGAGGCTGTGCGGTCTGCCGGAAGCCCATCGAACCCAGCCAGCCCAGGTTTCGGACTGGCCAGACTGACTATCACCTCGGCTGTTGTGTTTCGGCGGCCGTGCCGACGGGGAAGGCGACCGTCCTGGTGGTGGACGATGAGCCCGAGATGCGCGACGTCCTGCGGGAAATCCTGGCGCCCCGGGCCTACGCGGTGCTCGACACCGGGGATCCCGAGGAGGCGGTGCGGATCGTCAGCGAATTCGGCAGGCCGATCAATGTGCTGTTGACCGACGTGGTCATGCCGAAGATCGAAGGTCCAGAGCTGGCCGAGCGCGTGGCTCCGCTGCGACCCGAAATGAAGATCCTGTTCATGTCGGGCTATGAGGTCGTCAACCGTCTCAAGCCGGGATCGGTTTTTCTTTCCAAGCCGTTCACGGTGAAGGAGCTGATGGCGCAGCTGGAGGCCTGAGGGTAGGATAGGCGGCACCGCGATGCGGAAGATCCGCTACGGGCGCCTGCCCACCGAACGTCCCAATCCCCGCAGCTGCGACCTCGACCGCCTCGCCCCGACCGCGATCGCCCGGCTGATGAACCGCGCGGACGTTGGGGCGGTGCGCGCGGCGGCGCGGGCGGCGCCGGCCATCGCCGGGGCCGTGGATCTGATCGTCGCCTCCCTGTCGCGAGGGGGCCGGCTCATCTTCGTCGGCGCGGGCACCAGCGGCCGGCTCGGCGTGCTCGAGGCCGCCGAGTGTCCGCCGACCTTCGGCACGCCGCCCCGGCTCGTGCAGGCGATCCTGGCGGGCGGGCGGGGCGCGGTCTTCCGCGCGCGCGAGGGCGCCGAGGACGACGCGCGCGCGGCCGCGCGTGCCGTGCGGGGCCGGGTGCGCGCCGGCGACGTCGTCGTCGGCGTCTCGGCGAGCGGCGTGACGCCGTTCGTGCGCGGCGCGCTCGCCGAGGCGCGGCGCCGCGGCGCGCGGACGGTGCTGGTCGCGTGCAACCCGGCGGCGCTGCGGGCGCGGGCGCGCCGGGCACCGCTCGTGATCGCCCTGGCACCCGGACCCGAGGTGCTCGCCGGCTCGACGCGGCTCAAGGCGGGCACCGCGACCAAGCTCGTGCTCAACACGCTGACGACCGCGAGCATGGCGCGCCTCGGCCGCGTCTTCGGCAACCGCATGGTGGGCGTCGAGCCCCGCTCGGCGAAGCTCCGCGCGCGCGCCCTCGGGCTCGTCGCCGAGCTCGGCGGCGTCTCGCGCGCCCGCGCCCGGCGCGCGCTCGCCGCCTCGGGCGGGCGCGTGCGCCTCGCGATCGTGATGGCGCGCACCGGCCTCGGCCGGCCGGCCGCCGCCCGCGCGCTCGCCCGCGCGGGCGGCTCCCTCCGCGCCGTCCTCGCGCCCCCGCGCCGCGCGCGGTAGCCCCGATCACCCGCGTGGAACGACGCGCCAGGCACGTGGGCGAGCGACTCCAGGCCGGGTGCGGATCGAGGCGCGGGAAGCCGGCGGCGCTACGCGCGGTCGTAGAGGGAGCGGACGCGCACGCGGACGGGCTCGAGGCGGAGCGTCAGCAGGAGGACACCGAAGGGCAGGACGATCGCGGCGACCATCAGCCAGAAGCCCGGACGGCGCCAGCACGCCTCGGGGCCCGTCAGGGGAATGCTCCGCAGCCGCTCGATCCAGCCCATTCGCTTGCGCCTCCCGGCGGGCGAACGAGCAAGGACAGTGCCAGCGAGGATTTTCGGCTACTTACGCTCCGCCGCAGCTCGGCGGCCCGGCACCTTCGGTAACTCCCGGACCAGGACCCCGTTAACTTCTTTCCCGCCCTAGCTGTGCGACGGGCCGGCCGTGTCCTCGGCGCGGACCGGCGTCTTGCCGCGCAGGAAGTCGAAGTCGCACCCCTCGTTGGCCTGGAGCGCGTGGTCCAGGAACAGGCGCCCGTAGCCGCGCTCGAAGCGGGGCGGCCGCGGCGTCCAGGCCGCCCGGCGGCGGCCGAGCTCGTCGTCGCCGACGCGCAGCGTGAGGCTCCGCCGGGGCACGTCGAGCTCGATCTCGTCGCCGTCGCTGACGAGCGCCAGGGGACCACCGACCGCCGATTCCGGTGCGACGTGGAGCACGACGGTGCCGTAGGACGTCCCGCTCATGCGCGCGTCGGAGATGCGCACCATGTCCTTCACCCCCTGCCGGAGCAGGCGCGCCGGGATCGGCGCCGCGCCCCACTCGGGCATGCCGGGCGCGCCGCGCGGGCCGACGTGCTTGAGCACGAGCACCGAGCGCTCGTCGATCGCGACGCTCGGGTCGTCGATGCGCCGGTGCAGGTCCTCGTGATCCTCGAACACGACGGCCCGGCCCCGGTGGGTCAGCAGGTGCGCCGACGCCGCCGACTGCTTGAGCACCGCGCCGTCGGGGCAGAGGTTGCCGAACAGGATCACGGTGCCGCCCTCGGGGGCGAGCGGCATCGCGAGCGGGCGGATCACGTCCTCGTTCCAGCAGCGCGCATCGCCCACGTTGTCCGCGAGCGCCTTGCCGTTGACGGTGGGCGCGCCCGCGTGGAGCAGCGGCAGGAGCTCGCGGAGCACGGCGGGCAGGCCGCCCGCGTAGAAGAAGTCCTCCATGAGGTACTTGCCCGACGGGCGCAGGTTGACCAGGAGCGGCGTCGTCTTCGACAGCTCGTCGAACCGCGCGAGCGGGAGCGGCACGCCCACACGCCCTGCAAGGGCGAGGAGATGGATGATCGCGTTGGTCGAGCCGCCGATGGCCATGTCCGCGCGGATCGCGTTGTCGAACGCCTGCGCGGTGAGGATCTCGGAGGGTCGGGGCCCGCCCGCCAGCGCCAGCTCGACGGCGCGGCGGCCGGACACCTCGGCGAGCGCCAGGCGCCGCGCGTCGGGGGCGGGGATCGCCGCGTTGCCGGGGAGCGTCATGCCGAGCGCCTCGGCCATCGCGGCCATCGTGGACGCGGTGCCCATGACCATGCAGTGGCCCGAGGAGCGCGACATGCAGGACTCCGCCTCGCACAGCTCCTCGTCGCTGAGCCGCCCGGCGCGGCGCTCGTTCCAGAGGCGCCAGAGGTCGGTGCCGGAGCCCAGCTCCTCGCTGCGCCAGGTGCCGCGCAGCATCGGCCCGCCGGTGACCATGAGCGCGGGGACGTCGGCGGAGGCGGCGCCCATGAGCATCGCGGGCGTGGTCTTGTCGCAGCCGGCGAGGAGCACGACGGCGTCGAGGGGATAGGCGCGGATGCACTCCTCGACGTCCATCGCCATCAGGTTGCGGAACAGCATCGTCGTCGGCTTCATCAGCACTTCGCCGAGCGAGATCACCGGGAACTCGAGCGGGAAGCCGCCCGCGCTCCAGACGCCGCGCTTGACGGCCTCGGCGACCTGACGCAGGTGCGCGTTGCAGTTGTTGAGCTCGGACCACGAGTTCGCGATCCCGACGACGGGGCGCCCGTCGAAGACGAGGTCGCTGAAGCCCTCGGCCTTGAGCCACGAGCGGTGCGCGAAGCCGTCGAGGTCGCGGCGGCCGAACCAGTTGCGGCTTCTGAGCGGGTGTGCTGTCATTGGTCCCTCCGGGGTCCCGATTATAGAAGAGATAGACGAGAAGGAGATCGCGCATGCGACTGACCGGCAAGGTGGCGGTGGTGACGGGCGGGGGCAGCGGCATCGGGCGTGGCATCGCGCTGGCGATGGCGCGCGAGGGCGCCGACGTCTCGATCCCCGACATCCAGGTGCTGAACGCGGAGAAGGTCGCCGGCGAGATCAAGGCGCTCGGCCGCAAGGTGGTCGCGATGAAGACCGACGTCACGAGCGCGGCCGACGTCAAGGCGATGGTGGACCGCACGCGCGAGGCGCTCGGGAAGATCGACATCCTGGTGAACAACGCCGGCATGGCCTCGCCGCCCGGCATGCCGTTCACGAACAACACCGAGGAGGACTGGGACCGCACCTTCGCGGTCAACACCAAGTCGGTGTTCCTCTGCTGCAAGGCGGTCGCGCCGCACCTCATCGAGCGGAAGGCGGGGCGCATCATCAACATCGCCTCGATCGCGGGCCCGATCGCGGCGCTCACGATGCCGCCGTACAGCGTCGCCAAGATGGGCGTCATCACGCTCACCCGGATCGTGGCCAAGGAGCTGGCGCCGCACGGCATCACGGTCAACGCGATCTGCCCGGGCGTCCTCTACACGGACTTCTGGCAGAAGCTCGCCGCGCACATCGCCGAGACCAACCCGGCGTTCAAGGGCATGACCCCGCGGCAGGTGTTCGACAAGCGCGTCGCCGACCTGGTGCCGCTCAAGCGCGAGCAGACGCCGGAGGACATCGGCGCGGCCGCCGTGTTCCTCGCCTCCGAGGAGGCGCGCAACATCACGGGCCAGGCGCTGAACGTGGACGGCGGCGTGGTCATGCAGTAGCCGGACGGCCATGAACTTCGACTTCAGCGGGAAGGAAGAGGCGTTCCGCAAGGAGGTCCGGGCCTGGCTCGAGGCCCACCTGCCCGACGACCTCCGCGGCCGCGCCTTCGCCGCCTCGCGCGCCGACGCCGGGGAGGTCCGGCGGCTCCGCGCCTGGCAGCGGACGATGCACGCGGCCGGCTACGTCGGCATGGACTGGCCGCGCGAGTTCGGCGGGCGGGGCGCCCCGCTCACCGAGATGGTGATCCTCTACCAGGAGATGGCGCGCGCCGAGTCGCCGCAGCTCGTGAACCGGGGCGGCGTCTCGATGCTCGGCCCCACGCTCATGAAGCACGGGACGCCCGAGCAGCAGCGGCGCTTCCTGCCGAAGATCCTCACGGCCGACGAGCTGTGGTGCCAGGGGTTTTCCGAGCCGAACGCGGGCTCGGATCTCGCGAACCTCCAGACGCGCGCGGTGCTCGAGGGCGACCACTACGTCGTGAACGGCCAGAAGGTGTGGACGAGCATGGGCCACGTCGCCGACTGGTGCTTCCTGCTCGTGCGGACGGACCCGGCGGCGTCCAAGCACAAGGGGATCAGCTTCCTGCTCGTGGACATGCAGTCGCCCGGGATCACCCTGCGGCCGCTCCGCCAGATCACGGGCGAGGCGGAGTTCAACGAGACCTTCCTCGACAACGTGCGCGTGCCGCGGGAGAACCTGGTCGGCAGGGAGAACGAGGGCTGGGGCGTGGCGATCACCACGCTCGCCTACGAGCGCGACCTGCTCACGTTCATCCGCCACATCTCGCTGCGCAACGCGCTCCACCGGCTCGTCCGGCTCGTGCAGGAGCGCGGGCGCGGTGGCGACCCGCTGATCCGCCAGAAGCTCGCCGAGCTCGCGATCGGCGAGCGGGCGCTCCAGCTCAACGGCTACCGGAGCCTCACGCGGATCGCGCGGGGCGGCCAGCCGGGGCCCGAGGGCTCGACCTCGAAGCTCTTCTGGAGCCACCTCGACCAGGAGCTGGCGCTCACGGCGACGCAGGTCCTCGGCCCCTACTCGCAGATCGCCGAGGGTTCCCCCTGGGCGCCGGACCACGGCCAGTGGGAGTTCTACGAGCTGCTCGCGCGCGGCAGCGGGATCCGCGCCGGGACATCCGAGATCCTCCGCAACATCCTCGCCGAGCGCGTCCTGGGCCTGCCGAAAGACTAGCCGGGTGGCGTGATGCGGCCCGAGACGCGGTACGCGCGGAGCGGCGACGTCAACATCGCCTACCAGGTGGTGGGCGAGGGCCCGCGCGACCTCGTGCTCGTCCCCGGCTGGGTCTCGAACCTCGACGTCTTCTGGGACGAGCCGTCCATGGTGCGGTTCCTCCAGCGCCTCGCCTCGTTCGCGCGCCTCATCCTGTTCGACAAGCGCGGGACCGGCCTGTCCGACCGCGTCGCCGACCTGCCGAACCTCGAGACCCGGATGGACGACGTCCGCGCCGTGATGGACGCCGTGCGCTCGACGCGGGCGGCGCTCGTGGGTTACTCGGAGGGTGGCCCGATGTGCATGCTGTTCGGCGCCACCTACCCAGAGCGCACGGCCGCGGTCGTGATGATCGGGAGCTTCGCCCGCCGCACGTGGGCGCCCGACTACCCGTGGGGGCCCACGCGGGAGGACTACGACCGGCACGTGGAGGAGTACACGCGGGGCTGGGGCGGCCCGGTGGGGCTCGACATCCGGGCGCCGAGCGTCGCCCACGACCCGCGCTTCCGCGAGTGGTGGGCGCGCTTCCTCCGGCAGGGGGCGAGCCCCGGCGCCAACCGACGGCTCATGGGGATGAACGTGGAGATCGACGTCCGTCACGTGCTGCCGGCCGTGCGCGTCCCGACGCTGATCCTCCACAACGACGGCGACCGGAGCGTCCCGGTCGAGTACGGGCGCTACATGGCCGAGCGGATCCCCGGGGCCAGGTACGTGGAGCTGCGGGGTGACGACCACCTGCCGTGGGTCGGCAACACCGACGCGATCCTCGACGAGATCGAGGAGTTCCTGACGGGCGTCCGGCGCGGGCCGGAGCCCGACCGCGTGCTGGCGACGGTCATGTTCACCGACATCGTCGGCGCCACGACGAGGGCCGCCGAGCTGGGGGACCGCCGCTGGCGCGACCTGCTCGACGCCCACCACGCGCTGGTCCGCGAGCACCTCGCCAGGTTCCGCGGGCGCGAGATCGACACGGCCGGCGACGGTTTCCTCGCGGCCTTCGACGGCCCGGCGCGCGCGGTGCGGGCCGCGTGCGCGATCAGCGAGGGCGTGCGCCCGCTCGGCCTGGAGGTGCGCGCCGGGCTCCACACGGGCGAGTGCGAGGTGATGGGGCCGAAGCTCGGCGGGGTCGCCGTGCACATCGGCGCCCGGGTCGCCGCGCTGGCGGGCGCGGGCGAAGTCCTGGTGTCGAGCACCGTGCGCGACCTCGTCGCCGGCTCGGGGCTCCGGTTCAGGGACCGCGGGGCGCACGCCCTCAAGGGCGTGCCCGGCGAGTGGCATCTCTTCGCAGCCGGAAAGGACAGCCAGGCATGAGCGAGCTGCTCTACGACGTCGAGGACAGGATCGCGACCATCACGCTGAACCGGCCCGACAAGCTCAACGCGTTCACCGGGCCGATGATCGACGCGTGGGCCCGGGCGCTCGCCGAGGCGCAGGCGGACGATCAGGTCAACGTGATCGTGGTCACCGGAAGCGGCCGCGCGTTCTGCGCGGGCGGCGACGTCGGGCGGATGAAGGAGGGCAAGCCCACGCCGCTCGACAACAAGAACCAGCTCTGGGAGAACATCCACCGGATCCCGAAGACGCTCGAGGCCGTGGACAAGCCCGTCATCGCGATGGTCAACGGCCTCGCCGTCGGCGCGGGCATGGGCATGTGCCTCATGTGCGACGTGCGCATCGCCTCCGACGAGGCGCGCTTCTCGACGGGCTACGTGCGCGTGGGCCTGGTGCCGGGCGACGGCGACACGTACTTCCTGCCGCGCCTCCTCGGGCCCGCGAAGGCGCTCGAGCTGCTCTGGACCGCCGACTTCGTGGACGCGCAGGAGGCGCTGCGCCTCGGGATCGTGAACCGCGTCGTGCCGTCGGGCGACCTTGCCCAGCAGACGCGCGACCTCGCCGCGCAGCTCGCGAACGGGCCGCAGGTGCCGATCCGCATGATCAAGCGGCTCGTCTACCAGAGCCTGCGCCTGGACCTCCGGACGCACCTCGACCTGGTCTCGTCGCACATGGCCGTCGTGCGCGACACGCTGGACCACGCCGAGGGCGTCGCCGCGTTCAAGGAGAAGCGGGCGCCGAAGTTCCAGGGCCGCTGACGCGCCCGGCCGCGGCGCTCGCCGCCTGCTGCCTGAGCTTCTTCTGGGCTCAGAGCTCGCGGGCCGTCCTCTACAGCGCGATGCCCGCGCTCTCGCTCGAGACCGGGCTCGACCCGGCGCGGATCGGCCTGATCACGGGCACGCTCTACGCCGGCTACGCGCTGGCGCTCTGGGCCTCGGGCTTCCTGCCGTGCGGGCGGCGGCCGGCGATCGTCGGCGGCTTCCTGCTCACCGCGCTCGGCAACGTCGCGTTCGCGCACAGCCACTCGCTCGGCGCGATGCTCGCGATCGCCGCCATGGGCGGCGCGGGCATCGGCTTCTACCTGCCGCGCGGCACCGCCGTGCTCGTCGAGACGTTCGGCCCCGCGACGCGCGCCCGCGCGATCGGCTGGCACGAGGTCGCCGCGAGCCTCGGGCTCATGCTCGGCCCGCTCTTCATGGGCGCGGCCCTCCTCTGGGTGGACTGGCGCACCGCGGTCAGCCTCTGGTCCGTGGTCGGCGTCGCGACGTGTGTCGCGGTCTGGCGCTGGGTGCCCGACGCGCCGACGGCCGCCGCGCGCGGCGCCGGCGCCCGGCTGCCGCTCGACGCCCGGATCCCCGCGCTCGCGGCGATCGGCGGCGCGTGCTTCGCGATCATCTCGGGGTTCTTCACGATGCTGCCGACGCTCGCGGCCCGGGGCTGGGGGGTGCCGCCGGCCGCGGCGGCGAGCTTCACCGGCTGGACGCGCGCGAGCGGGCTCGGCGGCGCGTTCCTCGGCGGCTTCGCGGCGGACCTGGCGGGGCGGCTCCCGAGCCTGGCCGCGTGGTTCCTGCTCGCGCTCGCCGCGGCGGCGGGCCTCGTCCTCCTCGACTACGGCTGGGCGTTCGGCGCGCTCGTGATGGTGATGACGATCGCGGCCTGCGCGGGCGCGACCGCCTACTACGCGCTCCTCGGCGACACCTACCGCCCCGACGAGCGCGAGCGGGTGTTCGGCGTGATCGCCGCGGCGGCGTCGCTCGTGGGCTCGGTCGCGACGCCTGTCGCGCTCGGCCTCGCGCTGAACGCCTTCTCGGCGCGGGCGGCGCTGCTGGCACTCGCCGGCGCGCCCCTGCTCGGGCTCGCCGGCCTCGTCGCCTTCCGCCGCGCGGCGCGCGGGCGCGCGGCCTGATCGTCAGGGCGTCAGCGAGCGTGAAGGAAGCGGGCACGCGCGAGGTCGTTGGGGGGTGTCGGGGGGAGCGGCGGTCGCTCCCCCCGACGACGAATCAGGCGGGCTCGACCGAGGCCTTGTGGCGCTGGGCGAGGGCCTGGTAGCCGCCGGGGTTCACGCGCACCCAGAACTCGCCCGGCGTGCCGGCGAGCGGCCCGCGCACCCTGGCCGGCACGCCCACGGCGAGCATGCCGTCGGGCACCTCGGCCTCGGGCGGGACGAGCGCGCCCGCCGCGACCATCGCGCGGACGCCGATGCGCGCGCCGTCGAGGACGGTGGCGCCGTTGCCGACCAGCGCCTCCTCGGCGATGGTCGCGGCGTGCACGGTGCAGTTGTGGCCGATCGTCGCGCCGGGCCCGACCTCGGTGCCCGCGTACGGCGTCACGTGGATGACGCTGCAGTCCTGGACGTTCGCGCCCCGGCGGATCACGATCGGGTGGAAGTCGGCGCGGAGCACGGCGTTGTACCAGACGGAGGCGTTCGCCTCGATCGTCACGTCGCCGACGAGCACCGCCGTCGGCGCGACGAACGCGCTCGGGTGGACCGTCGGGCGCTTTCCCTCGAAGCTGAAGAGTGGCATGGGCTCGACCCTCGCAGTATGCTCGAAGTGCCCCACATCTTAGTACGCGAAGCCGGGCGCCACGGGAGATTCCGATGCCGGGTCCGAGGATCGCCGCCGTTGCCACCGCGACGCCGCCGCATCGGTTCACGCAGGCGGAGCTGCTCGCGCTCGCGGGCTACCGGGACGCCCGGCGGCGCGGCTTCTTCGCCCGGAGCGACATCGAGGGGCGCCACCTGTGGCTCGACCCGGTCACGTTCCGCCCCCACGAGACGCTGGATCAGCTCAGCGCGCGGTTCCGCGCGGGCGCGCTCGCGCTCGGTGAGGCCGCGGCGCGGCGCGCGCTCGCGGGCGCGGGCTGGACGCCGGCCGACCTCGACTTCCTCGCGACGACGACGTGCACGGGCCGGCTCACGCCGAGCCTCGACGCGCACCTGATCGGCCGGCTCGGCTGCCGCGCGGACGTCCAGCGCGTGCACGTGGGCGACACCGGCTGCGCCTCGGCGATGGTCGCGCTCCAGCAGGCGGTGAACTACCTGCGCGCGTTCCCGGGACGGCGCGCGCTGGTGCTGGCCGTCGAGATCTGCTCGGCCGCCTACTTCCTCGACGACCGGCTCGAG
>Ga0209002_10004822_pt1 | contig 10529 bp, 13 predicted proteins | sample Rifsed16ft2_FD_184010 | JGI IMG/M metagenome (GOLD analysis project Ga0209002, IMG submission 184010) | Soil microbial communities from Rifle, Colorado, USA - sediment 16ft 2 (version 2) | ecosystem: Environmental > Terrestrial > Deep subsurface > Rock core/Sediment | place: Rifle, Colorado...
GGCGACGATCGACGCGAAATTGTCGTCGGCGAGCACCATGTCCGCGGCCTCTTTCGACACGTCGGTGCCGGTGATCCCCATCGCGATGCCGATGTCGGCCTTCTTCAGCGCCAGGACGTCGTTGACGCCGTCACCGGTCATTGCCACCACGTGTCCGCCCGCCTGGAGGGCGGCGACCATCTCCCGTTTCTGATGTGGGGTGACCCGGCCGAACACCGAGGCCTCTTCGAGCACGCGGCGCAACTGATCCGGGTCCTCGGGGAGATCGCGGGCGTCGACCACTCGCCCGCGGAGCCCGACGCTGCGGGCGATGGCGGCCACCGTGTCGGGATGGTCGCCGGAGATCACCTTCGGGCTCACCCCCTGCTCGATGAAGTAGCGCACCGTGTCGGTGGCTTCCTTTCGGATGACGTCGGCGAGCGTCACCAGCGCCACCGCCGAGAGATCCGCCGGTATCGCGTTGCCGTCCAGTGGCCGCCTCGAGACCGCCAGCAGGAGCACCCGTTTCCCGGAGGAAGCCGCGGTCGCCACCATCCCCGCTACCGCGGGATCGCCGGTGAGGACCATTTCCGGTGCGCCGAGGACCCAGGTCCCCAACCGCCCGAAGGCGGCCGCGCTCCATTTGCGAGCCGAGGAGAACGGGATGATGCGGGTCGCCTGCCACCCGGCGGGTGCCGGGAAGGTGGCGGCGACGGCCCGCATCGTGGCGTTGGGGCTCGGGTCGGCGGCGGCGACGGCGCCGAGGGCGGACTCGGCGTCCGCCCGGTCGACGAACAGGTGGAGTCCGTCGACCGAGAGGTGTCCCTCGGTGAGGGTTCCGGTCTTGTCGAAGCACACCACGTCCACCCGCGCCAGCATTTCCAGCGCCGGCAACTCCTGGACGAGCACGTGGCTCTTTCCCAGGCGGACCACCCCGACGGCGAAGGCGACCGAGGTGAGGAGCACCAGACCCTGGGGGATCATCGCCACCATGCCGCCGACGGCGACCCGGATCGCCTCCCGTAACTCGTCGTTGGCATTCAGCTGGCTCCACACCAGCACCACCATGGTGGGTGCCATCACCCAGCCGATCGCGGCGAGGATCCAGTCGATACCCCCGCGCAGCTCTGATCGGACCAGCCCGAACTTCTTGGCTTCGGCGGCGAGGCGGGCTGCGTAGGCGTCCGTCCCGACACGGCGCGCCTTGAACACCCCCGAGCCTGCGGAGACGAACGACCCGGAGAGGACCTCGTCGGCGTGCCGTTTGGGCACGGGGTCGGCCTCACCGGTGAGCAGCGACTCGTCGATCTCGAGCCCCTCGGAGAGGACGACGAGACCGTCCACCACGATCTGGTCGCCGGCGGCCACAAAGAGCAGGTCGTCGAGCACGACCTCGTTCACCGGGATCGCCCGGCGGCGGCCGTCGCGGATCACGGTTGCCCGGGGCGCCGATAGCAGCGCCAGCCGGTCCAGGGTCTGCTTGGCGCGCAGTTCCTGGGTGATCCCGATGAGGGCGTTGGCGACGAGCACGCCCCCGAACAGGGCGTCCTGGGGCGGGGCCACGAACAGGATCACCACCAGCAGCGCGCCGAGGAGGAGATTGAACAGGGTGAAGACGTTGGCCCGGACGATCTCGGCAACGGTACGGCTCGGCCCGAGGGCGACCTCGTTGACCGCCCCGGCGAGCACTCGTTGCCGAACCTCGGCGGCGCCGAGGCCGGTGAGCCGGGCACCGGTTGCCGTCGTCATGGCGCGGGCTCAGGGTAGTGAAGGGCGCCGCGCCGGAAACGTCAGGAGGACCAGTAGTCGGGGTGGTTTCGTGAGCCGCGGCCACCCGCTGCTTCGAGCAGGATCGCCAGGCCGAAGGCGATCACCACGATCGGCCAGATGGCGAAGTCGCGGTCGATGACCTCGAGGTCGCGCAGCAGCATGGCGCTCCCGATGAGCACCAGGGCGAGTGGCCAGAACCAACCGCGGCGGTTGCCCACCAGGGTGCCGATGAACAGCCAGCCGCCCAGCGCCAGCCAGATCAGGGTCCACACCGAGATTTCGGGCACGGCCCCGAACTCGCGGAGCAGGAACAGCACTCCGATCGTGACGAGGGCGAAGCCGAAGAAGATCGGCTTGGGCGGGCGGTACTCGACGGTCGCCTTCACCAGATCAGATTACCGGGTGTCCGGATTCGGGCGGAGGAGTCGGATGGCAGAAGGCAAATGGCAGAACACCTCTGCTTTCTGCTATCCGCCGTTGTCCCGCCCCGGCCTGAGCCTGAGGGCGGCGCGAGGCGGCGGCGTCAATGAGTGCGCCAGCGCTTGGGGCGCACCCTGATCGCCACCGGATAGCCCGCGGCGAACGACTCGGGGGTGTAGCCGAGTTGCGCCATCCGGGTCCCGTACTTGTGCTGGTAGGCGGCACTCTCGGTGCTCGGCGGTCCGTCGACGATGCGGGCCTCGCCCTCGATGGTGAGCACGTCGCCCCCCTCGTTCGAGTCGAGGTTGAGCGACACCCGCGGGTTGGCGACGATGTTTCTCACCCGCGGTGTTCCACTGCGGCTGAAGACGACGAACTCGCCGTCGTCGACCACGAACCACACCGGCGACGCTTGCGGCTGCCCGTCGGTACGCACGGTGGTGAGCCAGAGGACCACGGCGTCCTCGAGGAGCGCATCCGAGCGGGATCCGAACACGATCCCAGGCTAGGGGACCGTGATCGTCTCCAAGGCGGTGCGCAAGCCCTCGGGGGAACGGACCGGTCGTCCCTCGAGATTGGTGGCGGCGGCGTGCACCTCCGCCTCGGCGATCACCTCGTCGCCGCGCAGGATCGTCTGGGTCCAAGTGCTCTCCGATGCACCGAGACGGGTGACACGCGAGACGATGGTCAGCGTGTCGCCGGCGGTGGCGGGGCGGCGGAAGCGGACGTCGATGCGCACGACGACCACCTGGTAGCCGGCTTCGGTGAGGGCGTCCATGCCCCAGCCCACCGATTCGAGGGCGGCGATTCGGGCGTGCTCGAGGTACGAGAGGTAGGTGGCGTGGTTGACGTGGTGATAGGGGTCGAGTTCCCCCCAGCGGACGTGGATCGTGGTGCGGTGCACCGGCGCAGCGTAGGTGGCCCGCTGCTCAGTCCTCAGTCCTCAGTCGTCGGTGGGCGAGGGGCGAAGGGGTGAGGGGCGAGGGGCGATGAGCGACGGGCGACGGGCGACGGTAACGGCAATGGGCCTCACGGCGCCACGGGGAGGCCGACGACCTCGTCGACGTCGTAGGTGAACGAGACCGATCGGTACAGCGTGCCGAGTACCGTCCACGCCCCGCCGGTGCGGTAGCGGCCGGTCCAGGCGAATGACACGGTGACCGGGTATGCCGCCAGCACGGGGTGGCAGTTCGGACCCGCCGGATGCCCTGTCCGGTAGCCCGGCGGGCAGGTCTTGAGTGCGTAGGCATGGCGGGCGCCGCCGCCGAACACGTCCGCTGCGGGGTAGGAGATCGACGGTCTCCCGTCGCCCCACACGATGGGCACCGATCCGACGTGCGCCTCCACCTCGAGCACCCGCCCGTCGGGGAGCACCTCGGAGTGGTGCAGCGATGTCGGCCGGATGGCGGTGACGAGGCTCGTCAGGTTGGTGATCCCCACCGACGGCCGGATCCGGGGGACCGGGCTGCGCAGCGGGAATGATCGGAACCCCTCCCACGCCCGGGAGGTCACGTTGATCGTGACCGATCCCGGGGCGGGGCAACGGGGGTACTCGAACCGGATGCGGATGATCGCTTCGTCGTTGGCCCCGTCGAAGGCGTCGAGCCCCGGCGGGTAGCGGGACCAGAACCAGCACCGCCCCAAGGTGGGATGGTCGGTGGTGGCCAGGTAGCGGATCGGGGGTAGGGCAACGATCGAGGTGCTCGTGCTCGAACCGCTGAACCAGCAGTCGATGCCGTCTGGGCTGAGGGTGCACTTGTCGGCGGCGGATGCCCGCACCGCGCCCAGCACCGCTCCGGCGAGGGTTGCCGTCACGACCGCCATCAGGACCAGGAGGGGCACCGCCAGCCGTGCGCCTTGGGAGCGCACCACCACGACGCGCACCGTATGCTGCCGTCGCCCCGTCCGCAATACCCCTGTGATGCCGATGCCCGAACAGCTCGCGCTCCGTGCGCGACACCCGACGAGTTTCTCCGGGTCGTCGCCAACGCCACCCACTTTTGAGCCGTAGTCTCTGCCGTCCGAACCGGAGCACCCGTTGGCCCACGATGCGATCCTCGAGCAGTTGCGCCGTCCCTTCTCGGCGGAGTCCCATCGCGAGATCGGGGAGACCTGGAAGCGCCATTCGATCGCCGAGGATGCCCGCGACATCGCCGGCCTGATGTCGACGCTCACCGGGGATTGCGTATACGAACTGGTGCAGACCGGTCATCGCTGGGAGGGCCACACGGGGGCGACCGCCTTCTACCTCGAGCTACTCGGAGCCTTCCCCGACGTGGTCTTCGACCTGACCGACATCGTGATCGGCCCCCAGGGCGTCTGCGAGATGGCCGACGTGGTCGGCACCCACCTCGGGTCGTGGTTGGGCGGCGCTCCCACCGGCAAGCAGGTGCGGTGGAAGGTCGTGATTTTCTTTCCCTGGGATCCGGAGGCGCGGCTCTTCACCGGCGAGAAGGTGTGGTCGCACAGCGACGACCCGGAGACGGTGTCGATCCTGCTGGGAGCGGGCGGACCGATGGAGGGGATTCCTCAGACCAGGAAGTAGGCGGCGGCGCCGAAGATCAGGCAGTAGATCGCATAGGACAGCAACCCACGGCGGCCGATCAGTTTGATGAAGATCGAGACCGCAAAGTAGCCGGTGACCCCGGCCACGGCGGTGCCTACGAGTAGGTCCCATCCGAACCCGCCCTTGTCGATCACATCCATCATCTCGATCCCGCCGGCGCCGGCGATCGCCGGGATGCCGAGCAGGAAGGTCAGTCGGGCGGACTCCTCCCGGGACATCCCCTGGGCGAGACCGGCGGTCATCGTCATGCCCGACCGGCTGATCCCCGGGATCAGGGCGATCGCTTGTGCCAGGCCGACGACGAGCGCATCGCTCACCGTGCCGTCATCGACGGTTCGGGTACCCGCGGTCAGGCGGTGGGCGACCAGCAACACCACGCCGGTGATCACCAGGCACACCGCGACGATCCACGGATCGGAGAAGATGATCTCGATCGGACTGCGCAGGGTGAGGCCGATGATGGCCGCCGGAATCGTGCCGACGACGAGCAGCATCCACAGCCGTCGGTTGTGCGGGGATCTCGGGGCGGTGACGAGACCGACCAATTCCCGCCGGTAGTACCAGACCAGCGCCAGCAGGGTTCCGATGTGGAGCACCGCGGTCGTGGCCAGGTCGGGCTCGTCCATGCCGAGGAGCGCCGGTACGAGGATGAGGTGGGCACTCGACGAGACGGGGAGGAACTCGGTGAGACCCTGGACGAAACCCCAGAGGATGGCGGTGACCATCGACGGACATTACCGGTGCATGGATCATGGGCGGATCGCGGTGACCAGCAGCCCCGCCTCGGCGGCGGCGGCGATCAGGGGAGCGCGCGATCCGGGGACGGCGACGAGCGCCGGCCGGTGATCCAGCGAGATCGCATCGCCCACCTGCGGCTCGATCACGATCCCGAAGACGGTGAGGGGCGGATCGACGACGACGAGCAGCACCTCGTCCCCGGGACCGGCGTGGGGGGAGACGTCGATCGGAATCGCCCACCAGTCGTCGGGGACCGCGATCGGACCGGTGAGCACGGCGGCGCTGATCGGCTCGCCGGTGTCGAGGTCCACCGCGGCCACCGCGGTGGCGAGGTCCGGCACCGCAAAGGCGCCCCGGGGGAGGCGCCGCCACACCACGTCGCCGGCGCCGAGTCGGGTGCCCGCCGCGATCGGCCGCGCCGCAAACGGATATGCCGCCGATGCCGAACCGCGCAGGTCCCACACCAGCGCTCCCACCACCAGCAGCGTCGCCGCCGCCCAGCGCAGGTAGGGGGGTGGCTGCAGCCAGTACACGGCGGCACCGTATGCGCCGCACCCACCGCCGGGAAGGGGGGTCTCGACATCCGACGTGGCTTGCATTCACGGTGGAGAACTCCCTCCGTGTCTTTACTCTCCTCCCTCAGGGAGGAGTACCCGAGCGAGCGGAACAAGAGCGAGGAGGAGGAGGGTGCCCACACCCGGCGCGACCCGCGCCTGTGGTGGAGACCCCCTCCGTCGCCGCCGATGACGGCGGCGCCACCTCCCCCTGATGGGGAGGAACAAGAACGAGGGGGACGAACGGGGTGCGCTACCTCAGGTAGCGAGGAAGCTCGATCGTCCGGGGAAGCCGTGGATCAGGGTCGGGTGACCCTGATCGAAGCCTGTAGGGCACGACCCCCGCCCACACGGGGAGTTCGTAATCCTCTTCCTCATCAACGGGGGGCCCCTTGCGGATCTTGGCCGACGCAGAGTCGATGGGGAGCGAGACGAGCGTCGTCGCCTTGATCTCCTTCTCGTTGGGTTGGCGCGCGTCTTCCCAACGGCCGGGGACCAGCTTCTGTGTGAGAAGCCTCATCGCCTCCCACTTCTCATCCCTGTCGGTGATCTCTCGCCCTTTGCAGTCGAGCAACACAACGCTTCGGTAGTTCATCGAGTGATTGAACACCGACCGGGCCAGCACCAACCCGTCGAAGATCGTCACCGAGATGGCACACGGCGCTCCCGCCTTGAGGGTCCGCAGCATCCGCGAGGCCGGCGAACCGTGGAGTACCACGGTGTCGCCGACACGGACGTGGATCGTGGGGATCACCACCGGCCGGCCCTCGTCGACGAACCCGACGGTGCAGAAGAACGCCTCGTCGAGGATGGCGTCGATCACCGAGCGCTGGTACGAGCCGCGCTCGGCGTGGCGTCGCACCTCGAAGAAGTCCTCGACGCGTTCGGTCACAGCAGAGCGGCCAGGTCGAGGTCGAGGGCGGCCAGCGCCGGAAGCATCTCCCGAATGCCCTGCTGGAGCGTTCCGATCGATTCGGCGAAGCGGGCGAGCACCTCGGCGTGCATCACCGGCGCCACCCCGTCGAGGCCGACGTCGTAGTCGGTGACCACCGCGATGCCCACGAACCCGATGCCGGCCTCGGCGCACAGAGCCGCCTCGGGCATCTGGGTCATGTTGATCAGTTCGAACCCCGAGGCCGCGTACGAGGCGCTCTCCGCCCGGGTGGAAAAGCGCGGGCCCTGGATCACGACGACGGTCCCGCCGTCGTGAACCGTGGCACCCGTCTGCTTCATCGCGTCGCAGGCGATGGCGCGCATCTCCGGGTGGTAGGGGTCGGCAAAGGACAGGTGCTGCACGTCGGCCCCGTCGAAGAAGGTGTGCTCCCGCCCCCAGGTACGGTCGACGATCTGGTCCGGGATCACGAAATGCCCTGGGGCAAAATCGCGTTTCAACGACCCGACGGCAGCCGGGGACACGATGCGGTCCACACCGAGCTGCCGCATCGCCCACACGTTGGCCCGCACCGGGATCAGGTGCGGGGGAAACTGATGGCGGGCGCCGTGGCGGGGGATGAAGGCCACGGGGATCCCGTCCACCTCGCCGACCACCGGGACCTCCGACGGCGCCCCGTACGGGGTCGTCACCGGGTGCGGGATGGTGCCGTGGAGGAAACCGTAGAACCCCGAACCGCCGAACACACCGATCACCGCAGGCCCTCCGGTCGCACGGCGGGCATGGTAGGGGGAGGCTGGCTGCGCCCGGTTTCTAGACTCGCCCATCGTGGACCCCTCTGCGATCGCAGCCGTCGTCGGCGCATACCTGCTCGGGAGCGTCGATTTCGGCGTGATCGTCCCCCGGATGCGGGGGATCGACATCTACTCGCGGGGGAGCGGCAACCCCGGCGCCACCAACGTGCTCCGCTCCATGGGTCGCAAGGCGGCCGCCGCCGTCATGCTCGGCGACCTGGCCAAGGGATGCGCCGCCGCCGCCATCGGCGACCTGGTCGGCGGCGAAGCGGTTGGCTTTGCCTCCGGCTTCGCCGCCGTGGTCGGCCACTGCTACCCGATCTGGCACCGGTTCCGCGGGGGCAAGGGAGCGGCCGCCGCCGGCGGCATGGTGCTGTGGCTGGAACCGATCCTCGGATTGGCGCTGCTGCTGGTGTGGGCCGTCCTCGCCACCGTCGCCAAGCGCGCCTCGGTCGCCTCGATCGTGGTCGCCGCCGCCCTGGTTCCGGGCGTCTACGGGTTCGGGCACCGCGGCTGGTCGCTCATCTGGTCGGGGGCGGCGGCGCTGCTCGTGGTGGTACGGCACCGCGGCAACATCCGCCGCCTCGTCGTTGGTGCCGAGCGCCGGATCGAAGCGTGAAACGACTCGCCGCCGCACGTCGTGAGGTGATCGCGGCGATGCCGCTGCTCCCGGAGGTGGCGACCCCACTCGCCGGGGCCCGGGGGTTGGTGCTGTCCCGTCCGGTGGTGACCCCCCATCCGGTGCCGCCGTTTGCCAACTCCGGCGTCGACGGCTTTGCGGTCCGGGCCTCCGATACCGCTGCCGCCCCGGTCGAACTCGCCATCGTTGCCGACATCCCTGCGGGCACGACCTCGAAGACCCCGGTCGCCCCCGGCACCGCCGCCCGGATCATGACCGGGGCGCCGCTTCCCGAAGGCGCCGACGGGGTGGTCATGGTCGAGGACACCGAGACGCGCAACGATCGGGTGCGGATCCTGCGTTCGGTGACATCGGGCGATCACGTTCGCTCCGCCGGGGGTGACTTCGCCGCCGGGTCGGTGGCGCTCGAAGCGGGCCATCGGCTCGGTCCCGCCCACCTGGGGGTGCTCGCCTCGATCGGGGTCGCCGCACCCTTCGTCTCCCGCCGCCCGGTGGTGGCGGTGCTCTCCACCGGAGACGAGGTGCAACCCGCCGAGACCGCCACCCTGCGACCCGGTGCCATCCGGGACGCCAACCGTCCGATGCTGGTGGCGCTCCTCGCGGACCTCGGGGTGGAGGTGCGCGACCTGGGGATCGTTCCCGACGACGCCCGCCTGCTTCGCTCCGTCCTCGACGAGGCGGCGACCACCTGCGACGCCGTGGTCACCAGTGGCGGGGTGTCGGTGGGGGAGCACGACCTGGTCAAGCGCGTGCTCGCCGAGCTGGGACGCGTCGAGTTCTGGCAGGTGGCGATGCAGCCGGCCAAGCCGTTCGCTTTCGGCTTTCTCCGCAAGACCCCCCTCTTCGGGCTCCCCGGCAACCCGGTGTCCGTGTTGGTGGCGTTTGAGCAGTTCGTCCGCCCGGCACTGCTCGCCGCCATGGGTGCCCGCCGGTTGTTCCGGCCCCGTATCGAGGTGGTGCTCGGCGAACCGGTGTCCACGAACCCGGACAAGGTGGTATTCCTCCGGGTGGCCTTCACCGGTCCCGGGGTGGTGCGTTCCGCCGGCGGTCAGGCCTCCAACGTGCTCTCGGCGCTGGCCGCCGCCGACGCCTTTGCCGTCATCCCGGTGGGGGTGGGGCGTCTGGGCGCAGGGGACCGTGTCACCCTCGAGCTGTTCCACGCCGACGAGTCCCGTACGCTGGCGGAAGCCGACGATGACTGACCTCTCTCACCTCGACGATCGGGGACGGGCCCGCATGGTGGACGTGTCCTCCAAACCGGAGACGGAGCGCACCGCCACTGCCGAGGCCTTCGTCACCATGAGCCCTTCCACCCGGGAGGCGGTCTTCGCCGGCACCCTCCCCAAGGGCGACGCTCTCGCCCTGGTCCGCGTCGCCGCCATCACCGGCGCCAAGCGCACCCCGGATCTGGTCCCGCTGTGCCATCCGCTCCCGCTCACCGGGGTCACCGCAGACGTCGAAGCCACCGCCACCGGGGCGCGTATCGTCGTCACCGCAGCCACCGTGGGACGCACCGGGGTGGAGATGGAGGCGATCACCGGGGCCGCGGTCGGCGCCATCACCCTGTACGACATGATCAAGGGCCGGGACCGCGGCGCCGAGATCGGCCCGGTCCGTTTGCTCGCCAAGCGCGGCGGGGCGTCGGGGGACTGGACGCGGTGAAGGCAACCGTGATCACGGTGTCCGACGGCGTCGCCGCCGGGAGCCGCGAGGACCGCTCCGGCCCCGCCGCCGCCCGGATCCTCGACGGCCTCGGGTTCACCACCGAGATATGGGTGGTGCCCGACGGGGTCTCGACGGTGGAGCACGCCCTGCGCGACGCCGTTGCCGCCGGGGCGGTGCTCGTGGTCACCACCGGCGGGACCGGGTTCTCACCCCGGGACCTCACCCCGGAGGCGACCCACCGGGTCGTCGAGCGCGATGCGCCCGGTCTGGCCGAGGCGATGCGGTCCGCCACCTTCGGGGCGAACCCCCACGGGATGCTCTCGCGTGGGGTGTGCGGCATCGTGGGGGAGACCTTGATTCTCAACCTTCCCGGGTCGGTTTCCGGGGTCGAGGAGTCGCTGGCGGTGGTGGCCCCGGCGCTTCACCATGCCGTAGCCTTGCTGCGGGGGGACCCGACGGAACACTGATCCCTGCCCGATTGGCTCGCCAACCAGGCCGGAGCGATTCATAC
>Ga0209002_10004824_pt1 | contig 10528 bp, 4 predicted proteins | sample Rifsed16ft2_FD_184010 | JGI IMG/M metagenome (GOLD analysis project Ga0209002, IMG submission 184010) | Soil microbial communities from Rifle, Colorado, USA - sediment 16ft 2 (version 2) | ecosystem: Environmental > Terrestrial > Deep subsurface > Rock core/Sediment | place: Rifle, Colorado...
CGTCGAGCCGGCTTACGAACGAGGTGTCAATCGCCACTGGGAGATCGGGAGATTGCTGGGCGATGCCCACCGAGTCAAAGGCCGAGTTGTTACCGGGGTTGTTATCAGGGGCACTTGACGAGACGTCGCAGGAGCAACTATTACCGCCCGGGCTGCTTGGGTTCACGGTAATGACAACGGTAGAGCTGCCACTGCCGGATTTAGTGGTGGGTCCGCAGTTGACGCTTGTGGCGGTGAACGAGCAGACGCTAAAGGCGCCGCGCTGAGGCACGCCGGTGACGGTGCCAGTACAGCTGCATGACAATGTGGCGTTGACGGCATCGAGCGTCCCCGATTTCGACACCGTTACCGTGAAGTCGAAGGGTGTACCGACCGACCCTGTGGCGGGACCGCTCACGGAGACACTCATGTCGGCGTCCGGAGGGCCTGGTCCTGGTCCGGGCCCCGGTCCAGGGGGCGGCGCCACCTGATCGCGCACGGTGATTTCGATTTCCGTCGTATCCGTGTTGCCCAGGGAGTCCATCACGGTAAGCCTGGCGACGTACGTTCCGCCTTGCACATAGATGCGATTGACAACCCGACCCTCCTTGTCGGGGCGTCCGTCGCCGAAGGTCCATTGATAGCGCGTGATCTCGTCGGCCACCTGAGCCAGGGGGGCATCGGCCTTGGAGCAGGAGGCGTCGAACCGGATGGATTCGTTGATATCCACTACCGGCGGATTGGGCTCAGTTTGGAAGCATGCAAGGGGATCGACACTCGGCTCCGGTCCGGGCGGCGGCCCAGGTGGGGGAGTCGGAGGAGGCTCAGGGGGAGGCGAGGGCTCCGGTGTCGGCTCGTCGTTCCCTCCTCCTAAGATCCCCACGGTGGCTCCGGTCGCCGCTCCCGCTCCAATGAGGACCGCAGTCAGAGCTCCACCGGTTCCTTGCGTAGCCCCCGTCGAGCTGATGAATCGTTCGATCCCGGTGGCCAGGAAGCCTGGCGGAACGGCCGAAGCACCGGCGCTGGTGCTTCCCACCACCACCGGTGGGGCCCCCTCTTCGCTGTCCTCACACTCTTCCGGGGCGGTGACCAACGTGACGTATTCCGCGGTACGGGCGGTGTTGAAGGAAAGGTCAACCGCCTCGATGTAATAGGCGAATCCCTTTGTCTCTTCGGCCGCCATGGGCAGAGACGCTTCGTAGGTTCCGTCCCGTCCCACCATCTCGACGTAGTAATAGTCCGAGTATTCCTGGGCGTGAAAGTAAAGCTTCACCGTATGCAAGCCACCCTCGGTTTGAACGGAGGCGCGAAAGAGAGGGTGTCGTTGCTCGATCACGCACTCGACCGGCTCATGGGTGATGAGCGGCGCGCCGGGTAGCTCGGCTTGCTGGGGCGCTGCGTCGACTCGAGGAACGGAAGCGGGATGAAATAGGAAGACGCCGGCGGCAGCGGAGAGAACGAGGAAACGGGTAGGGTTCAATCTGGCCAAGGTAGTCATCCCCTTCGGTCTCGCTCGAGTCCGCTGCTATCTAACCAAGCGCCGATGATTCATCAAGCCTTGGAATGGAAGGCGCGACGACGCACACGCCTTCCGGCGCACTCTCTTTTACTCTTCTTGAGCTAGTGAATAATGTGAGGCGTATCACGTTCCGGGAGAGCCCCCGCCGCGGGGCTCGAGCCTAGGAGCAACCGCTAGTCGTTCCGCAGTTGAGGCACTTGTAGCAGCTCCCGTTCCTTACCATGATGGACCCGCAGACGGAACAGGGAGGGGCATCCTCGTGCAACCGGGGGGCCGAGATAGGAACCTGTGTCGTTCGCCCGACCGACCCCGGAACGGCGAGCCGATCCCGCGCCCCTGCCTCGTCTCCTTCATTGGTTTTTTCGGCACTACCGGTAGGGGCTGGCTCTAGTTTCACCGTCGTCTCCGGAGCGACGCCCGCTGCGAGTCGCTGCTCCGGCGTCAGGAACTTCAACGCTAACCACCGGAAAATGTAGTCGGTAATGGACTTCGCGTAGGGAATCTCGGAGTTGCCGGTGAAACCGGACGGCTCGAAGCGCGTGTGGGAGAACTTGTCCACCAGAACTTCCAGGGGAACCCCGTACTGCAGGGCATAGGAGATGGCTCGGGCGAAGGCGTCCATCAGCCCGGAGACGGTGGATCCTTCCTTGGACATATTGATGAAAATCTCACCCAGGCTGCCATCGTCGTACAGGCCGACCGTGATGTAGCCTTCGTGTCCCGCGATATTGAACTTGTGGGTGAGGGCCTGCCTTTCGACGGGCATTCTCCTCTGCACCGGCCGCTTCACTTTTTCGGCCTCGCCGTCGTGCGCGGCGACAATCGTGTTGAGAGGCTGGGTGCGCTTGCTGCCGTCACGGTAGATGGCAATGGCCTTGAGACCTAGCTTCCAGGCCTCTAGGTAGGTGTTCATGATCTCTTCCACTGTGCTGTTTTGGGGCATATTGACGGTCTTGGAGATGGCGCCGGACAGAAAGGGTTGGACGGCCGCCATCATCTTGACGTGTCCCATGTACTGGATGGAGCGGTTGCCTCCGGGCGGAACGACGGCACAGTCGAACACCGGCAGATGTTCCTGTCGCAGGCCGGGAGCGCCCTCGATGTGACCGTTCTCGTGCACGTAGTCGACGATGGCCTTCACCTCGTTTTTCTGATACCCCAATCGATCCAGAGCCGAGGGAACCGTTTGGTTCACGATCTTCATGATCCCGCCGCCCACTAACTTCTTGTACTTCACCAGCGCCAGGTCGGGCTCGACGCCGGTCGTGTCACAATCCATCATCAGGCCGATGGTGCCGGTGGGAGCGAGCACCGAGGCTTGCCCGTTTCGATAGCCAAAGCGCCGGCCCGCCTCGACGGTCCTGTCCCATACTTCGCGGGCGGCGCGGTAAAGATCGGGGGCTGCATGTGCCGGGTCGATATGATCCACCGCCGCCCGATGCATCTCCATGACTTCCAGCATCGACTCCTTGTTCTTTGGGTAGCCGGCAAAAGGCCCCAGGCAGGCGGCGATGCGAGCCGATTGCAGGTAGGCCTCGCCGGTCATCACCGCGGTGATGGCGGCGGCGGTGTCTTGGCCGGTCTTACTGTCGTAGGGAATGCCTTGGTACATGAGCAGCGCCCCCAGATTCGCGTAACCCAAGCCAAGTGGGCGATAGTCGTGGGAGGTCTTTGCGATCCTCTCGGTGGGGTAGCTGGCGTTGCCCACGATGATCTCCATGGCGGTGATGACCGTGTCCACCGCATGTCGGAAGGAGTCCACGTCGAAAGTGCCCTCGGGCTTGCGGAACTTCATCAGATTCAGCGATGCCAAGTTGCAGGCGCTGTCGTCCAGGTACATGTACTCGGAGCAAGGGTTGGAGGCGTTGATCCTTCCCGATGCCTTGGAGGTGTGCCAGCGATTGATGGTGGTGTCGAACTGCATGCCCGGATCGCCGCACACGTATGTCGAGTCGGCGATCTTCCGGAGGCACTCGCGGGCGCGAAACCGATCCATGACCGCACCCGTCGTCAAGGCTCGCGTTTCCCACTGGGCGTCGTCCAGCACGGCCTGCATGAACTCGTCGGTGACGCGCACACTGTGATTGGCGTTTTGGTAGAAGATGGAGGCGTAGGCCTCTCCGTTGAAGGAAGGATCGTAGCCAGCGTCTATGAGAGCCCACGCTTTTTTCTCTTCACGCGATTTGCATTCGATGAAGTCCATGATGTCGGGATGATCGATGTTCAAGATCACCATTTTCGCAGCACGGCGGGTCTTGCCGCCGCTGCGGATGACGCCCGCGAAAGCGTCGTAACCCTTCATGAAGGAAACAGGACCACTGGCGATTCCGCCCCCGGACAGATTCTCCCGCGAGCTACGCAGGGGCGAGAGGTTGGTGCCGGTGCCCGAGCCCCATTTGAAGAGCATTCCTTCCGTCTTGGCCAAGGTCAGAATCGAGTCCATGGTGTCTTCCACGGAATTGATGAAGCAGGCCGAGCATTGAGGCTTGGCTTCGATGCCGCAGTTGAACCAGACCGGCGAGTTGAAAGAGGCGAACTGGTTCAACAAGAGGAAGGCGAGCTCGTCGCGAAAGCAGTGGGCGTCGGCCTCGCCGGCGAAGTACCCGCCGGCCAAACCCCAACGGGTCAGAGTGTCCACTACTCGTCCGACGAGCTGCCGGGCGCTATGCTCCCGCTCGCCCGTCTCCTGCATTCCGTGAAAATACTTGGACACCACGATGTTGGTGGCCATTGGGGACCAGCTGGCCGGAACCTCGACGCCGCGTTGTTGGAAAATAACCTCTCCCTTTTCATTGGAAATGACGGAGTCTCTTGTCTCCCACTCGATGCTGTCGAAAGGGGAAGTACCTTCGGTCGAGAAGTACCTCTGAAATCTCAGTCCGGGGTGATTGCGGGCAGCCCCGCCCGTGGTCTTGCTCGAGTCAACTACCAACGAAATGTCGTTCTTTGACGTCGCCATTGCGCCTGTCTCCGGACCCTCAGATTCGAGCCTGACGGTGTCGAGAAAGGGAAGAAACGACACCGCACCGGCCCGAGCATAGCAGTCAACTCGCCTAGAAAGCCTTGCCTATGAGCGAAATTCCTTGCCGCTGCGACCACGCCTCAACGGAAACTGGTCAATCGCGGTGGCTTGGTTTAGGTAAAGACTTTATATGTTCCTTTAACTCCTGCTGTCAAGAAAAAAATACCAGATTTTGGGGAGGAGAGGTACTGCACCCACAAGATGTGCCGTAAATCGGTCGACGACCGAGGGGGAAGCCACTGAACGGGCTTAACTTAAAGCTAGCCGAAGATCTTGCCGAAGAGGTCGCGCAACGGGTCTTTTTTCCGTCCCTCCCCGGAAAGGTATTTGCGCGCTCCTTCGTGCTTGGGATCGATGCGAAGGGTGGTTCGAAACTCGGTTTCGGCGCGCGACTTGAGTCCGAAGGTCTTGTAGTAGAGACCCAACCAATAGTGGAGATCGGCGTCTTGAGGAGCCAGGCGCAGCGCCTCGATGAAGTGGCGCTCGGCGTTCTTGCGCATCACCGGATGCCGCAACATCGCCTTGGCGAGCATGCCTTGGTAGGCGGCGTCGTCCGGAGCGAGCTCGACCAGCTCGAAGAGGAGCGAGATCGCGCCGTCCCAGTCCCGCACCTGGAAATGCAGTTTCACGTCCCGAAAGAGCTGCCGCACTCTCTCCTGTCGCTGTGCGAAGGAGAGCGGTCGTGGGGTGGCGGAGCTCTCCATCTCGATGGCTTCGGAAGACTCCGCCACGTTCGGTCGCGTATCGGGGGGTGCCGCGGCTTCTTCCACTTCCTGCTCGATGAGTAGGCCGAGTTGGGGCTCCACCTCGTTGGAGATGAAAGACGCTTCTTCCGGCTCGTCCTCGATGAGCGGCGGTAAGTAGGGCGTGTCAAACTCGCCGGTCTCGATCTCGATCTCGATCTCGATTTCCGGCTCCCCGCTATCTCCGGTTGGCTCGACCGCCCGCTGTGCTTCCCCGACCTGCCGCGCCTGCAGGGCGTCCTTGATCTGCTGCACGCGCTCCGTTCGGTTGAGACCGTCCTCTGGTTCGGTTTCCGCTTCGGCTTCCATTTCCGGATCCTCGCCAAGCGGGTCGCTCTCGGAAAACTCGATGTGGGGTGAGGACCATTCCGCAGCCGCCTGATTGGTGAGAGGCGGGGAGGGCGCACTCTGCTCGGACAACATTTGCTGGTATGCCCGTTCCAAACGAGCCTGGATCTGATCCACTTTGACCACCAGCGAACGTTCCTGTTCCACCAAGTGCCGCTTGATGGACCATTCTTTTCGGCGCTCTTCGTACGCCTCTTGGATCTTGGCCAGGTCGGCGTCTCGATCGACCTTGAGGAGGTCCGCCTCCGCCATCTGGCCCAGATGGTCGAATTCCATCAGGATCTCTTGGCGCGCGTTGGTGGTCTGTATCTTGGCGAACTTCTTCTCGAGATCCGACAACAAGAAGACACCGGTCTCTTCCTGCACCTTGAGAGGCTTGGGGCGAGGTCTGCCGGCAGTGTCTTCTTCGAGGAGCCCGGCGCTCAACAGACCGTAGCAGGCTCGAAGGACGCGCCCTCGATCGTGCTCCGTTCGCTCGCTGATGGACTGGATGGTGGCGCCTCGTCCTGCGGCGCGGAGCACCGATTGCTCCACCGGCTTGAGTTGATCGAGGTCGATGGTAAAGGGCGGTTGCTCGGAGACTCGCAATGAGGTGTCGAGGGGAGGGAGTCCGGCCAGGATCAGGGTCCCCTTGGTCATCCTCCGGATCCCTTCCAGCAGGATCCGATAGATCGAGAGACTGACCATGAGCTGCACGGGAATGTTGGTCGGCCGCTCGTCGAAACTGTAGATGCCGTCATGCACCTTGAACAGAGACAAGACGATCCGGTTGACCTGCAAGGCCACCTGGCGACCCAGCTCTTCCTCAGCCATGACCCCGGCCTGCACCAGCGCCTGGCCGATCTTCTTCTGGCCGGTCTTCATGAGCATGGTGGCGAGGGCCAGCTCGTGGCGGGAGATACGTCCCCGGTCGATGAGACTCTCTCCCAGGCGGTCGCCTTTCAGATTGCTGGCGGCCAGTACCACGAAACCGCGATCGAGATAGACCGTCTTGATGGTTTGGCCGAAGATGACCTGGAGATCGCCGCTGCGCTCCTCGTTGGCAATCCTCCGTACCACCTCGGCAAGGGGGATGGTGGAGAGAGGGCCCACCCAATCGAATGTACTACTGGGTCTTTCTGTCTTGCTTTCGGTCGCCATCTTGGTTCGGTTTCGAAGGCGGGGACGGTGCCCGTTCTCGGCGCGCGTTTTGTGGTTTAACGTCTTAATTATACACGATGTCTCAAGCCTGCGCGTCAAGTGCCCCGCGGGCCCCTGGACCCTCTCCGGCCGATGGAGGAAGATGGTGAACGTGAGCTGGACACGCAGGAAGCGCCGCTTGATTCTAGAGGTTCGACTCGAGGACGAGGTGGTCGAGGTGAGGGCGGAATCGCCCCTGCTCGCCCGTTCTCCCAAGGTTGACTTGAGGCGAACGACCCAGGTGATCCGCCGGGCGGCCCTCGATCGCCGGGTCGGTGGGCTCATCCTGAGGCTCGCTCATCCCGAGGTCGGCTGGGCCAAGGCGGCCAGCCTGGCCCGGGCCATTCGGGTCTTTCGGTCCGCGGGGAAACCGGTGGTGGGATTCTTGGAAGGCGCCGGGAACCTCGACTATGCTCTGGCTTGCGCCTGCCAGATCTTGATCATGCACCCCGGAGCGACTCTGGATCTGGTCGGCTTGCAGGCGGAAGCCTTCTTCTTCAAGGACTTGCTGGACCGCTTCGGTATCGAGGCCGAGCTGGACGCAATCGGCGAGTACAAGACTGCGGGAGAGTCCTTCGTGCGTCGCGAGATGTCCGCCGAGCACCGCGAGGCGCTGCGGGGAGTGCTCAGCGACCTTTCGGACCAATTGGAGAGCGCGATCGCCGAAGGACGCGCGCTGTCCACGGAGCGAGTGAGGGAGATCTTCGAAGGAGGACCCTACCTAGCGGAGGAAGCGCGGGAGCTCGGGCTGGTCGATCACGTCGACCACGAGGACGCCTGCGAGTCATGGTTCCGAGAGAAGCTCGGGATCGACGTGATCGTTCAGCCTCACACCAGATATCCGGCGGGTGAGGGGTGGTTGAGGCGCGTGCTGAGCTTCCGCCGTCCGCAGGTGGCCGTTGTCTACGCGGTCGGTGTGATCGGCTCTGGGGGCCACCGACCGTCTCGCCCATCGCCTCGGGTGGTGAGCTCCGCTAACCTGCGCGAGGTGCTGAAGCGCGTGCGGGAGTCTCGTCGGGTGAAAGCGGTGGTGCTGCGCGTCGAGAGTCCGGGGGGCGCGGCGGTCGCTTCCGATCTCATCTGGAGGGAGATCGCGCTCACTCGCAGGGAGAAACCGGTGGTGGTCTCGATGGGAGACGTTGCGGCGTCGGGAGGGTACTACATTGCCACCGCCGCCGATGCCATTCTCGCCGAGCCCTCCACTCTCACCGGTTCGATAGGGATCCTCGGCGGGAAGGTGGTGGTGCGACGTCTGCTCGACATGCTCGGCGTGCACCGTGAGACCATTTCTCTTTCCGACCGCGCCGGGTTTCGTTCGCCGACCCGGCCCTTTAGCCCCGCCGAGCGCGAAAGGCTGCGGGACCATCTCCGCTTTTTCTATGAGAAGCTCTTCGTGCCCCGAGTGGCGGAGGGGCGCCGCCTCACCCGCGAGGAGGTTGAGGAAGTGGGGCGGGGAAGAATATGGACAGGGCGGCAGGCGAAAGAGAGAGGGTTGGTGGATGAGCTGGGAGATCTGGAGGCCGCCGTGCAGGTGGCTCGAAGCAAGGCGAATATCCCGCCGCACCAGAAGGTGCGGGTAGTCAGCTACGTCAAGCGGCCGCGGCTCCGGGAGCTTCTCACTTGGGGACTACCCTGGCCGTCGTCGTCCGACTCCTTGGCTGGCAACCCCTTGGTTGGCAACCCGTTGTCCGCCCTTATCGAGCTCCTCACTCCGCTACTCAGCGAGGAAGCACTGTTCCTCATGCCCTGGATCCTTCGCATCAAGTAGCCGAAGAACCTGCGCTAGTTCCTGGGCTTGCTGCTACCTCGGTCGGGGACGTTTGTCCGACCTCGCGCCGAGCTACTGCCTCTCGAAGACTGGCTCGAGCTCTCCGTTCGCGGTCTTGCGGTAGAGCTGCTCACCGAAGACCCGGATCCGCCGACGCTGGCTGGACGCCGGCTGAAAAAATCTTTGCTTCCGGCGCTGCTCCCCTTGCTTCTTTCCGTCGCCGGCCGCCGGGTTACCTCGGTGGAAGGACTCGTCGAGCCGGAACCTTCGCCGCTCCCGGTGAAGGGACTCCCTTCCCTAACTGTCGGTGAGAAGGGCCCAGTCGTTATCGGCGTTTCCGGCCCATCCCGCAGAGCACCGGGGCCGATCCGGCGGAGCGACGTGGCCACGCCGGCGCTTTCCGGTGAAGGCGGCGGGGCGGAGCTGGTGCCGCGGAGGGTTCGCACCGAGGCTCGACCGCCGGCGCTTTCTGCGCCGGGCTGGAATCTTTCGGAGGTCGATACCTCCGAGCCACGCGAACCGGAGGCCGGGCTGCCGCGAAGAACGGCCTGCCCGCCCGCCGCGGTGCTGCCCGTCGACTCTCGACTCCACAGCACGCGTCCGCGGCTGGTTGCCAGCTCTCCTCGGGTCGCGACAGAGGGGCTGGTTCGAGCCTCGAGCTCCGCCAGGCCTCCCCTCGAGACGCGCGTCATCGCCGCCGCTCCCACCACGCGGGGTCGGAACTCCCGATCCAGAATGGCTCCGGACTCGAATACCCGTCCGTGACCTGCGCTAGCTCCGATGTCCTCGACACGAAGTCTGGTGCGCTCCACGGAGCGGGAAGCGAAGTGCTCTTCTTTCACGAAGCTCCAGCCAGGTCCTGACTCATGCCGTGGCACCGCATAGCCTCCGCGGGAATGAAATGCCGAGTGGTGGTAAGCGACGACGGGACGATCGTAGTAACCGAGCGGACACCATCCGATCCAGCTTGGCCCGAAGGCCCAGGAGACCCAGGCCGGCCCCCAATAGGCTCCCGGGATCCAGTACCAACCGAAGGAGCCCTGTCCCCAGCGGCCGTAGTGGTAGGGTGCCCAGCCCCAGGGCTCGTCTGAAATCCAAGTCCACCCGAACGAAGTGTAAGACCATCTCCCGTAAGTGTAGGGGCTCCAACCGATGGACACCGTCGGGTACCAGACGTAGCCCATGGACGTGTCGTAGCGCCAGTTGCCATGGCGCTCAAGATCGCCAGCGTACACGGCGATCTCATCGGGGACGCCCTCGATGCGCTCGGTGTGCCGGTATGTCTGTTCCCGCCCATCGCTCCAGGAGGAGAACTCGTCCCAGCGAGCGGTATTGAACTCGAACGGTGACTCGGGTCGGAGGCCGGACCGAACGAAGCTTCTCTGGCCGCTGCGCACCAGGATCGAGCCCGCTTCCGAGGCCAGCTCCGCAACTCCTTCGTAGGCGGAGAGGGTTACCGCCGCCGCCTCGTCCACGTCGATGCGAAACAAGCCTTCCGAGACGGGAAAAACGGCGCCGGACGGGGTATCGACACGAAAAGTCGTTGCAGAGGCATCGGCCACGCGCAAAATGATGCTTCCGTTCCAAAGCCGAAGCAGAGTGTCCGTTCCGGCGGTTTCCCCGAAGGCAGCGAAGTCCATCTTGGTTCGTTCATCCATCCTTAGGACAGAGCCATCGGCAAAGAGGACCTCCGCCCGACCGTACGCACCCGTCCAGGCTCGATCACCCGGCATGATGGGAACGTTGGCGTCCGCCGGGGAAGGCTCGGGCTCCATGGCGCGCTGCAGTGTGACCTCTCCCTCGGAGTAGCGAATATACGCATAACTGTAGGAGCGGCCGGATTGGCCGAGAGCGGACGGCGCGAACGCAGGTACGGTGAGGGCGGCGAAAGTGAGTAAGACGAGAGCCTTGTGAGTCATGTTGTTACTCCTCCCCGGTCGAGTGACTTTCTCAGCACCCTAGTCCTTCGG
>Ga0209002_10004829_pt1 | contig 10519 bp, 13 predicted proteins | sample Rifsed16ft2_FD_184010 | JGI IMG/M metagenome (GOLD analysis project Ga0209002, IMG submission 184010) | Soil microbial communities from Rifle, Colorado, USA - sediment 16ft 2 (version 2) | ecosystem: Environmental > Terrestrial > Deep subsurface > Rock core/Sediment | place: Rifle, Colorado...
GAGCCGTCGCCGCCATCTGGGACCCCGACGGGATGACGCGTGGATTGCGATGTCACTGACGGACGAGGAATGGCGAGCCTTTATCAATGAGTACAACGGTGTAATGGAAGATGTCGAAACAGACCTCGCAGCCCTCCTTGAAAATGCTCGACTTGGACTCCGTGATCGCCAGACTCGAGAGGGAATACCCATTTCCGAAGCCGAAGCGATCTGGGAAACGATCCAAAAAGGCCTCCACAAAGTCCAAGACCGCCTGAACGCGCACACACGCCGACTCCTCCGCATGCGCTAGGCGCGTGAACTCTGAAATCGCATCGGCTCACGTGACCGGTTCGGCTCAATCGTCGTGAACGGGTAGTCCAATCTGCGCCGGGGCGAGCGTGGCGGCGCTGAAGAACCTGCACTTGCCACGTCTGGTTTCCCGACTAGCCGACCTCCATCGGGCGGGCAGGGAGGTCGCGGCAGGAGGATCTTCGCGGGTGTGGCGCCACGGGCTTAGGCGGCGCGCCTACGACATCGGCGAGCGGTCATCGCGACCACGAGGAAGACCGCGACAACGATGGGCAGTCCGACGTCGCCGAATTCGGGAATTGGGAGGGTCAGCCGCGAATCACCCGTCGTGTCCGCATCGTCGTATTCGATGGTCACCGTCCCACTCCCGGACGCGTAGGCGACGAGGACGCGGACGACCTGCGAGCCGCCGAGGTTTTTCTGCGGGACGGAGTCGGCGAAGCACCGGACATCATCCCCGAATGCGGTCTGATCCAGGCACTGCGCCACCGTCTCGGCGACCGTGTTCGGGCCGAGGTTCCAGATCTGGAGGGAAACATTGTAGGCCGGGCTCCCGCTCGAAGAGAGGTCGAGGAGCGTTTCCCACGTGCCGGTCGGAATCGTCTTCCCCCGCGTCTCGTCGATGTACCAGCAGGCCGACTCGCCCGCGTTCAGGGTGATGGATTTCACCGGACCCGCTCCTTTCGTCCAGATCGCCTGCTTGTTGTACGTGCACGCGACCTCCGTACCGTGGTTCGTGTCCCGGAGGAAGAACACGCCGTTTCCGGAGACGTCGAGCACGACCGGCGGATCCGGCGAGCCTCGTGTCCCTCCCCCCTCGGACCCTCGAGTCCCTGCCGCATCGGCGCGGTCCGCAATCCCGGACCAGTCCGCAATGAGCACGGCGAACTGTGTCCCGTTGAATGAGGCTGCCGCCAACGCGGCACTCACCTCGATTTGGTCTTCCCCCACGCCCGTCTCCAGGGTGGTTTCCCGCACCCAGTCCGACCCGACGATGCGAAACACACTCGCATCCAATACGCGGCCGTTACGGCCCCGCACCTCGAAGAGGCGATCGGCGGAGAACCCTCCGACATCGTAGCCGCCGGGGGTTGCGGCATCCGTATCCACATAGAACCGGACATAGTCCTGGCCCACGAGCGGGGGCCGGGGTCCGCCCGGAGCCGATTGGGTGCCGTTCCCGGATCCCGCGGGCGCGGGTCTGGCGGGCTTCGCGGGAGTCAGCCCGCCCTCGAGCGCGGCCCCTCCGAACCGTGCGTAGAGGAACACCTGGTTCCCGGAGACGTTGCCGTCCCGACTCACGATGTCCATCGCCCGGCGGCGCGGTGGGATCACGTCCGTGTCCGCCATCGGCGAGGGCCAATCCGCGAACAGGCCGTCAATCGCCTTCCCCGCTGGGGGCTGGCCAACGTGCGCCCGAGCAATGGGTCCGACGATCGAATGGGGACGCACCGGCTGGAACCGAATCCCGGTCACGGTGGCGGTCACCAACATGCCCTGCGGCAAGCCCGATACGTCCACGTTGATCGTACGGGTCTCGGAAGACCCTGCGTCCACAAGAACGCCTGAGGGAAGGCCAAAGAAGGTCGCGTTGCCCTGTGTCGCGAGGGTGACCTGTTGTACCGTGAACGGGACGTTGCCAAGGGAACGGAAGGTCAGGGTTAGGAATGCCTGGACGCCGCCCGCCAGGGTCGTGGTCTCCGGGACCTGCTCCACGATGAGGGCGCCGACCGATGCCCCGATCGGCACCGACGTGTGGCTCGTCTCCCCCTCGAGATCGTCGAACGCGAAAAGCACGCGCAAGTCGGTACTCGAGAAACCTTCCAAGGCTGCGTGGGACACCGAGACCTCGACCTCCGCGCCCGACGCTGCCGCCGTGACTTCGGACGCGGCCACGAACCCCTCCCAGTCGTCCCGCGTGCGCCCCGCTGCGTCAAACCTCAGGAGTCGGGCGTCCTCGACCCGGCCCGCGGAGCCGGAAACACGCACCGCGTATTCCGCGCCGACGAGGCCCAGGTCGTACCCCGTCATGTTGCTGCCGTCCAAGTCGAGGAATCCGTACATCGTGTCCCATCCTGCGGGGTCCGCAAAGATCGGGGTCCCGGCGACACGCACCCGGAGGAAAATCGACGCGTCCGAAACCGAGATCGAGGTCCCCGCGATTTGCACGTTCGCGTTGGCCGACGTCGTGCCGCCCTCGTACTCCTGGACCCGTTCCCGTGACCAGTCCTCGAAGTTCCCGTCAATCTCGATTCCAGGGGAAGGCGCGAAGCCCACGAGGGTCAACGCGATCGGAAGGAGGATCAGGAGGGCCGCGACGATCGCGATGTACCTCAGGGTGGGGCTGCGACGCGGAAGATGAAGTTCCGAGACCACGACCCCGTTTATGAACCCCGTCCCGTTCACAAGACCGTTGACGCGACCCCGTCCGTTCACGAGACCGCTTCCGTTCACCAGACCCCGTCGCCCCTCGAGCCCAACCGGGCGTTGGGAGGGAACCCCGGCCCGATCGGGCCGCGACACGGGGGTGGGCGGCGGGGAAGGAATTCTCGGCTCGAGTGCGGGAGAGCGATCGGACGGAAGCGGTGCCGTCTGGGATCTCTGGGTATGGGGTGGGGGAGTCCTAGCGCGCGGGGCCGTCGGGATCGCCGGTTGCGGCCGCTGGAGCTTCTCGACCGCCGCCTTGATCAAGCGCGCCTCCGCGGGTGCGACGCCGGGAATCTCCGCGATGTCGATCACGTCCACGAGCGCGATTTGGTCGGCATCGTGGAAGAACATCGCGACCGCGTCCGCCGCGCGCTTGGAGACGCCAGGAATCTTGGAGAGGAAGGCGTGCGTCGTCCGTTTCTTGGCGATCGCCGCCTCCGAGAGGTACGGCCTCAGGGGCGGGGGAGGTGCCTTCTCCTCTTGCGCGACGGCACGTTCCAGCTCCGCGAGCAGACGGTCCTCCTCGGCCGTCCTCCCGACCTCCGGGATTTCTGCGATCTCGGGGGGTTCCCCGTCCTCGAAATTGCCACGAACGCTCCGTTTCGGCCGTGCCGACACGACGCCCTCGACGGCCAATGGGGCCCCGCAGCTCGAGCAAGACCCTGAGCCCCCTCGGACGGGGGACCCACACTCGGAGCAAGAGGGACCGACGGGCCTCACGATTTCCTGAAAGGGGAACCTCGCGTTGCACGAGCTGCAGGCGAAGTGCGTGGGGTTCGTCGCGCCGCAGTCCTCGCACGCGAGATCGGGTCCGACCTCCTCGAGCCCATCGCGGACCGCGATCGTGTCGCAGTACTCGCAGACGGAAACCGGGAGAAGCCTTCCGAAACACGTCGGGCATTCGGAGAGATCTGCGATGCGGAGCAACTCACCCTGCCCCCTGGGCCTGCTCGGGGGAAACGCAGGTGGTTGCGAACCTGGGGCTCAGCGCCTGGGCCTTCTCGACACACCCGACTGCTCTGAGCGCGTAGCTCGGACCGACTTTAGGCGCCCTCTCGAAGGACGCGACCGCGGTGTTCACGTAGGCCCTGACGAACTTCGGACGCGCCACAGTCGCGCGGTTGTCGGCCTTCAGGACCTCGGGTCCACGTCCATGCGTTTCTAGGACGATGCCCTTGTTTTCCCACGCGTACGCGTTCCCCGGATCCTCGTCGAGGGTCGCTTCGTACGACCGAAACGCAGCCGCAAGACTGCGCTCCCGCAGAGCCTCTTCGCCCTTCCGCAGGTGCACCACCGCACGGGCCGGGCCCGTCCGAAACGAGAGTGCTTTCTTCTTGTTCCGGGAACCCGCGGCCACGCGGGCCGCAGACGGACAGTCTATGCTCTTAAGTGGATTGTCTCGAAAACGAGAACGGGAAATGACCCATGGTGGAACGAACGTTCGCCCCCCGCGGAGGTCGTATTTCCGGACTTCGGTGGGAAGACGGCCAACGGCCTCGTTGGATCCCTGCGGCGGGGTTCACCAGGAATTTGATAGGCCTTACAGGTTCCTTGACGAGCGGTGGATTGTGGCGGTCCGTCGTTTCCCACGATTCGCGTGAGTTGCATTCGGATCGTGGACTGTCGAATCATCGCCGTCCTCGAAGGTGATCATCTAGCGCCTTCCCGAAGGTAGTCCAGCACTTAGCTACGGCCCCATGGACAAGAACCAAATCGAGAGCTCGGAGCGATTCAAAGAGGAAGCGCTAGACTTGGAACACGTCCCGGTCCTCGGCCGGGCGGCGCTGCGGCGCACCGTTCACGGTCGACAGGGCCGCCAAGAGATCATCAAGACGCCCGTCCGTGAAGGCCTTCCGGGCGGCCTCGACCGTGCCCGGGTCCCCGAAGTAGAACCCCTTCCGTTTCGTGGGGTTGCCCGCGTCGTCCGTGGGGTTGAACATGAGCATGACGCGGAGCTCCTTGTCGGGCATGTGCACCATGAAGATCCCCGGGATCGAGGTCGGGACCTTCTCCCACTCCCCCGCGTTCTCCATCCTCGTCCGCACGTCCTCGGCGAGCTTCGCCACCTTGTCGACCATATCCTCACCAACCGCTGGGACAACGGGGATGACCGTCATGAAGCTTGCTGGGAGGGCGGGCGGTTCCGCGAGGGGGCTTCGGGCATCGGAGGCGGGAGGTCACACGGGGATGCACCGCGCCAGGCCCGCGCCGAGGTCCGGAATCGAGCGCACCCCTTGAATAGCCCCGCATGCACCCATTTGCGCGAGAGGCGCGACACGGCCGCCCCATGGGGCTCACGCCCATGACCGGTTCCGGCTACAGGTACGCCGAAAGACCCCATGGTGGCCGCCACCTCGGGCCCCGATGGGATGGCGCGTGGATTCCCATGACGCTGACGGACGAGGAATGGCGGCATTTATCAACGAGTACGACGGTGCGATGACTGATGTCGAAACGGACCTCACCGCCGCCCTTGAAGGAAATCGACTTCTTATCGAAAGTCTCGCACTCCGAGGCGCAATTCCGAGCTTTGATGCGGAGGCTCTACGACACGGTCAGAGAGTCCCTCGTCCGAGTTCAAGACCGCCTGAACGGCCATGCGCGCCAGCTTCGCCGGATGCGTGAGGCGGGTGAACTCTGAGAACCCCGAGCGGAGGCCGCTTCGATCTGGCGGCAAACCCCGAGCCCAAATCCGTTGGTGCCCGCGCTCGTTGAGGTCGCCGCATCCCACCGCGGCTGCGGACTCGCGCCGGCGTGGTCAGCGAACCGCGCGTTGCACGAGATTCGCGCCGACATAGGGGATTGACGAGTAAGATTCTCAGCCCTCCTCATCCTTCTTCAGGGGTCGCCAGATAACTTCCTGCCCTTGCGTCCCCCACGCCCGACACAAAACATGACCCGCCAAGGGTCGAAGCGCCCATCGTCCGGGCGATTGCGGTCGCGATCTGGTCCCCGCCGACGCGTCTGCGCCTACTTGACCACGATCTCCACGGGCGTCCCGATGCCCTGGGGCGGGAAGCCCTTCCGCCACTGCACCCGCACCGCGTGCCCCCGGCCGTGGGAGGCGGTGATCCGCCCCACGACGCGAAGGCCGCCTTCCCCGGTCCACAGGGCCTTCGCCCCCACGAGCGTCGCCCGCTCCGTCTCCTCTCCGATCTCCGCGATCGTCTCGTGCGTGTGCTGCACCCGCTTCGCGCGGCGGAAGGAAGTGATGATGCCCCGAATCGCGTTCTTCGCCATGGCCCTCCGCTCCAACCCGATGTCCGTTATAGCGCTTGCGGGTCCGGGCGCGGCACACGACGCTCAAAGGGACTCAAGATCCTCGCCTGCAGGGGGTTCCCAGGTTCGAATCCTGGCCTAGGCATTCAGCTACCAGTACGAGCTACCAGTACGTCGAGCCGGCAGGCCTTACGAGCACACGGGCGCGTGAATCCTGGCCCACGCAAGCCTTTACGAGTGAACGCCGCGACCGCAGGGGAGGGTCGCGCGGCCATCCGTCATATTGGCTGCTTTGGCGAGCGCCTAAGAAAAGGCTGAAGAGGGAACCCAGGATTACCAAACCAGTGACGAGGTCTCTTCGATGGCTTCGATCGACATTCCGCTCGCCTGCGGCTTGACCGGACCGGAGAAGACGGGCCAATTGCACGAGCTGGCCCGGATGCTGTCGCAACGCATCGGGGACGTGCGGGAGCTGGAGAATGGGTACGAGGTCACCGTCCCGGGCACGGACACGTGGCTCGCGGCCGTCACGGAATTCATCGCACGGGAGCGCGAATGCTGTCCGTTCCTTGCCTTTGCGCTTGTCCTCGAGCCCCAGCGCGGGCCGCTTACCCTGCGAATACAGGGCCCCTCGGGAGTCAAGGAGTTCCTCCGTGGCGAAGCTGCTGCGTTTGGACTTGGCGGTCTCTCTGACGTCCAAGAGTGGAGGAAGTAGCCGTGCCGACCGTCCGCGTCCGCGTGCACTACGCGAGCGACCGGGACCTGGGGGCGTGGTCCCGGAGGATGTTCTACGACGTGGACCCGAACGCCCGCCGCCGGGTGGTGGCCGAGTTCGCCTTGGAAGTGAAGCCAAAGATCCGGGGCGTGCCGGAGTCGCTCACCCCACAGGAGGTCGCAAAGTACGTGTTCACAGGCTTCAGCGGCGTGGGGCCGCCGCTCGCGGCCTTCCGCAAGGCCGGCGTTCGGCACATGACCGTCGGCGACGTCGTCGAGGTGGACGGTGTCAAGTTCTTGCGGACGCTCACGGGATTCGAGCGAGTCCCATGACAATGTGGAAACCCTGATCACGAGAGGCTAGCGGACTCGCCTTTGCTCCCGCTTCCACCGCCCTTCCGTGTCCAAGGGGAGGTCAACGGGCCTTGCCCGGGACGCTTTGGAAGGGAGTCCAGAAGTTCGCGTGAAAACATGGGGAGCAGTACGCCTTGTCCTCAAGGCTGAACCACATTCCCAGGCGCTTCCCGCAGCGATCGCAGTGGGTGGGCTCCTTGGTTGGCGCCGCGAACTTCCCGAGGGGTTCCTTGGCGCTGTTAGCCTCTGACTCTGTATGGGACCTTTTTCCCGTCATACCTGTCCCCGCGTACCGAGCGGGGCCTAATAACCTTGCTCCCGCCGTTCTTGGGGCGCGGCTCGTCATGGCTCAGGCTTCCTTCCCGTCACCGCTCGTGTGGGGGAGCCCGGGACGAACGCAGGCTTCACGGTCGCCGCTCAGGGGCCCGACATCTTGAAGGCGGACCAGTTCCCGTCCTTCCCCGTGTTGTCGAACTGCATCCCGTAGTCGTTGAAGACGCTCTTGAGTCCAATCCCCATGTTCATCGGGTCCATCGCCGGCGCGAACGGGTTGTTCAACACTTGGATCGGCCGGGCCTTGTTCCCGCCCTCCGTGGCCTTCAGCTGGTACTCCAGCACGCCGGGGATCGACACCGCGTGCTTCCTCCGGTCGAACTTGATGCGGACATACTTCGTCCCCTTCAGGTTGCTGATCATGCCGGCGATCATCGCCAACGCCCCGCCCGCCTTTCCGAAGAACAGGGTCTCGAGCGCGTTCCGCTGTTCGGGCTTCGCCTTCTCGTCGAAGTAGACGGCCGCGGTCCAGTTCCCCTTCCAGAAGTTCCCGGGCGACTTCGACGCGACGACCACGTTCAGCCCGTCCAGGGCGACCTTTCCGTACCTTCCCTCGTCGATGTGAAACGCGTCGAGCGCTTCGCACGAGCCCCTCGTCGGGTCCGCGTAGAACAGGCACGGACACCCGGAGTCGCAGTTGCAAGAGTTGATCCACTCCCCTTCGATCTTCCACTTCTCCGCCATTCGAGGTTCCCCGCGGCGGCATGGCGGAGTGCTCTTAAAGCCTTTCGAGGCTCGCTAAGGGGCCGCGCTCCAACTCGCGGCGACTCTCGGGTCTGAAATCCATCCCCCCTAGTCCAATCGTTCGCATTGGTGATAATGTCCTTCGAAGGGCAGCCCTGGGGAGGAAACTTCATGGTCTCGTAAGTGCTCTCCGCGCGGGGAGGAACGTGAGTTTCGCTCGATGGACTCGTGTCGCAGCTTGTGTTTTGGTCTCACTTGCGCTGCTGGGCACCCTCGGCCGGGCCGCGGGTGTGAAGCCGGACGAGACCGCCTTGCAGCCCGTGATTATCTGTCACGTCATCACGATCTCAGGCGCGATCGTGGGGCCCGGGGGCCCGACCGGAACGTTCGTGGGGACCGTCACCTCGGACTCGAGCGGGTGGCTCACGACGACGGCCTCGTTCACGGAGCTCTTCACGCTCAGCCCAGGGACATTCGCGGCGTCCATCACCTTCACGACGGGCAACGGAACCCTGTCGGTATCCAAGTCCGGGACGACCCTCTTGACGGGAGTGAATACATATTCCCTCACGGGCACCTGGACGATCACCGGGGGCACCGGGGCCTTCGCGGGGTTCTCCGGCGGCGGCATCACATCCGGATCCGTGACGCCGGACTTCATCAACGAGGGCCTGCGTGGTTGCTTCAGCATCCGGAGATACAGAGAGTTCGTGAACCCCCACGGTCAGACGATCCCGCCCGCGGGGCACACGACCCTCCCCGGACCGAAGGGCGGAGAGAATGAGGACGGCTTCTACCTTGTCACGGGGCCCGCGAGCTTCACCTTCAGAGTGAGCGGGCTCGGCCCGTTCCCCATCGGGAGCACGGTCAAGGTCACTGAGGCTCCGGGGACGGCGCCGCCGGGAACCGTGAAGTCGATCGGGAGCACGAACGGACAGGCCGGCGCGGTTGTTGCCCACGTGACAATCCCCACGGACCCCGTTTTCATGATATACGTTGGTCCGCTGCTCGTCGCATCGTTCACATGCTTCGTGCCACCGCCGCCAAAGTGATGGTCCCGACAGGACGTCGTGACTCACCGATTTGCTCGACGGCGTAGAGTTGAACCCCCGCGGGGCTTGGGCACGCTCTTCGCCCGCTCCCGTCGGATCGTCTTCGCCGCACGGACGACGACGCCCATGAGCGCGTGGTACTCCCACGTCGTCGGCTCCGCGCGGGCCATCAGCCGACGGAACATCACGCGTGTGCGCTCCCGCAGGTGGGGCGGGTACTTCGTCACCGACAAGAGGTCTGCGAACGCCTCGTACAGTTTCTCCTTCTCCAGGCCGGATGCCATCCGGCGGCCGCGGACCGGTTCCGGTTTGGCGGCGTGGATCTCGTACAGCAGAATCGACGCCGCCTGGGCCACGTTGAGCACCGGGTACTCCGGGTTGGCGGGAATCGTCACGAGCATGTCGCACGCCTTGAGCTCCTCGTTTCGCAGGCCGAAGTCCTCGCGGCCGAAGAGGAGGGCGACCTCGCCGTCGAACCCCGCGATCTTCGCCGCCAACTCGCGGGGCGAGAGCGCAATCCGGAGGAACTTCCTCTCGCTCGCGGTGTCGACGTCCGACGTCCCGATCACGAGGTCCATGCCCACGGTCGCCTCCTCGATCTGGTCGAACCGTTTGGCGGCGGAGAGCACGCCCCCGCCGTGCATCGCGCGCCGCCGGGCCTCCTCGCCGAGTGGCGGCGGATGGACGAGTCGCAAGCTCGAGACCCCGAAGTTCGTCATCACGCGAGCGATCGCCCCGACGTTCCCCTCGTGTTTCGGCTCGACCATGACGACGTGGACGCGGGCCACGAACGCCACATGGATCGACATCTAATAGGTGTGTCGAACCCAGACGCCTTGGCCGAGGATTGACGCCCGCAACCTGCCTCAGCCCGCTGCCACGACCATCATGGCGGTGTCTACCTCCCGAAGCTGTTGGGACTCCGGGTCGACTTGCAGGGAGAGCTCCTCGAGCGTGAGGGCGCCGAGGACGGCCGCGTCGCCCGGCTCGCCGAAAAGGATCCATGTCGGGCTCTCGTACTTGTCGTATCGCACATGCGCGAGCCCGAGACCCCGCTCCATGGTTCGCCCATCTCCCAAACGGACGAGCTTCTTCCGAGACGCGACCACGCCCAGGGGTTCGAGGATCGTCCTGGGGATCATCGTGTACGTCGCTCCCGTGTCAACAAGCACCTCGGCAGTCTGGGATGGACCCGCCGCATCCTTGGACACTGCAATCTTGACGAACGTGAGACCCACGACCCTGATGTTGCGCAGGCTCCCTATGTCCTCTCGTGCTACATGTACTTGGCGAACGCTCCGAGCACCGCGGGTGATTGTTCCCGAACACGAGAAAACGGCGGCGGGAGCCACTTATACTCTAGGACGGATGGGGAGGGCGGGACTCCGTTGCGCGTCGGCCTCAAGATCGCATACGACGGGCGGGACTTCCATGGTTTCGCCCGT
>Ga0209002_10004830_pt1 | contig 10518 bp, 10 predicted proteins | sample Rifsed16ft2_FD_184010 | JGI IMG/M metagenome (GOLD analysis project Ga0209002, IMG submission 184010) | Soil microbial communities from Rifle, Colorado, USA - sediment 16ft 2 (version 2) | ecosystem: Environmental > Terrestrial > Deep subsurface > Rock core/Sediment | place: Rifle, Colorado...
ATAGCTGCTTATATAGGGCGGGAGGTGGGAGGGATAACTCTGACGGAGACAGCAAGATATCTTGGGCGAGACCTGGGGACTCTTTCGCTGGGAGTAAAGAGACTTGAAGAAGGGTTGGAAAAAGATGCCAGGCTTCGGCAACGTATAAGGCATCTATGTAAAGGGCTGAGAGGAGGCCGGAAAAGACAATATAAAACGGAAATAATCAAAGCCTTCTGACACAAAATGAATCACCAGTACCTCATTGCCCATATCGACTCGGAGAACAACAACTGTGAGTCCAACGAGGGGAACAACATTGCTATCCGACAGATCCCTTAGGTCTAGCGCCCGACTTTTGCCTCTAGGGCGGCAAGCCTCTCACGGATTTCCAAGGCCTCGTCCAAGCGTTTGTTGGTAAAGGTGAGCTTTTCATCAAGGTGGGCCACCTGCGCGGTGAGCTTTTCATCAAGGTGGGCGATTCTCTCCTCTAAACGAGCCATACCGGTATCAATCTTGTTGTCGAGTCGAGCCATGCCGGTATCAATCTTGTTGTCGAGTCGAGCCATGCCGGTATCAATCTTGTTTTCCAGCCGGGCTAGCCCGTTGTCGATCTTATCGTCAATTCTCTTTATTTCGCTCCGGAGGCTTTTGATCTCGCCCTCTATAGAGGCGAGCCTGTCCTTGACAGCCTGCATCTCAGGGAGGATCATCCCTTGAAGGATCTTCTGGACAGTAGCAATAGTGGCACCGGCCATAAAAAAGTTTATAGCACGGGGAGGCGTCCGACAGCAACAAGAAAAAGGCTCCCGAATTTCGCAAAAGATGAGAGAAAGACTATTTCATCTATTGTTGATTGCGTGTTTCGCATTTCTCTTCTATAGCAACAGTTTCGGTAATTTCTTCGTCTGGAACGACTGGACTCTAATTATCGAGAATTATCTAGTTAAAGACTGGAGCAACCTGCCGGAGATCTTTACCAGTGCTTTTTGGAAGCCTCTCTTGGGAGAGCCTCCTCAAATCTACCGGCCTCTCGTCTTGCTGAGCTTTACGGCAGACTTTTTGCTCTGGGGCCTGAATCCCTGGGGCTACCATCTCAGCAATCTTTTGCTCCATGTCTTGAACTCCCTCCTCGTCTACTCCCTGATGGGGTTCTATACCTCCCCGCTTACCGCATGCGTCGGGTCTCTTCTCTTCGCTGTCCATCCCATTCATACGGAGGCCGTCACCTATATTTCTGGAAGGGTAGAGCTTCTTATGTCGCTCTTCCTTCTGGGCGGAACAGTTGTTTTTCTCGCCACACTCTCGGTTGGGATAAAAAGGCTTGAACAGAGGATGCAACAAGATACAAGACTTCGGCAACGCGTAAGGCATCTATGTATGATTCTGAAAAAAGGTAGAAAGAGACAATATAAAATAACCAAAGCCTGACACCTTACCATGAGGGGCACGCCGTTCACGGTTACATTTACCGATACGGGCGGGGTGACGTCCATTGTCAAGTTCACGCCGTAACCCTGGTGACGTAACGCCCGCTATTTTCTACCGGGGATTCTCAGTGGAAAATTTCAAGTCAATTTCTGTTCCGACTTTCCGGACGGCTCCCCCAAAACCTGCTCAATACTCTTAATAAGCTCATCCGCGGTGATGGGTTTGGAAAGAAAGATGTGGCCGCCGATTGTGCCGGAGGCGGTCGCGACTTCCTTGTTTTTTACCAGGGCTGTCAGGAAGAGTACTGGAGTGTTTCGCGTGACGGGATCGTTCTTTAAGCAGTTGGCTACTTCGGAGCCGTCCATGTCCGGCATGATGATATCCAGCAGGATGAGGTCAGGTTCAAAAGACCGCGCGGCGTTGACGGTTTGAGATCCTTTGGTCTCGGTTTGGACCTCGAATTTTCCGGTCCCTTCAAGATTCAGCTTGAGCAAGCGAGCAAAACCCGCTTCGTCGTCAACCACCAGGATTTTTTTTGCTGCCATGGTCCCCCCTTACGCGTGGAACTGAAGGGTGACGATAACCCCTCCATGCTCCCGGTTGCGAATCCTAATTCTGGCATTATGCATGTCCAGGATATTTTTGACAATAGATAAGCCCAAGCCCGTGCCGCCGATGTTCCGCTTGGTGGTAAAAAAGGGATCAAAAACCCGCGCTAAGTTCTGTTCGGGAATAACTTTCCCGTCATTTTCGACTTCAGCGACGACAACTCCATTTTCCCCCGAGGTCTTTTCCCTGTATGTTCGTACCCTAAGTCGGCCCCCAGTAGGTTGGGCTTCGACCGCGTTCATAAAGAGATTGACGAAAACCTGCTCCAACCGGGGCCGGTCCCCTCGAACCTGGGGCAGGTCCTTTCCGAGATCTTTGATTACCTCGACATGCGCGCGATCGAACTGGTTCTTGAGAAGCAACAAGGATCTCTCAATGATTACATTGAGATCTTCCGGAACTATATCCAACTGCGCAATGCTGGCAAAATCCATCATTCCCCGGATTACGGTATCCGCCCTATGGACGGCCTCTTCCATCTCCTTGACCACCAGAGCGAGATCGGGGTTCTCGCCATCCGCCTTCTTAGAAAGATATTCCACTCCCTGAAGGAGTATGGCCAGCGGATTTTTGACCTCGTGGGCCACACCCGCGGCCAGATTGGCCACTGTTTTCCACCTTTCACCTTCAGCTTGCTCCCGCATGACTTTTCCGGTTCGCACCACCTGGGCGAAATAACCGTAGAAGAGCGACGCCACAAACAGGAAGGGAAACCGGATGTAAACGCTCCAATCATAGATTTCAGTGGTCTTAAAAAACACGTATCCGTAAAGAATGCTGACAAACAGGGCGGCGAGGATGGACCAGCGAAGGTCTTGCCACAGGCTGCAAAGGATAATGATGAGGAAGTAGGCGAGATAAAAATCTGTTCCGGCTCGTTGGGTGAGGATCAACGAGGTGGTCAGGAAAAGCGTGTCGAACAGGACTAGCGGAATGTAAAAATAGGAGGAGTCGAATAGTCGCTCGTCGAGCCGATGAAGAACGGCGTTAGATAGGACGTAAAGAAGTAAAAGGAAATGCGACGTCGTGGGGCTGAGCCACGGGCTCGGGGAGTAAAGCAGCAGGTACGCGCAGACGATGACCACGGGCCAGCGAAGCCCGATGACCGTGGATTTTCTGGAGACCTCGAAGATCCCCTCGGGCCGGGGAAGAGCGACAGGGGCTTCGAGCGTTCGTGCCTTTTCCATGGTGCGGTTCGACTCAACCAACTCATTTTATCACCCCGGTAGGAAAATGAGAAGCTCCAATTTACTGGGCCTCGCCTGCGTGAGCGTTCGTCCAGGGTCGGGAAAGCTCGCCTTGCTATCACTCCCGGCGGAGTGGGGTCACGCCAAGCGCTAAAAGGGATTCGCGGGCTTGGACGTCGGCGGGATCGAGGGCGAGGGCAGCTTGGAAGTGCTGAATGGCCTTTTTCTTTTCCCCCTCCCGGGCGTAAATAGTCGCTAGGTTCCTGTGCGCTTCGATGTGGCGCGGCCATATTCTGAGTGAGGTTTGAAAGGCCTGGATCGCCTTGGGGATATTCCCTGCCGACGCGTAGGCCACGCCTAAATTGTTCAGAGCGTTGATGTTGTATGGATTGAGTGTAAGGGAGTGCAGGGTCGATTCCGCAGCTTTTTCGTAATCTCCTTTTCTGATTTGCAGCAGCCCAAGTAAAAAATGATAGCGGTAATTGAGCGGGCTTATCTGGGCGGCTTTGGTGAGGTTCCTTTCTGCCTCGTCTGCGCGGCCCTGGTAGGTTTCTCTGGCGCCGCGGCTGTAATAAAACTCTCCGCGCAGAGAGGAGAGGGTGAGAACGGAAAAAAGGGTGGAAAGGATCGTCACGAGAGCTATGGTTGTGTAGGAGAGGACCTTTACCGTTTTGTGAGGTTCGTCGGGCGGATCGGTTTGGGTCAGTTTCCAAAGGATGCCCGAGTAGATCCAGAAAAAGGCTACGGGAACCGGAAGGTTGAACGGAAAGTCCCAAAACGCCTCCGCTAAAATGGCAACCAGAGCGAAAGCGAACACAAGCAGTTTCGGATCGAAGCGCTGCTTCAGCCCTCGCCAAAATCTTAACGCTAGTAAAGCCAAGATCAGTAGGAAGGATGCCGCGCCTAATAATCCGGTCTCTGCGAGAAGCTGGACGTAATCGTTATGGGCGTCGGCAGCTCGTGACTGCGGAGTGAAAGCTGGGTCCTCGACGACCCTCCGCGCGTATACCGGATAGATAAAGCGAAAGTTCCCTTTCCCGGCTCCCAAAATCGGACGATCGGCAAAGATCGCCAGGCTGTTGGCCCAGATGGCGAAGCGGTCTTGCCCCTCTGTTTCCACCTCCAACATGCTTTCTACACGCGGAAGTACAGGAAGGCCACCGAAATTAGGCAAAATCTGTGGCGGGACTGTGTTCATTATTATGACAAAGCCAGTTATCCCTCCTAGGAAAGCCCATTTACGCTTCGGAAGATCAAATAGCCTTCTTGGGTCAAAACCCGTCCACAACAGGTAGCCTGAGAGCGTGACCGCGGCAAACATGGCTCCACCCCATGCTGCGCGGGTACGGGTGTAGACGAAATAGGTGCCAATCAGGCCTGCCAGAACGGCGTAGAGCCATTCCCGAGAGGACTCGGAGGAACAAAGCAGCAAATAGAATGCCGCGGGGAGCACAAAGAGAAGATACTGCGCGGCCATGTTTTTGTTGCCGAAGGTCGCGCCCGGACCTCCAGTTGGAATGAGCGTGAGGATATCCGCCCCCCAAACCTGGGCTATTCCTAGAATCGAGACGATGGCTGCGGCGATGACCGACCAATGAAAAAGGCGGGTGAGCCCTTGGGGCTCGATGGCGTTTGCCGTTACCCAAAAAAGAGCGATGCCGAGAATAAATAGAAACAGGAAATTGGAGCCTTCGTAGGGATTGATCGAGCCGAGAAGTGACAACGCGCCGATGAGTAGATGAAGGGTGATTGGGATCAGAAGGGGCAGGGTAAAGCTTTGCCTATCTTGCAGCCGGAGATGGTTGGTGAGCCAGAGCCAGCAGAGCACGGAGGTAAAAAAGGCCAAGAACGCGGTCTTCGGGAGGCGGTAGAGGCTTATAAGACCGGGAAAGAAGGCGAGCGGAAGGAAGAAGCAGAGAAGAATGATTCCCTGGGTAATCTGCTCAGAGGCAGAGGACGATCTTTGCACGTAACCGTTACCCCATAAAGAAAAGGTGCCGGGAGGCACCTTTTCTTTGTCACGTTGTCAGAGGCGCTTGCCCCTACTGAGTTACGAAGATAAAGCCTCGGTCGTCGCCTTGTAAGGACGAATGTGATGGACAGGTATCGAAGAGGCCATCTTCCCCTGCCGAGAGTATCCAGCCTCTACCAATCGTACTTACCCTGGTTCCACCTTTTTCCATCGCACCCACATGAATGATGTAGCGGTTTCCCCAAGGGTCCACTCCCGACTTTGACAAGTAGGGTCCCTTCCAGCCGCTGTAGTCACCAGTGGCAGCCGCGGTGTCTGCCTCGCTGGCGTCCCCGTTGGGATTGTTGATTATGAGATGGTTAAAGGCATTGTTTCTAGCCGGCGTAGCGGACAAAGTGGCGGCGTTCCATGCCACGTCGCCAGCGGGGCACGCTGCGGCATTCGCAGCGATGTCCGCGGCCGCAACCGCAGTTGTATCTGATTTGACAACCAGGATTCTAAGGTCGTTAACGGAGCCGGTCATCGGGTCGCAATCCGCAGCGTCGCAAGCCGGAAGGTGTTTGATATCAGTAAAGATTGCGGCTAACGAGTTCGCAAGTGTGTTGAGGTCCAAATCCGCCTTGCCCCGACTGGCTTGCCCGAGCTTATCCAGGGCTAGTGGCACAAAGATGCTAGCCAAAACCACGATGATGGCGATGACAAAAATGAGCTCAATCAGTGTAAAACCGCTGTCTCGTCCCTTTCTTAGATTCATTTTCTTCTCCTCCTGAATGTGGAAAGTCTTAAAAAGGTTCATAAGTGACTCTTCTCATTTTATTCTTATTCCTACATCGTCTCCGGAGAGCGCAGTATCTGTGGTGGCCGTCTGGAATGTCCCGTCTGGTCCTGCAGAGATCACCCACGTGGGACTCGTGTTTCCTCCTACCAAGGTGGAGGCATTAACTTGATAGGCATTCCCCCATGAATCTTCGTTTATTTCCTGGAGATAGGGTCCCTTCCACCTGAATTTCCCCGTGGAAGGATAATTGTCTGTGCCGCCAGTCACACCAGGGTCATTGGTAAAAAGATGATTGCTCAGGCTCTCACAAGTACCGGTGGCCCCCCAAACTACCCCTCCAGCAAGAGTACCTGGGCCGCACAGGAAAGTATTTGCCGTAGCTGTTTGGTCAAGCATGCTCCCGGGATATTTGCCGGTATCTTTTATAAGATCATTGGTAGTAGCATTAATGACCCGCACATCTTCAATGGCCCTATTCAGTCTGGCATCTTCGATATACTTTAAAACGGTTGGCGTTAGGATCGCTGCCAATATTGCAATGACACCCAAGATCACAATTATCTCTATCAGGGTGAAGCCATGAGGTGTAAGGCGCAAGGGGTGAGGGGTCGAATGGGAATCGTTATTTGTCAATCGTCTTGGGATCATTTTGGTCTCCTCTCAAAATTCGTGAATCGTCAATGGTCAACTGTCAATAGTTTAAGAAAGCAAGTACTGTGCCAATTAAGGAAAAGAATGGCAAATGGCAAGTAGCGAATAGGGAAAAAGTTTTTAAAAACAATTGGTTCTGTATCACTTCCGGCAAAACGTGGTGCTATTTCATCAGAAAGAGAGTCTAATATTATTGGATTTTTTACGTTCAATCTAAGATTTCTAGAGAAATTGTCAGGCTCCTTGGGATTGGCGGACTCTGGAAAATCAGACGGGGAAGAAGGCTCTGAGAATGAGCGCTACGATGCCGCCCAGCACCAGGCCGATCATCCACTTAAGAAGCAAGCGATCTGACTTAATGGGTGTCAGTTCGATCTGCAGGTCTTTTTTGGTGACAAGATCAGCTTCACCTTGCGCTTCCTTAAAAGTGTCAGCAATGGTCTCTGCCTGCTGGGTGGAGAGACTCGCAGCTTCCAGCTTGCGAACGAACTTGTGAGTATCGAACGTAATTGTCGCCACAGTCAGGATCTAGCACTGTAATAAAGGTTTTGCAACAGAGAGCACATCGGCTCATAAAGCTTCGGTGTCAATTTTATGCTTTCTTATCTTATGCCAGAGGTTTTTATGATTTAACCCCAATAGCTTTGCCGCTTCAACCTGGACACCACTGCTCTTTTTTAAGGCCTGGATAATGAGCTCCTTCTCAACTGCCTCCAAGGTCTCGTTTAAAGAGGCGTGCTTTGCGTCTGTTGAGTCTTTTGCGTTCATTGCGTCGGTGGGTACTACTCGATGGACACTACGGACGCTATTGACGTTAGGCGAGATGGGGAGGTCTTCGGGCTGGATGACCGGGCCGTGAGAAAGGAGAAAAGCCCTTTCGATAGCATTTTCTAATTCCCGGACGTTGCCTGGCCAGGGATAAGCCAAGAGTGAATCCAGGGCGCTGCGTGAGAAAGATTTATTTTCATTATTGCTTCTTTTGGCTACTTCTTCTAGAAAGTGATCCGCCAATAAAGGGATGTCTGATTTTCTTTCCCGCAGAGGGGGCATGTTAAAGGTGATCACATTCAACCGGTAAAATAGATCCTCGCGGAATCTTCCCTGCTGAACTTCCAGGAGCAGATCCTTATTGGTCGCGGCTATGATCCTGACGTCCACCTTTTTTATCTGATTCCCGCCTACCGCTGTAAACTCTCCTTCCTGGAGAACTCGGAGAACCTTGGCCTGAGTGGATGCGCTCATATCTCCTATCTCGTCAAGGAAGATAGTACCGCCGTTTGCCAGCTCAAATTTACCCGGTTTTTTGCTGACGGCGCCAGTGAAGGCTCCCTTCTCGTGACCGAAGAGTTCGCTTTCTAGGAGTCCCTCTGGAATGGCAGCGCAGTTGAGTTTAATGAGGGGTTTTTCTCTTCTTGGGCTCAGGCGATGAATAGCGTTGACAATCAGCTCTTTTCCCGTGCCGCTTTCCCCCGTGATAAGGACTCTGGAGTCCGTAGGAGCTACCTTAGCCACTAGATCCAAGACCTCCGTGAATTGTGGACTCTTGCCTACGATCTCGGGTAGCTCTCCGGATCTGTACGGCTGTTCCTTGAAAGCAATAATGGCTCCGAGCAGCTCCTGCGGATCACTTTTGAGTTTCAAGGGGGAGACTTTTAATGAGAGTAGGGTCTCTTTTCCCGACGGAGGGCAAAGGGGAACACGGTTGTGAACCCTCTCTTCTTGTTCTTTAAGCACATTCTGTGCGATCGTTAGCAGTATTCCATTTGCTGGCATCGGGCCCAGGAGATCTCTGAGGCTTTTGTGGCGCGCCTCAGCCAGAGGAATCTCCAGTATTTCTTGGGCCCGCATGTTCATGCCAGCAACTCTTCCCTCTTTATCGAGAGCCACGATCCCTTCATTGACACTATCGAGCATCTCTCTGGCTTGAACGAGCTCGATGAATGAGACAAAGGCCTGGTCAAACAGGGCAGAAAGGGCTCGCACTTCATTGGCGGCCTCGATTGGATGAGGCTCAGCCTCTGTATAGCGAATCATCTTCTGGGCTTCAAAAATGGCCCTTCTCACGGGTTTCGTGATCCCATAGGCCAGGACGGCACCCAAAAGTCCGGCAAAAAGAGACGATCCTACAATGGACAGGCGTAAAATAAGCAGCTCTTTAAAAGAAGGGGAAGCTGGGTGGAGGGAGAATTGGGTTAGGGTCATTGCCAAGAGGCCTACACCGAGGGAGATGAGAATAAAAATCGCCGGGATGATTATGATAAGGCGCAGGTTAAGATGCTCCCTTGATGGATCGCTGGTGAGGGTTTTTTGCTTTTCGGCCACTGTGAAATTTATAAGACAGCCAAGGATTATTCAAACGGTTAAAGGCTCAATAAAAGCTCTTGTTCTTCTTTGGGAGAGGCAAAAGTTAAAACAACATTTACAAATTTAGAATGATTGCCCGTTTATCCTGGTATAACTCTTTTATAATTGCATTTTCTAAGCAGTAACAGTATAATTCGTAAGCTATCGTTGTGTCAAATAAACTAAGCTAAGAGAGAACAGGTAGCTGATGGAGACAAAGAAAAATTTGTTCAAGATTGCTCCCGCCGGCGAAGAGAGCCAGGTGGCTAAGAGGGCCAAGAAGAAAGGTGTGGGAAGGCTGGCAGTTGAGGCGGGTCTGATTACGGATCAGCAGTTGGCGTTGGCTATCTATGAACAGGAAAAGACTGGGAAGCTTCTCCACGATCTCCTTCAGGAGCTTTATGGTCTTGGGGCAGAAACTGTTCAATGCCTACAAGCCGAAGATGCGGGTATTGAAAGGGTGGATCTGGCCCTTGTCAGGGTAGATCCAGAGGCGTTAAAGAAAGTCTCTACTCAGTTTGCTCTGGAGCACAAGCTCTTGCCCATCTCCCTCTCGCAAAATCGACTCGCCGTGGCTATGGCTAATCCCTTTGATCTTGCAGCCCTGGACCAACTCCAATTTATGACCCGGCTCTATATTGATGCTCGTTATGCCGCAGAATCCAAGATCATGGAAGCCATTGAGAAATACTACGGGGGAGCGACCAATGGGTCTGCCTCGCCGGAGAAAAAGGAGGAAAAAGAGAGCTATGCCGGGATTCAGGAAGGAGAAGAGACCGTAGGGCCCCAGGTGATCCGGTTGGTTGATGCGCTGATTGGCCGTGCCATTCGAGAAGAAGCGACCGACATTCATATTGAGCCTGAAGAAAAAAGCGTAAAGACCCGATTTAGGGTTGACGGCATCCTGCATAGCCGTCCGAGCATCAGTAAGGTTCTTCAGCCAGCGGTGATTACGCGCATCAAGATTATGGCCAATATAGATATTTCTGAGAGCCGGCTGCCGCAAGACGGCCGGATCAGTTTTCCGTGGGAGGGGAGGAACTATGACCTCCGGGTTTCCACTTTCCCTACAATCTATGGCGAAAAAATCGTGCTGCGTATTCTGGATAAAGAGCGGGTAGTTGTGGGTTTGGAGCAGCTCGGTTTTTCTTCTTCGGCTCTGGTCATCTTCAAAAAAAGCATCCAGAGACCAAACGGTATAATATTAGTTACCGGGCCTACGGGATCGGGGAAAACTACCACCCTTTATTCCACGCTGGCCTTCGTGAATTCCGCTGAAAAAAATATTATGACTCTGGAGGATCCGGTAGAGTACGAGATCCCCGATATCCATCAATCGCAGATTAATCCGAAGGCCGGCTTGACCTTCGCCTCCGGCCTGCGGGCGATCTTACGTCAAGACCCTGATATCCTCTTAGTGGGGGAGATGCGAGACGCGGAAACCATTGATGTCGCTATTCGGGCCGCGTTGACGGGTCATCTTGTTTTTAGCACCCTCCATACGAATGACGCGGTCGGTTCGATACCTCGGTTGTTGGACATGGATGTGAATCCCTCGTTAATGGCTT
>Ga0209002_10004836_pt1 | contig 10515 bp, 10 predicted proteins | sample Rifsed16ft2_FD_184010 | JGI IMG/M metagenome (GOLD analysis project Ga0209002, IMG submission 184010) | Soil microbial communities from Rifle, Colorado, USA - sediment 16ft 2 (version 2) | ecosystem: Environmental > Terrestrial > Deep subsurface > Rock core/Sediment | place: Rifle, Colorado...
CCTTCGGCGTCATAACCGTAACTCCAACGATATCGGGTTGGTATTTTCTGAAGGTTTCCGAAATCTCCTTTATGATGGGATTTTCCGGATTCCTCAATTCCTTCAAGTAAATCCGATATTTCTCCGGAAGTCTCGTATAATCCATCCCCTTTGAATTTTTATTACAGTCGGCGTCGTAGATGGTTACCTGATGTCCGGCTTTTCTTAACGTTGAAGCCAGATAACTCAGTCCCAGGGGAAAATACCGATTAAAATAATTGAAGAATCTATAAAAAGGCGGATCTACCAAAAGGATTTTGAATTTCGGATTTTGAATTTCGGATTTTGGATTAAGGACGTTCATTTCCACAAACCCCTATCCAAACTTCTGTATTGTATCGCTTCAGATATATGTTCTATCTTTATATGCTCGCTTTCGTCCAAATCAGCAATGGTGCGCCCCACTTTGAGAATCTTACTGTGCCCACGCGCAGAAAGCCCCAATTCCGTCATTGCCTGATAAAGAAGCGCTTCGGCATCTTTATTCATCACACAATATTTTTTAACCTGCCTGGAAGACATATGCGCATTCACACCTGCCGACTGTCCCTTAAACCGCTCTTTTTGCACTGCACGGGCTACCATTACCTTTTTTCTAATATCCGCAGAGGACTGCACCTCCCTGTCTGCAACAAGCTCATTATAGCGTACTGCTGGCACCTCTACTTGAATATCCATTCTGTCTAATAACGGGCCAGAGACCTTTGACATATAATTTTGAATTTTATGGGGGGTGCACTGGCACTCTCTACGCTTATCAGTATAATACCCGCACGGACAAGGGTTCATGGCGCATACCAGCATAAAATTTGCAGGATAGGTGACTGCATTTAGCGCCCGCGAAATTGTTACACTGCCTGCTTCCAGGGGTTGCCGGAGTACTTCCAATGTCCTTCGGTCAAATTCCGGAAGCTCATCCAAAAAAAGCACCCCATTATGTGAAAGGCTAATCTCGCCGGGTCTCGGAAATGAACCACCGCCAATTAACCCTGCAGTGCTAATCGTATGATGAGGTGCACGAAATGGCCTCGTTGAGACCAACGATTGTTTCGGGCCAAGGAGTCCCAATATACTGTAAATTTTGGTCGTTCCTAAAGCTTCCTCTAAAGTAAGCAAAGGCATAATGGTCGGGATACGTTGTGCAAGCATCGTCTTGCCAGCGCCTGGCGGCCCTACCATAATCACATTGTGATTTCCAGCGACGGCAACCGTTAAAGCCCTTTTGACATGTTCCTGACCTTTGACGTCCGAGAAATCCACGTCATAGCCGGAAGATTCCTTAAACACTTCGTTGAGTTCAATCTTATGTGGCACAGCAGGAATAAACCCGGTCAAAATCCCTACCGTCTCTGTAAGGGTTTCAACGGGAATGGTATCAAGCCCGTCAACAACCGCCGCCTCAGACGCATTTTCAGAAGGAACCAGAAATTTTTTTATCCCCAGTTCCTTGCACTTAAACGCCATTGATAAACAACCCTTAACAGGGCGTAGCCTGCCATCCAGAGATAGCTCACCCGCAATAGCATATTCCTGGATATCCGGAACCTCGATTTGGTTCGTTGCTATAAGTATCCCGATTGCTATTGGTAATTCAAAAACGGGGCCTTCTTTCTTGCGATCTGCAGGTGCAAGATTTATTGTCATGGGTTTATAAGGAAACCTGTAACCGCTATTATTGACCGCCGCCTTTACCCTATCACGGCTCTCCTTAACCGCCGTGTCCGGTAACCCAACGATGGCAATATAAGGCATATCACCCCTGGCGATATAAACTTCAATATCTAATAAATATGCTTCAATACCAAAAACGGCAACACTTCTGACTTTAGCCAGCATACATTGATACCCAAAAATGGCGATAGTTCAGATACCTTAGACATGATGAACAGGATTAGAAATAGTAAACATTCGGTAAACACGTCTTACACATGTCATTCTCGCATGCTTTTATCGGGAATGACACTTGTCCTCCCGGAGGTGGGAAATGGACAGTGCATAACGTCTTTACCGAATGTTTACTAAAAATAAGTTAAAAAGCAATCCTGTTTTATCCTGTATATCCAGTCAGAAATTAATTTAATTTATATCATGTCTATCCTGTTATCTTGTCAAATCTTTTTCCTCCGGTGAAATATTAAAAAAAATGTATCAGGATTTGCTATTTTACAGATGCAACTTTATTCAATGCCTTGAGCAGAGCATCCATGTCGATTCCGCTCATTCCCGCTGTTTTCTCGATACTAAAACCACCGCCACAACAGGAATCTACCTTAAAATTACTAAAAACCGTAATTGTTTTTGGATATTTCTTTATCACATCATTAATAACCATATCCTTCGTAATTAAATCCGCCATTTTTGCCTCCAAAAATTATTCTATTTATTAAATATTTTGATTGAAACTTACTATGCTATGTTATAATTACAAATAAACTATAACTTAGTCATGATAATGTATAATACAATCAAAAAGCAACGTATTTTTACTGCCATGCCCAATATGAATTTTTGATTAAAACACATCACCACCAAATGAAATTTTGAAATGAGTATATCATTTTTGAAATACAAGGTTGTTGGGGCAATGTAATAAAATCGGAACAAAAAAATTTGTAATTTTATAAGCTCTATATTTTAAAATGTTTATGTAAAAAAAATTAAATATCAATAATTTATTTAATTGGAATACCGCTTGTATAGGTGTAAGATTACCGTAAAGCATTTGTTAGCAACCGTGCGGAGTATATTATTCTTAAACAGAGAGGATTTTCGTAATGAGTGTTATTAGAAATACAATTAAGACGTTACACCCGGCTTATTTTGCATTTATCATGTCCACGGGTATAGTCTCGACTGCGTCCGGACTTCTGGGCTTCAAGGGCATTGCTTATGGGCTCTTTTATATAAACATCGTTGCATACGCAATCGTTCTATCATTACAAATACTGCGGGTAAGGATGTTCTGGACTAACCTATATAATGACCTTTCCAACCCGAAATTAAGTCTCGTTTTCTTTACAATTGTTGCAGGTACAAATGTACTCGGAGCTCAATTTGTTACCGTAGTAGATCATCCAGAAATTGCAAAGATATTCTGGTATTTTGGCATATTCCTCTGGACAATCGTTACGCTATCCACATTTAATCTCCTCTTTATAAAATGTGATCAAAGAATCGAAATGGTACTGCATGGTGGTTGGCTGATCGCAACCGTCGGCACCCAATCGGTGGCTGTGCTTGGAGCCTTACTTGCACCGGAATTCGGGGATGCCGGGAGTTTTGTGATGTTTTCCTCCTTTGTGTGGTGGATGATCGGCTCTTTCCTTTACATGGTATTGATTACGCTAATTTTTTACAGACTCGTATTTTTCAAAATATCCCCTGACGCATTAGTACCGCCATACTGGATAAACATGGGTGCGCTAGCAATTACAACCTTAGCAGGTTCAATCTTATGCATAAACATTCCCAAAGTACAGGGTCCGTATGCTGATTTCCTGGGATTTACAAAAGGATTTACCTTGTTTTTCTGGTCATTTGGTACCTGGTGGATACCCTTCCTGGTCATTATTGGAATATGGAAATACGTCTTTCATAAGACACAGTATAAATACACTCCCCTTTACTGGAGCATGGTCTTCCCCTTGGGCATGTACACAGCTTGCACCATAAGACTTTCGCAGGCCATTGAAATTCCATTCATTGCTAACATATCAAAATATTTTATATATGCGGCTTATGTTGCCTGGAGTTTTATATTTATCACTATGATACTTTCCATGATAAAAGCAGCGACTGTAAAAGAAGCCGTTACCCCAACAAAGGAGACAAAGATCGCACAACCTCAGATGACGGGTGTTGCGAAAGGATAGAACGTCCTTACGAAAAATCGCGAACGTTTAAGAAGTTTGCTTTGAGCTTACAATAAATTGTCTGTTTTTTGTACAATAAATATTCAGTATAAATGAATTAATTATATATTTTAAAGCATTGCGTGATAAATTTTCGAGTTTTTGTAATCTAATTTAATACATGAAAGGAGGTAATTTGTGACTGATGCGCAGACTGGCAGTACAAACAATCAGGAATATGCCGTACCAATTATCGAGATCGATGCCTATGCGCCGGCAAAGATGGCGGATAAAGTAGGCCAAGTGGGTGTTGCGAAATCGCAACTCGGCACATTAACTACATTCGCCCTGAGTATTCTTGCCGGTGTTTTTATTGCGTTGGGTATTCAACTCTCCATGTTAGTAACACATACCGCAACCTCTAGTTATGGTTTAAATCAGTTGGTAGGGGGTGTGGCTTTCACCCTGGCCTTAGTCTTAATTGTGATCGCCGGAGCAGAACTCTTTACCGGAAATTGTCTTATTGCAATGTCTTTTATGGCTAGAAAAATTACCGGTAAAGACCTTGCCAGAAATTTGATTATAGCATTCATTGGTAACTTTATTGGCGCCTTAACCCTTGTCCTATGGATATACGTTTCAAAACAATGGACAATAAACAATTATTTACTAGGCGCTAAAATTGTCCTTGCAGCCAATGACAAGGTAAATATCCCATTTGGCGCTGCCTTTGCCAGGGGTGTGATGTGCAATGCCCTGGTATGTTTAGGTATTTGGTTATGTTACAGTGCCAGAAGTAATATGGATAAGATACTGGCATTACTCTGGCCTATCTCCTGTCTGATCGCATGTGGATTCGAACATTGCGTTGTTAATATGTGGCTTATTCCGATGGGGCTTGTGCTGAAAGGCAACAGTGCCGTACTAGCAGCCGCAGAAAAGTTTCACGGCGGGAAATTAGACCTTTCGAATCTTACTTTATTTAAAGGATTTTTGATTGATAACCTGTTCCCTGTCGTCCTTGGGAATTTATTCGGTGGTATCGTTCTGGTTGCGGGTGTGTATTGGTTTATCTATTTGCGCCCATCAAAGAGATAATTAAAAGGAGATTTAAGATATGGCAGAAAATAAAGTTCCAAAATCTATTCAGGTTATCGATATCGATGCCTATTCACCTCCGCTAATCGCATCCCGAATTGACAAAGTAGCCCTGGTAAAGGCAAAATTAAGCCTTGCACAGACTTTTTTACTGGGAATATTGGCAGGAGTCTATATTGCCATTGGCGCACAATTCGCTACCTTTGTTATCAGCGACTCCACCCTGCACTTCGGACTTAACTCTCTGATTGCAGGCATTGTCTTCTCCCTCGGACTTGTGTTAGTCGTAGTTGGCGGCGCAGAACTCTTTACGGGTAATTGTTTAATTATTATGGGTTATATTAGTAAAAGGATCTCGACGTATGATATGCTCAATAACTGGATCGTTTCATTTGCCGGGAATTTAGTGGGCAGCCTGACGATGGTCTGCTGGATTTCTCAAGCCCATCAATGGGAATTTTTTCACAATATGGTCGGCGCAAAGGCGCTGCTTATCGCCAATACAAAGGTTAACCTCTCTTTTTCGGCTGCCTTAGCAAGAGGCGTCCTCTGCAACGCGATGGTATGCCTTGCTATCTGGCTATGTTTCAGCGGCAGGAGCGTTGCGGACAAGATACTTTCGATTGTTTTCCCCATCGGTGGTTTCGTTGCCAGTGGATTTGAACACTGTGTTGCAAACATGTACTTCATTCCTATGGGTGTGGTATTAAAAAAACATCCTGAAGTAGTTGCTGCTGCTGAAAAAATGGCAGGAAAAACACTCGACCTCACTCAACTTACCTGGAAGGGATTTTTTGTGAATAATCTTTTCCCGGTTACTCTGGGTAACATCATAGGGGGGGTTATCCTGGTTGGCATAATGTTCTGGTTTGTCTATTTACGACCTCACCTTAACTTATCTTTTAGTGTGAAACAGGACTTTTTCCCCGATAAAAAGTAACTTTTTGTGAATGCTTAAATAATTATCTTGAAAAAATCCCAGCATGAAATAAACTATGTTAATCATGCTGGGATTTTTTTATGTATTATTACTCATAGCATTCGCATCCCTCATAGCATCTGCTATAAGCTACTTTCTTGCCAAAATAAAGATATTCTCATTTACGCTCCTCTTGTTTTATACGTCTAACACGTTTCTTTCTTTTTTCCTAATCCACAACCATCACACTGTCTTTTTCTATATAATCGTAATATTCTTTGTCGCTCTCCCAATCATTTGCCTCTTACTATTTGCTCTTGATATACGCTATGCCTTATTTTGTACAGACACCTCTTTTGTACTAGTCTTTGTCTGGCTATTGATACCCGTACTTTTTATCGTAAACCTTATTTCTTATATTTTGACGGTAATTCATGCCTGAAATTTCCAGGAAAATATTTATTAGCGCTGGAGAATCATCGGGGGATATTCATGGCGCAAACCTCATGCACTGCTTGCTTGAAAAAAATCCCAATATAACATTCTATGGTCTCGGTAGAGAAAATATGTTACAGGCCGGATTACACGGTCTCCATGACATGTCTGGAAAATCTTTAATGTGGCTCCAGGTCTTAACTGAGTTGTCAGGCTTCATGAAAATGAAAAAGGATTGCATCCATTTTTTGAGGCAGGAAAGGCCCTGTGCGGTTATATTGATTGATTATTGCGGTTTCAATTTTCACCTGGCCAAAGCTGCTAAAAAACTTGGCATTCCTGTAATTTATTATATCAGCCCACAGCTCTGGGCACATGCACCCTGGCGTGCAAGAAAGATGAAAAAACTGGTAGACAAGCTACTCGTTATTTACCCCTTCGAAAAATCCTTCTATAACAATGCCGGTATTCCTGTCACGTATGTAGGACATCCGTTATTCGATGAAATTCATAAAGAGGGCGCTGACGAAGGGCTTGTTACTGAATTAAAAAACCAAATGGGAGAAACTATCGCCTCTTTTCTCCCTGGCAGCCGCAGACAGGAAATCGTTCGATTATTACCCTTGTTCCTGCAATCAGCGGTACAGATACATCAAACAATTCCCTCGGCGCAGTTTGTCATTTCCTGCAGCAATGAGCAACATTTTGACCTTATAAGCGCCATTACAAAAGAATCTCCTGTCCCTTGTAAAATTGTTGTAGGAAGTGTCCATGAAGTAATCAAGGCGTCCACCCTGTGCATAGCTGGCGCTGGAACAATCACCTTACAGATTGCCTACTATCTCAAGCCGATGATTATCGCTTACAAAATATCGCCCATTGTCTATTTTATAGCCAGGCCATTCCTTATTACCCCTTATATTGGACTCGTGAACAAACTCGCCAGTAAGATGATTGTTCCAGAACGTCTTATGTGCAGAGGGAATTACGCCTGGCTTGCCAATCAGGCAATACAATTACTAAACAATCCTCAAAAAAGACAGGCTTGTATTCATGAGTTATCCCTGCTCATGGATGAGATTGCAAAACCTGGGGCATCTGAACATGCGGCGGATGAGGTACTAACGCTGCTAAGTTCCAAGCCAAACGATCCGCGCTCCTTTCTCTAGCGCCAAATCTTCAGCAGGCAACGGGAATCCGATAAAGACACGTATGAATCTCTTCCGGATGAAAGACCATATGAGAAGGACGGTCGTAATGCCATTCTTTCCCGCTGGGAACGTGGTGTTCTAGATAAGGCCATTTGCAAAACGGGTCTATTCCTAATGCCTGGATAAGCTTCTCGTTATTCATCGTAACGTTTCCTGCCCTTGGGGGCATCGGGCCTGCATCCTTTCGCATGCAACCCTTAAGCAGATGCGGGGCGTATCCGCCCACCTTATTTACGATCTGTCCTATCTGATAAAGGCTGAGATGCCGATGAGAACCAAGATGATAAATACCCCTGATTTTATTACCGAGTGCAAGTTCTGTGACTTCATTGAAGTCTTCGCAATAGAAGGGTGATCGGACTTCATCAAAATATAATGTGGCTGGATTATTCTTCTTGAACCGTGACAGTATCCAATCAATCGCCCCTGCATGCCCATTGACGCTGATTCCCATGGGAAGCGATATGCGGAAAATCGCTGCGGAAGGATATTTTAACATAATAATCTCTTCGGCTATAGCCATGGTCTTACCATACATTGTGACAGGAGATATTGGGTCGTCTTCTGTATAGAGGCCTTCCAATTTCCCTGGGAATACCAGGTCTGTAGAAAGATGAATCAATCGAATATCATGACTAGAAATCACTTCCACTATATTTAATGCCGCTTGCACATTTACACGATACGCCAGTATAGGATTCATTTCGCAAGACTTCAAGGCACACGACCCGGCCCCATTTAAAACCGAGTGGAACCGCTTCTGTTTCATCAAAGCTGCAAGCCCCTTGCGGTCTTCTATATCCAGAGGAATAATCCCCTTCTCCCGCAGCGGCCAGTATCGGACAGGACGAATGGCCGTCACGTGGTCAGGGTATTTTGAATGAAAATACTTAAACGCACTGTAACCGGGCACCCCGGTTACACCGGTAATTAAAAGCGGTAAAAAAGATGGCAACGTCATGGCATTATTTTAAGATGTTAACAAAAACTCTGATAAAGAACTACTGAGCTGGAATCAGATGAATAAATGCCTCATCAATCGAGAGATTTACTGACATTCCATGAGTAAGCTTAAGTTCCTTTGCCACGATCCGGCTCATACGTATTTTAAGGACTTCTTCTGTCGTAATCAACACTCTAATTTCCAGGTCTCTTCCAATTGGATGAATAGACTCTATTGTTCCAACAAAAACATTTTTACCCTGCGGTACATGATGTGTGCTAAGGTGGATAGCGCCTGGACGAATGCATACTATTACAGGTTCTCCCTCTGATAATTCTAAGTGAGTATATGTTCTTAAAACAATGTCATTTATCTGGATTGTTACCTTATTTCCAAATTTATGAGCAATCTTTCCTTTTAATATATTTTCTGTGTTTAAAAAATGTGCAACAAACAGGGTTTTTGGCTTATAAAAAACCTCATCTGGATTACCAAACTGCTCTATCTTGCCGTTATTCAGAACACCAAGCCGGTCAGCCATTTCCAATGTTTCCTGCTGATCGTGTGTGATATAAACCATGGTGGTGTGCAACTTCTTTTGAAGGTACTTAAGCTCTGCCTTGATCTTTTGTCGTGTTTCTATATCCAGAGCGCTTATCGGCTCATCCAGGAGTAAAAGCGACGGTTCAATAATCAATGCCCGCGCCAATGCGACCCTCTGCATTTGCCCCCCACTCAATTGAAATGGAAAATGATATTCAACACCTTGCAGGCCAAAATCATCGATGAATTGTTTTACTTTTGTTCGCGCAATATGCTTAGACACTTTACGCAATCGTAATCCAAAGGCAATATTTTCAAAAACCGTATAATTAGGAAAAAGCGCATAATTTTGTGGCACATACCCAATATTTCGTTCCCCAGGACTGACATAAGTAACTTCTATTCCATCAATGAGTACACGGCCGCTATCAAATGCCTGCAAACCCAAAACGCCTAAGAGCAAGGTTGTTTTCCCACTACCGCTGCCGCCTAGAATGACAAATAATTCGTCTGGAAAAATTTCTAAAGATAAATCATTCAAAACAGTTTGAGAACCAAATGCCTTTGACGCGTTGATCAATTGTAATTTATGCATGGATTCTATGGGTAGATTCTTTAAAAAACAATTTTATGACCGTCAGCACGATAAAGGTAAGAAACTCGAGAATGATTGCCAGTGCAATGGCTTTATCCATTTCCCCTTTTTGAGTGGCAAAATAAATTAATACCGACATCGTTCCTGTAGCAGAGGTTAAGCCTCCGGCAAGGATTAAGGTGGCTCCAATCTCTCCCAAGCTCTTTGAAAGCGCCATGACAAGCCCTTTCAATACTCCCCAGATAGAAAGAGGGAATATGAGTTTGTAAAATACCTGAAATGGACTTGCGCCAAGCGTATATGCCACGTTTTCGATATTTTTATCTACACGGTCAAATGCCTCCCGGACAAAGCTAATCATGAATGGAATACTTACAAAGAGTTTGGCTAAAACTACGGCAGCAAAAGTATATGGTATATAAATATGAAAATGATCGAGAAGCTTGCCCAGAATACCCGTTCTGGATAACAAGAGCAGGAGGATTAGACCGTCTACTCCTGGTGGGAATGATAGGGGCAAATCGACCACCACGGTCTCCAGGGCACGTTTCCCCCAGAAGGTCTTCCTTGAAAGCACGTAGGCCGTGGGTACACTGAAAATAAAAACGAGCAGAGAAGCAATAAAAGAGGAACCAAACGTCACAGCGATAGAAACAAGTACCACACGGCTACTCATCTGCTGAAAAAAGGCAGACGGAGTTGTTGTAAAAAAGAGTGACCCGATAATCAAAAACATGAAGGCAATAAGAATGAAAGAAAAAATGTAATTAATGCCATCAAACGTCCTATTAGCCGTTTTCCGATAAAATTTATTCACAAAAGTGTTTTTCAACGTAAAAAAAATTTCCTATAGGTACATAGTTACCTTGATACAATAGGTA
>Ga0209002_10004838_pt1 | contig 10514 bp, 11 predicted proteins | sample Rifsed16ft2_FD_184010 | JGI IMG/M metagenome (GOLD analysis project Ga0209002, IMG submission 184010) | Soil microbial communities from Rifle, Colorado, USA - sediment 16ft 2 (version 2) | ecosystem: Environmental > Terrestrial > Deep subsurface > Rock core/Sediment | place: Rifle, Colorado...
GTTGAAAAAGGCCCATCTGCTTCGTTGCGCTCAATCGCCTCGCTCCAACGTACTGCTTGAGTACGCCTTCGCTCGTCGATTTGTCGCGCGCCTCGCATCTGGAACCTTTTTGACCGGTCTACAGCTCTATAGAAATGCTTTAGTCGATTTGCTCGATTTTTTCCCCTTCGTATTGGCCGCGGTGGTGGAAGCCGTGGGAGCGTTCGGGTCGATGCTCAATCTTTTTCGCCAGCCAGCCGGCATAGCCGTTCTTGTCTTTTGTCCACATCTCCCACTGGCTCTTGTTGTCTTCGAACTGGGTCTCGTTCACCATTGTAACGCACTTGTCCACGGGACAGACCGCCTCGCAGACCCCGCAGCCGCAGCACGCCTCCATGTTGGCGTCATAGTAGCCGTCGGGAGTTACATCAAAGCAGGAATCCGGGCACTGGAGCCAGCAGAGGGTGCACTTGGTGCATTTGGCAAAGTCCACTACCGGGCGCATCGTGCGGGTGGTGAACTTCTTGAAATAGGGATTGCGCTCCGGCCGGTAGCCCCCGTCATAGCCTTCAAAGTGGCCTCCCAAAGGAATGGCCCGGACCACCAATCCCTCTTCCATACTCTTCCAGCCCGGCATGGTGAAGCTGAAGGGGATTTCCGGACTGCCTTCATCGGGCTTAACCTTTCTGATCTGCACCCTTTCGAAGGATTTTTCCGCCGAAGCGACTTTCAAATCGTCCTTCCACTCTTCGCGGATCGCCGCTTCGAGAGCGGGGGAGCCGAAGAGGTGCGGCGCCACGCGGGGAAGCGCGCCCAGCATCCTCATGTCCGTGTGGTCATTCTTGTAAACCCAAAGTCCCGAGAAGCTCGCCTTCCCTTTGATAATGGCGAGATTGTAGGCAACGTCCTTTTTATGGATATGAGGAATCAGCTCTTCGGCGCTCTTTGTGGAGGTCACAATCAGAGTGCCGTTTTCCTTGAGCAGCTTGTTGACCGGCTGGAGACCGTACCAGGCCCAGGACTCAACCCCTTTGCACAGGGCGTCGTCAACGGCGATGGTAACATCCACTTCCGTAGGCTCATACTTGGCGATGCTCCCCTGAAGCTCCTCGTCGTTGGCCGCCACAATGGCAAACTGTTTGGCCGGGATGCCGTTTCTTTCCGGCGAATCTCCGTAGCGGCCAAAGGCGATCCCCACCTTCCCCTCCTTTCTTGCCGCCAGAACGATGCCACGGGTGATATGCTTGGCCATGGTCCTCTGAAAAATTCCTCGATAGATAACCTCGACGGCTGTGGTGCTCATGAAGTTCTCCTCTCTTCTAACTGGGTTTCGCTGCTTCTGATGGGGATTTCCTTGTTTTTGTCAGAAAAAACGTTTTCTTCGACCTGCTCGATGTGGCGCAGCATCGCCAGCCGGCTCTTTTCCTTATCATGCTGCACTATGGCGGACAATATCCTGTAATGGGCCTCCAGCGACGCCTGGCTCCTGCCGGGGGTCTGGAGCGACTCCTCGCGGCTATGGCTCAGGATATCCATGAGGCCGGAGACGAGCTTCTCGAGCGCCTGGTTCTGCGTCGCCCGCCCGATAACGAAATGAAACTCCGCGTCCTCTTCCACCCCGGTAGCTCCCCGATCGACCTCTTCTTTTTGCTTCTCTAGAATCCCTTTCATTCGCTCGATATCTCTTTTTGTCGCCCTCTCGGCGGCCAGCGCGGCGATGCGGGGCTCGATGAGCTTTCTCATCTCGAAAATGTCGGCCAGGGCACTCTTCTCTTCGATCAAAAGGGTGGCCAGGGGAGCGACGAGCGATTCTATGGGGAGATCGGCGACGAAAGTGCCGGTCCCGGTCCGGCTCACGACCAACCCTTGTGTCTCGAGGGCACGCAGGGCCTCACGCACCGATGTCCGGCTCACTTTAAATGTCTCTGCCAGCTCCCTTTCCGAGGGCAGTTGATCGCTGGCCTTCAATCTGCCCTTGCGGATCAGGTCATGGATTTGGCTAACCACTTCCTCGTAGATACGTGTTTTCTTTATGACTTTAAGCATAAATGGGTCTAGCTGTCTGCTGGTCAGACCAATATCAAACTCAAAAAACCTTGTCAAGAAGTCATTTGCCAAATCTGACCGGAGGAAGACGCGGGAGTTTGCGCTTTGAATCGCAACGATGTATGTTATACATCGTTGATGGGCATGAAAAGAACTCAACTCTACCTCGACGAGGAAATGGCAAGAACCCTTGCTGCACTGAGTCGGCAAAAAGGGACAACGGTTTCCGCGCTTGTGCGGGAAAGCGTCCAGGAGAAATATATGAGCAAGAAAGAGGTGGATAAGGTCTCTCTCGCCAGGCAACTGAGTGGGATCTGGAGGAGCACGAAAGATTTAGCAGAGATTGACGAAACCGTGCGCAGATTGCGCAAAGGCAAACGCCTTAGGAGGTTAGGGCTTGGCTGAGATCCTTCTCGACTCGGACGTCATCATCGCCTGGCTTCGCGGCTACGACCCCTTTGCTGAACTTATACCCAAGCTCCTTGAAGAAGGAAACGTGATAACTTGGACGCCAGTGTCGGTCGCCGAGATATTTGCCGGCGCGAGAAAAGGGGAGGAAAATCAACTAGAGAGTCTGTTCCTGGTGCTTGAGGCTCTAACCCTCCCGCCAGAGATCGGAAGAAAAGCAGGGCACTATCTCAGTGCTTATTCCCGATCGCATGGTGTCGAACTCGGCGATGCCTTAATAGCTGCCGCCGCCTACTTTAATAGTATCCCCCTCTGGACCCTCAACAAAAAGCACTACCCGATGAAAGACATCCGCTTTTTCTCGCCTCCACGTTAAGGAACAAAAGGCGCAATTGTACCTGGTCTTTTGCGTAAGCCTCTCTAAGGATATGGCCTATTTTGTGCAAAACTTCCGGACGAGTTTCTTGCCGTAATAGCGGACAGTCTGCAGATCCCTTCAACCGGGTTGAAAGGACCGCCTCCTTGCCCCCCGCCTGCGGAGCCTCCGGCCCCCACGTTCGCAATTACTACCGCCAAAAGGATGAAGAAGAGGTGGCTGAAGAATATATAAATGGTGTTGGAGAGGATCGTCAAGATCGCCAGGAGGATGAGAATTTTTTTTCGCCCGTAGCGGTCCGACAGGAGACCCCATACGGCGGTGAGCAATGCCCCGCTGATGTAGGCTACGGAAAAGACCATACCGATGATGACGGTAGAGAATCCCAGCTTGTTCAGATAGATAGCGAAGACGACGTTCAAGTAGGAGAAAGCAAAGGCCCTCACCCCGCGCGAAACCATGATAAGCTTCGCATCCCGATGTAAATGGTCCAGCATCATTATTTTTTCTGCGCCCGGTATTTCTCGCGTTCCAGATCCAGTGTAAAGGGGCGGATCAGATCTTCCAGCGACAAAACGTGCGACGTCATGATGGAGCGCGATGGTGGAAGTTTTTACCGCGGCATCAGACCGAGTGACGTAAGAAAATCGACGACCAGGGCATCGAAGCCGGCCGGGTCCTCGATGCAGCAGGCGTGTCCCGTTTTGGGAAGGATTTTATGAATTGCCCCAGGTGTCAGTTCGGCTGTTTTGCGCCCGGCAGCCAGCGAGTTGTCGTATTCACCGTTGATGATCAGGGTGGGAACGCTTAACGAAGAAAGGCGCGCGGTCATGTCGGTGCCGCCGCGCGCGCGGAATATCTGCGCGATCGATTCCCCCGAGAGCCAGGGATCTCTCTCAACGAAGGTGTTGAGCAGATACCTTCCGAGTTTGGTTTTCGGAAACTCCGGGCTCACCAGCTCCTCCAGATGTTGGATATGGTATTTCTCGATGCCTATTTTCGTGTATCCGAGAATTCGCTCCTCAACGAAGCCCCCTCCGCCGCTGTTTCCGCCCACCAGGATCAGTGCCTTAAACCTCTCAGGGTGGTCCAGGCCGAGCAGCAGGGCGATTCCCGAGCCGACGCTTACCCCCCCAAGAATCGCTTCCCGGATCCCTTCGTCCCGGCACACTCCCAGGATATCGTCTGCCATATCTTTGAGACTGAATCGGGTGGTGGGCTTATCGGACCGGCCATAGCCGCGGATGTCTATGGCGACGATTTTAAAGTACGTTGAGAAATGGCTGATCTGGTACATCCAGAGATTATGGTCAAAGGGGTTCGCATGAACGAGCACAAAAGGAAATCCTTCTCCCGAAACTTCGTAATAGATCTTGATTCCGTTAGCTCTGCTATATGGCATAGTCTCTTTCTCTATTCTTTCCATACCCCTAGCTCTGCATCACTGTCAAGGAATCGACGGCATTTGGCGGCGATTTGCATGCCACCGGATTATCCGCTACCTTCTCGTTCGGTATGGAGAGCGTAACGGACGAAAAAACTGAAAGATCTTTGCCCCGATCGGTGGATAGCGCGGCAACTGTCGGCCGCGAACAGGTCGCCTTCGCTGCGCTTCGCCATCACGACTTCCGGTTGTACTTTGTCACCTCGATGCTGGCGATGATGGCGGACAACATCGAACATGTCATCAGTTACTGGGTAATGTTTGAGGTTTTTCACTCACCGGTCCTTGGGGGATTTGCGGTTGTTAGCCATTGGACGCCGTTTTTATTGTTCTCGGTTTACTTTGGCGCGCTGGCAGACCGGTTTGACTGTCGGCGCATCATCCAGATCTCGCAGCTCATGTTCATGGGGGTGTCGCTAACCTGGGGATTACTATTTCTTACCAACACCATTCAGATTTGGCACGCTGCGGTCTTGCTCGTTGTGCACGGATTGGCCGGGGTTCTTTGGGGACCGGCCGGCCAACTCATAATCCACGAAATCGTCGGCGTGGAACACCTCCAAAGCGCGGTCAGGCTCAGCTCGACCTCGCGCCAATTAGGAATTCTGTTAGGACCTGCGGTAGGAGGCGCTCTCATGCTTCTGCTCGGCTCCTCCATCGGCCTTATCGTGAATGGTCTTCTTTATCTCCCGTTAGCCGTATGGCTGATGCTGGTCCCGTACACCGGCCACCGCCAGAAAGTGCCGGGCGTTGGGAAGGCGAGAGGTTTTGGTGTGAAGGAGGCGCTTAATGTGTTGCGGGAAGTTTCCGGCAATCGGGCGATTGTATCTATGGTGTTGCTGGGAGGCTTTTCCGCTCTCTTCGTGGGTAGCGCCTTCCAGGCGCAAATGCCTGAATACGCCCATGATCTCGGCGCGGACAAGGAAGGCTTCGCCTACAGCGCGCTGCTGGCTGCAAATGCCGCTGGCGCTGTGATCGGAGGGCTCTTGCTGGAGGGTAGAGGGCTGCTGCAGCCTCGGGTGCGAACGGCGATCGTATGCTGCATCCTCTGGTGCCTTGTTATCGCGGGATTTGCCGCGGCGCCTAACTATCCTCTCGCCTTCACTTTGTTGTTTCTGGCGGGGGTCTTTAACCTTGCCTTTAATTCCATGGCGCAAACTTTGGTGCAGCTCCTGGCGCCGTCGCACTTGCGCGGGCGCCTGATCGGCCTTTTCAGCATGTCGAACAACGGGCTGCGCGCCTTCAGCGGGTTAACCGTCGGGGTGCTGGGCGGCTTTATCGGGGTGCACTGGTCTTTGGGGCTGAGCGCCGCGACCCTGCTGGCCGTGACCATTGCTCTTTTTGCCTTCGCGATCCCAAGTAGCCGGGAATAGAGGAGCCGCTCTTATCTCATCGACCTATCCCCGCAGTCCTAGGCCGGGCTCTCCATGTTGTAAAGCCTGGCTACGTTGGTGTAGAGCAGCTTGGTCTGCTTTTCCTTCGGGAGATGTCCCAGATCCCGCTCGATAACTTTACGCGAGTTGGGCCAGGTAGAGTTCGGATGGGGGAAATCGTTCGACCACATGCAGTTATCCTCGCCCCACCACTCCAGGTTGCGGCCGCCGACGGAGTCGTTAAAGAAGGTGAGATAAATCTGTTGCTTGAAATACTCGCTGGGATCTTTGTTGATGGGGGGCGGGTTGATTCCCCGGAACCTGCGGTAGTAGTAGTCCCACTGCTGCAGCATGAAGGGCATCCAGCCGATTTCGTTCTCTACCGTTACGATCTTCAGCCGCGGATAGCGCTCCAGCACTCCGTAGAACATGAGCTCAAACAGCGCGTTCGCGATGTCCAGGAGCTTTAAGTTTACGCTGCCCCGGTAGTGTTCGACCCCCGTCCGTCTTTCCTTGTGCTTGTTGTAACCGTGGCCTGTGAGGATATGCAGACTCACCGCCGCATCGAGATCCTGCGCCGCGGCCCAAAAGCGGTTGTAATGGTCCGAATAGAAAGGCAGGTCAGTATGCGGCACCTGCCAGATGATGGCGCCCTTCAAGCCCGCCTTGCGGCAGCGCTCAAGCTCCTTTACCGCATGGTCAACGTTGTAAACGGAAATCGCCGGAATGCCTATAAGCCTCTTAGGCGCCGCCCGGCAATACTCTATGATCCAGTCGTTGTAGACCCGGAAGCAAGCCTCCTGTAGTGCGGCATCGTCCAGACCAAAAAGGTCCAGACCGAGAGTGGGGTAAAGAACCTCAGCTCTCAGGCCGTCTACTTCCATCTCTTTAAGGCGTTCGTTCGGATCCCAGCCACCGGCATGCGCCTGAAACCCTTCGCCAACCTTGTGAGGCGGAAAGAGCGGCGCCTGCTCACGGTATTTTTCCGGCACTTGTTTCTTCCAAAGATCGGGCGGCTCCATCACGTGAGAATCCGCCGAGATGATGATTTGATGGTTCGTTCCAGCTCCGCCAGTTTTTCTTGCCATTATGCCCTCCCTAAAGAATTTTGCTCCGCTGCTCCCGCACCCTACTTAGTCCATAGAAAAAAAGGTGTCAATTCCAATTAAGTCAGAACCTCGGGGTTGATGAGGTTGGTCGGCTTGCCGTCGAGAAAGTTCAGGATGTTTCCAATGGCCAGTTCGTAGCGCTCGCGCAGGATCTCCACCGTTGCGTAGCCTCTGTGAGAGAGCAGCACCACGTTATTCAAGCGGCGCAAGGGATGCTCCATCGGCAGGGGCTCTTCGTCGTACACGTCCAGGCCGGCCCCTCCCAGGCGGCCTTTTTCCAGGGCCTGAAGCAGGGCCTTTTCCGAAACGATGGGCCCTCTGGATGTGTTGATCAGAATCGCCCCCGGCTTCATCAGCGCCAATTCTTTTTCCCCGATCAACCCGCGCGTTTCCGGCCTTAACGGGGCGTGGAGGGTGACGATATCGGACTCCTTGAGCAGGGTCGTCAGCGAAACCCGCTCCGCGCCCGCTTCACGGGCCCTTTCATCCGTCAGGGTTTTTCCCGTAGCGAGAACCCGAGTCCTGAAGGCCTGTGCGATCCGCGCAATCTGTCTTCCAATTCTCCCCAGCCCGATCACGCCGATGGTTTTCCCTTCCAGGGTGTTTCCGGCGACTGCCGGCCAGCTCTCCTGGCGCATTCTCCGATCGACCTCAGGAATATGTCTCAGCAGCGCGAAGATCAGCCCCCAGGTCAGCTCGACGGTGGATATCCCGGAATCGTTGGGAGTAACGGCGACAGCGATGCGACGGCGGGTCGCCGCCGGAAGATCGAGATGGGGAATGGCCTGGCCGGTTTGCGATATCAGCTTCAGCGCCGGGGCCAGAGACAACTGTTCGTCGCCAAATTTGCTTCGCTCCCTCATGAGGAGGACTGCGTTTGCCTCCTTCAGGGCCCGGCCCAGTTCTTCGCTGGTACCGAGCCGCTCCCTCATCACGGTGATGTCGGCGCGCGCCTGGAGTTTTCCGAACGCCGGGACTTGAGCGGCCATCCCCTCATAGTCATCCAACACTACTACCTGAAACCGTTCTGTTTTTCCCTCTGCCATGTTTAGCCTCGTGAAAGGATCTTTCCTGGTCAGTAGTAGTCCAAAAAGTTCTTTAGCAGCTTTTTTCCCTCTTCGGTGAGGATCGATTCAGGGTGAAACTGCACGCCTTCGATGGGATAACTGCGATGACGCACGCCCATGATGACGTTTTCGGCAGTGTGGGCGCTGATGCTCAGCTCCGGAGGCAATCGCCCGGGATCTATGACCAGGGAATGATAGCGCATCGCAGGGAATGGGTTTTTCAGCGAACGAAAAATGGTCTGAGAGTCATGGAGGATATCGGACAGCTTGCCGTGCATGATTGTGGGGGCGCGGACGATCTCGCCGCCGAAGGCCGCCCCGATGCACTGATGTCCCAGGCAGACGCCGAGAATCGGGGTCTTGCCGCCGAAGCGCCGTATGACATCGCAGGATATCCCGGCCTCTTTCGGAGTGCAGGGGCCGGGGGAGATTACGATCTTTTCCGGTTTGAGCTCTGCTATTTTCTCAAGGGTAATCTTGTCGTTCCGGTAGACCTGAACCTCCGCTCCTATCTCTCCGAGGTAGTGAAATAAATTGTAGGTGAAGGAGTCGTAGTTGTCGATTAAGAGAATCATATGTCAATTTTGAATTCTTAATTCTTAGTTTTTAATTCACAATTCAAAATCAAAAATTAAAAATTCACGTCAGTTTTTCCGTCTCCATTCCTCTGCCAGCTCTATTGCCTTGAGCATGGCGCGCGCCTTGTTCAGGGTCTCCTGATATTCCTTCTCCGGCTCCGAGTCCGCCACGATCCCTGCGCCTGCGTGGATGAAGGCCCTTTTCCCCTGCATCAGGATGGTGCGGATAACGATGCAGGTGTCGAGATTGCCGTTAAAGCTGAAGTAGCCGATCGCCCCGGCATAGAGTCCGCGCTTCTCCGGCTCCAGCTCGCTGATGATCTGCATCGCCCTGATCTTGGGGGCGCCGGAGACCGTTCCGGCGGGAAAGCTCGAGACAAAAAGGTCGAAGGGGCTTTTCCCGGGCGCCAGTTTTCCGCGGATGTTGGAGACAAGGTGAATGACGTGCGAATATCTTTCGATCGCCATCAGCTCGTTCACCTCCACGGAGCCGATCTCGGCCACCCGTCCGACATCGTTGCGACCTAAATCCACCAGCATTATGTGCTCCGCCCTTTCCTTCGGATCGGAAAGAAGGTCGGCTTCGAGTCGCGCCTCTTCGGCCGGCGTGGATCCCCTGCGGCGCGTCCCGGCAATGGGCCTGAGCTCTATAGTATCGCCGGTGAGGCGCACCATGGTCTCGGGTGACGAGCCGATGACTCTGAGTCCTTCGAGCTCCAGATAAAACATGTAAGGCGAAGGATTGATAAATCTTAGGGCCCGATAGATTTCAAACGGGTCCGCTTCGGTTTTGGTCTCCAGTCTCTGGCACAGGACGACCTGGATGATATCGCCGGCCTCGATATAATCCTTGGCCTTGCGAACCGCCGCCTCAAATGCCTCTGGAGTCAAATTGGAGCGGACTTTTCTCGCCCGCGCTTGCCCGCTAAGATCCCTGGCTTCTATTGCCCTGGGCTTTTTCTCCAGCGAGGAGATCAGTTTTCGAATTCTGGCTGTGGCCTTGTTGTAGGCCTTGCGGAGGCCGGTCTTTCCATTCAACCTCACATTGTCGATGACCTTGATCGTGTGCTTCAGGTTATCGAAGGCGACCAGAGTCTGGACGAAGATAAAAAAGATCTCCGGCATGCCAAGAGGGTCCCTCTTGGCGCCGGGGATTTCGTGAAACTGCTCCACCGCATCGTAGGCGACGAAGCCCAACGCCCCGCCGAAAAACGGCGGGACTCCCTCAACGGTGACAGGGTGGTACTCCTTGAGAAGCTTCTCCAAGAGCTCAAGCGGCCTATCGGCCGTGAGGCTTTTCCGCTTTCCCTCCTCGATGATCTCAATCTGCTTTCCTCTGGACTTAAAGACGAGGTAGGGGTGGGTGCCCAGGAAGGAGTAGCGGGCCCAGCGCTCGCTGCCCTCAACGCTCTCAAGTAGAAATGCGTAACGGTCCTTGTCCAATCTCCTGAAAAATGACAGCGGAGTCTCCAGGTCCATCAGGAGCTCCTGATAGACCGGAATCAGGTTTCCCTGCCTGGCGAGGCGACTGAATTCTTTAAATGATGGTTGAAACATTATTTATAAAAATTAAAAAGGCCATAGGTTAGTCCGCCTATGGCCTTTTCTGTTTTAAACCACAATGGCTGGATTTAGCCAGGCGGCAGACGCCGAAAAATATACCGGCGCCACCAGGCCGAGGCACGGATTATCATTTCCAGCCCGATCATCATGCTAGACTCTTATCCTATTTGAATAGTGGGGGTCAAGAGAAAGGCGCCCCTCGCCCCCCCGCTGCCACCTGCTCCCAAGCCGGATATTTCCACACTTTCGGAATTGCGAAAAGGTGAAAGTCAGGACGGAATAGTTTGAATTGACGATTCAGGCACGACTCTAATGCTGCGGCTGGAGCCCTCCCAAATTGTATAGATTGAAGGGTCGGACCCATCGGTTCCCAGGCAACTCAGATTCTGCCTCTATCTCAAATTAAACTGTCAATTGCTGTATACTGTCCCCGGAAATTCCTAACGTTAATAGGGGCGCATAACCTTTAAGCCGGGAATAGCCTTGAAATGCCTCGTATTCAGCGTATGCACTGGGCAACCCAAACGGCGGGCTGCCGCCGCGACAAAGCAATCAAGAAACCCAATGCCTC
>Ga0209002_10004839_pt1 | contig 10514 bp, 8 predicted proteins | sample Rifsed16ft2_FD_184010 | JGI IMG/M metagenome (GOLD analysis project Ga0209002, IMG submission 184010) | Soil microbial communities from Rifle, Colorado, USA - sediment 16ft 2 (version 2) | ecosystem: Environmental > Terrestrial > Deep subsurface > Rock core/Sediment | place: Rifle, Colorado...
GAACGGGCAGGCCCTGGCGATGCTCGGGGGAATCTCTGCCGTGCAGGGGAAAGCCGACCAGGCCATCGCCCAGTACGAGGCGGCGCTCCAGGTCCAGCCCGAGCCCGCGGGGGCGCGCCTGGCCCTGAGCGAGGTGTACCTGACCCGGGGGCGCCTCGACGAGGCCATCGCGCGGGCCCGCGAGGTCCTCAAGACGGATCCCAAGGCCGCCCTGGCGCACCAGGTGATGGCCGCTATCCACGTCCATCTTTTCCAGATAGCCCATGAGCCGGGTGATGTTGTCCGATTGGGGCAGGGCATTTTCAAGGAATGCTCGCAGCGTGTCTTGTGTCTCGTCGAGGGGCAGACCGTCGGAAGCCAGGATCTGCTCTTCGCACCATTCGAGTCCCTGATCGAGCGTGGGCAGGGCTCGAAAGACTTCATCCCGCCCGCCGCCGCGCCCTGCGAAGTCCCCGACCGAAGGGAGTGGGGAGCCTGTCGAAGGGACGAGACCGCCCCTGTCGAGTTGATGCTGCATCTCCGCCGACAGGTGCGTGAACACGAGTTTGATGGACTTCGACTCGGCCAGTTGCTTCATCCTGACGAAGCTCGTCACGGCGGATGAGTCAAGCCCGCTGACCCGGCGAAAGTCCAGCACGACGAAGCGCGGCGGCGGCAAGTCCGTATTCTTCACCCGCTCCCGGATCTGATGCAGCAAATTCTCGGCGGTCCCAAAAAAGATGAAGCCCTGCAACTGGAGAATGGAGAGCTGTTCGCCTTTTTCGCGGAGCACTTGACGGTGAGACAGCGGGCGATCGACTCGGCTATGAAGATTGGCGCCGGACAGGGCGTGCTTGACGACATTGATGCGGCTGTACTTGAGGACGAACAAGATGACGGCAAGGCCGACCCCTACGGCCACGCCCTCCAGGAAGCCGACGGCGCCGACGACGACCAAGATCAAGAGGACGAGAAAGTAGTCCGTCCTGGGCAGCTTAAACCAGGCGTCGACCACCCACTCGACCAGAAAGGACAGACCGAGAAAGAGGAGCAGGCCGCCCAGCACCGGTTTGGGAAAAAAAGACAACAGCGAAGCGCCGAGGAGCATCGCCACACCGCATATGGCGGCCGAGAAGATACCCGCCAGGCGTGTGCGCGCTCCCATTTTATACGCGAGGGCAGAATCGCCGAGGAAGTGGTAGCCGGTCAGGCCGCCGCCCAAACCCGCCACCAGATTGGCGATTCCGGCCGACTGTAATTCATGGTTGAGATCCAGGTCTCGTCGAACGGTCAACTCAAGCCCACTGGCATTGAGCAGCAGAGCAACCACACTGACGATCAAGATCGTCCCAATCTTGTCCATTTGCCCGAAGATGGCAGGCCAGTTGACTTGAGCCAGGGTCGAGGGAGTTAGCGGCTGCCATAACGCCTCTTGCGGGAACGGGCCTAGCAGCCAACCCCGAGCGCTGGCCTCGGCCACCGAGGTGTGCGTTAATGCCAGTAGCCCGTAAAACAGACCGATCGCTACGAGCAGCGTCGCGGGCATGATCAGAAAGTGGCTGTAACGCCGCAAGAGCACGAGCAGCACGATCGCGAAGATCGATCCAGGCAGCCATAATGTCAGCACGTTGGATTGGAGAAGATAAGGGAGTTGTGACCATCCGAGAGATGCGCCGGCCATGACGCCGAATGCGCCCTGGACGAGCAGCCAGCCGGTGCCGGCCAGGAAGCCGCCGACGACCGGGTAGGGGAGAAATCGCATCAGGTTGCCCAGCTTGAACCGGCCCAGCACCAGGAAGAATGCCCCGATCAGGAGAGACGTGAGTGCGATCGCAGCGACGACGGTGGTGAAGATGGCCTCCGGCGTGGCCGAGGTCCGCATGCTATTGGCGATGGCCGCCGCGACGAGCGCAAGAATGGCTGCCGGACTGTCCTGAGGCCCAGCGATGATACCGGGGAAGGAACTCGTCAACGCCACCACTATGCCGAGGGCGAAAGCGCCAAACAGCGCCAGGCCAATGCCACTCGCCACGTGACCGGCGAGGTCGCCGGAAAAGATCAGCGCCGCAAATGAAATTGCGCTGATGACCGACACCATCCCGGTGACAAGGCCAGTTATCGCTGAGGCGCTCAGGTGCTGAATCGCTGGAAGTGAACGCTTCATACCCATATTCCAACCTCCAACTTCCAATTCAGACTCCTCCGCCAGACGGCGCAAGGCGGCCCGGTTCAGTAGCACGATCTTGCCGCGCCCGGCGACGAGCCAGCCGGCGCGCCGCCACTGCCCGAGCGTCTTGGCCGCGGTCTGCCGCGCCAGGCCAACGTGCTGTGCCAGTTCTTCCTGCCCGATCGTGATGAATCCGTCGTCGGTAGCCTGAAGATCAAGGTCCAGCAACACTCGCGCCAGGCGCGCGGGCGCATCCAGGAAGGCGAGAGCGCTTTCGCGCTCGCTACTCGTGCGCAGGCGGCGCGCGGTGGTTTCGAGAAGGCGGCGCATCAGTTTCGGCTCGGCTTCGGTCGCCGCCAGGAAATCATCGCGCGGGATGACGAAGACCTCGCTCGCGACGCGCCACTGCACTGGTCGAGCGAGGTTGGCCGGTGATCAGTGGCATCTCGCCAGAACAGTCGCCCGCGCGCATCTCGTTGATCACTAGCTCGCGCCCGTTTGCGCTGCCCAGGAAAATATCGATGCGTCCTGAGCGCACGACGTAAAATGCTTCTGCCGCATCACTCTGGCTGAACAGCATCTTGCCTTTCGGCACCTGCCGGAGGCGGCCTGTGCGCGCCAGCGCCGCCAAAGTCTGATCGCTTAAGCCGGCGAACAGGGGCACGCTGCGGAGAAACGAGACGAAGTCGGGCATTGGGGCCGCCATTCCACATCATAAAACTCGCACGGCGACCAGCGTGACGTCGTCCTGCGGCGCGGGCGATCCGGTGTGCGCGCGCACGGCCTCGCGCACCGCGTCGCACACGCCCTGCGCCGACACGCGCAGCGGGCCGCCCGGGTGCAGCAAGGCCCGCAGGCCCTCCACGCCGAACTGTTTCCTATCCCTATCCATCGCTTCAGTGACCCCGTCGGTGTACATCAGCAGCAGCCCGTCCGGCGGCAGGACCACGCTCTGCTCGTCGAGCGCCGGATCGGGCAACACCCCCAACAACTGCCCGACGCCGAGGTGCAGGTCGATCGCCTCGCAGCGCATATCCAGCACCAGAGGCAGATCGTGTCCGGCGCGCACGAAGCGGAATTCGCGAGTCGCGCCGTCCAGAATGCCGTACAGAATGGTGACGAACATCCCCGAATCGTTCATGTCGAGCAGATGGCGGTTGACGCGCCGCAGCGCCTCGCCCGGCGTGCTGGCGCGGGTCGCCTCGGCGCGCAGCAGGCTGTACGTGAGCGCCATGAAGATCGCGGCGGGCGCGCCGTGGTCGCTCACGTCGCCGATGACGATGCCCAGCCGCCCGTCGCCGAGCGGAATGAAATCGAAGAAATCTCCGCCCACGCTGGTCATCGGCTCCATCAGCATGCCGAAGTCGAAGCCGGGCAGGCGCGGCCGCTCGCGCGGCAGGATGCTGCGCTGAATCCGGCGCGCCACGTCCAGCTCGGCCTCTAGCTTTTCCTTCTCGATGATCTGCGCCTGCGCGGCCTTCAGCTCGTCGTAGGCTTGCGCCAGTTGGCGATTCTTCGCCAGCAGGTCGCGCACGGTCAGGTTTTCCGCTTCGTTGAGGCGCTGGCTGAGGACGCGCACCATGTCGTACGCCAGCGAAGGCTGGCGACCCAGCAGCGCATCGAACTCGCCGCGAGTCATTTCCAGGAGGCGCGCGGGTGTGCGCGTGCGCACACTGGCCGTGCGCTGGCCCTCCAGATTGAACAGGCTCATCTCGCCGATCATCGACCCGGCGTCGCGGACGCCGAGCAGCCGTTCGCCGTCGGTGCCCAGCGCCTTGATGATCTCTACCTGCCCGTCGAGCAAGATGTAGAAGGTGTCGCCGGTCTCGCCTTCGCGAAAGAGCAGCGACTGGTCGGGGACGTCTCGTGGGCGCAGAGTGTGGGCCAGATGCTCGATCTCGCTGCGCGGCAGCGAGGCGAACAACGGCACGCGCGCGATCAGGTCTTCTGTCATGCGACGACTCCGCTTGGATGGGGACAACGCATATTACGGCGAGGTGGCGATGGGCGGGTCGCCCACCTTGGACAGCTCCACTTCGACCGTGCCGGCCGCGCAGGGAATGTTCTCCTTCATGATCACCCACTGCTGCCCATCGTGATAGCCGATCTTGAATTTTTGTCCGTTGGCGCGAGCGACGTCGCCCTGGGTTAGCTCGACGCCGATCTTCACCGGCGGGGCGATGGCGCCCGCCTTCGACAGTTGGATATTGGCGACCAGCCGCCCGGGCTTGAAGCCGGTCGGATCGCTCAGGCTGCTGAGCGGCTTGGCGCGCTCGACGGTGTAGCTGACGGCCTTGCCGTCGGCCTGGCCCGGCGCGGAGATCGTCACTTTCGAGGTGACGTCCGCGCCCGAGGCGGGAATCTCTATTGCCTTTCCCGGCGTCAGTGTGATGGGTGCCATGATCTCTTCTCCTTGTGGTTGTAGATTGGCCTACTCAACTTACTGCGGATTCCACTTTGATTCACGCCGGAGTCGAGGCTTCAGCCGGAAACCGTCTAAAGGCTCGACTCCGGATGGGCGTGCACGCAATCGGAATGCGCTCTAGGCAATGTCATAGGGGCGACCGCGACTCGCTCGCTTCTCCTTCGACTTCGCTCAGGACGTGGCTCGGAGCGCTTCGCAGGGGTCGCCCCTATGTCAGGACTGTTGGCACGGGGGCGGCGATGCGGTCCCATCGCTCGAGGAGCGCGCGATGCTCCGGCACGTTCTCCAGGAACGATTTTCCCCACTCGAAGTTGCTGATCTTCTGCGCGCGCCGAATCAGATCCCGGTATCCCTCCTCGACGGCTGCGCGCGATCGGTCGGATTCGCCCAACGACTCGAAGACTTCCGCGCAGGTCAGATAGGCTCGGATGGGAAACTCCATCCCGTGTGAGCCGTGCTGCCGCAAATATCCCCAGACTTCATCCGCGCGCCGCCGCGCTTCGTCCTGATTCCCTTGCGCCCGCGCGCAGCGCGCCAGGCCGGCCGACGCGTCCGCGCCGTAGCCGTGCACGCCCATCTCGATGAAGAGATCTCTGGCGCGCTCAAATCGCCGGTGCGCGCTGTCCACTTCTCCGGCCTGCTCGAGCGCGAGCGCCAGATACGACAGACCCGCCGCGCGCCCGAACGTGTCACCCACTGCCCCCAGTTCACTTTGCACCTGCTCCAACACCTGCTGCGCGGCGCGAGTATCTCCGCTCCGCCAGTGAGCCAGCCCCAGGTTGAGCAGGGCGTAGGCCCGCCCGCGACGATTCCCGATCTGCTGGTAGAGTCCAAGCGACTGCTCCAGCGCTGCGCGGCCCTGGTCGTACATGCCCATCAGCACGTAATCGTAGCCCAGATTCATCAAAGCATCGGCCTCCGCACCGCGATCGCCCAGGCGGCGATCAACCGCCGCCTGCTGGCTGTGGAGCTGAGCCGCCCTGGCCAGATCCCCGGACTCCACGAAGTAAACCGCTAGATTGTTCAAGACTTTGGCTGCGGTCGCTTCGGCGACCTGTTGCGCCTGGCTGAGCGCCTCTCGGGCCGCGGCGGCTGCCCCGTCGATCTCGCCCAGCCGGTTCTGGCCGATCGCCTTTTGGCTGAGCAGCAAGGCTTCAAGTTCCAGGCTGTTCGCGCGCCGCGCCGTCGCCAACGCCGTATCGTACGCATTCAGCGCCTCTCGCAGCCCGCCGCTCAAGTCCAGGGACAGCGCGTGGCGGTAGTGGGCTTCTGCCAGTCGACCGTCGTCCAGCTCGGCGGCCAGTTCCAGCAGCATCGCTACGCTCGTCTCCTGCTCCTCCCTCTCGCCGAGACGGCCCAGCACATCATGCCGGCCGAGCCAGGCGCGCCAGCGCCGCTCTCGATCGCCTGGCGGCAAGTGTTCCAGTGCGTGGTCGAAAAACCGGCGCGCTTCGCGCGTCGCGCCCCGCGCTTTAGCGCCTTCCCCGGCGCGCAGATACCATTCGGCGGCAGCACCCAGCTCGCCGGCGCGCTCGGCGTGCTCGGCAAGCAGGCCGGCGAACTCGTCCAGGCGCCCCGCGTCGCGCGCGTGCGCTTCGAGCCAGGCGGCCGCCGCTTTGTGCAATTCCTTCCGCTCGCGCTTGAGCACACTCTCGTAGGTCGTTTCGTAGAGCAGGTTGTGATGAAAGCTCCACTCCCGCTCGTCGGCCAACCACGATTCGGGCTGCTCGTCGACGAAGTTGCGCGGCCGGAGCCGCTTCAGGATGCTCGCGCTGGCGCGCACGCCCAGGGCTTCCAGCCCGCCTTCCCAGAAGTGGCGCCCGAAGATCGATCCGCGCTGCAAGGTCACACGCTCGGCCTCGCCCAGCGCGCTCAAGCGCGTGAGCAGCAGGTGCTGCAGCGTGGCGGGCAGCGGGGATTCCTTCAGGCGTTCCGCATCGAAGCGCCACGGCTCGCGACTCCGGTCGATGATGCCGCGATCGAGGAACCAGTTGACGATCTCTTCGGCGAAGTAGGGCACGCCTTCCGAGCGTTCGGCGACGCGCCGGATCGCCTCGCCGGGCACGCCCTCGACGCGCTGCAGCAACTCCTGGACAAGCTCACGGCAAGCTGCATCGGTCAACGATGACAGCTCGATCTGCACGAAGTCGGGATGATCGATCAGCTCACGTGGCGGGCTCCAGCCCGGGCGGGCAGTGGCCAGGACGAACAGGCCGTGCGGCGCGGCTTCGGCCTCCAGGACGACCTGCGACAGGTAGTCCCAGGACGACGCATCTGCCCAGTGCAGGTCTTCGAGCAAAATGACGACGTGCATGCGCTGGCGCAGATGCGCGATGAACTCGCGGCTCACGACGATGGCGCGCCCTTTGACCTGAGCCGGGTCGTTTCGCATCGCGCCGATGTAGGGGCTGTCCGCGAATGGCAGGCCGACCAGCAGCCCCAGCGCGTGCGCGGCTTCTTCGTGGCCCGCGCCACGGAACCTGAGAAAGCGCTCCATCCATTGCGCCTCGGCGTCCGCCAACGGGGCATCTTCCGCGACGCGGAAGCGGTCGAGCCAGACGCGGCGAATCAGCCCGAAGGCTTGCTTCTCGTCGCTCTCGAAGGCGCGCGCCTTCAGCAGAGCGATGTCTTCAGGTCGCAGGGCGATGTACTCGGTCATCTCGCCCAGCAGCCGGCTCTTGCCGATGCCCGCCTGGCCGACCATCTGCGCCCAGGCAAGCTTGCGATCGTCGATCGCGCTGGCGCAGGCCGCCTGCAATCGGCTCAGCTCAGCCTCGCGGCCGATCGTGCGCGTTTCGACGTCGGCCACGCCACGCGTCACCGCGCGGAACGGTCGCGGCCTGGCGCGCTCCACGAGATAAGTCTGGATCGGCTCGCTCTTGCCTTTCACGCTGAGCGGCGGCTGCGCGGTGGCGTCGAAGATGCCGCGCACGTGACGGTAGGTGTCGCGTGAGATCAGGACGCCGCCGGGCGGCGCCGCCGATTGGAGGCGCGCGGCGAGATTCATGGCGTCGCCGACGGCCGTGAATTCACGTTTCGCGTCCGATCCCAGTTCGCCCACGATCACCAGCCCGGTGTGGATGCCGATGCGAAGATGGAGATTGGAGGTTGGAGATTGGAGGCTAGAGCTTGGAAGTTTGACACGGTCGGACTCACCGCCTCCAACCTCTAATCTCCAGCGTCCAACTTCCAGTTGGATGTCGAGCGCGGCGCGGATCGCATTTTCAGGATCGCTTTCACTGGGGTTCGGAACGCCGAACAGCGCGAGCAGTCCATCGCCGAGGTACTGCAGGACGGTTCCGCCGTGCTTCTGCACCTGCCCTCCCGCCGTCTCGTGCACGGCGGCGACGACCTGGCGCCAATCTTCAGGGTCGAGTTTTTCGGCCAGCGCGGTGGAGCCGACGATGTCGCTGAACAGGATCGTTACGATGCGCCGCTCTTCGGCAGGCGCGGCCTGCGCTTGGAGCGCGGCGATCTTTTCGCGCAGGCTATCCAGCGCGGGCGCGAGGATGGCATCGCCCAGCACGGCCCGTTGAGCCTCCAGGCCGGCCAGCGCCGTTCGCAGTTTTTCTAGCTCGGCGTGTGTCGAGTCGATCATATACGAAACGCATTCGCTCCATCGACGGGCGCGGCGCAACGACGTGCGATACCGGCCGGCGAACGGCACGGCTCATCGCTTCAGTAAGACGCAAAACGTCATGATCGTCGATGATTGACGCGCTGACGGAGAGGAAAGAGGCAAACTCGAAATGGTTTGACGTCACCAACTGGGACGGGTCGTCACACCGCCGTCGACTGACCTGCGCAGTCAGCCGAGCGTTCGAACTCCATCGAGTTTGTTGAAACGCAACCTGCAATGTGCCCTCCCGCCTGGTAGAAAAAGAGTATACTGCCAGTTATGCGCTTAGTCAAACGATGCGCGCTGGTGTGTGCACGCAAATGTTGTCAGTCGTTACAGTGCTCGCCAAACCGCGTCCTCGCGGTTGGCGGCCCGCGGGGACGCGGGCGGTGAGCCACCTGACATGTTTTGCGCGCACACCGCTGGTGATTGCACACAAGTCATTTCTGCCGCAGAGTCACGGAGACATAGAGGAACCGGATGCCTGAGCTTCCTGAACTGGAAGTCGTGTGCGAGGTCTTACAGCGCCGTGTGGTGAATCAGAGGATTGCAGCCGTCGAGGTCGGTTCAGGCGGCGGCGCGATCGTCGTGCGCGACCTGACGCATCACGGCTTCGCGCCGACCAGCGCCGGCGCGAAGATTGCCGAAGTGGCGCGGCGCGGAAAGTTCCTCCTCTTCCCGGTTTCGCCGGGATGGGGCCGGAACCGCTCGCCATCTCGCTCGACGAATTTAGAGAACGATTGCGACCTTTCCGTGGCGAGATCAAAGGCATCCTGACGCGCGGAGAGTTCGTGGCGGGCATCGGCAACGCCTACGCCAACGAGATTCTGTGGGCGGCGCGCCTGCACCCGTACCGGAAGCGGACACAGCTCACGCCGGAGGAGATCGACCGGCTGTACGCGGCGGTGCGTGCGACGCTGCTCGAAGCCATCGAGAAAGTCCGGGCGGAGATGGGCGAGGCGATTCACCTCGAGCCGCGCGAGTTCATGGCGGTGCACATGAAGACGGGCGAGCCTTGTCCGCGCTGCGGATCGCCCATATCACTCGTCCGCGCGAACCAGCGCATCACCAACTTTTGCCGGACGTGCCAGCCGGGCGGGTTGATTCGAGGAATGTGACGCCGCAGGATGGCTGGCGGTCTAGAGCGCAAAGGTGTCGGTCACGCCATTGACCTCGACCATGTAGACGCCTGTAGGCAAACCCGTCGTATCGAGCTCGATCGTCTTCTCGAACGGCGCCAGGACCTGAGCGCAGATCTCATCCGTCGGACGGCGTGTCGCAATTCGCACGTGGAACGTGTGGTTGGCACGTCGCACCGTCGTCTCGTCGATCTCGGTGCAAGCGTCCTCTAACTCTCCCCGCGCGGTCACGGTCACCTGTGCCGGAAACGATCCCCGCACGCGGATTTCGATGCTCCCGACATTGGCATCACCATAAATGTAGTCCATGTTTCTCCTCGTCGATAAATCTCTCTACTACACGCTGGCCTAAATAAGCCGATAGATGTTCAGTCACTCGCGGCGCGCGCGACTTGTAGCGGACAGGCTCATGCCCACGAGCAACATTTGCTCTGAACTTTCCACCGGAACGAGCGCGCCGTCGATGATGACGGCCCAGCGCGTCACATCTTCAGCGTTCCGGGGATCAAGGATGATCGAGGCGGTGGTCTCAGGCCGATTCCAGGTTGCTAAAAAGCCATCCAGCGAGAGTGTCCAGTACGGGCCGCCCCTCAGCGTATTCTCGACATACATCTCTTTCTTGACATCTGTTTCCGTGCGATGGAGGGGCGCGTCGAGAATCTGCCGGCGTCAAGCCGGGTTGCTCTCAGTGCCGACCTAGCTGCCCTTCAACTGTAACGCGCTTCCCCGGCGGGCCAGACGGTGGCAGCTCTCCTTCTCTCGTCAGGTTGAACCAGCCGCTGCAGCGACCTGAATTGGCATAGGCGGACATCTGCCTGGGGAAAAAATACCGTTGGATATTGCAAAGACAAGGATGATACCTGTTGGCACGGATGCAATCTCTCCTGCGCCTCAGCATGATATTTATTCTATAGAGGATTTAAGACAGCTTATATTTGCAATCAAAGAGGCGACGAATTATACGAAACCGGTTTCCGTAAAGATCGCTGCAGTTCACAATGTGGCGGCGATAGCGTCCGGCATCGTGCGTGCAGGCGCGGATATTGTCTATATTGATGGGTTCAGGGGCGGCACAGGCGCTGCGCCGGTTATTATCCGCGATCACCTCGGCATACCCATTGAATATGCGCTTGCAGCAGTGGATGAAAGATTGAGGCAGGAGGGTATAAGAAACGAGGCCTCCAT
>Ga0209002_10004841_pt1 | contig 10513 bp, 9 predicted proteins | sample Rifsed16ft2_FD_184010 | JGI IMG/M metagenome (GOLD analysis project Ga0209002, IMG submission 184010) | Soil microbial communities from Rifle, Colorado, USA - sediment 16ft 2 (version 2) | ecosystem: Environmental > Terrestrial > Deep subsurface > Rock core/Sediment | place: Rifle, Colorado...
GGCGCCTCCCCCGCAGCCCTCGCGCGGGCTCCTCGAATCTCTCGGGCCCCTTTACGGCGCGTCCGATTTGGAGGATGAGCGCCTGCCGCTTCGCGCGGCGCCGCCCCATGAGGCTCCGGTGCGCCCCCCGTCGGTCCGGCTCATGCCCCCGACGGCCTTCGACCTCTTCGAGCGGCCCTAACGCTGCGAGGCCGCCTTCGCCGGACTCTTCACGGCAGGCGCGGGCGCGCGGCCCTCCGGGTGGCCCGGCGCGCGCCGCAGCGCCGCCGCCCTGAAGCGTTCGGCGGCCCGCGCGCGCCCCCTCTCGTCGGAAAGGCGCGCGAGGCCGAGCCATCCGAGTTCTGAGGAGTTGTCGGCGCCCACCGCGCGCTCGAACGCGCGCCTCGCCTCCCTGGGGTCCCCGCCTTCGAGCGCGAGGCGCCCAAGCTCGAACCAGGCCTCCGGCAGGTCGCTTCGAGCCTCCGTGGCTTTCAAGAAAAGGGCGCGCGCGTCCTCGCGGCCGCCCGCGGCCTGCGCTGCCTGCCCCTCAAGCATCCTCGCGCGGTAGAGCTGCTCTTGCAGCGCGCCTTCCCCCGAAGGCTCCTCGGCAAAGGAATCGAGGAACGCGCCCTCCTCTTGGAGCGCGCGGATCTGGCTCCGACCGTCGGCGACTTCCTGCCACTCATCGGCGCCTGAGGCCGCCGCGTTCTTGCCCCCGGGCGGGGCCCCTTTCGGCCGCTCCCGCCGCTTGCGCCGCCTGCGGCTCTGCTCGAGCGCCTTGGCGCGCGCTTTGCGCTCCTTGGAAAGGCGCTTCTCCAGCGTGAATGCGGCCCGGGCGAACGCCTGGCGCGCCTCCGCCGCCCGCCGGAGCGCGAGGAGGGCTTCCCCCTCGAGGAGCCGCGCGTCCGGCTCGTCCCCGTACCACTTGCGGAAGCGCTCCGCCGAGGGCGCCACGGCGGCAAACTCCCCCGTGTCGAGGTAGAGGCGCATGCGCGCGAGCAGCTCGTGGGGCGCTTCCCTTGCCACCTCGGGGCGAAGCGCGAGGACCGCATCGCGGTAGCGCCCGAGCCGGATGAGCGCGTCGAGCGTACCCTCGCGCGCGAGCTGCGAGCCCGGCTGGATTTCCGCAGCCTTCCCGAAAGAGGCCCGCGCCTCCTCGAAGTGCCCCCGCGCGAGCAGCATTTCGCCAAGCGCCGTCCACGCGTCGGGCACGTGCCCGCGGATCCTCGCGGCCTCGCCGGCAAGGGCGATCGCGCTGCTGTAGGCCGCCTCCGCCGCGTCGGGCCGCCCGAGCGCCTCGAGGACCTCGCCGTGCACGAAGTGCGCGTGGTCGTTCGAGGCGTTCGCCTGCACGGCCTGCTCGGCGGCCTCGAGGGCCTCGTCGAGGTCGCCGAGGTGGAGAAGGACCTCCGCCTTCATCGCCCACCCCGAGTCGAACTGGGGGTTCACCGCGAGGCATCGCTCGACCTCGCGCACGGCGCCCGTGAGGTCGCCCGTGTGGAAGCGGCTCTTCGCGAGCGCGTACCAGGCGTAGTCAAACTGGGGGTTCGCCTTGAGCGCCCTCTCGTGGAAGGGGATCGCCTCCGCGTGGCGGCCCGCCTTGTTGAGCGCGTTGCCGATGTTGTTCCACGCGATGTCGTAGTCGGGCTGGACCTCGACGGCCTTCTCGAAGTAGGGGATCGAGGTCTCGTAGCGCCCGAGGTTGTACTCTGCGTTCCCCCGGTTGTTCCAGGCGACTTCGTCGGCGGGGTCGCACTCGAGCGTCTTGTCGTAGGCCCCGATCGCCTCCTCGAGGAGGTCGATGGCCTGGTACGTGTAGGCGAGGTTGTACCAGGCGTGCTTGTAGCCCGGGGCGACCTCGACGGCGCGCTTGAAGCAGTCGATCGCGAGCTCGTTCTCGCCGGCCGTGTAGTACGCGAAGCCGAGGTTGTTCCACGCCTCCTCGTCTTCCGGGTGGGCCTCGACGGAGCGCCTGTAGGCGTCGACGGAGTCGGCCACCTCGTCGCGCGCGAAGAGCGCGTTGCCAAGCGCCTTCTCGAATTCGCCCATCACGCGCCGCCACTCGGGCCCGAGGCGCGCCTTGAGCCCCTCGTCCTTGGCAAGCGCCTCGGCGGCCTCTCCAAGCTCGCGCACGGCCGTGCGCCCCTCGCCGGCCTCGGCGGCCACGACGCCGTAGACGAACCGCGAAAAGGGCCCCCGCGCCTGGCGCGCGAGCCTCTTGGCGACCTCGACCTCGCCGCGCCCGGGGCCGCGGCCGAGGAGGATCGCGAGGATGTCGCGGTACGCGCCCTCGTAGTCCGGCTCGAGCCTCACGGCGGCAAGGAGCGCCTCGAGCGCCTCGTCCTCGCGCCCCTGGAAGAGCAGGCAGTTCGAAAGGTTCCGGAACGCGAGCTCGTAGTCCGGGTACAGCGAAAGCGCCTTCCGGTAGTCGCGCTCGGCCTCCCCGTGGTTGCCGATCGCGTCTTTGGTCACGCCGCGGTCGTTCCAGAACACCGCGCGCTGCGGGAACGCGGCGACAAGGGCGTCGTAGAGGCCAAGGGCCTCGGCCGTGCGCCCGGCGACGTAGGCCTCGCGGGCGCGCCCGAGGGCCTGCTCCTCCGCGGGGGTGAGCCGGGGCTCCTCGGTCGGCGCGGCGGGGGCGCCAAGGGCCCCCGGCCGCGGGGCTGCGGGGGCCGGCGGGACTTCAGGCGGAGGGTCTTGGGCCACTGGGCGCTTCCGAGCCCGCCCGCCTTTCTTTTACCTTTCCCCGACGGGCCCGCCGGATGTCCGAAGGCGCGCGTCCCGCGCCGGGGCCAACGTTTATTCGTGCCGGCCAGGCTCTTGGGAGGCACCCCCTCCCCTTCCCGCCGGAAGTGGCCTCCTTGGAAGAAGCCGAAGACGGCCTTGCCGCGCTGCGCGCGGCGCTCAAGGGCCGCGACGAGCGCGCCGTGCTTGGCTGCCTTGCCCTCGCGCTTCGCGCCGGCGCGCCCGCGGCGAGCGTCGAGCGCGCGATCTTGCGCGTCATGGCCGAAGACGGCGAGGAGCTCCACAGCCTCCTCTTCACCTCCGCGGCCTTCGACATTGCGGCGGGCCTTGGCCCCGAGGCCGGCAAGTACCCTCTTGCCGCCGCCGCGCTCCAAGTCACGCGCCAGCCCAAGGACTCCCGTGTGCGCGACCTCGTCGCACGCGCGCGGGAGCGCGCCTCGGCCGCCACGAGCGCCTCGATGGGCGAAGCCGAGCGCGCCCTGGCCGAGGCCCTCGACCGCGGCGATGTGGCGCGCGCGGTCGACGCCTCGATCGAGCTTCACCGCCTCTCGGGCGAGAGCACCTTCGTCGTGAACCTCTTCGCCAAGTGGTCGGCTCGCCCCGAAGTGATCTTGAAGCCCGCGGGGTACGTCACCCACCTGCCCCTCCAGGTTGCCGCGGCCCTCAACCTCCTCCAGTATGTGTCGGGGGAGGAGGAGGCCGACCTGCTCCTCGGCCACCTCGCCTTCGCCCAAGTCGAGCTTTCGAGGCGCTACAGGACGCGGCGCGTCGAGCCCCGGAAGGTGGGTGAGGAGAGCCCCTCGGAGGCCCTTGCGGCGTTCAAGGGCGCGGTCCAGTCGGGGGACCTTGGGGCCCTTGGCCCCCTCATCGCCAGGGCCTCGAAGGGCCCTCAAGGGCTCGAGGAAACAGGCCGCGCACTCCAGCGCCTCGCCCTTGAGGAAGAGGGCGGCCTTGGCCACCGGTTCGTCCTTGCCGACGCCGCGCGTCGCCTTGCGCGCCAGCTGCACCCCGCTGTCGGCCGCGCGGTGCTCCACAACGCGGCCCTCTCGATCGCGAACGGCTACAAAGGCCCCAAGAAACTCCTCGACGTTCGCGACCTGCCCCACCCGCAGCCGGGCGGGCGCGACTACGCCGGCCGGCTCCTCGTCGGACTCACGAGCGGCAACCTCGCGGAGGCCCACGCGGGGCTCCGCGGGCTCTTCGAGTCGGGGACCTCGCCGCGCCAGGCCGCGCTCGCCTTCCTCGACGCCTCGGCCCAGACGGACACCGCGCACCTCACCTCCGACCACCCCTTCATCCTCACGCAGGCCGCCTGGCGCGCGATCGCCGACGGGTCCTTTGCCGGAGAGGCCGTGCCGCTCCTTGCCGAACTGGCGGCGAAACTCGCGCTTGCACCCAAGGGCTTCGAACTCATCCAGGCGGTCGAAGAAGCCTGGTCGGGCGAGGCCCAGGCGCCCGCCTGACGGCGCAAAAGCCCCCCTTGTTCCGGAAGGGACGGCCGGGCAGACAACCTTAAAGCCGAGTCAATAAATAGCGACGCCGGGCTGGGATTTCCGATGCCAGAGTCCGTTTTCCTGCGCGTGGCGGAGGCCATCCAGGCGGATGTAGGCACGGGGAAAGCCCGCATCGACACGGCCACGCGAGTCAAGCTCAACATCTCGCCGGGCGACATCATCGAGATCCGCGGCACGAAGACGACCGCCGCCGTCGTCTGGCGCGTCCTTGCCGAAGACGAGGGCAAGGACATCATCCGAATCGACGGGCTCGTGCGCAAGAACACGGGCACGACGATCGGCGAGAAGGTCGAGGTGCTCCCGGCGGAGGCCAAGCCCGGGCGGAAAGTGATCCTCGCCCCCGTGATCTCCGAGAACCAGCGCATCCAGTTCGGCCAGGGCATCGAGACGTTCGTCAAGCGCGGCCTCATGAAACGCCCCGTCGTCGTCGGAGACAACCTCATCGTCCCCGGGATCGCCCTCATGGGCGGCGCGCTACCCTTCGGCGTGACCTCCACGGACCCCAAGGGGATCGTCCAGATCGTCGACTCCACGGAAATCGAGGTCAAGGAGGAGGCGACCAAGCAGACCGAGACCGTCGCGCGGACGGTCACGTACGAGGACATCGGCGGGCTCGAGCGCGAGCTCCAGCGCGTGCGCGAGATGATCGAGCTGCCCCTCAAGCACCCCGAGCTCTTCGACCGGCTCGGGATCGAGCCCCCGAAGGGCGTCCTGCTCCACGGGCCGCCGGGCACGGGCAAGACGCTCATCGCCAAGGCGGTGGCCAACGAGAGCGGCGCGGCCTTCTTCTCGATCCAGGGGCCCGAGATCATGTCGAAGTTCTACGGCGAGTCCGAGGCCCAGCTGCGCAACAAGTTCGAGGAGGCGCAGAAGAGCGCGCCCTCGATCATCTTCATCGACGAGCTCGACTCCATCGCGCCGTCCCGCGAGAACGTCCAAGGCGAAGTCGAGCGCCGGGTCGTCGCCCAGCTCCTCACGCTCATGGACGGGCTCAACGCCCGCGGCAAGGTCGTCGTGATCGCGGCGACGAACCGCGTGAACGCGATCGACCCCGCGCTTCGCCGCCCCGGGCGCTTCGACCGCGAGATCGTGATCGGCGTGCCCGACTACCAGGGGCGCCACGTGATCCTCCAGATCCACACGCGCGGCATGCCGCTCGAGGACGGCTTCTCGATCGAGGAGTTCTCAAGAATCACCCACGGGTTCGTGGGGGCCGACCTCGAGGCCCTGTGCAAGGAAGCGGCCATGAAGGCGCTCCGCCGCTACCTGCCCGACATCGACCTCGACGAGCCGATCGCCCCGGCAATCCTCGAGAAGATGCGCGTGACCTCCGACGACTTCCGCGCGGCGCTAAAAGAGATCGAGCCCTCGGCGCTTCGCGACGTCTTCATCGAGATCCCCACGGTCAAGTGGGCCGACATCGGCGGGCTCGAGAAGGTCAAGCTCCAGCTCAAGGAATCGGTCGAGCTCCCCCTCAAGCGGCCCGACGTGTTCAAGAGGCTCGGCATCCGCCCGCCCGCGGGGATCCTGCTCTACGGCGCGCCGGGGACGGGCAAGACGCTGCTTGCCAAGGCGGTGGCGACCGAGTCGGAGGCGAACTTCATCTCGATCAAGGGCCCCGAGGTCCTCTCGAAATGGGTCGGCGAGTCCGAGAAGGCCGTCCGCGAGATCTTCAAGAAAGCCAAGCAGTCGGCGCCCACAATCATCTTCCTCGACGAGATCGACTCGATCGCGCCGCGCCGCGGGATGTCCTCGGACTCGATGGTCACCGAACGCGTCGTGAACCAGCTCCTCACGTCGATCGACGGGATCGAGTCCGTCCACGACGTCGTGGTCATCGCCGCCACGAACCGGCCCGACATCCTCGACCCGGGGCTCCTGCGCTCGGGGCGCTTCGACCGGCTCCTCTACATCCCGCCGCCGGACGCTTCCGAGCGCCTCAAGATCCTCGAAGTCCACACGCGCGGCGTGCCGCTCGGCGAAGACGTGAACCTCGAGGAGCTCGCCCGGATGCTCGAGGGCTATGTGGGGGCCGACATCGAGGGCCTCATCCGCGAGGGCGCGATGATCGCGCTGCGCGAGGACCTCGAGAAGACGGTCGTGCGCCGGCGCCACATCAACCAGGCCATCGAAGTGATCAAGCCGTCCGCGGACGAAGAAACGGTTAAGTATTACCGGGCAGTTTCAAAATCGCTGGAAGGGCGCCTGGCCAAGCAGCGCGCTCCAAACAGCGACGTTTCTTACATCTAGGGTGAAGGGTGGGTCACATGGCCAAGAAGTTCGCGACGGAGTTGCGAGGAAAGACGGTGATGACAAACGACGGGAGGATCCTCGGGATGATCGACAACTTCGTGGTCGACACCCGCACGGGCGACCTCCAGCACGTCCTCGTGATCCCGGCCGAGGACATCGAGCCGCGCCTCTACAAGACCGACGCGCAGGGGCGGCTCATCCTCCCCTTTACCTCGATGCGCTCGGTGCGCGACGTCGTGGTCGTCGAGGTCGCGCAGTAGGCGCGGGCCGCCTCACCTCGGCCGCCGGTCATCAGGGCGGCCGCCGAGGGGTCCGACGAGATGGCCGACGCCCTGCGCGTGATCCCTGCCGTCTCCCTGCGGGGCGGCGACGTCGTGGTCGTGAACAACCACTCGTACGAGCCCGTCGAGGACGCGCAGGGGCGCGCGTTTGCGCTCGACGAGTTCGCGCAGGTCTTCCTCAAGGAATTCGACGCCGTGCTCGTGTTCGACATCGACGGGATCGAGGGCGGGCGCCCGCAGTTCGACGAGGCCGCGCGCCTCGAGGGGTCGCCCCTCGAGGTCTGGTGGGACGGCGGCGTGCGGGACCACGACGACGTGATCGGGATCCTCACGAGCGGCGTCCACAAGGCGCTCGTGTCGACGCGCTCGCTTGCGGCCGCAGGGGAGATTTCCAAAGCCGTCGAGCTTAGCGACAGCGTGGTCTTCGAGGCCGTCGTTCGCGAGGGCCGCGTCGTGGCCTCGTCCCCCGACTTCCGGGGCGCGACGGTCGCGCGGGCGGCCTCGCTGGCCGCGGCCGAAGGCGCGGAGGAGGTCCTCGTCCTCGACGCGTCGCGCCCGCTCGGCGCGCCCATTGACTGGGCGCCTCTTGCGGGCCTGCCGGGCTCCCTGCGCGCCCTCTATATCGGCGGCGGCATCGACCTTGAGACCGCGCGCCGCGTGAAGGCGCCCGCGGGACTCCCTTACCGGGGCGCCGTGGTCGACCTCATATCCGTGCTCACCCCGTACGTCTGAGGCACGGGGCCTCGGGGGGTCTCCGCCCATGGAAAGGATCCGCCAAGCCGTCGCCTTCCTCTTCCGGCGCGCTTCGGAGAGCGAGATCCGCGCCGAGGACCTCGCGCGACAGGCGTCACTCGACCTGCACTGGTTCTCGCCCAAGGACGCCCGCCGCTTCCTCGAGGTGGCCCAGGCGTTGGGGCACCTCAAGGCCGGCGAGAAGCTGGGGGGCCTTGCGCCCACCTTCGACCCCTTCGCCGTGGAACTGCCGCTCGACTTCCGCATCGACGCGGCGGCCCTGCCCACCCCGCCCGCTGCCGTTGAGGCCGCGTCGGGAGTGACCGGGAAACTCGTCGAGGCCGCCGCGGCTGCCTCGGGGGCAAGTCCCGCCGCGGTCTTCGAGCAGGTGCGCCGGAAGGCCGAGGACAAGCTCCTCGAGCTCCCGGTCGCGGCGGCTCTCGTCGCGCGGGAGGCCGGCGTCGACCTTGCGCCCTACTTTGGCCGCATCCGCGACGAGCTGCGCCGCGCGGCGGCCGCTACCCCTTCTTCATCCGGATGAGGTCGCCGATCGTCACGCCCCCCCTCGGGGCCCCCTTCTCGGGGTGGACCTGCTCGACCTTCTCGCGCAGGCGGATCTGGAGCGAGGCCTCGATCTTCCTCGTGAGTTCGGGGTCGGGGAAGTACGTGCCCGCCTCGACCTTCTGGACGATCGACTGCCTCTCGTTGATCGCGCGCGCGAGGTCCTCGACCGTCACGCGGCGCGCCTCGCGCGCCTTGCGCACGCGCTCCCCGAAGTCCGCGACCAGCTCCTCCTCGCTCTCGAGGGGCACGGGCTTTTCCGCGCGGTTGCGCACCCGCGCGGGGGGTCCGGGAGGCGGACCGGCTAAAGGGGGCGCCGCGCCCTTCGGGCGGGCCTCCTCCACGACCTTGCCGAACTTCGCGCAGAGCGCGCAGACGCGCATCCTGGCGCCCTCGACCACGATGGTCGCGTGGAAGGGCAGGGGGCGTCCACACATTTCGCAGGGCAAGGGGAAGCCTCACCCCCGCTTCGGCGTGCGGCGATATAATGGCCCCCCGTCGAGGGAGCCGACCACGTAGGGCGGCCTTTGGACAACGACGCGCCCCCGTTCCAAAAGGCTTTATACGCAGGGCCATCCTGCTCGCGACCAGCCCCAACCGTTTCGATCCAGAGGTCAGAAAATGGTGAACCCGGCCGGCCCGGCCGACTCCGGCGCGGACGTCCCCGCTTTCCTTTCCGAGCGTGTGCAGGACCTCGAGTCGCGCAACGCCCAGCTCCTTGACGAGTTGCGCAAGGCGGAGAGCGAGCGCCGCTTCGTCGAGGGCGAGCTCATCCGCCTCCAGAAGGAGATCAAACGCCTGCGCGTCGAGCTCGACCGCCTCAAGACGCCGCCGCTTATCGTGGGATTTGTCCGCGACATCCTCGAGGACGGCCGCGTGGTCGTCCGCTCCTCGACAGGGCCCGACTTCATCGTCTTTGCCGCGGACTTCGTCGACAAGGACAAGCTCACGGTCGGCTCGAGGGTCGCGCTCAACAAGCAGACCCTCTCGGTCATGAGCCTCCTGCCCTCCTCGAAGGACCCGCTCATCGCCAACGCCGAGGTCATCAAGAAACCCGAAGTGTCCTATGCGGAGGTCGGCGGCCTCGACCAGCAGATCATCGAGGTCAAGGAATCCGTCGAGTACCCGATGACCCGGCCCGAGCTCTACAAGAAGGTCGGAATCGAGCCTCCGAAGGGCGTCCTCCTTGTCGGGCTGCCCGGCACCGGCAAGACCCTCCTTGCCAAGGCGGTCGCCCACGAGACGAACGCGACCTTTATCCGGCTCGTCGGCTCCGAACTCGTCCAGAAGTACATCGGCGAGGGCTCGAGGATCGTCCGCGAGCTCTTCGAGCTTGCCCGCGAGAAGGCGCCCGCGATCATCTTCATCGACGAGCTCGACGCGATCGGCGCGAAGCGCCTCGAAATCGCCACGAGCGGCGACCGCGAGGTCCAGCGGACGCTCATGCAGCTCCTCGCCGAGCTCGACGGGTTCAACCCCTTGGGCGAGGTCAAGATCATCGCCGCCACGAACCGCATGGACATCCTCGATGACGCGCTCCTGCGCCCCGGCCGGTTCGACCGGATCATCGAGATCCCGATCCCGAACGACATGGCGCGCGGTCAGATCTACAAGATCCACACGGCGCGGATGGCCAAGGCCGAGGACGTCGACCTTGCCGACCTTGCGGAGCGCTCAGAGGAAGCCACCGGCGCCGAGATCAAGGCAATCTGCACGGAGGCCGGGATGTTCGCGATCCGCGACAACCGCGACAAGGTCACGCGCAAGGACTTCCTGGACGCGATCGACAAGCTCCTCGTGTCGGGGCAGGCCACCGTCCTGGACTCCGGCGTCATGTTCGCTTGAAGGGGCCGTCGCGCGAGGGTTTTTTAGCGCGGCCCGCAAGTCGGCTTCCCCGTGGAAGGCGAGGACGAATTCGAGGCGGAGCCCGAGAGCGCCACGCGTTGCCCGCCCGAGTGCCCCAACGCGACGGCGCCCTACTGCCCCGCGCACGAGGACCCCCGGATCTACCGGCGGGACGAGACGAACGCCCACCTTGCCGAAGCCTACGCGAACAACGCCGCGCGCGACATGATCGTCACGGCCGTCGAGCACGTCCGCGAACGGCGCCACCTGAGGGAAGTCCGGGTGCCCGTCCGCCTAATGGACGAGTGGGTCGTTTTCACCAAGAAAGTCGTGCTCGACTCCGGCGAGTATACGGCGCAAGGGGAGGTCGAGCGGCGCATCGCCCTTTGGCTCGACAAGGCCCGTGAGCAGGACTGGGACCGCCTCGACCGGATCAAGGAGCGCTACCTGCGCTTCACGGGGGACGGCGAGGCGAAGGCCGCAAAGCCCGAGCCGGCCGAGGCTCCTGTAAATCTTCTCGCGGAAGTCGTGGGCGACGACCCGTAGCATGAGCGTCGCGTTGTTGCGCGGGATCTGGTCCTTGCCGCGCCGGAAGGTGACGCC
>Ga0209002_10004842_pt1 | contig 10513 bp, 6 predicted proteins | sample Rifsed16ft2_FD_184010 | JGI IMG/M metagenome (GOLD analysis project Ga0209002, IMG submission 184010) | Soil microbial communities from Rifle, Colorado, USA - sediment 16ft 2 (version 2) | ecosystem: Environmental > Terrestrial > Deep subsurface > Rock core/Sediment | place: Rifle, Colorado...
CAACTCATGCCCTCCAGAAATTAAAACTATACATCTAAATTCTTTACTTCCCGTGCATTATCCTCAATAAACTTCCTGCGCGGTTCAACCTGATCTCCCATCAGGATTGTAAATATCTCGTCAGCCACCACACTGTCTTCCAGTGCAACCTGGAGCAGTGTCCTGCTCTCAGGATTCATCGTCGTCTCCCACAACTGCTCGGGGTTCATCTCCCCAAGCCCCTTGTATCTCTGAATATTCAATCCCTTCTTACTTATATCCATAACGAATGTAAGTAGCGATGATGATGTCTCGAGCGTATGCTCTTTATCCTGCGCACGCACCTTATAAGGTGCAGTGCCGAGGCCGGTCTTTCCCGGTGACAGGGCCTTCAACTCCCTGAATTCAGGAGAGGAGATAAAGTCTTCATCAATAATCATTGTCTGATGTACCCCTGACCTCCTTATTTCAATCTCCATCTTAGACGACTTGTGCTCTTCATCACTGACAATCTCAACATTTAAAGAATCACCCGGCCGGCGTGATGTAAACCGCTCTTTAATCCTTGCAACAATCCCTTCTACTGTGTTCCGGTCCTTTAATGACTCTTTGTCTATATCCGACTGCGTCAGTGCGCTCATCACATCAGGGTCATTCTGTTTTCTGGACATCTGATCAATAAGACTCTTATATGTACAAAGCTTACTCAACAGTTTCTCAAGCCTGTCCCCTTTTATCCAGGAGTTTTTCTCTTTATCCAGCAGCTCTATCTCCTCAGAGGCAGTCTTTATCAGAAAACTGTTAAGTCCGGTCTCATCTTTGATATACTGCTCCGTCTTTTGTCTCGATACCTTGAACAGCGGCGGCTGCGCAATATAGATATATTTGTTCTCAATAAGCTGAGGCATCTGTCTGTAGAAAAAGGTCAGGATGAGAGTCCTTATATGGGCCCCGTCTACATCGGCATCTGTCATTATTATTATCTTGTGGTACCTCGCCCTCGACAGGTCAAAATCCTCAACGCAGATACCTGTGCCGAGCGCGGTTATAATCGTCCTTATCTCTTCACTTGACAATATCTTGTCAAAACGTGCCTTCTCAACATTTAATATCTTCCCCCGGAGCGGAAGTATCGCCTGATTGCGCCTGTCCCTTCCCTGTTTGGCAGAGCCGCCTGCAGAGTCCCCTTCTACAAGGAATAACTCACAGAATGCAGGGTCTTTTTCAGAGCAGTCAGCAAGCTTGCCCGGAAGGTTGCCGCCATCCATGGCATTCTTTCTTCTTATAAGCTCCTTGGCCTTTCTGGCCGCCTCCCGTGCCCTTGCAGCATTCAGCGCCTTATCAACGATCTTCCGGGCAACAGAGGGGTTCTCCTCAAAAAACGTGCCCAGATGTTCATTGACAACAGTTTCTACCAGCCCCTTTATCTCGCTGTTACCGAGTTTGGTCTTGGTTTGCCCTTCAAACTGCGGATTTGGAAGTTTGATGCTGACGACCGCAGTCAGCCCTTCTCTTATATCATCACCGGTTAACGTCTCACCCTTCAGCATATTATTTGCGGATGCATAGTTATTGATCGTCCGGGTAAGCGCTGCCTTGAAACCGATAAGATGGGTCCCGCCTTCCTTTGTATTTATATTATTGGCAAAGGAGAACAGGTTTTCAGCATAACTGTCATTATATTGTATGGCGGCCTCAAGAATGACTCCCCCTTTTTCAGCGGTTATATAGACGGGGTTATGAATGGCATTCTTGTTCTCATTCAGATGATCCACAAACTGAACAATCCCGCCCTTGTATTTATAAATGCCTGACTTGCGGGTACGCTCATCAGAAATTGATATCTCAAGCCCCTTATTCAGGAAGGCAAGTTCCCGTAACCGGTGTGCCAGTGTATCGAAGCTGTACTCTGTATATTCAAATATCTCTGTGTCCGGTTTGAAGGTAATCTTTGTGCCGCATTTCTTTGTCTTGCCTACGCTGGTGAGGGGGGTAACCGGAGTTCCCCGCTCATACCTCTGCTGATATACAGATCCGTCCCTCTTAATCTCCAGCTCAAGCCACTCCGACAGTGCATTTACAACCGAAACACCGACTCCATGGAGGCCGCCTGATACCTTATAAGTCACATTATCAAATTTCCCGCCGGCATGCAGGACAGTCAGCGCGACCTCAGCAGCAGGCCTGTTCTGGGTCGGGTGCATGTCAACAGGGATGCCTCTCCCATTGTCAATCACTGTAACGCTGTTATCAATGTGGATAATTACCTCGATGTTATCGCCATATCCGGCCATTGACTCATCAACACTGTTATCAACAACCTCGTAAACCAGGTGATGAAGACCTTCAGTGCCTGTATTACCAATGTACATGGAAGGCCGCTTTCTGACAGCCTCCAGCCCTTCCAGTACCTTAATGTTTTCCGCTGTATATTGTTCTTCCATAGTACCTCGCTATAATCTCCGTCTTACTCGCCGTCCTGCACCCTCATCGGCATCACTATGCAGATGTGGTCCGGGTCTTTCTCCTGCTTGATAATGCACGGGGTCAGGTTGGTCTGCGTCTCAATCATCACATCCTCATCACTCATGGAATCAAGTGCATCCAGAACATACTGATAGTTAAGGCTGACCGTGAGTCCCTGACCCTCATACTGTATTTCAATATCCTCCACTGCCTCGCCAATTTCAGGGTCCTTTGCCTTTATTATTGCCCTGTTGCGGGCAAACTCAATTAAGAGCGCCTTTGTCTTTTCACGGGACATCACAGACATACGCTTTATAACATTCATGAATGTCAGGCGGTTAACCCTGATGATCTGATCCCCGCCTTTTGGTATTACCTGTTTATAGTTTGGATAGATGCCATCTATAAGCCGTGATGTTATAAATATATCCTCTCCCTTTAATGAAATCTCTTTTTCCCCTATGCCAATCTTGATCTTCTCGTTAACATCCAGAAATCTGCGCATCTCGTGCAGTGTCTTTTTGGGGATAATCGTCTGGGACGCAGCACTTGTTGTCCCAGATTGCCCGCCTGCCAATTGCCTTTCACACAGGGCCAGCCTGTGACCATCTGTGCCGACCATGCGTATAACTGCCTTTTCTTCCTTTGTTTCAATTTCCAGCAAGGCGCCGTTTAAGACATGTCTTGCATCTGCGTCAGCAACCGCAAAGATAGTCTTTTTAATCATTTCCCCGAATATCCGCGATTCGACCTCGATCATCCGGTCTTCCGTCACCTCGGGAAGTGATGGAAAATCTTCCTTATTAAACCCGGATATCCTGAAAAGACTCTTGCCTGCCCTTATGGTTAACAGCTTCCCGTCTTCAACAGAAATATCTATATTCCCGTCAGGAAGTTCCCTTACTATATCATAGATTTTCCTGCCGGAAACTGCAATCGCCCCTTCTCCATGTATCTGCGCCGGATAAGAACCCCTCATCCCTATTTCAAGGTCTGTAGCTACTATGTCAAGCGTAGAGTGCTTTGAATCAGATGCTGACACCTTTCCGTCAAGCAGTATATTGGACAGTATAGGCACCGTGCTTCTCCTGTCAATTATACCCTGCACCCTCTGCAGCCCTAACAATAAAACACCTTTTTCAATTTGAAGTTTCATAATTTATTACTCCTTTATCTTTTTTATCAGATCTTCTATCAAATACACCATATTCGGATCTCCTGCCTTCTGTTTTTCAATTAAGTTGCAGGCATATATTACAGTAGAGTGGTCCTTTCCGCCAAACAACCTTCCTATCTCAGGAAAAGACATCTTCAGGAGTTCCCGGCTTAAGAACATGGCTATCTGCCGCGGAACAACCAGTGTCTTTGTCCTTTTCTTTGACTTAATATCCACAATCTTTATATTAAAGTGTGTAGTTACAACCTTCTGTATTTTATCAACCGTTATCTTCTCTTCCCTCTCCCTGATAATATCCTTGAATATCCGCTTTGCAAGCTCATAAGAGAGCTCCTGTCCTGTCAGGGAAGAAAAAGCCCCCAGCCTTATCAGCGCCCCCTCCAACTCCCTTACATTGGTCTTTATGTTCTCAGCCAGAAACATGGCAACATCATCCGGAAAGTTTACATGCGGAAATTCTCCGGCTGCCTTCTTTTTCAGTATAGCTATCCTTGTCTCTATATCCGGCGGTTGTATATCCGCCAGCAATCCCCACTCAAACCTTGAACGAAGCCTTTCATCTATATGCTGAATATCCTTTGGAAAGCGGTCGCTTGTTATTACTATCTGCTTGTGGGCCTCATAAAGAGTATTAAATGTGTAGAAGAACTCCTCAACAGTCCTGTCCTTGCCGGCAATAAATTGAATATCATCCATCAGCAATACATCTATATTGTTTCTGTACTTATTTCTCAATTCCATCGTCTTGTTGTTTAAAATGGCCTGAATCACCTCATTGGTAAATTGCTCGGAAGATACATAAAGAATCCTGTATGAAGGCCTCGCCGCCATAATATGGTTTCCTATGGCATTGAGAAGGTGGGTCTTTCCAAGACCAACACCACTGTAAATAAATAACGGATTATAACCTGTGCCGGGATTTTCAGCCACGGCCCTTGTTGCAGCATGCGCAAACTGATTGCTCGGACCAATTACAAATGAATCAAAGGTATATTTTGGATTTAGTTTCTCATCCTTCTTTTTCTTAAGGCTCACCGCAGGAGATGACTCTGATACTGACTCCTTCATATCTTCACACACTACGAAATCTATATCTATTTCTTTTCCGGCAACCTTTTTTACTGTATTCTTAATAACATCCATAAAATGATCCCTTAACCAGTTGCCAAGAAATATACTTGGAACGCCAACCTCCATGAAATCCTCTTTAAGAGAGTGGAGCCTGGTTGTACGGAACCAGTTGTCAAAACTCTGTCTTGTTATAATATTTTCTATTTCTGATAGACTTAACTGCCAGATATCCATTTAAACATCCTATAACCAACTTACAAACATAGTTATTAACAGGTGTTGATAACTATGTTAATTACATATATTACAAAGAGTTGTATAATTCTATATATGCAACTTATATATTTTTGCGAGACCTGATGAAGGATTTTTTACTATAACAGACTATTAAATTAAAGGCAACGGCATTGGTCTAAAAAACACCGCTACTTATAAACATATTTATCATTATTATTGTCCTTATGTTTCAATATATTACAAAATTATCAACAAGTTAACAGCTCTTAATACTATTACTATAATATAATTATATATAAATATTTATATAAGAAGAAGTCTTTAGATTATATAACCAGTCTTTATAAACGCTCTCACTCTTTTCCTGGAAAACAGATTCCCTGACAATATCTTTAACTTCGCCTAAAGGCCTGTATTCTATCTTTTTTATCTCAATCTTTTGAATTACATAAAAACCGGTTGATGTCTTTATCACATCACTTATCTCTCCTTCATTCATACTGAAGGCCGGATTTTCAAGTTCAGGTATTAAATCGCCCTTTTTAATGAATCCAAGGTCACTTACGAATTTTATATCCCCTGAATCAGAATACCTCTTCATAAGTTCTGATATGGATACGTTATTATTAAGGTCTCTCCGAATGTTGTTAATCTTTCCTAATGCCTTCTGTACCTCATCATCAGAGTCTGAAGACTTTACAGGTACATTTACATAACCGATTCTTATTCTCTCAGGAAACCTGAAATCAGACTTATGTGACTCATAATAACTCTCCACATCCTTATCGCTGACAGAGATTTTGGCTTTTACTTCCCTGTTGACAAGCTTCATGATTATCAACTGTTCCCTTATTTCTCTCTTATAATCTTCTACAGAGATGCCTTCTTTTAACAATGCCGCATTCATCTCTTCATCAGAAGTAAATCTGTTCATTTTTTTTATGTCATTAACAGCCTCATCCACCTCTGCGTTGCTTACTGATATCCCTTTTTTCTTTGCCGCCTGAAGCTGTAATTTTTTTTCAATTAAAAATGACAGAGATGCAGACGGAAAGACCTTGGTGTCCGCAGTCCTTAATTCGCTTAAAGTAATAACCTCATCATTAACAACAGCAACAATCCTGTCTTCTAAGGCGTTGGCATTGTAAATAACAGTAAAAAACAGCAGAAAGGTTATTATTATAATTTTCATCGTCGTTTACTGCGTTAACAGCTCTTCCTTAATAGTAATACTCGCCTTCGACTTAAGCCCTGCCACAAGGCTGTCAAACTTTTCCTTCTTCTTCTTCTTTATAAGATTCTGCTCCAGTTCCACCTTTGCCTCATCAAAACTCTTTGCTTTTCCTGCCCTCTTGTCAGTCAATTTTATAATATGGAAACCAAAACGTGTCTCAACAATACCGCTTGTCTCACCTTTCTGTAATTTTAATGCCGTATCCTCAAATTCAGGCACCATTACACCTGAATGAAAATATCCAAGATCCCCGCCGCGGTCCTTACTGCCTGTATCTATAGAAGATGTCTTTGCAATATCTTCGAATTTTGAACCGGCCTTAAGTTTTTTCAGAACAGATTCAGCCTCTTCACGTGTCTTTAACAGGATATGACTTGCCTTGACTTCAACCGGGGCCTTTGCCTCTTCAGGATGCTCATCATAATATTTTTTTAATTCTTCTTCTGATATCTTTATATTCTCCTCCAGCTCCTTTTTAAAGAACTTTTCTACGAGGATCCTCTTCTTCATCTCTTCAAGTATCTCTGCGGTCTCTTTTTCCTTGTCCAGACCTGCCTTGACAGCTTCCTGATATAAAAGCTCCCTTACTATCAAATTATCAAGAAACCCCTTCTTTGTCTCAATATCAAGGGTGCCTCCGTGCGCCACAGAAGGATACTCCTTAAGACGTTCATTAAAGTCAGACAGGGTAATCTCTGTATTATTGATCTTAGCCAGCACCGGTCCGCTGTCTCCCCCCTTTACAGCAGCCTCCTTCTTATTATTACAGGATATGGAAGATACGGCCATTGCAGAAACCATCACTACAGATAAAAACATAAGTCTTTTATTCATCATCTCTCCTTTGTGTTAAAATAAATGTATTATTTAAACATACCCCCCTACAACTTTCAAGCAGTTTATTATCTCAGAAAACAGCCGGGCCGGCTCTTTATCTTTCAGTGACAGGAGAAACTTATATTCTGATATGAATTGGATTTTTTTAGCATATATCTTCAGGAGCTTCTGGAGTATATCCCTGTTTTTCATTGTAACCTGAGGGTCAACTGTAAATACTATCCCGGCCTCACCATCTTCTATCTTTGACACCCTGGTCATACATGCGAGCAATTTAATTTCTATAACTTTTAACAGATTTTCCACCTGTACAGGCACAGGACCGTAACGGTCAACCAGCTCTTCCTTAATTGATACAATCTGTGCGTTTTCTTTTATGGAAGAGAGTCTCTTATAAACAGAAAGTCTCTGACATGAATCGCTGATATATTCCTCAGGGATATAAGAGGCTATTCTAAGATTTATAGTCGGTACAAAATCCTCCTCCACCTTTTCACCCCGGAATTCTTTAACCGCCCGGTCAAGCATCTGAGTGTAGAGCTCAAAACCCACAGATGCAATATGTCCTGACTGCCTGCGTCCCAGCAGGTTACCGGCCCCGCGGATCTCGAGATCCTTGTTTGCGAGACGGAAGCCTGCCCCAAGGCCGGTCAGCTCCTGTATGGCCTTTATCCTTTTCTTTGCATCTGCCGTCAGCGTCTCATCTGCAGGAACGATCAGGTATGCATATGCCTGATGGCCGGAACGCCCGACACGCCCCCTGAGCTGATACAGATCTGCAAGACCGAACATGTCTGCACGATTGATGATAATCGTGTTTGCCTCAGGTATATCAAGTCCGGACTCAACAATGGCGGTACAGACAAGGAGGTTATAATCGCCATTTATAAATTTGATCATAACATCTTCCAGCAGCCGCTCCCTCATCTGCCCATGGGCCACCCCTATCCTTGCCTCAGGCACGAGTTCCTGCAGGAGATTTGCCATGCCTGCAATATTTTCCACCCTGTTGTGAACAAAATAGACACTCCCCCCCCTGTCAAATTCACGCAGGATCGCACTCCGCATTATCTTCTTATCGAAAGGGATTATGACACTATGGATGGCAAGCCGGTCTTCGGGTGGTGTCTCAATGACGCTTAAGTCCCGGATTCCAAGCAGGGCCATCTGGAGGGTACGCGGAATAGGTGTTGCAGAGAGGGATAGTACATCAACGCTCTTCCGTATTTCTTTTAACCGCTCCTTCTGAGACACCCCGAACCTCTGCTCCTCATCAACGATAAATATCCCCGGGTTTCTGTATGAAATATTCTTCTGCAGCAGACCGTGTGTCCCAATAATAATATCAATAGTGCCTTCTGCAAGGCCCCTGATAATCTCCTTTTGCTCCTTAACCGTCTTGAAACGGCTCAGTACCTCGACCCGGACAGGAAAGGATGCAAACCTTCGTGCAAATGTCTGAAAATGCTGCTGGGCCAGAAGGGTGGTAGGGACAAGTATTGCGGCCTGTTTACCCTCAATAACCACCTTACAGGCTGCCCTGAGCGCAACCTCTGTCTTTCCGTATCCAACATCCCCGCAGATAAGCCTGTCCATGGGTTTTTGCGTCCCGAGGTCCCTCATTACATCTTCTATGGCAGTGAGCTGGTCCGGGGTCTCATCAAATTCAAATGAAGACTCAAACTCATTCATAAGATGATTGTCCGGCAGATAAGGAGACCTCTCTACAACCATACGGGCTGCATATAGCTCAACAAGGTCCTCGGCAATCTCTTCAATCGCCTTTTCCACCCGCTTCTTTGTCTTTTCCCACTGAGACCCCTGGAGCTTATCAATGTGCGGGGCGTGTCCCTCTGCACCGGCATATTTCTGAACAAGTTCCATCTTGCTGACAGGCACATAAACATAGTCGCTGCCGGAGTATCTTATGCAGAGAAAATCACCCTCCCCGCCGCTCAATGTCTTTCTCACGAGCCCGTCATATTGTCCTATGCCGTGCTGGAGATGCACCACATAGTCACCTTCACGAAGGTCCTGAAATGACGTCTGAAAGGGGCGGGCCTTCTGTTTAGGCGGCGTCCGCCGTCTGCTCCGTTTACCGAATATCTCTTCTTCAGTGATAAACAGCAGGGATGCCTCCGGATATAAAAAGCCGGAAGAGAGGTGGCCGGAGATTATGTGCACCGGAAGACTCTGTTTCAAATCCCCCCTCTTCAAATTGAAAAAGGGGGACAAAGGGGGATTTTCTCCATCCTTTGCTGCTGCCACTATTGCCGGAACGTCATATTCCATAAGCACTTCCCTGAACCGCTCCGCCTGCCCGTCTGTCGGTGATACAACTATTACGAGGTTCTCTTTCCTGAAAATATCCAGCCTCGCCGCAATGTCTTGTAATGAAGGGGGGGTTGAACGCGCATCTGCAAGCAGCGACGACGTCGAATTTATGGAAACGGAAGAAGCGCCTTCCATTGGCAGGGATTCAATATCCATCTGTCTCTTAAAAAGGCTGCGGAAATCTTCAATCTCTTTCCATGGAAAATATAATTTGTCAGGCTCCTGAACCTTGCGCCCCTGGAGCAGTGCGTCTCTATAAATCTCCAATATCTGAGACCAGTACGCATCAGCATTATTCTTAATCTCCACCGCCTCATCAAACACAACATGATCGTCATCAGAAAGATATTCAAACAACGAACCCAGGTTCTCAATGTCCGGCAGCTCCCGTGCCGGCATAATAACAGCAGAATCCATCTGCCTGACAGACCGCTGAGTCTCAGGATCAAAACTCCGCAAAGACTCAATCATATCCCCGAAGAACTCCACCCTCACAGGGCCTTCCTCAGCAGGAGAGAATATGTCAACAATACCGCCCCGAAGAGAGAACAACCCCCTTTTTGTTACCAGATCAGACGGCTCATAACCAATATCAACAAGGTGAGCAGCAAGCGCCTCCTTATCCATTTCCATTCCAGGCCCTATCTTCTTTATCAGCCCCTGCAATGCGCCGGGTTTTATCACCTGCTGAATCATGGAATGAGCCGGACTGACAAATATCCCGCGCCTGCCTGATAATAATGCGAGATATCCTGACATCCTTATGTGCGTGATGTCGGCGTGAGGCAGTATAGTGTCATACGGAAGTATTTCCCAGTAAGGAAATGAGAATACAGCGGGCTGAGATGGAAAAAGCCGCGAAAAAAACCTGAGGTCCGTGAGCAAAGTCTCAGAAGTTTCACTGTCCGGTGTAACAACGAATATAGAGTGGGCTGTCCTGTCAAACAGCTCAGCGAGAAAGAGGGCCTTTGAGGAACCCCAGAGGCCGCTTACTTTAGTAATATTATTCAACTCAACCTGTTTTCCTCCCCATACTTTTTAATTATACTCTCAATAATATTAGTTGATGAGGCCCCTTCAATAAACGGTATGGTACAAACCTTCCCGCCGTATGACTCCACAATATCCCTGCCAATAATGTTTTCAATACTCCAGTCGCCGCCCTTAACAAGAATGTC
>Ga0209002_10004847_pt1 | contig 10506 bp, 8 predicted proteins | sample Rifsed16ft2_FD_184010 | JGI IMG/M metagenome (GOLD analysis project Ga0209002, IMG submission 184010) | Soil microbial communities from Rifle, Colorado, USA - sediment 16ft 2 (version 2) | ecosystem: Environmental > Terrestrial > Deep subsurface > Rock core/Sediment | place: Rifle, Colorado...
AATCCCCTGCGCGTTGTCGGTGATGGGTCCGAACGCATCGAGCGCGACGATCATGCCCGTCATCGACAGCATGCTCGTGGCTGCAACCGCGATGCCGTAGAGCTCCGCGAGCTCGTAGGCGCCCCAGATCGACACGCAAACGGCGAGGACCGGCAGCGCGGTCGCTTTCATCGACACGCCCAAGCCCGCGATGATGTTGGTGGCGTGGCCCGTCCGCGAGGCTGCCGCGATGGTTCTGACAGGGCTGAACTGCGTGCCCGTGTAATACTCCGTGATCACGACCATCGCCGCGGTGAGGGCGAGGCCGATTAGTGCCGCAAAATACAAATTCATCGAGTCGGCGCCGAACACTGCGACAGTGATCGGATAGAACGCAATTGCGGCGAGCACGCCGGAGACGATGACGCCCTTGTAGAGAGCGCTCATGATCTTGCCGCTACTCGTGCTGACGAAGAACGAGCCGATGATGGAAGCCACGATCGACGCGCCGCCGATGACGATCGGATAGATGACGGCATTCGGGCCGAGCGCCGCGGCCGTCAAGCCGCCGAGCAACATCGTCGCGATGACGGTCACGGCGTAAGTCTCGAACAAGTCGGCCGCCATGCCGGCGCAGTCGCCGACGTTGTCGCCGACGTTGTCCGCGATCACGGCCGGATTACGCGGATCGTCTTCCGGTATGCCGGCTTCGACTTTGCCGACGAGGTCGGCGCCGACGTCGGCACCCTTGGTGAAAATGCCGCCGCCGAGCCGCGCAAAGATCGAGATCAAGGAGCCGCCGAAAGCGAGCCCGACCAATGCTCCGAGGATCTCATCCTCGGCGAGGCCCAACGCGCCGAGGACGGCGTAGTAGCCCGCGACACCGAACAAGCCCAAGCCGACGACGAGAAGCCCCGTGATTGCGCCGCCGCGAAAGGCGATCTTGAGGGCCGAGTTCAGGCCCTGCGTTGCCGCCTGTGCAGTTCTCACGTTGGCGCGCACCGAGACGAACATGCCGATATAGCCGGCGAGGCCCGATAGGATGGCGCCGACGGCAAACCCGATCGCCGTGTACCAGCTCTGAAGCGTTAGACCTAGAACGACGAACAGCACGACACCGACGATGGCGATCGCCGAGTATTGCCGGTTCATGTAGGCGTTCGCGCCCTCCTGGATGGCGGCGGCGATCTCCTGCATGCGGCTCGTTCCCGGAGACTGCGCAAGAACCCAGCGCACCGACACGAGACCATAGACAACCGCGAGGACCGCGGCTCCCAACGAAAGCCAAAGCGCCGTCTCCGGACTCATCAAATTCTCCGATAAGTCTATGTTTTTATTTGCGTTTTCGACCGATGAGGCCGATAAAAGCGCGTTATTTTAGCACAAAGCCCTCCGCCAACCGCCGCGCGACGGGCCGATTCGCGAGAGCCGCATACTGCGGCAGGCCGCGACGATAAGGCGGGTAGTCTTCACCGCGGATCAGCGGCTCGAGATAGCGCCGGCAGCTCGGCGTGATCGCAAAGCCGTCCTTGGTGATGAAGTTGCGCGGCATCATCTTCTCCCGGTTCGCGACGCGGCGGAGTGGCACCTTGCCGATCGTCCAGCGATACGGAGCGTTCGATTTGCGTACGATGGTCGGCATTACGGCGTTCTCCCCGGCGAGCGCGAGCTCCACGGCGGCCTTACCGACCGCATAGGCCTGCTCGACATCCGTCTTCGAAGCAACGTGTCGCGCCGAGCGCTGCAAATAGTCGGCGATCGCGTAGTGATATTTGAATCCCAGACGGCTGCGCACGAGCGCGGCGAGGGTTGCCGCGACGCCGCCGAGCTGGGCGTGCCCGAACGCGTCGCGAGTTCCGGCTTCGGCGACGAAACGGCCGTCGGCAAGGCGCAGCCCTTCCGAGACGACTACCACGCAAAACTCATCGCGCTCGACGCAAACCTTGACGCGCGCGAGAAACGCCTCCTCGGCAAACGGGATCTCCGGAAACAGAATGATGTGCGGCGCGCGTGCGCCGATCTGGTCGGCGAGACCGGCAGCCGCAGCGATCCATCCCGCATGTCGGCCCATGACCTCGAGAATGAAGACCCTTGTGGAGGTCCGTGCCATCGAAGCCACGTCGAGCCCCGCCTCGGCCGTCGAGACGGCCACATATTTCGCGACGGAACCGAAACCGGGACAGTTGTCGGTCACTGTCAAATCATTGTCGACGGTCTTGGGGATGCCGATGCACGTGATTGGAAACTTGAGACGCCGGCTGATCTCAGAGACTTTGTGCGCCGTGTCCATGGAGTCGCCGCCGCCGTTATAGAAGAAGTAGCCGATGTCGTGGGCGCGGAATACTTCGATGAGTCGCTCGTACTCGGCGAGGTTGACGTCGAGTCCTTTGAGCTTGTAGCGCGCCGACCCAAAAGCGCCGCCGGGCGTGTGCTTGAGCGCGGCGATCGCGCCTTTCGACTCCGCGCTCGTATCGATGATGTCCTCGAGCAGGGCGCCGATGATGCCGTTACGGCCCGCATATACTTTGCCGATTTCTTTGCGGTGCTTGCGCGCCGTTTCGATGACCCCGCAGGCACTCGCGTTGATGACCGCCGTGACTCCGCCCGACTGTGCATAGAACGCGTTTCTCTTCACGACGCCCCCAGATTCGACAACCCGAAGTCTGCGCAGAATAACAAAACCGAACCGCGGTTTGACGACGTCCGTAATGGCCGCTAGCTTAACGCGCCTGCCTTTTTGGGTGGCTTGGGAGAAGTCGCAATGCGGATCGTAATGCTCGGTGCTCCGGGTTCGGGGAAGGGGACCCAAGCCAAGAGCCTCGAGACCGAGTACGGTTTCCCGCAGGTTTCCACGGGCGACCTGCTGCGCAAAGCGGTTGCGGAGGGAACGCCGTTGGGCCGCCGCGCCAAGGCGATCATGGACTTGGGCGAGCTCGTTTCCGATGCGATCGTGCTCGGCATGATCAAAGAGCGCATCGCGCAAAGCGACGCGGTCGACGGTTTCATTCTCGACGGTTATCCGCGCAATCGCGTCCAAGCCGAGGATCTCGAACGCGTGTTGCACGAGCTCGGTCTCACTCTCGATGCGGCGGTCCTCATGAAAGTGAGCCCGGACATGCTCATGAAACGCTTGACGGGCCGCCGTACGTGCTCGAAGACGGGTAGGCTGCTCAACATCTATTTCTCGCCGCGGGAAGAGATCGATGCATGCTTGCGTGCGGGGGGTGAGCTCGAGCAGCGGGACGATGACAAGGAAGAGACGATACGCAATCGTCTGCAGGTCTACGGGCGCGAGACGGCGCCGCTCATTGAATACTACTCACAACGCAAATTGTTGCGCACGGTCGCGGCCGAGGGACCGGTCGCCGACGTCTACCGGCGGCTCACGTCGGCTCTGGGACTCCGCTGAGCGCGGCAGCCGCGGGGCTCATTTCGAGCTCGCGCACGCGCCATGCCGACAACACCGTCGCGGGCTCGGCGCCGGCGGCGATCGCGACGATGTCCCGGCGCGTGGCGAGCACTTCCGGATGAATGCCGAGCGTTCGGGCGCGCTCGTGCACGGCGTCCTGTAGGACCGCGGCTTTCTCCTTGTCGGGCTTGCGATCCATGAGCATGGATTCGACGACACCGCGCCGCTCCGTCGAGTCCGAGCTGCCGATCACCGCGAGAATTTCCGCACCGGAGCGCGCAACGGCGCCGCGGGGCAGGTCGGCGATTGCCGAGAGCTGCGCAAGGCTTGCGGGCAGCGCGCGGCAAGTCTTGAGCAGCTGCTCGTCGGTCAGGATCCAACGTCGCGGCCGGTCGGCGTCGCGGGCGCGACGCTCGCGCCACTCGAGGAGGGCGAGTACCGCGCACTGTGCCCGCTCTGAAAGTCCGGCAATCGCCTTGAGACGCCGAAAGATCGTCGCAATATCGGGTACCGGCGGATCGGCTGCGAGCCGGCGGCAGTCTTCCTCGAGCCAGGTGAGGCGTCCGAGAGCCGCCAAACGCGTCTCGAGCTCGCGCCAGGCTTGCAGGAGAAAGCGAACGTCGTCGAACGCGTAGGAGAGTGCGGCCTCGGGCAGGGGACGCCGGCTCCAGTCGGTGCGCGTATGTCCCTTGTCCAGGTTGATGCCGAGCAACTCTGCGAGCATCGCTTGCAGCCCGAGCTGCGGCGGGAACCCGAGCAGCGCCGCAGCGATCTGCGTGTCGATGACGCGCGCGGGCAGCGCCTGTGTGAGGTTCCAAACGACTTCGAGATCTTGCCGGGCGCTGTGCAGCACCCAGGTGCGATCCCGCTCGAGCAACGTTGCGAGCATGGGGCTCAAATCGAGCGGCGCGATGCAATCCACGCAAGCCGCCCAGTGCTCAGCGCCGATTTGAATCAAGCAAGGCTTCGGGTAATAAGTTCGCTCGCGAATGAACTCCGTGTCGATCGCAACAATGGGAGATGCGGCAATCGCCTCGCAAAGGTCCGCTAGCGCAGCCGCGTCCGTTATGAGCTCGTCTTTAGGCAAGGTCGCTCCGCGCATCGATTCAGGGGCATGGGTTATTATCGCAGCGTGCCGTGCAAGAAATCCGTTCCGTGTGGCGCTTAGCGCTCGCGTTCATCGACATCGCGCTCCATCGACGCGGCCCGGAAGAGTTGCCCGCCTCGCAATTTCTCACGGGTGTGGCATTGGTGCTCGACGTCAGTGTCGGCCTGCTCTCTCTGTGGGTGCTCGGCGTGTTTCAGACCGATGCGCTGCTGTTGTTTCTCGACTGCGCTTTTTTTCTCGCCTACGTATTCGTGACGTTGCGGCTGTTCCGGCATGAGCGTCGCTTCGCTCAGACCACGAGCGCGCTGCTCGGTACGGACGTGCTGTTCAACCTCATCGGTCTGCCGCTGGCGCTATGGGGGCGTGCGGCTGCCGTTCCGCCGGAGTCCGTCACTGCACCCACGTTGTTGCGACTGCTATTGTTGCTCTGGTGGGTCGATGTGAGCGGGTTCGTCTTGGGCCGCGCCATCGGTCGTCCGTACTTCGTCGGAGTGCTGTTCGTGATACTGTACGTGATGGCCTCGCTGAGCATTCGCGACCTGCTGGCGCCTGCGGCAAGCTGATGCGCATCCATATCCTCGGCATTTGCGGAACCTTCATGGGCGGCATCGCCGCCATCGCGAAGGCGGCCGGGCATCAGGTTTCCGGATCGGATGAGAACGTTTATCCACCGATGAGCACGCAGCTCCGCAAGCTCGGCATTAGGCTGCAAGAGGGCTACGACAAAACTGCGTTCACGGCCGAGCTCGACGCCGTGATCGTTGGCAACGTGCTGAGCCGCGGCAATCCCGCCGTCGAGGGATTGCTCAATTCCGGCCTGCCGTACTACTCCGGACCGCAGTGGCTCGCGGAGCACGTGCTCAGGGACAAATGGGTGCTTGCCGTTGCCGGCACGCACGGCAAGACCACCACGACCAGCATGTTGGCGTGGATTCTCGATTATGCGGGGCTCGACCCGGGGTTCTTGATCGGCGGTGTGCCGAACAACTTCTCGATTTCGGCGCGTCTCGGGCGTTCCAAGTATTTCGTCGTCGAAGCCGACGAGTACGACACCGCGTTTTTCGACAAGCGCGCCAAGTTCGTCCACTATCGCCCGCGCACGTTGGCGATCACGAACATAGAATACGATCACGCCGACATCTATGCGGATCTCGACTCCATCCTGTGGCAGTTTCATCAATTGCTGCGCACGGTGCCGAGCCAGGGGTTCGTCACGGTCAACGGGCACAATGCGAACATCGATGAGCTCCTCGCGAAGGGCGTATGGACGCCCGTGGAGACTTTTAGTGCCGAGGACCAGGCTGCCACCTGGTCTGCTCAGTACGATCTCATCGGCGCAAAGTCGCGATTCAGCGTCTTTCGGCGCGGTGAGAAAATGGGTCAAATCGGTTGGGCTTTGCTCGGTCCGCACAATCTCGAGAACGCGCTGGCCGCGATCAGCGCCGCCACCCACGTAGGCGTCGGCGTGGATTTGGCGCTCGAAGCCCTGTCGGAATTCAAGGGCGTGAAGCGTCGTATGGAGAAGCGCGGCGTGTTCCAGGGCATTACGCTCTACGAAGATTTTGCGCATCATCCGACGGCGATCGTTACCACGCTCGCCTCATTGCGCGCTCAGAATCCCGATCGGCGCGTCGTTGCCGTCATGGAGCCGCGCTCGAACACGATGCGCATGGGCGTTCACAAGGACGCACTGCGTAGATCCTTCGACGACGCGGACCGGGTTCTCGTGCTCGCATCGAAGAACCTCGACTGGAATCCGGAGTCGACGCTCGCCGCGCTCGGGAGCAAGCTCACGGTCGAATGGAACGTGCAGGCCCTGCTCGATCGTCTCGTCGCCGAGCTCACGCAAGGCGATCACGTCGTGTTGATGTCGAATGGAAGCTTCCAAGGCCTGCCGCGCCTGCTGCAGCAGGCCCTCAAGAGCCGGGACGGGCTGGTCGCCGAAGCTTGAGTCGCGGGCTTTCTCGAACATAATCCACGTATGAAGAAGTATATGTGCCTCATATGCGGTTTCGTCTACAGCGAAGCCGACGGTCTGCCGGACGAAGGACTACCGCCCGGCACGAAGTGGGAGGACATACCGCTGTCGTGGCGTTGTCCCGACTGCGGCTCCGGTAAAGAAGATTTCGAGATGATCGAGATCTGAAGCGCTCGGCCGCGCCGGCCTGCGCGGCGAGATTCACTGCACGGGGCTGATTGTAAGACCGCGCGTAGCGAGTAAATCGACGACGTTGTGCTCACCGACGAGATGCAAGGCGCCGACGACGACGAGATGCGACTCGGGTTTAGCGAGCAACTCCTCGAGCGTGGCAATCCAACTCGTGTTGCGCTCGACGACGAGGGCGGCATAGAGGTCCGGAAAGGACTCGAACTCGTCCATGAGCGTTGCCGCAAGGGCGTCGAGTCGCCCCGTGCGCCACGCATCGATCATCTGGGTCATCGCCTCATCCGCTGAATCGAGCTCCGTCAGAGTTTGCACGAGCAGGGCTTCCTGCTCAGCAACCGCGAGACCGTCGAAGACCGCGATCTGCGTCTCGAGCGTCTCGAGGCCAAGGATCTCCTTGCCGTCGGTGCTCGCCTTATTCAGCAAGTATTGTTCCAAGCCGCGGTCGGCGCGATATCCGAGTTGCCCCATGCCGAGGTCGAGCATCGTAATCGCGACCAGCCAGGGCTCGAATCGTTCGAGCAGCGCGAGATCGATGCCGAGCGTGCCGGCCCGCGCTTCCGCCAACGAATAAACCTCGGACGAAAGCACGTCAGGCAGCGTTGCGCCCCCGGTCAGCATTGCGGCGGCGAGAAATTGCGACTGTGATCGCAGCGGATCGATATCGTCGAGGTCGAGCTCCATGACGATGACGTCGGCGCGGCCGTATAGCTCGTCGACGAGCGCGGGCAGCGGGTAATCGCGTTCGCGCAGATAGTGCACCGAACCCAGCAACCACAACTCGGCGCCCTCCGGATTCGTGACGTGCCAGGCGGCGGGGCCGGCATGCGCCGTCGCGGCCGAGAGAAGAGCGAGCGCGGCTGCGCGCATCATCGCGGCGCGTCCGCGGCCACCCAGTCGACCGCCGTCTCGATGCTGCCGTCCGGATGAAGCTCGATCCAGCGCAGGCCGGCCCGCCGGTTATCCAAGGCGAAAAAATCGCTCGACGGCAGAAACTGCGAGCACGTCGACGGCGTGCTGAGATAGCGGACCTTGCCGCGCATCCGGTCGGACGCTTGATGGACATGTCCCCACACGACGCAACGCACGTTGTCGTGCGCGTCGATCACGCGCAAGAACTGCTGGGCGTCGCGCAAGCCGACGCCGTCGAGCCAGGCGCTGCCCATCGGCAACGGTTGGTGATGCATGCAGACCGTGACGTGCTGACTCGAGTGTTCCTTGAGCGCGGCCGAAAGCGCGTGCAGCCTCTTCTCGCCGAGCCCGCCGGCGTCCTCGCCGGTCAAGAACGTATTGAGCAGAATGAAGGACCAGGCGCCCATGCGCACGTCGCCGCCGACTTTGAACGGCGGCGTGTTGAGGAGCTCGTCCATGAGCTTGGGATCATCGTGATTGCCGGGAATGCAAAACACGGGCGGACCGAGCCTGCGCATCTCGGCACGGAAGCGCTCGTACCCTGCACGGCTTTCGTCCTGGACGATGTCTCCGGTCACGAGTATCGCGTCGGCCGGCCAGTAGCGGCTGGTCTGCGAGCGCGCGAGCACCGACATGAACGTATCGTACGTATTGACGCCGCGCATGCGGCTGTCCGCCGTCGCATGCAGGTGCGTGTCGGTGATCTGCAGCACTTTGAGAGGAGTCTGTCGCTCGCTGCCGTGCATACTCGGCACTTTCCATCTGCGTCCCTGACGTGACGACGATCATACTCAATTCCCGCCGGAACCAACGGATTTGGCTCACAGATCACGGCCGGCGCGGGTTGCGTGGCTAGTCGCCCGTAAGCGACAATCTTCGGCTGGTCGCTCCATTCCAACGCCGACAAAAATCATCCCATGGCATCGAGCACAGAGAACGTAGCGGCGGCCGCCAGGCCGTCCCGGCGGCAGCTTGCCAACGCGATTCGCGCGCTGTCCATGGATGCCGTGCAGCAAGCCAACTCCGGCCATCCCGGCATGCCGATGGGCATGGCCGACATCGCCGAAGTCTTGTGGAACGATTTCTTACGCTTCAATCCCGAGAATCCGCGTTGGTACGAGCGCGACCGCTTCGTGCTGTCGAACGGTCACGGCTCGATGCTGTGGTATTCGGTCGCGTATCTGACCGGGTACGCGATCGGAATCGAGGAGCTGAAGCGCTTTCGTCAGCTCGAGTCACGGACGCCCGGGCATCCCGAGCGCGACCTCGAAATCGGCGTAGAGACGACGACCGGCCCCCTCGGGCAGGGACTCGCGAACGCCGTCGGTATGGCGCTTGCCGAGAAAGTGCTCGCGGCTACGTTCAATCGTCCGGACCTCGCCATCGTCGATCACTACACATACGTGTTCGCGGGCGACGGCTGCATGATGGAAGGAGTCTCTCACGAGGCGTGTTCCCTTGCTGGAACCTTGCGGCTAGGCAAGCTCATCGCTTTCTACGACGACAACGGCATCTCGATCGACGGTGCGACGCCCGGCTGGTTCACGGATGACACGGCGGCGCGCTTTCGCGCCTACGGCTGGCATGTCATCGAGGCAGTCGACGGCCACAATGCGGGCGCGGTTGCAGCGGCGATTCGCGCGGCGCGTGCCGACGCGTCGCGCCCTTCGCTCATTTGCTGCAAGACCATCATCGGCTTCGGCGCGCCGAATGCACAAGGCACGGCGGCCACGCACGGGGCGGCGCTCGGCGTCGAGGAAGTGGCCGCGGCGCGCAAGCGACTCGGTTGGCCGTTCCCCGCGTTCGAAATTCCCGACGACATCAAGGCGGCCTGGGACGGCCGCGCCCGCGGGCGCGCGTTGGAAACGGCGTGGCAAAAACGATTCGATGCGTACCGCGATCGTTACCCGGATCTTGCGGCCGAGTATCGGCGTCGCATGGACGGACAGCTGCCCCGCGAATGGGCGGCGGCTGCCCAAGAAGTGATCGGCGCGATGGCCGCGGAAGCCAAAGACGTGGCCACGCGGCAAGCATCGCAGCGAGCCTTGAACGGTCTTGCACCGCACTTGCCGGAGCTTTTCGGCGGCTCCGCTGATCTCACGGGCTCGAACAACACGACGCACAAGGGCTCGAAGGTCGTGTCTGGGGCCGACGCCGCCGGCAACTATGTTCACTACGGCGTGCGCGAATTCGGCATGGGGGCCGTCATGAGCGGCGTTTCGCTGCACGGCGGCTTCATTCCCTACGGCGGGACGTTCCTCGTCTTTTCGGATTACGCGCGCAATAGCCTGCGTCTCGCAGCGCTCATGAATCTGCAGAGCATTTACGTGCTGACTCACGACTCGATCGGGCTCGGCGAAGATGGACCGACGCACCAGCCGATCGAGCATCTCGCGAGCCTGCGCGCAATGCCGAACATGCATGTGTGGCGGCCCTGCGACGACACGGAGACCGCCTGTGCTTGGCGCGCGGCGATCGAGCGGCGCGATGGGCCCACGAGTCTCGTTTTGACGCGGCAAACGGTGCCGCATCTTGCGCGCACCGCCGATCAGATCGACATGATCGGGCGCGGCGCCTACATACTGCTCGGCAGCGAGCGAGCGCCGCAAATTACTTTTCTCGCGACCGGCTCGGAAGTGGGCCTGGCCACCCAGGCTGCGGACAAACTCGCTGCCGACGGCGTGGACGTGCGCGTGGTGTCGATGCCCTCGACCGACGTGTTCGATCGCCAGGACCGCGACTACCGCGAGTCGGTGTTGCCCGATGCATGCCGCAGGCGGGTCGCGATCGAGGCCGGGGTCAGCGACTTCTGGCGCAAGTACGTCGGCCTCGACGGCGCCGTGATCGGCATCGACAGGTTCGGCGCATCGGCCCCGATCGAGGCGCTGATGCCGCACTTCGGCTTCACCGTCGAACGCGTGGTCGCGGCGGCCA
>Ga0209002_10004848_pt1 | contig 10506 bp, 8 predicted proteins | sample Rifsed16ft2_FD_184010 | JGI IMG/M metagenome (GOLD analysis project Ga0209002, IMG submission 184010) | Soil microbial communities from Rifle, Colorado, USA - sediment 16ft 2 (version 2) | ecosystem: Environmental > Terrestrial > Deep subsurface > Rock core/Sediment | place: Rifle, Colorado...
AAGAAAGAGACTGTGAGCGCCCGTTACAGTTACTTCCCTTCCGTACTCAGTTCTCAGCTTGAAGAGTCTGCCCCCTGAAATCCTATGTTTGATGAGTTTGCTTACCTTGTGGAGGTTCATTCTCCCGGTCCCTGGATCGAAAGCGAAGGCTCCTATCTCGTGGTCGCTTCTTCTCTCAACGACTTCGCCAATCGGCAGGCGGTGATATTCATTATCATTCATGATGAAGACCGGCTCGTTCGCAGGTAGGCTGTTGAAGGCTTCTGAGTAGATGATGTTCTTGGCGATTTGAGTTGGGTCCATTCCGATTGCGTTGGCCATGCGCACTATCCATTCTGGGCGGAAGGTGTTCTCGGTGTCTATGTATAACGCAGCGCCGTTCAGTCCACCTTTGTCCTCGGGCAACTGAACGTTCACGGCGAGTTGGTGGCATAGAATGCTCTTGCCGACTCCGTATTCTCCATAGAATTCGGTTATGGTCTGAGTTTCAAGTCCTCCACCAACCAACTCATCAAGCTGCTTACTTCCAGTCGAAAGTCGCTTGACGTTCTGTCTCATCTTGATGAGTTCGTCGGCTCTGATGAAGCTGAGAGCAAGGCTGTCTCTGGCTTCCGCGATTACTTTGGCTGCCTGCTTCTCGCCCACACCTGCTTGCGTCAGCTCTTTTATTGTCGCTGTGGCGAGGGACTCAACAGTGTGGTAGCCCATCTCCTTGAGTTTCTCGGCGGTTGCGGGACCAACGCCTGGTATGTCCTCTATGAATTCGTACTTCTTCCGCTTCTCGGCGGCTTCCTCAACTTCTTCCTTAGCCGAGGATTCCTCTTCCGCCTCTTCTTCCTTCTCTTCTTTCTTCAAGACCTCAGTCGTTGCCAACATTAGCACTCTGCTTATTTCAACATTCACTACTTTTCATACGGCCCGGGTGCGATATAACGGAGAGAGTAGGATGAAACTACACGGGCCTAGTGGGATCAGTAAATGAGTCTTTCAATAAAGCTCAAACCATCAATTGATGAAGCCGCGGAGATTCTTGAGAAAGCCTTCAGGGGAAGGAAGCTCGCGCTGATAATTGGCAACTGCAGGGTCGACTACGAAGGAAGAGCCTCATCGATTCTGGAATGGGGCGAGCGTATCGCTTTGATAAAACAGGACGGTTCCGTTCTTGTGCATAGGCCCTTTGGCTATGAGCCGGTTAACTGGCAGCCTCCAAAGTGCATGCTGAAAGTCAGTCGGGATAATTCAAGCGCATTGACAGTCACAGCGTCCCGATCCCAACCCAGAGAAACGATTTCCATAGAATTCCAAGAAATCGCGCTCACGGCGACTGGCGACCTTGCCGATTCGGGTGAATTCTCATTACATGTCACGGAAGAGCAAATGAAGCAAGCAATCCTGATCGCACCCGACCTTGTCGAACAAGGGCTCAAGCCACTGGAGCAAGAAAAGAGCCTGCGAGATACGGGATTCACAGACATCTACGCGGAAGATAACAAAGGGAATCTGGTAGTTGTAGAAATAAAAAGGAATCCAGCAACCAAAGACGCGGTCACGCAACTACAGCGATATCTTGAGACACTTCGAAGGAAGGTGAACAGACCTCTCAGAGGAATTGTTGTCGCTCCTGATCTACGCAAAAGCGCTCAACCCTTGCTGGACAGTCTGAAGCTCGAATACGTCAGAATTGCTCCAGAGAAGTGCTTCAGCGTTCTGAAGAGTCGTCGAGATATGAAACTAAGCCACTTCTTGGGCTGAGCGATGATAGTTCGATATGCTTGGTTGGCGGGGGCAAGCTTATTTAGCGTAACTGGGGAAAGCGCACCACTCCAGTGATGCACGTGGAACCATCCAAGAAACCGCTCAACCTACTAGTGAAGAGGCTGAACGGTGAAGTGAGCATTCGACTGAAGAACGACGTAGAATACCGTGGCCACATGATCGACGCCGACAGCCACATGAACATAATTCTAGAGGGCGCCACAGAGTACAGGGGTAATTCGCCGACAGCTAACTACGGCAACGTCATACTCCGAGGAAGCAACATCCTCTACATCTGTGTGGACACAGGGAAGCAGCAATCCTAATGCTCTGGGACGTTCACAAAGGGCAATTCACTTGCCACGTGTCATACTAGAGTGAACCAGTCGATGGGTTTCGCTTCAGAGTCACAGATTGAAACCTCAATACTCAGTGAACTTGCCTCACAAGTAGTCCAGCTCAAAGCATTTGACTCCGACAGCCTGAATAGACTAAAGATTGAGTTCTGCCGAAAGCATCAGCTTAGCTGGATGCCTAGGAACTCAGACATCCTCAGCGCCCTGTCGCCAGAGGCGAGGCAAGAAATCGCACCGAGCCTCCGATTGAAGAAAGTGCGTAGCATCTCCGGTGTGAACGTAATTGGTGTAATGAGTTCGCCTCGCGGATGTCCACATGGCCGCTGCGTCTTCTGCCCAGTGGAGAAAGGGTTTCCGATGAGTTACACATCGGGAGAACCAGCAGCAATGCGAGGCATGCAGAATGGATATGATGCATTCAAGCAGATATCAAGTAGATTGAGCCAACTGAGAGCCATTGGGCATGAGCCCTCAAAGGTCGAACTTGTAATTCAAGGTGGCACTTTCTTGGCGGCTCCCATTCAATATCAAGAGCATTTCGTGAAGCGGTGTCTCGATGCGATTAACTGCGTTGATTCAGAATCGCTCGATGTGGCGAAGAAACTAGCCGAAACCAGCGAAGTACGGAATGTCGGCTTGACGATTGAGACGAAGCCCGATTGGTGCAAACAGCCCCACGTCGATCAGATGCTGAGGTTTGGGGCAACCCGTGTCGAAATCGGCGTTCAAGTGATCGACGACAGGATATACACGCTCACCAATCGCGGCCACACTGTAGATGATGTTGTCGAGGCGTTTCAGGTCAGCAGGGACGCGGGCTTCAAGATCGTCGCACACATGATGCCCGGTTTACCTGGCTCAAGCTTCGAACACGACATCGAATCATTTAGACTTCTATTCCAAGACCCGCGCTTCCGCCCTGACATGCTGAAGATCTATCCATGCCTAGTCATGGAAGGAACCGAGCTGTACGAATGGTGGAAGAAAGGCCTCTATGAACCATACGACACGGAGAAAGCAGCAGAGCTAATCGCGCTCGTCAAGGAATTTGTTCCACCCTGGGTCAGAATAATGCGTGTTCACAGAGAATTCCCTGCTCAGCTGATCAAGGCGGGAGTGAAAAGTGGGAACCTTCGAGAGCTAGCCCTAAGAAAATTGAGAGAAAGAGGCAAGAAGTGCCGCTGCATTCGCTGTCGTGAAATCGGCCACCGAACTCTCAAGGAAAAGATCGCAGTCAGTCCCGGTGAAGTGCAGCCGATGATGTTGGAATATGAAGCTTCTGAAGGAAAGGAAGTCTTCATTTCTTTTGAAGAGCCGGAGACAGATGCTTTGATAGCCTACATTCGACTGAGACTTCCTTCATCAAAAGCCCATAGACCCGAGGTAGCTAACTCGACTGCGGTAATACGTGAATTGCACGTCTACGGCACAGAGGTCCCAATCGGGAGAAAGAATCAGGATGGATGGCAGCATCTAGGATTTGGTCGAAGACTACTCGAGGAAGCTGAAGCTTATGCGAAGAACGCAGGCTCAAAGAGAATCCTAGTCCTCAGCGCTTTAGGGACAAAAGCCTACTACGGAAAGTTAGGATATGATTCCGTCGGTCCTTACATGGGGAAAAGCCTGAACTGAATCGGCTCGAGAAACAAGTAACGTCTTAAGGGTAACTCCACTTCTCTGTTTCAAATCCGAGAGGTAGTTAGAATTGTCAGAGAACGACCTTTCAGGTTATGCTGGCATTTCCCGAGAGATCTTGAACGCTGCGGGCGCGAAGATCGGAGATCGAATTCGCATCGAGCTCAAACGCGAAACGAGACAGGAGGTCGTCGAAGGACTTCTCATCCCCCGTTTCAGGACTCGGAGGGATGAATACGTTGTTGTGAAACTCAAAACCGGATACAACGTAGGAGTGAAAATTGATTCAACAACAAAGATCAGCATCGTTGGCAAAGGAGCAGAACCTCACTTCACCCGACCAGCCCCGCCACCTCGAACTGCAGGTCTTCCGAAAGTGTCGATTATCAGTACGGGCGGAACCATAGCCAGCAAAGTGGACTACAGAACGGGCGCCGTAAAACCTGCACTGGATGCTGAGGATCTCTACAGCGTCGTCCCAGAGCTCGCTGGAGTTGCCGAGATTAAGGCGAAGATTCTATTCAGCATATTCAGCGAGAACATTGGACCTCAACTTTGGCCAAAGATCGTGGAAGCTGTAGCGGAAGAGGTTCGCGCCGGAGCAGATGGAGTAATAATCGCTCACGGAACCGACACTTTGGGCTACACCGCAGCCGCCTTGAGCTTCGCGCTGAAGGGCATACCTGTGCCGGTCGTTCTAGTAGGCTCACAGCGATCGTCGGACCGGCCAAGTTCTGATGCCGCTACGAACTTGCTGTCATCTGCGGCAATTGCGGGAAATGCTCCCTTCGCCGAGGTCGTTGTTGCGATGCACGATTGGATTTCTGATGAAAAGGTCGTAGTTCATAGGGGAACACGGGTTAGGAAATGCCATACGAGCAGGAGAGACGCTTTCAGAAGCGTGAACGCCAGACCGCTCGCGTATTACGATCTTCTGCACAGCTCATTGCAGCTCAACGCTGAGAAATATGCGCAAAGACGCAAGGGATCGGAATGGAGCCCTAAGCCTCAGTTCGATCCAAATGTGGCTCTCATAAGATTCTATCCAGGTCTCTCTGTAGGAATCATTGACTGGGCCATGGCTACAGGCTACAAAGGAATAGTGTTAGAGGGATCCGGTCTTGGACATGTGGGTGAATCTCTGTTCCCTGCGTTGGAAAGAGCAGTAGACGAGGGCATTGTTGTTGTCATGTGTTCGCAATGTATCTGGGGAACCGTTCACATGGATGTTTACTCGACCGGGAGGGATCTCCAGCGGATTGGGGTCATTCCTATGGGCGACATGCTCTCCGAAACCGCACTCGCCAAGATGATGTGGGCCTTCGGACAGGAGAAGGATCCGGAGAAGGTGAAGGGGATTATGGTTACGAATATTGCAGACGAATTCTCGGAGAGGCGTGTTGTAGAGGCCTTCGAGGAATGAACGATCAAAACGCAACACCTCCCAGAATTAAGGTCGGGCTGGAAATTCATCGTCAACTTGACACTGAGCATAAATTGTTCTGCGGCTGTCCGACCGATTTCGCGGAGTCTGAGCCCGAAGAGAAATTTCTGCGTAGATTGAGGCCCACTCAAAGTGAGCTTGGTCAAGTTGACCAGGCTGCCCTTTTCGAGTTTCACCGCGGAAAAAGCATCATCTACGAATCGGATCATCTCACCTCATGTCTCGTAGAAATGGATGAGGAACCTCCAGGGAAACTGAACGAGGAGGCTGTGGAAATCTGCCTCACCGCAGCTCTCTTCGTGAAAGCCAAACCGGTCGATGAGATACATGTGATGCGCAAGGTTGTGATCGATGGTTCGAACACCACGGGTTTCCAGCGAACCGCAGTAGTTGCCATGGACGGAATGCTCAGGGTCGATGACAAGGAGATTCCAGTTACTCAGATCTCACTTGAGGAAGATGCGGCACGCAAAACAACCCAGACACGCGAACTAGGTGGGTACATAATAGATCGTCTGGGCGTTCCATTAATCGAGGTCACGACAGGACCTGTTCTGGAATCTCCCAGCGAAGTCGAAAAAGTGGCCCTAGCAATCGGGACCACCCTAAGAGCCACACGAAAAGTGAAACGTGGACTCGGAAGCATTAGGCAGGACCTGAATGTTTCCATACCAAACGGAGCGCTCATCGAAATCAAAGGAGTCCAAGAACTTGAACTCTTAGCCAAAGCGGTCGAACTGGAGGTCCAGCGCCAACAAACTCTACTCCAGATCAAGGAGGAGCTTGGCAAACGAAACGTCAAACCCGAATCTATCGAAAGAAAGTACACTGATCTTTCGGACATCTTCTCCAACACCAAGGCACGAGTCCTGAAAGAGGCCATCTCGAAGAAGGGCACCGTGCTGGCGGTGAAACTTCCGGGCTTTGGCGGGCTCTTGGGTAGGGAGTTGTCGCTTGGGCTTCGGCTTGGAACCGAACTGTCGAACAGAGCATCTTTTTGGGCGGGCGTTGGCGGCATTTTCCACACAGACGAACTGCCCAGCTACGGGATTACTGAGGAGGAAGTGAAACGCGCCAAAGAACGAATGAACTCAGAACCCCAGGACGCATTGGTCTTGGTCGCCGACGATGAGCCGAGGGCAAAAGACGCGCTCGACGCGGTTGTTGAGCGTGCGCAAGAGGCGCTTGCAGGTATCCCAGAGGAGACGCGAACGGCTATGCCCGATGGAACTACTCGCTACATGAGGCCGAGGCCAGGTGCTGCTCGGATGTATCCTGAAACCGATGTACCACCCACACCCGTAACAACGGAATTGATGGCGAAACTAAAACGCGATCTGCCCGAAACACCAGAGCACGAAGCCAAGCGGCATATGGAGCGCTTCTCACTCAACGAGAAACTTGCGAAACAACTCGTCGATTCTGACTACCTCAAACTTTTTGAAGTCATCGCAGCGTCCAGCAAGGTTCAAACTTCCTTCATCGCGACCGCGCTAACAGAGATTTGCAAGAGCCTAGAGCGTGAAGGCTTCCCGATTCACGATGTTCCCGATGATAAGATCGAGGCTATCTTCAGATTGGTCGATCAAGGAGCAATGGCCAAAGAGGCGATTGCCGACCTGCTGAAGTGGCAGACGAAACATCTCAACCTTGACCCGAAAGAGGGCCTTACTGAGCTTGGCTTGCACATGATAACAGAAAGAGAGTTGGAACAAGTGATTGATCGGCACATCGAGAAAAACAGGAAGCTGGTGCAGGAAAAAGGGTCAGCCGCATTCGCTTCCTTGATGGGCTCCGTAATGTCCGAGGTCAGGGGATCAATCGAAGCGAAGGTCGTCAGTGAGAAGCTGAAGGCGAAATTGGCAGACGCTGTGAAGAAGTAAACGAGTCTCCTCCCTATTCGAGGAACTCCACGTCGTCAACCAAGCCGTCACTGTTCACATCCAAACCTGTTACGACACTAGCGACAACGTTTCGGTTCATTGAGTTGCCGCCTGCGATCTGGTCGGTATTCTTGATGAAAGCTAAGACTGCGGCTCGAGTTCCCAGGTAGCTATTTCCGGCGATCACCAGAACCCGCGAATCCTGGTTCATCGGATTGACTATCATCTGGATGGCTCCCTCATCTTCACCAGAATAGGTTTTGCCGGATATTCTGGATACCATCATGTTGTGTCCCGTCAGCTCGTATTTGACGGGCAGTCCTTCATTGACCATCAACGTTACCGTGTTCACGCGGGGCCCTCCAACGAGGATTAGGTTTCGCATCAGCTCTTGCTGCGAGACTTCTGTGTCAAGTCGTACGACGCTTTCCCTCGTCATGGGGAGCAGCGACCCTAGGAAAAGCGCCAGGTCAGTGGCTCTATCGCCACACCTCGCGCGACTGCGAAAGATTCCATGTGTATCGGGACTCCCAAGAACAATGTGGCCGTTCAGCTGTCCTTGTGATATGAAAGGGTCGAGAAGTTTCGATGCGGACTCCGTGAGCTGCTGTTGTGATGGCTGTGCGCCCCTAACGGGGTTGCTTGGAATGACCGCGATAGCCTTCTGCTCGGCCTTGTAGTATTTCGCCATCGCTCCCCTTTTCTTAACCGTCTTCTCGAGCCTGATGAATCCCGATTTCTCTAGCTCCCTTAGGTGATAGCAGATTACCTGCTCGCTCCTCCCGAACGCCTTCGATAGATCCTTTGCGCACTTCTCCTCAGTAGTGAGTTCGGTTAGGATCCTCCATCTCATCGGCTGGAGAACTGATTGTGCAATTTTCGGGTCGGAGAAGATCCGGGCTGGAATCAGTTGGCTGGTCCGTCTTTCCTTCATAACCAGGTATGACATGAATTCTCGCAGCAATGTTAGGTAGACGATTAATAAAGTCGCGTTTTGACTATTCTAGGGGATTTTGACCATTCCCAGCATTATGTGTGCGTAGCGCTCCATGACACTACTCGATCGATCAAAACTCAATCCTCGGAATGCTTATCACAGATCAGACGAGTCGTCGGCGAATTCCGACTACAGCAGATATGGTGAGTCGCATGTGTGGAATAGCAGCTAGTGTACTGAAGAACGGAGACGTCGGGCCAGTACTCTTTGACTGCCTGAAAAAGCTCGAGTACCGAGGCTATGATTCGGTTGGAGAAGCTTCCATAATCGACGGCAAGATTATCGTCAAGAAAGACAAAGGGAAGATCTCTGAAGTCGAGAGAGAACTTCACATTAGCGACCTGCGCGGCAACGTGGGAATTGGACACACCCGTTGGGCAACCCATGGAGCACCCTCACGAGAGAATGCACATCCACACACCGACTGCACAGACACTGTGGCGGTTGTTCACAATGGAATAGTCGAGAACTTCATGCAGCTCAAACAGGAGCTGGAAGCAAAGGGTCACAAATTCAAATCCAGGACCGACACAGAAGTCGTAGCACATCTCGTTGAAGAGAACCTTCGAAACGGAAGAAGTTTTGCGGAAGCGGTACGTCTAGCCGCTAACAAACTCACGGGCGCTTATGCTCTGGCGTTCATCTGCACATCTGAGCCCGACAAGGTCGTATGTGTTCGCAAGGAGAGCCCGCTTGTGATTGGGACGGCTGCCAACGGAAACTTCTGCGCCTCTGACATCCCCGCATTCCTATCGCGAACAAACCAAGCCATTTTGCTGGAAGATAACGAGATGGCAATCCTCACAGCGGATCAGGTCAGAATAGTCCAAATAGAAACTGGTGAAGCGGTTAATCGGAAGCCCTTCACCGTCGAATGGAGTATCGAGACTGCACTCAAAACGGGATTTCCACACTTCATGCTGAAAGAGATTCACGAGCAACCGATGACCGTTCGAAACGCCCTTCGAACTCATCCGATCTACATGGATCTCATGGCGTCAGCAATTAACAAAGCCAAGAAGGTCTTTCTTGTCGCCTGCGGAACTTCATATCACGCTTGCTTGGGCGGCGCCTACGCATTTTCAAACCTTGCCAAGGCTGAGGTGACTCCAGTGGTTGCCTCCGAATTCATCGACGGTCACGGAGCACTCGTCGATGGGGACACCGTCGTACTCGTCGTAAGCCAGTCCGGGGAGACCGCGGATACGTTGAGCGCTGTGAGAGGGGCGAAAGATCGGGGGGCCACAATTCTGGGAATTAGCAACACCATGGGTTCAACCCTGACCAGACTTTCAGATGTCTACATAGGTCAAAACTCAGGTCCGGAAATGGGCGTGGCTGCAACAAAGACATTTACCGCGCAGCTTTCGGTTCTCATCAAACTCGCCGTGGTGCTGGCACGCAAAAGAGAATTCTTGCGCAAAAGTGAACTTGAGACCATAGAAGCCGGTTTTCAGCAACTGCCCAATTGGATCTCAACGGTTCTCTCAACCCAACAAGATTCCGTCAGGCGCATCGTAGAGAGGTATTCCGACCGCTCTAGTCTCTGCTTTCTGGGGAGGGGGATGAGCGTTGCAACTGCGCTAGAAGGGCGACTGAAGTTGCTTGAACTCTCCTATCTTCCAGCAATTGCCTATCCTGCCGGCGAATCGAAGCATGGGTTCATCTCCGTTGTTGAAGAAGGATATCCTGTGATCTTTGTTGCACCGAGAGACGAATCATATTCGAAGATTATCGGAAACGTCATGGAGATGAAAGCCCGAGGCGCGAAGATTATCAGCATTGTAGACGAGAAGGACGGGGAAGTTGCACGATTATCAGACGATGTAATCGTGGTTCCACCAGGTGTCCCATCTATGCTAACTCCGATCGTGTTCGTATTGCCGCTGCAACTCTTCGCCTATTACATGTCTGTCGGAAAAGGGTACGATCCGGATTTTCCGCGAAACCTGGCTAAGTCAGTCACAGTCCACTAACTCCGAGAACAACTTAACTACTGGTTATGTGCGACACTCGCAGAAGAGAGTGCAGATTTGTCTGAACAAGTCCAAGTGATACTCGACACTATGTCCAAGACCCTGTCACTTGTGACTGAGGCTGAGAAAGCGCAAGGTTCAGACGAGTCATCTTTCAAACTTCTCCTATGGAAGGCAGCCGCAGAAGCAGAATTCTTGACCTTTCAGATCTCAACCACCTACGGCCTAGCTGACTATGATCTTGGGGAAAAGGGCGAGGAAAACATTGATCCCGCTAATCCCCTAGAAGCGGCCCGGTCGGCGCTGGAAGAGGCTAAGTCGTCGTTGAAGTCGGATCCCAAAGAGGCATACCGAGCTTCTCGAAAGGCAGTGTCGATTCTGCGAACCACTTACGCCGACATCGATAAGCCGTCGAAACAGCGAGTCGTTTCCTCACCAAGAAATGAGTAGAAACTCTATT
>Ga0209002_10004854_pt1 | contig 10499 bp, 3 predicted proteins | sample Rifsed16ft2_FD_184010 | JGI IMG/M metagenome (GOLD analysis project Ga0209002, IMG submission 184010) | Soil microbial communities from Rifle, Colorado, USA - sediment 16ft 2 (version 2) | ecosystem: Environmental > Terrestrial > Deep subsurface > Rock core/Sediment | place: Rifle, Colorado...
CCGGAACAAACGAAGCTAGTTTAGTCGCAGTCTAGCGGAAATTGTATGAATATCAAATAAAGGAAACCGATCTACCATGCACATGCACGACCCCCATCCCTTTACCTATGAAGTTGAAGAAGCCGATTTCGACGAGAAAGTAGTAGACCGTTCGCAAGAGACTCCCATCCTGCTCGACATCGGCGCCGAGTGGTGCGCCCCCTGTAATGTGCTCGGTCCGCGGCTGGATAAGCTGGCGAAAGAATATGCAGGCAAGTTCCTGCTGGCCAAAGTGGATGCCGACGAGAACATGCGCATCGCCGGAAAGCACAAAGTGCGCGGTTTCCCGACGGTGATTGCCTATAGCCGCGGCATCGAGTTCGACCGCTTCCATAGCGCGCATCCGGATCATTTCCTGCGCCAGTTCATCGACAAGCTGATCGCACACCATCAATCCGAGGCTTAGGACTGGCAATTGTGTACAGCCACACCTTGCGTTCGTTGAAGACAACCATGTGGGCAGCACTGTTTTGGGCTTTATCGCCCACGACAGTTTTTGCCGCCGCGCTGGATGATGTCGAGGCTGTTCCTCATCTCGACAGTGCGGGTCGGGAGGGCTACCGCGATTTTCTCATCTTCGACAAGCATCGTGCCTTTGCCGTAGCGCCGGGCGGAACCTGGTCCTGGAAAGGCGGCGAGGCATCGGCGGAATCAGCGGAGCAGGGCGCATTGAATGCCTGCCGGGAGAACAGCGACCTGAATTGTGTCCTCTATGCGGTGGACGACAAGGTGGTATTCGACAGCAAGGCGTGGTCTCGCCTCTGGGGGCCGTACCTGAATCGTGCCGAGGCAGGCCAGGCGCGCACCGGGTTGAACCGTGGCGAGCGCTTCTACAACCTGGCGCTCAGGAGTGCCTCCGGCAAACCGATGGCGCTCTCCAACCTGCAAGGTAAAGTGGTTTTGCTGCATTTCTGGGGCTCCTGGTGCTCGCCCTGCCGGCGCGAGATGCCGGAGTTGCAGCAACTGCAGCGCGCGCTTGGAAAGTCTGCCGACATCCAGATGGTCCTGCTGCAGGTGCGGGAGGACTTCGCCACCGCGCGCGGGTGGGCGCGTCAACAGCGCCTGCAGCTGCCTTTGTACGATTCGGGAGTGGGCAAGGGCGCGAACGAGATGTTGAGCCTGGCCGAAGGCAAGTCCATCCACGACCGCTACATCGCGGAAGTGTTTCCCACCACCTACATTCTGGACAAGCACGGCATCGTGGTGTTCTCCAACATCGGGCCAGTCTCGCACTGGTCGCAGTACCTGCCGCTGCTGCGAGACGTGGCGGCGCGCTCCGGCAGATAGGAAAGTCGCTACAGGTAGCGGCTTTCCTTGCGAGACGTCCATTCTTGGTGTCAGGACAGGGGTGGCCCAACGCAAACGCTTCCAGTGGCCATTAACAGCAGATGGATTGATGGGGGCGTGTCATTGTGGCAGTTCCGCAACAATAACATTTGACCAATGTAGGAATTGACAGATACTCTGAATAACACTTGGCAAACATGCTGAAAAGCATGGGCGCAAAGTCTCCGGCCTCGGGAAGCATGGGGATTCCTTGCCCCGTACCTCTCTCTCACTTCCCTTGGACGAAGACTAAATATACCACCTGTGTTCCCAAAGGGGGGATATGGCGGTGTATGTGGCTGTCTGTTTGAAGAAAAGAACTGCGCTTAAGCGCAGACGAAAAAAATATGAAAAAGCCAGCCGAACAACAGGGATGCCTAGCAATAGGCTTGTCCAGCGCTGAATGCGCCGAAGTTCTCGAAGTCATTGAACCCATTCTGCACGTCAGCAGTCAGGAAGAGTTCTTCGAATGGACGCAATCAGAACTTCAGAGAATTTTTCCACATGGCAAACTGGTATGCGGGGTGGGGCGGCTGGGCAAGCATGGAGTGCATATCCAGCATGTCATGGGGTACAACTTTCCCGATGAATACATTCAGGCATTGCAGCAGGCCGACGGGCTGACCAGCAGTCCCATCATCGCCAAGTGGATGAGAGAACAGCAGCCCGTCCTGTTTGAGCCGTGGTATGAAGAAATCGTCAAATCTGCCCCACCAGGATGGCTGGACAATTTCCACCGCTTTGGAATGATCAATCTTGCGGCACATGGAATCTGCGATTTCGACAACCATACTGCCAGCTACTTCAGTTTTTCCTGTATTCCCGGTCTCCTGCATCATCGCCATGCCTTTTTGCTGAAATTGCTGGTGCCGCATATGCACGCGGCTTTGACACGAGTGGTGTCAAGCCCGCGTTTCAAAAAACGGACATCGGCACAACAAACAAAATTGACCAAGCGGGAAAAGGAAATCCTGCAATGGATGTCCAGCGGAAAGAGCAACTGGGAAATCGCACAAGTGGTTGGACTGAGTGAATCAACCATAAAGAACCATGTACACCACATCCTGGGAAAACTGCACGCTGCTACCCGTGCCCAAGCTGTTGCGAAAGCCATCAATCTCAAACTGATCAACTCCAAGCATTGATCGTAGTTCCCACTTTTTTCAATATTTGAATTTCATTTTCTACGCCAAATGTGGTGAATGAACATCGCCATCCATCAAGGTTGGATCATGTTATAAACAACCGCAATATATTGTTTTTGTAGCGAAATATGTAAATCCGCATAGGCCGAACGATCTATATACAGGTTTATGGCCATCGTGTAATTTCCGCCCCGCAATAAGATCGGGGCGAGGAAGCATCCCAATAGAGGATGACCCGCAGTGTCGGTAATTCAAAGACTGGCACGCCCACTCGACCGCACCCGGCAGTAGCTTGGGCGGTGCAATTAGGGGAATCCCACAGGATTCTGAAGACAATGCGACTGGCGATAGTTGCAGGGTGGTTTTTGTTGTTTATTTCTGGATGGATGCGAATATGGCAATACCTCAGCGCGTGAATCAGTGGATCGGCAAAACAGCTATCGTCTCAGTCATCATTGCGCTATGTGCGGCAAGTGCCCATGCGATCTGGCCGGGAGTGGAAAGCATCAAGATCGCTCCGCAGAGCATCGCACTCGAATCATCCGGCCTGAAAGGGGATGCACTCGTATCCGAGACGCAGGCTGCCCGGCAACTGTTCGACCGCGCCACCGCCACGGCTTACGCCCCCCCGGGTTCTCGGGAAATCATCGCCACTCTCGAAGACCAAAACACCATCCACGCCATCAAGATATTCGGCGCAGCGCCTTACCGGTTGAGCGTCGATGCCGACCAGGGGGGCGCGTGGAGCGCGCTCGCAGGGCTGCAAGACGTCGACCTGACTCATTTTAGCAATACCTGGAACAGCATACCGCTGGGCATTGCAACCAAAACGGGACGTCTGCGTTTTAAGGTGGTTTCAATCGCATCGGAGAGCGATCCGAGAGAGCAGCACGACAACCAATCCAAGTCCGATCGTGAAAAAACCAACGGCTTGCCGGAATTGGAGATCTGGGGCGAGGGCTTACGGTTCAACCTGAAAAGCGCTGCAGCCTTGCGGGATAGCCTGGATAGCAAGGGCGAAGTACCTGCCCAGGGCCGTCAGTATCTTGCCACGCCGGAACAAGGCGTCATTGGTGCCCCCGGCAAAATGACCGACGACCTGGCCGACAACACCTTCACGGTCAAGCTGCCCCGCAATCCCGCTGATTACAAGCGTATCTACCTGGCCTACGAGGTCAACGGCATCGCGCACTGGGTACATGCATTGCGCCAGATCAACGGCAATGCCGCGCAAGGCGGATTCGGCCTGCCCATTAGCGAATCGTGGACGGTCCAACTGGAAGAGATCAATCCGGCCTGGCTCAAGCAAGGCAACAACGCCATCACCTTTGCCGCGCCCAAGGGAGAGACCGGTTCCTTCACCGTGAGGCACGTCCGCCTGCTCGGCGAACTCGACAATGGCAGCAACTTCATCACGCATGCCAGCGGCAATGCCACGGAAACGGATACGGAGGCGCAATCCGTCCTGGACGGCGACAACAGCACCGGCTGGAAACCCTATGGCGCTTCGTCCAATGACGGCACGTCGAGACTGACCCTCATCTTCGACAAGCCCACCCAGGTCTCCGACCTCAAGTTCTTCCTGTCCAACCAGCTGAAGGGCAAATTCCAGATCGAGTACCTGAAGGATGAAAAACACTGGAGCGCAGCGGCGCTAGGCGCGATCGAAGGCAAGAACCTGACTGCAGGCTGGAACATGCTCGACGCTCCGAGCGCCGGCATCGTCAATGGCATGCGCTTCGTCTTCAGCGGCGGAGCGGGCAGCAGCGCCGAAATCCGTGAACTCGTCGTCAGCGGCTCCGGCGCCGGCGACACATGGCCTGCCGCGATCAGCGTCAGCTACCCCGATGCGGGACAGTATTTCGGGCGCGTCGCCTACCTGCGCGGTTATCTGCAACCCATCGCCAACAGTTCCGGCGCGGCCGAGCTGACCGTGGCCGGCAAACGCGTCGCGCAGACTGACGGCGCCTTCGGCGTCACTATCAGCAAGGACGACATCGGCCTGAAGAGACAGAGCGACCGCAGCGCATGGTCGGTCGAGGTCAAAGCGACCTACCCGGACGGCAAGACGGTCACCCGCAAGATCAACCTGAACAACTATTCCGACGCGATCGACCCCAGTGACACCAAGCTGGCTTCGACCTATAAGAAGCTCGCCAAACCCGGCCAACACCAAACACTCGAATTTGGGGGAGCAGGACTCGAACTCAGCGGAGCCGAGATCCGCAAGGACATCACCCTGGGCATCCGCACCCTGAGCGCGAAGGAACTCGCCCCGGTCAATGCAGGCATGACCAACGTCACCAGCGCGGGGCGGGGTTACCGCTTCACCCCGACGCCGATGAAATTCAACAGCCAGCTGAAGGTCTCGATCCCGTACGATCCGGCCTTGCTGCCCCGAGGCAAGACCGAGAAAGACATCAAGACGTTCTACTTCGACACCGGAAGCAACCGCTGGCGCGAACTGCAGCGCTTTGCCATCGACAAGACCAAGCACAGGATCATCAGCCTGTCGGACCACTTCACCGACATGATCAACGCGACGGTCACCGTCCCTGAGCACCCGGATGCCGTAAGCTTCAACCCCAACAGCATCAAAGACATCAAGGCGGCCGACCCCGGCGCCGGAATCAACCTGATCGAACCTCCCAAGCCGAACAACATGGGCGATGCGCGCCTGAGCTACCCCATCGAGATACCGCCCGGCAGGCAGGGCATGCAACCCAACCTCTCCGTCAACTACAGTTCCGGCGGCGGCAACGGCTGGATGGGACTGGGCTGGGACCTGACCGTGCCGAGCATCAGCGTGGACACGCGCTGGGGGGTACCGCGCTACAGCACGGACAAGGAAACCGAGACCTACCTTTTGAACGGCGAAATGCTGACGCCGGTCGCGCATCGCGGACCGCTCATGAACCGCACGGATAATCTCGGGTCGTGGAAAGGCGAAACCGTAAAGTTCTTCCACACGCGAGTGGAAGGTGCCTTCAGCAAGATCATCCGCCATGGCACGGCTCCAGCGAACTACTGGTGGGAAGTCATCGACAAGAATGGCACCAGGAATTTCTACGGCGGCGTAGACCAGAACGACGCCAGCGGCAAGCTCGGCAGTTCCACAGGTGTGTTCAAGTGGTCTTTGCGCCAGACTCGCGATACGCACGACAATACGGTGAATTACACCTATGCACGCGTGTGCGACACAGGTACCGGAACGGGCAACAACGCCAACGGCGGAGAGACCTGCAGCGGAGGTGTGCCGGGTCATCAACTGTACCTCAGCCAGATCGGCTATACAGGAAGGCTGGGCGATCCAACGGTGCCGTATACGATCGATTTCGTTCGCGCGAGCCAACTGCCTAACCAGTCGCGCCGTCTCGACGTGATCATCGATGCGCGCGGAGGCTTCAAACAGGTGACCGCAGACCGCCTAGGACGAATCGATGTCAAATTCAATAACAGTCTGGTGCGCAGCTATGACCTGAATTATCGGACTGGGGCGTTCGACAAAACCTTGCTGGACAACCTCGTGCAACGCGGCAGCGATGGCAGCGTATTCCATCGGCACGCCTTTGCCTACTTTGATGAGATTCGCAATCCGGATGGCAGCTACAAAGGGTTTGCTTCACCCCAACCCGTAAATACCGGCAATGACAATCTTGCATTCAATTCCATGGGCGGGGCGCTCCCGCACACCGTGCTGGGCGGCACGGAGGGAAGAAGCGTCGGATTTGACGGCTACGGCGGCGTCGGCTTCTTCGGGGGCACCAAGATGTTCAACGTGGGCATCGCCCCCAGTTTCAGCCAGAGCGAATCGACAGGCAGCAATGCATTTGTCGATGTCGACGGCGACGGCCTGCCGGACAAGGTATTCCTTTCCGGCGGCGGTGCGCGTTACCGCAAGAACACAAGCTCGCTCAACACCCCGGATCGATTGAGTTTCGCCTCAGGCAGCAGCCCGCAAGCGATTGCTCATTTTGCGCCCACCTCGGCCAGCCGCAGCGAATCCACCTCGCTTGGCGTACAGGGATACCTGTATGGACTGACAGCCAACTCAAGCCTGGGCGCCACCCGCACCCGCGACATGAGCTACCTGTCGGACATCAACGGCGACGGCCTGGTCGATATCGTGGACCGCGGAAATGTGCTATTCAACACGGCCAGGAATACCGGTATTGCAGATTTCCAGAACAACAGTTACCTGACGGGAGTGCCGCTGGGCAATGTTGGCGGGGCTGTTGATGTCGATCAGCTGCCGGGCGTCACCCCGGCGGAAAGAACCAAGTTCGAAGCGGATCATCCGCTAATGGACAACGTGCGCCGATGGATTGCACCGTTCGACGGAGAAGTGCGGATAAGCGGGGCGGTGCAACTGGTAGATTTTGTAGCGAATCCACCTATTAGTTCATCCGTGAAAGAATCGGAGAGGGCGGCTGCAGAAGAAGCTGTCAGAACCAAGCGGCGAGCATATAAACAGGCCGATGGCGTGATCGTATCGATACAGAAGAACGGACAATCGCCGCTCTGGTCGAAGCAGATCGAAGCTACTGACCATGCCGAATATCAACCGCAGAATGTCGACGCCATTCCGGTGAGGAAGGGTGACAAACTCTATTTCCGGTTGCAGTCGGGATATGACGGCGAGTATGACCTGGTGAACTGGTCGCCGACGATCGAGTATGTGAAGAACGGAACAGCGCTTTCGTTTATTGATGTGCACAACCGCAATGCCTATCGCTTTCAGGCGTCCGAAGACTTCATCCTGGCGAACCGCGCTATGGAACTTGCCGTGCCCTATCGCGGCACCATCAGGCTGACAGGTACGCTGAACAAGACCGCGGCAACGAACGACGACATCACCTTGCGCGTGACGGTGACAGACCATGTCTACGACAGCGCCAAAAACGAAGTCAAGAGCAGTTCGCCGAAAACCGTCGTTTCGAAAAAGATCGCCTGGGACTACGTCGGTCCTTTGGCATTGCAGGACGAATTCCAGGTCGGCAAGGACAGCGGCATCAACATCGATTTCGTCGTGGAATCTCCCATCGACTTTGCGGTATTCAAATGGGGAGACCTGAACTCCGATGCGCACCCGAAACCCGGGTTGCCACAGCTTTACTACACCCAGGCCTTCCAGGAAGAGATGCAACCGCTGGTGCCGGCTGAGGCAACGCCCAGCAACACATTGCCGGAAAAAGCCGATGACAAGATGCCGACAACGGCGGAGCAGATGCATTTGCAGCCTCTCCTTGATGCAAATGGCAACCCGGTCATCCTGCAAGCCCAGGAAATCGAGGTATTCGACGACAACGGCCAGCCCAAATTCACCATGCCGGTCAAATACGGCATGGAAATCTACTCGCAGGACCACCTTGTTTCACCGCAGAAGCCATGGGTTGCTCCGCGTGACGGAAACATCTTGTGGACGCCATGGATCAAGCTGAAGACTTACTCGAGCACCAATCCCGACACCGGCATCACCACCCATGAGACCCGCGCGCCGAACGGCAGCGTGGAGATCACGGCCAAGCGCCGCTCGGAACTGTTGGTCAACCAGGTCGTCCAGATCAAGGGGGCCAACAAACCCGACAGTGGAAAGAATAAGGACCTCAATGGCAAGGTCGATGAAACGACGCAAGGCTATGCCGCGGTGCAGGTGATGCACGTGACGGCCGGCGACGAGATTTTCTTCGATGCCAGCACGCGCGATCCCGATATCGAGCGCGAGCTGGAATCGGCCGGGGGCTACATCCATTACGCCAGCGACACTCCGTGGCAGGTGCCGCTCAGCGACAAGGTCTCCCTCTATTCGCGCATCCAGGGCAGCGTTCCGCTTCCGAACGACAACTCGGGCGATGGCACACCACTGGTCAACACACCGCCGCTCGACGGGCGCGGCATGCTGGTCGTCCGGAACGGCTCGAATGTGGTCGTCTACAAGCAGATCATCGACTTCGAAAAGACGCCGCTTGCGGATATCGTCTACGACCTGAAACTGAATGCCGGAGAAAAACTGTATTTCGACGTCTTCACCAAGGAACCCCAGGTCAACATCTTCCAGAACCAGAGCTGGGCCAGCTACACTGCGGTGAGCAGTTGGGCGGCCCCGTTCGTGGGCGACATCGGCATCACGCCGGTATTGAACTTCGGCAAAGGCGCGCCGGACGGCAGCGTCATCCTGAGCGTCATCCGGAATGGGGGTGTCATCGCGCAGCAGTCCTACGACATCAGGAACGGCAAGGTGTCGGGCAGTGCCATCGCTATGACTGTGGCGGCCGACCAGACTCTCGAATTCGCCTACAGCACCACGAACTATCCGCTCTCCAGCTACCTGAAGGACAAAGGCGCGGTCGAGATCGACTACCAGAAGGCTGTGGTACCGGCCAACCTGGACAAATGGACACCGCAGATCGTGGGCAGCCGCCGCTTCACCATCGACATGCCCGGCTTTACCGCCCTGCAGAAGGAAAGCGTGACGGTGAGCCACTATGCCGAGATCGACTCGCTGTTCGGCAACCCGTTCCGCGGCTGGAGCGCTGCGGCCTATAACGGCAGTGGCAGCCTGGCGACGGAACCCATCAAAGAAAACTTGCTTGTGATGAGCAAGAACAAGGAGACTTACAAGGATCCGAACGCGCAATGGAGTGCATGGCCGGCCTACCCCGTCGTCGAGGAGAATCGCTGGGGCAGCCAGGACAATCTCTGGTGGACTTCGCCCACCCAGATGAGCTCATCGCGCAAGGGGCTGGACAACCTTTACGACCCCAAACTGGAAAACTACAGCCAGGACCGGGCGAATGGCGAAAGTCTGTTGAGCGGCGTTGCCACCGCGGCCCGTCCGCCGCGGATGAGCCATTCCATCATCAACTCGGTGGGGGTCGGGTTTGGCCTCTCGATGACCAAATCGATGATAGACGTGACGAGCGATCTCGACCTGATGGACATGAACGGCGACCGCTTCCCTGATGTCGTCAGCCAAGGGAGCATCCAGTACACCTGGGCGGACGGCAACTTCTTCGATACAGGCGCGGGCGCCGGAGCGGCACGCACCAGCACGGAAGATTCGACTACCCTTGGTTTTGGCGCGGCTGCCCCCGTAGGCACAGCCACCTCCAAAGGAGAAAAAGCGAACACAGGCGGCGACAAGGCGCCGGGCGAGGCATCGTCCATTCCGATCTCCATGAGCGGCACCGAAGGCACCAACGAAGTCGAAAAAGATCTGATCGACGTCAACGGCGACGGCTTGCCCGACCGCGTGAGGGTTGACGGCAAATCCCTCATGGTTCAACTCAACCGGGGCTACGGCTTCCTGGGTGAAGAACTTTGGGTAGCCAGCGAGCAGCTCCCCGGGAATGCAATCAACTCGGGCAACAGCAACAACACTTCTGCCAGCGTCGGATTCTCCATGTGGAACGGCGCGGCGGGCGGCGGTGTATCCGTGAGCAAGGGCCACAACTACGCCGGCACCACCTTGATGGATATCAATGGCGACGGCTTGAACGACGTCGTGAATTCGCAAGGGGGCAAGCTGGACGTTTGGCTCAACACCGGCGCAGGCTTCGGACCTCGGAAGCGCTGGCCGGGCGCGATTGACGCCAAGGGCGTGACCGACGGCGCATCCAACAGCGCCTCGATGAGCGGCAAGTTCGGCTTTGGTTTCACCGTCTGGCTCATCAACATCTCCTTCTCCTTTGCCGGCAACACCGGCCAGACCGCATCCCAGCCCACTACGTCCTACATCGACGTGAACGGCGACGGCTATGTGGACGGGGTTAATTCCGTCAAGGACAGCGAGATGAGCGTCGCGCTCAACCCCATCGGCCGCACCAACCTGCTGAGGACGGTGACTCGTCCGCTGGGGGCGACCATCGAGCTGGAGTACAAGCGCGACGGCAACACCTATGACATGCCGCAATCGCGCTGGGTCTTGTCCAAGACTAAAGTGACCGATGGTGTTTCGGGCGACGGTGTCGACACCTTGAGCACCGCCTA
>Ga0209002_10004862_pt1 | contig 10481 bp, 5 predicted proteins | sample Rifsed16ft2_FD_184010 | JGI IMG/M metagenome (GOLD analysis project Ga0209002, IMG submission 184010) | Soil microbial communities from Rifle, Colorado, USA - sediment 16ft 2 (version 2) | ecosystem: Environmental > Terrestrial > Deep subsurface > Rock core/Sediment | place: Rifle, Colorado...
GCGCGGGTCGCAGGACTGGGTGGCGGCGATGGTGGCCGAATACCGTAGGCGGCGCGACCGGGTCGTGGCGCGGCTGAACGCCATCCCGGGTATCTCCTGCCGCGAGCCGCAGGGGGCGTTCTACGCCTTCCCCAACGTCACCGCCCTGGGCGAGTCCGTCGACCTACTGGCGGATCGGATCCTGCGCGAGGCGGGCGTGGCGCTGCTGCCCGGAACGGCCTTCGGGCAAAACGGCGAAGGCTATCTGCGGTTGTCCTATGCCACGTCGATGGAGAATCTGGAGGAAGCGCTGGAGCGGGTGGAGGGATTCGTCCGCACGTTGTGAGACGGTGGCCGCCAGAGTTTTCGCCGGCCGTTGTCTTTCCGTTACGGACCTGCTCGGACTCGGCGCGCCGACCGATGGCCCGATCCACCCGGCTGAAAACCAACGCTCGCACTGGATCAGCCCGTCCCAGTACAAACAGCCGCTCAGGCCGCGCGGAGCGAAGAAGGTAGTCAGCGTTAACAAAGCACTGGACGGATGTTCCGCGGTCTGGAATTGCAGCCAGGCCCGACCAGGCACCTTCATTCCTGCCCGCAGCCGCGGTAGTCGATCGGCCTCGACGCATGCCCACCCCGCTCACCAGCCTTCCGCGGTCCTCCCCTTGCCGTGGCGGCCGCCACCTGCCGTCCGTTGTGGACCCACCACCTGCCGGCTTCGATGGTCGCTTGTCAAGTCTATTCAGGTAGACCATACTAGACCGCGGACCTCAAAGCCACCCTCTCCGCTGCCTTTCCTCATCACGCTCTCGTTGCAGCCTGGCCCACAACTTGCCACCGGAATGCCGGCGGTCCGAGTCGTCTGGCAAGGCCGGGGCGTTTCCGGCTGAGGGAGGATTGAAAATGGCCACCGCAGTTCTCCAGGCTACCCCTCGGCAACAGGTCTCCCGGGGACACGGTTGCGCGGAATTCTGGCCGTGGCCCTGGCGGCGCGGTTGGAGGGCCACAAATCGAACTACCGACGGACCGCCGCCCTACTTGTCCTTTGGTGGGTACCGGCGAGAAGGGCCACCGCCTGGCCGAGCTGCCGGCCCAGGCCGACCCCGTCATGTACAGTGACAAGCGCGACGGCCGGGCCGACCAAGGCGGCGCCTGCGGGAGCGAAGGAGGGGGGACGTGAGCCAAACCCTGCGAGTCCTGATTCTGGACAGTAGCCCGGCCGACGTCGAACTGTCCGTGCACGCGCTCCGTCGGGCAGGCTACGACGTCGAGTGGATCCACGTCGATGATCGCGACGGGTACGCTGCCCACCTCAGCGACGCCATCGACGTCATCTTGGCCGACTACGCCCTCCCGCAATTCAATGCCCGGCAGGCCCTGCAGATGGCCCAGGAGCGAGGCCTCAGCGTTCCGTTCCTTGTCGTCTCAGGGACGATTGGGGAGGACTTGGCCGTCGAGATGATGAAACAGGGGGCGGATGACTACCTGTCGAAGGACCGCCTAGCCCGACTGGGGACGGCCGTAGGCACGGCGCTCGAGCAACGCCGTCTTCGGAAGGAACGCGCCGACATTGAGGAGGCGCTTCACTCGCAGGACCGACTTTTTCGGGCCGTCGTCGAGCACGCCTCGGACGGGATCGCTCTGGTGCGTCAGGACATGACGATCGCCTACCTCAGCCCGGCGACCGAGCTGTTGGCGAACTATGACTCGTCTGAGCTCACCGGCTCGAACGCCCTCGACTTCATCCACATCGATGATCGACAGGCGGCGATGGAGACCTTCGCGCGGGCGGTGGAACATCCGGGTCAGGTCTGCCGCGTCGATATCCGCGGCCGGCGGAAGGATGGAAACTGGCGCTGGGTCGAATGCTCCGTCAACAACCTTCTCGACGAACCCCCCGTGCAGGCGATCGTCGTGAACTATCGCGACATCGAGGACCGTAAGCGCGCCGAGGCCGCCCTGCTCGAGTCGGAGGGGAAATTCCGCACGCTGGCCGAGGAATCTCCCAACATGATCTTCATTAACGGCGGCGGGCGGGTGTTGTACGCCAACAAGAAGGCCGAAGAGGTGATGGGCTACGACCGGCAGGAGTTCTACGCGCCGGATTTCGACTTCGCCGGGCTCATCACCCCCGAGTCGCGGCCGGCAGCCCTGGAGAGCTTCCGGCGGCATCAGGCCGGCGAGGAGGTGCTTCCATCGCTATACACACTGGTCACAAAACGCGGCCAGCTGGTCGAAGGGCTGCACAACACCCGCCTCATCGAGTACGAAGGGCAGCCGGCCATCCTGGGGATCATCACCGACATCACGGAGGAGCGGCAGGCCGGAGCGGCGCTGCGGAAGAATGAGGCCTTGCTGAAGGAATCCCAACGGGTCGCCGCCGTTGGGCACTATGACCTTGATGTCGTCACAGGATTCTGGACGAGCTCAGAGATGCTGGATGAGATCTTCGGCATTGACGAGGATCATCCCCGGACCGTCGAGGGCTGGCTGAGCATCGTTCAGGCAGACCACCGTGCCGAAATGGTCGCCTACTTGCAGGACTTCGTGTTGAAGCAGAAGAACCCGTTTGACAAGGAATACCCGATCGTTCGAGTGAGCGACGGCTCTGTCCGCTGGATGCATGGTCTTGGCAGGCTCCAGTTCGACGCGGAAGGACAACCGGTCAGGATGTTTGGCGTCATCCAGGACATCACGGATCGGGTCCGGGCGGAGACGGCCGTGCGGGAGAGCGAGCACCGCTACCGGGACCTCGCCGAAGAGGCGCCGATCGGGATCTACCGCACCGCGCCCGACGGCCGCATCCTGTTCGTCAATCCGGCGCTGGCCCACATGCTCGGCTACGACACCCCGGCCGAGCTGACGGCGCGCTCGCTCGAGGTGGGGCCGTTCGAGGCCTCCTACCAGCGCGCTGACTTCAAGCGCCGCCTGGAGGCCGAGGGCGAAATCCGCGGCCTGGAGGCCTCCTGGACTCGCAAGGACGGCCGCCGCCTCTTCGTCCGTGAGAACGCCCGCCTGGTGCGCAGCCAGGATGGTGGCGGCGTCTACTACGAGGGCACGGTCGAAGACGTTACCGAGCAGAAACAGGCCCAGGATGAGCTGCGCCGCCGCAGCGAAGAAATCCTGCTGCTGTACGAGGCCGGCCGGGCCTTAGGCCAGACGCTCGACCAGGAGGCCTTGTTCGACCTTGCCTTCCAGGCTGTGGCCCGCGTCATGGACTGCTCCGACTTCTACGTTTCGACCTTCGACCCCGCCACGGAAACCATCCGCGGCGCCTACGCCCGCCACGGCGAAACGAAACTCGACGCATCGTCGTTCCCCGTCATCCCGCTCGAGCCGGAAGGCCAGGGAACCCAAAGCCGTGCAATCCGGTCGGGCGAGACCCTCTACCTGCCTGACTACCGGGCCTTCTGGCACACGGCGCGCTCCCGGTTCCTTGTAGGCGAGGAAGGCGTCCTGCCTGATCCGGCGCCGGATGACGCCGACATTTCGAGGTCGGCCGTCCTCGTACCTCTCAAGCTCGAAGGCCGCGTGACCGGCGTCGTCCAGGTCTTCAGCCCGCAAGTGGACGCCTATCAGCCGGATCAGATTCGATTCCTGGAGGCCCTCGCCCCGCAGCTGGCGGCCGCCATGGCCAACGCCCGCCTGTTCCGCCGCGCCCAGGAAGAAATCCGCGAGCGGAGGCAGGCCGAACAGGCTGTCCGCCAGCTCGGCGAGTTCAACGAGGGCATCGTCCGCAACATGGCGGAAGGGATCGTCCTGGAAGGCACGGACGAGACCTTCTCGTTCGTCAACCCCGCCGCGGCTTCGATGCTCGGCTTCCGGGCGGAGGAACTGGTCGGGCAGCACTTGTCGATCATCCTCCCGCCCGATCAGATGGCCGTCGTGCGGGCGGCCAACGAGCGGCGCGCGCTGGGCAATCGCGACCGCTATGAACTTCACCTTCAGCGCAAGGACGGCACGCGCATCCCGGTCCTGGTCAGCGGCAGCCCGCGCTTTGAAGACGGCGCCTACGCCGGGACGATCGCCGTCTTCACCGACATCTCGGAGCTCAAGAACGCGCAGGCCGACATCGCCCGGCGCGCCGAGCAGCTGCGCGCCCTCTATCAGACGTCCCTCGAGATCAGCTCCCAGCCCAACCTGCAAACGGTGCTGCAGGCCATCGTCGAACGGGCCGCGTTGCTCCTCGGCGTGCAGTCGGGGGGCCTATACCTCCTGCAACCAGACGGCGAGACCCTGAAGATGGCCGTCGTTCATGGCATGTTCGCCGAATACCTGGGCACAACCCTGCGTCGGGGTGAGGCGCTTTCCGGCAAGGCCCTGGAGTCCGGTCGAACGGTCTTCACCGAGGACTACATGAACTGGCCGGATCGCTCCGCCACCTTCGAACGGGCGCGCTTCCGCCGCGTGCTAGCGGTGCCCCTCACCCTCGGGCGCAGGATCGTGGGCGTCTTGCACGCTGCCGACAAGGAAAGGCCCGGCCCGTTCACTCCCGAGGAGATTCGCTTGGCGGAGATGTTCGCCGACCAGGCGGCCATCGCCGTCGAGAACGCCCGGTTGCTGGAGGACGCGCGTCGCCGGGCGGACTACCTGCAAGGCGTGACGGCTGCCTCGACCGCTCTCCGTGCCGCCGCCAACCGGGCGGAGATGCTGCCGATCATCGTCGAACAAGTGGCGCACCTGCTTTCCTCCCCGCATGTAGCGATTTACCTACTCGTGTCCGAAGAAGAAGCTCAGATGGAGGCCGGTCGTGGCGCCCTGGCCGACCTGGTAGGGGAGCGGAGGAAAGTCCCGGGAGGACTGGTGGGGGAGATTCTGGGTTCCAGCCGCGCCTTCGTGACAACAGACGCCAGCCGGGAGGAGCGAGTCCTGAGAAAGGAGTTGTTCCTGGGATTGAAGTGCCTCGCAGGAGTTCCGCTCGTCAGCCACGACAAGAAGATCGGGGCGATCTTCGCCGCCCGAGAGACTCCCTTTGAAGACGAGGAAGTCCGTCTGCTGACCGCCATCGCCGAAATGGCCGGCAATGCCTTGAACCGGGCCGGTGTCATGGAGACCCTCGAGCAACGTGTGGCGGAACGAACGTCGGACCTGGCGGCCGCCAACGCGCGCCTGCAGGAGCTCGACCAACTCAAGACGGCCTTCGTCTCCAACGTCTCCCACGAACTCCGCGCACCGATCACCAACATCCTGCTCTACCTGGACCTTCTCGCCGAGCCGCGGCACGAAGATCGCCGCCTGACGTACATGGGCATCCTGCGCGGCGAAGGCAACCGACTCCATCGGCTGATCGAAGACCTGCTGACGCTGTCACGTCTGGAGCGTGGGACCGCCGCCCTCGACATCGAACCACAGGTCTTGGACGCGCTGATTGCCCCGGTGGCGGCCTCCCAGGAGGCGCACGCCCATCTCAAACAGATTGACCTCCGGCACGAACCAAACCCGAACGTGCCCCTGGTGTCCATCGCCCTCAACCCGATGGTCCAGGTGCTCACGAATCTGATCGGAAATGCGGTCAACTACGCGCCGGCCGGGGCCGTCGTGACGGTCAGCACCCGGGTCGACGAGACCCGCCGCGGCCGCTGCGCCGCTATTCGGGTCCACAACACGCAACCGGCCATCCCGGAGGAAGACTTGCCGCATCTCTTCGAGCGCTTCTACCGTGGCCGCGCAGGGCTCGAGTCCGGCGAGGCGGGCACCGGTCTGGGTTTGCCGATCTGCAAGGAGATCGTCGAACGGCACAACGGCTGGATCGACGTCGAGAGCAGCCTGGAAGCAGGGACGGCCTTCACAATTTGGCTGCCTTTGGCCTAGCGCGTTCGGCCCGGGAACCAATGGATGAACGCGCGGGTGCGCTCTGATCGAATTGTTAGGGCGGTGCCGGAATAGGCGCACTGTCGGTGCGGGCGAATGCCCAGCGGTTGGGGAAAAGAACCCGGCCGCAGAGTCTGCAGCCGGGTCGGACGTGCAACCGTCAAGCGGGAGCGTCGAGGGAGCCTACTTGGGGCGGCCTCCCTGGCCGCGCCCTCCGGCGGACTGCTCCCGCAGCGTCGTCTGCACGCAGCTCCAGTCGCCGGCGCACGCGCCGTCGAAAAGCGCCTGGACCTGCTCGACGGCGATTCCATATCGCCTGGCCAGCTGGGCCGCCGTGCGTGCGTCCTGTTCCGCCTGCTGCTGAGGTCGGTTCTGTTCCCGCTCCTGCTGGCGCTCCTGCTGCTCGAGGCGCCGTGTCTCTTGCACCCCAGCCTCCAGGATCGAAGGGAGATCACCGCCGTCTTCCGCCAGCCGCATCGCCTGGTGGATCTCGCCCCAGCTCAGGCCATCGAGGTGAGCCTGGGTCGCCGTATCAAGGTCGGTACCTCCCTGCTCCGCCACCCGGGCTGCGTGGCGCAGCTCAGGAAGCGACAGGCCTTGATCCAGGTAACCCTGCACCGCCGGGAGATCCATGCCGAGATCGGAGGCCGTGCGATACATCTGGCCGATTTCGCCGGGATTGGCGCCGCCCTGCACAAGAGCGAGGGCCTCGCCGAAGTCGGCCTCGAAACGCGTCGCCATACCCACGGCGGTACGGATGTCGCCAACCGTGGCCTGACCGCTGACAACCATGTCGAACAGCTCGCGCAAGCCGACGTCGGTCAGGGTCTCGGAGAATCGGTCGAGCTGAGTCAGGAGTCCCCAGCCGCTCCCGTCCAGTTGCCACTGGAGAATCTCCTCCCAGGTGAGATCTTCCATCGTCAGGGCCAGGTTATAGGCGTGCCACATCCGCCCAAAGCCCAAGTTGTTGCCGGTCAGCGAGCCCTGGAAGATGGCGAAGATGTCCTCGCAGGTGTAGAGTTGCCCGGCCTGGGTTGGGAAGAGACTGTTGACCCCATCGGCGATGCGCTGGGCCATCGGATGGCAGGCTTGCGCCTCCGGGTCGACGACGACCACGGTCAAGACCGCGGTGGCCGTCAGCCCACAATTGTCCGTCACCTGGACCGCCGCCTGATATTTGCCGCCGGCGGTGTAGGTGAAAGCGGCCGTATCGGCACCGGCCTCGAACACAGCGTCCCCATCCAGGTCCCAGGCATAGGCGAAGGGCGGCTCACCGGCGGTCACCTGGGCGGTGAAGTTCAGCGTCGCCGCGCCGCCTTCCAGAGTCAGAAGCGGCGGGAAGATGTCGCTGGTCAGTGTGACCTGCGGTCCAAGAATGAGCGTTCCGCCGGCCTCGGCGCTGAGCGCCGGGTCGGACGAGTCCAAAAGGGTCAGGGTCCAGGCGAACTCGCCACCCGTGGCATAGTCGTGTGTCGTCAGGAAGGGGAACACGGCGACGCTGCTATCGACCTGAGCCTCGCTGTCGCCGAAGACCCATTCCAGGGTGAACGGCGCCAGGCCGCCGGAGGCCTGGACTTCGAACGAAGCCAGACTGCATGTCTGGCTGGCGACGACTTCAACGGTGAGCCCGTCCTGCGCCAGGGCACTCACCGGTGCCGCCAGCAGTCCGATCAGCAGGATCGCTGTGACGAGACGATGTGCTTTCATGCTCCAGCCTCCCGGCACTAGCGGCAAGGCGTACCGCGTCTGCCTACACCGGGAAACGGGGAGAGGCGCCGGGCGTTACGAACTCGGGGTAGGAGACGAGTACCACTGGCCGGCGGGGGGCCGCCAGGCAAGTTATCCTTGGGGCGGCGGTGTAACGTGTACCGGTCCGCCCCGTTCTCATGAGCGAGAAGCCCATCGACGCCGACCTGGTTGCACGAGCCCGCGCGGGCGATGGCGAGGCTTTCGGTGAACTGTACCGGCGGTACTTCGACCCGATCTTCCGCTACCTGTCCGTGCGTGTGGAACGCGCCGAGGACGCCGAGGATCTGGCGGAGACCGTCTTCCTCAAGGCCTATCGGTCGCTCGATCGCTATCACGAACGAGGCTGGCCTTTCTCGGCGTTCCTGTACCAGGTGGCCCGGAACGCATTGGTCGATCACTACCGGAAGCGTCCGCGTGAAAGCGATCTGGCCGAGGCCGTCGAGCTCAGCACGGCGCCGCGGGCGCTGGACGACGAGCTCGTTCGAACGGAGCGAATACGGGAGATGAGGCAGGCAATGGCCGGTCTCCCGCCCGATTACCAGGAAGTGATCCGCCTGCGAGTGATGCTCAGCTTGCCGACGGCGACGACGGCTCAGTGGATGGAGCGCAGCCCGGGCGCCGTACGCGTGCTGCTCTACCGGGCGCTGACGGCGCTGCGAACCAGGTTGACCGAGCGGGACGAGGACCAATAGCGTGACGAGTGACGAACAAGGCCGAGCCGATGCCCTCGATCGCCTGATCGACGTCGCCGCTGGCGGGAAGGCCGGGGGCGACTTGGATCCGCTGATCGCTCTCGCGGCGGAATTCCGCAGGGCGCTGGCCCCGGCGCCGGCCTCGGGGGCGGTGCGCGCTCGGGTACTGGCCCGCGTCATGAACCGCGTCGCCGCATCGCAGGCGGCTCCCCGACTCGGCTGGCGCACGATCCTTCGACCGGCGTACGCGTTGGCCGGTCTTCTTCTGGTACTGACGCTCACCTTCGGCGCGACGGCGGCCTATGCCTCTGAAGCAGCTCTTCCCGGAGACGCGCTCTACGGAGTCAAACGAGGGCTGGAGGACGTACAGCTGGTGCTTTCCACCACGGCGGCCGGCGACTCCGCTCTGGTCGAACATTTCGCCGATCGACGATTGGATGAGATCGAAGCACTGACCGGGCGCGGCCGCTGGGAAGATGCCGAACGCGCGCTGCAGGCTTATCCCGAGGTCGTCGACGAATTATTGGCGGTCTCCCAGGCCGACGCCGTCGACTCGCAGGCCGCTCGGCTGGCGCATCACCTGGAAGTCCTCCTCCGCGTGGCGGAGAAGACGCCGGCGGAAGCCCAACCGGCGCTGCTGCGCGCCCTCGAGCGAGCGGACCGCGGGCGCCAGGAAGTAGAAAGGCGTCGCCAGGACCCCAAGCCGATCCCGCCGGGTCAGCGAGATGCGGAGGACGACTCGGACCGCGGACCGAGGAAGACGCCGCCCGGGCAGGAGCGCAAGGATCAAGGCGGGGACTGACAGTTCGCCGGGCGCTCAGGCGCCGTCGGGGCGGACGGCGAGCGTGGCGATGAACGAGGCGATGTAGCGTGACAGGACGTGCTTGGGATCGACGTCCTCGTAGAAGCCGGTGAGCACGAAGCCGGCCTCGAGCTGGCCGGCGATCTGATCCTCCAGCGTGTGACCGAACTCGAGGGGTTGGCCGGCGTCGATCCAGCGCTGTCGCTCGGTTTCCTCGAGGCTTGTCAAATCGGAATACGGGATGGCGTGGCGGACGACGAGTTCGCCTCTCTCCGAGCGTTCCCAATCGAAGATGTACTGGAGCGGGTTGACGAAGCCGGTCAGCAGGCGGCCGCCCGGCCGCAGGACCCGGAACGACTCGCGCCATACCGGACGGATGTCGGGGATGAACAGGTTGGCACACGGGTGAAAAACGAGATCGAAGGACCGGTCGCCGAAGGCGGATAAGTCGCGCATGTCGCCTTCGACCGTCGCCAGGTCGAGCCGGTCCCCTCCGGGATGCGAAGCGCGATCGCGTTCGGCCACCAGGCGGTCCTGACCGAGTTGTCGGGGGGAATTGTCGAAGACCACCACGCTGGCGCCGGCCGCGGCCAGGATCGGCCCCTGCTGTCCGCCGCCGGAGGCCAGGCATAAGACGCGGGCCCCATCGAGCTCACCGAACCAGTCGTGCGGGACGGGGCGGGTCGGGGTAAGAACGACTTGCCACTCGCCGCGGCGGGCGGCGGCAATCACCTCGGGCGAGGCGGGTACGGTCCACTCGTTCCCAGAATCGACCTGGCGGTCCCAGGCCTTGCGGTTGTGGTCGCGAACGGGAAAACCCACGTCGGCCTTATTCTATCAGCCCGACCGGCGAGCGGGATGGGAGAGCGCACGCGACGGCGCGGCGCCTGCGACGACTGACCCGTGATCCAAGCCGAGACCCGCCATTCGGCGCGCCCCGGTGAGGCTTGCCGCCCATACAATCGACGTGAAATGAACCTCCCCGCGCTGTCGCCATCAGGGCAAGCGATTCGTTCGAGTCCGCGGGCGGCCTCGGACGCTGCGGCGCGGCGCCTGTCGGTCAGCCGGCTCTGGTTTCCGGCGGCGCTCCTCGTCGTCGGGGTGTATGCCGGCCTGCCCTGGCTGGCGCCCGTTTTCATGCGCCTCGGGTGGACCGCTCCCGCCCAGGTCATCTATGACGTCTACTCGACGCAATGCCATCAGCTGGCGCAGCGATCCTATTTCCTCTTCGGATCCAAGATCATGTACGCTCCTTCCGAACTCGAGATCGCCGATGCCACAGCCGGCTTCTCGGCTCTGCGGGCGTTCCGAGGCGCGCCCCGGATCGGATGGAAGGTCGCCTGGTCGGACCGGATGACGGCCATGTACAGCAGCCTGTTCGTCTTCCTTGTCGCCGCGCGGCTTCTCGGCAGACGGGTCCGACCGCTCCCGGTCTGGGCATTCCTGCT
>Ga0209002_10004865_pt1 | contig 10479 bp, 9 predicted proteins | sample Rifsed16ft2_FD_184010 | JGI IMG/M metagenome (GOLD analysis project Ga0209002, IMG submission 184010) | Soil microbial communities from Rifle, Colorado, USA - sediment 16ft 2 (version 2) | ecosystem: Environmental > Terrestrial > Deep subsurface > Rock core/Sediment | place: Rifle, Colorado...
GTAATGGAGTTAGTAATCTGCAATTCAGACAGTAGACTTCAGACTTTAGACATCAGACTTTTTCTCTCGTTCCCAAGCTCCAGCTTTTATTTTTTGTAATCTCTATCCATTTATTTTCCTTTCTAAGTCTAATGTCTGATGTCTATTGTCTACTGTCTGAATTACAGTCATCTTCATCAGTTCATCTTTGTCATCTTATTATTTTATCCTGAATAGTGTGGCACAAATGGCATTGTGTCCTTGCAGCATGGTCCTCTGGCAGTGGATCACCTCCTTGTTCACTGTGACACTGTATACACTCACTTATCTTTGTAATCCGCCTGTGATCCTCATTTCCTGGAATACGTGGAATATCCCTGTTAAGACGCGGGATCCCAAAGATTGTAAATAAGGCAAGTAATGTGGCAATAGCAAAGGCTATCCACTTGATATATTTAACCTTCAATCTTCTCAGCTTTCAATTGCAGTTATACTTTGTGCTTCCGATGTTGTTATACTCTCATCCTCCTCCATTAGTTCAGTAAACTCTTTTAACGTGGGGAGATCAGAGATTTCTCTCAGGCCGAAATATTGCAGGAATTCTCTTGTGGTGGCATAAAGGATTGGTCTCCCGGGCACATCCTTTCTCCCAATAATCTTTAGCAGATGTTTATCGAGGAGACCTTTAATAACACCTGTAGAATCAACACCCCTTATATCTTCTATCTCAGCCTTTACAATAGGTTGTTTATATGCAATTATTGCCAGGGTCTCAAGGGATGGCCTTGAAAGTTTTGATGACTGTTTTACCTTCTTTAATTTTTTTATCCACCCGGCAAACTCAGGCCGTGTAGCAATCTGGAATCCACCCGCTATCTCAACGATCCTAAGGCCTGAAGATCGCATCTCATACTCATGCTGTAGTTCCCAGAAAAGGCTCTTAATCTTACTTAAATCTACATCTTCAAGTACATTTTTTATCCGGTTTACAGAAAGAGATTCTCCTGATATAAACAACAATGTCTCTATTACAGCTTTTATTTCTGCATCTTCCATTAATCAGTCTCCTTATCGTCGGCATCCCCACCCTCAGCCTCCCCTGCTTCATCATTGGAGGAAATCCTGCATATCCTGAGAGTATCATCTCCCTCTATCTGCAACAGCCTGATTAGATGTAGTTTTGCAAGCTCAAGGAGCGCAAGAAATGTAACTACTATGGCACGTCTTGTTGTATCACCTTCAAGTAAAGCCCAGAGGGTTAATCCTTCAGGACCTGTTACATCCAATCTTTCAATCAAAGCAGACATCCTGCCGCGTACAGTAAGTTCTTCCGGAATAATATCGATTGATGTCTTATCAGGCATCCTTTGGATTATCTCCTTGAATGCATCAATAAGGTCAAATATACCTACATCGAGCATAACTTCCTCTTCTTCGAATTCAGAAGAAACCTCATGTTTAGGATAGAAGACATCACGCCATATATCCTCCCTCTCACATAGATCTTCTGCAGCCTCTTTGAATTTCCGGTATTCGAGGAGTCTTCTGACAAGCTCTGCCCTCGGGTCTTCTGTCTCCTCCTCTTCACCGACCTTTTCTTCCTGCGGGAGTAACATCTTTGATTTTATATGTGTAAGTGTAGCGGCCATAAGGATATACTCTCCGGCAATATCCAGATTTAATTCTTTCATGAGGTCTATATACTCAAAATATTGCTGAGTAATAGTAGATATCGGGATATCATATATATTAAGCTCATCCTTCTTTATGAGGTGTAAAAGAAGGTCGAGAGGGCCTTCAAAAACCTCAAGTCTCACCTGATATGACATATTCCGCCTCTAAGTGTTTATATATGATTATTACCTGAAGATACTCATGTCATGCTGAACTAGATTCAGCATCTTTAACCTTAAACCAATATATTATAACAGGTCTCTTCCTTATAAATCCATTATTTATTTAACTGCTATTTTTGAGATTAATCAATACATGTGTTAAAATATTGAATTACAGTTTAATGTTCTATTTATTAACTATAATAATAAAAATAATGATTTAATCATGTTCGAAGACCTTAAGGTTGGAGATTCATTGGAGATTCAGTTGAAGCCACATTTAAAGGAGGACGAGTAGTTACAGTCAGGGTTGTCCAATAGTCAATCCTCTCTTTATCGTAGGTGCTAAATGGGTTTAAAAACAAAGGCAGTTATAGCGATATTTTTTGCCGGCTTTTTCGCCCTCTCTATAAGCCTGTTCATAATTTATTTCCAGGTTAAGAGTGTCCTTACAGAATCAATTGGAAATGATTTTGCTGAGACAGCAAGGAAAACAACGGATAGGATCGATGAGTCCATAAAGGAAGAGGTAAAGACTTTCCAGTTTCTGGCTTTGAATCAGGCATTTATCAACGGTGTAAGGGAGAGTAACGGAGATGTTATTGAAGTTTATCTCAGATACTACATGAGTTATGTTGAAGAGCAGGAAGAACACCCGGGTCTTTTTGTAGTTAATGATAAGGGGATTATTATTGCAAATGGTTATGATCGTCATGAATATGATTCAAATCAGTCATATGAACCGTGGTGGAAAGGAATAGCCAACAAAGGCAGAGGAAATTTTTATATAAGTGGTATTTATAAAGATAAATTTACCGGTAATAATGTCTTTGATTTAGCCATCCCGGTATTCGATCCGGTTTCTAAGAGGGTTGTTGGTGGTATCAGGAGTGTGACGGATGTTTCGACCTTTTTTGGATTTATGAAAGATTTGAATTTTGGTGAGACCGGACATAGTATGCTTATTGATTCATCAGGTGTGCCTCTCGTTTGCCCGCTTCACCCACTCTCATCCCATTCCATGAAAAAAGAGATTATTAGCTTAATTACAAAAGGACAAAACGGTTGGGCGATGGTTGAAGATGATGCACATGGCGGGGAAAATTCTATAATTGGATTCAATCCTGCAAGACAAGTGAATTCCTTACTATTCGGGAATAGCGGAGAACTTAACTGGTATGTGTTTGTGCGTCAGGACCCGGGTGAGACCTTTGCCCCGGTAAATAAACTTTTATTTAATGTATTCCTGTTTGAGTCTGCAATTATATTATTAATGTCCCTTCTCGGTTTTATAATAGTCCGGAGATATTTGATAGAGCCAGTCAGCATCCTCCGGAAAGGCGCAGAGCAGCTTGGCAGGGGCGACTTTGGATACAGAATCGATATTCGTACAGGTGATGAACTCGGTACTCTTGCAAATGGATTCAACAAAATGGGAACAGCACTTAAAGAGGTTTATCAGAATCTTGAAGATAAGATAAAAGAGAGGACAACTGAGCTTGAGAATATAAAGAATTATCTTGAGAGTATCCTTAAATATTCAACTGACATGATAATTACAACTGATCTGACCGGCAGGATCGTTACTTTTAATGAAGGGGCTGAGCAGATGCTGGGATATACAAGGGAAGAGGTCATTGGAAAACTCATGTCTGATTATTATTTTCACAAAGGAGACAGGGATAAGATCCTCAATCTTATTCAGAGTGAAGAAATGTTGGCAAACTATGAAACCCAGCTTGTAAGAAAAGATGGGGGGCTGATTGATATTAGTCTTTCAATATCATTATTAAAGGATAAGTACGGAAGAATTATCGGTACAGTAGGGATCAGTAAAGACATAACAGACTGGAAAAAGGCGCAGAAACAGCTCAGGGAATACTCCCGGCAGCTTGAATCAATGGTAGAGAAGAGGACCATCGAACTTGAGGAGAGCAAGAGCCATCTCGAGGCAATGCTTAGCGGAATAGCTGATGGCATTGTCTTTACTGACCAGGATAACAAGATCACCTTTATAAATGATGCGGCAGAATTGATATTTGATATCAAAAGGGATGACTGGATAGGTAAAAACTTTGAAAACGCCCACTCTCCCGAGTCACACAAGAAGGCAATACAATTAATAAAAGATATGCGGGAAGGGAAGGTTAAATCGTATACATCTGAGATAATATCCGGTGAAAAGACTATCTTTGCCCACTTCTCTCCTATCATGCACGGCCCGGAATATCTTGGTGTGATCTTTATCGCTAGAGATATAACAGAGATGAAGAGACTACAGGCAGAACTTATCCAATCTGAAAAGCTTGCACTTGTTGGTAAGATGTCCTCATCAATAGCCCATGAACTTAGAAATCCACTTGTACCAATTGGCGGCTTCGCAAGAATTATACATAAAAAACTTGAAGAAGGATCTCCAATAAAGAAATATGCTGAGATCATAATAAAGGAGATAGACCGGCTTGAGAGGCTCCTTCATGACCTTCTCTATTATACAAAAGAGGTAAAACCTGTGATGCAGCCGTCTAATCTTAATGAAATAATAAATGAACTTATCATTCTTTATGAAGACACATTTAACGAGAGAAAAATCAAGGTTGATGCACGCATTTCTCCTGAAATCCCTTTGATTACATTAGACCCCACACAGATAAAACAGTCCCTGATGAACCTATTATATAATGCTATACAGGCAATGCCGGACGGGGGAATACTGACTATTGAGAGCAGAATGGAAGAAAGGGAGGGTATTCACTATGCTTCGGTATACATACATGACACCGGATGTGGAATACCTGATGAGGTTATGAAAAGAATCTTTGATCCTTTCTATACAACCAAGATACACGGCCTTGGTCTTGGTCTTACACTAACAAAAAATATTATTGAGCTCCATGGCGGAGAGATAGAAGTCAAAAGTGAAGGAGGAAAAGGAACAACCTTTAAAATAAGCCTGCCAATTCCTGCTTTTTAATTACACCGTACCTTTTTTTAGCAAACCCTTGTCGAAAACCCTTGTCGAAAACTTGACATACAAATGACTTCATCATATAGTTCAGACGAATATAGTATAAGTATAAAAGTAAATATGGTGAGTCTTCTGACGCAGGGAAATAGTAGCAAGCGGAACAGAGGTCATAGTCGAGAAGATTGACGACAACGTACCCGGGAATTATCCGAAAAATAATTATAGGAAAGACGATATAGTGAATGTCCGGTATTATATTGATCCAGAGACAGACTTGCCCCACATCTCCGGTCATAATATTAAGGAGATGGAAGTTGAGGAAGTTTTATCAAATCCAGGCGAAGACCGTCCAGGAAGGGAAGGATCAAGGATTACTATTGGACGTACTTTGAATGGACGTTATCTCAGAGTAATATATGTTCCTGACCAGGAACCGAACAGTGTCTTTGTTATAACAGCCTATGAACTGCGTGGCAAGCCTTTAATCGCATATCGCCGTCGCAGAAGGAGGAAACAAAAATGAGACAGAATAAATTTCCACCAGGATGGGACTTAGAACGTGTAAAAAGGGTACTATCTCATTATGAATCGCAGCCGGAGGAAGAAGCGGTAGCCGAAGACGAAGCAGCATTTGAAACGCCAGGTCAGACGGTTATGGAAGTACCTACAGAACTGGTTCCAGAGATCCGTAAGCTAATTGCAAAACACAAAGTTGCATGAAATTAGCTACCACCAATCAGTCATGTAAGGGGGTACGGATATGGAAATCTACGAAAAGGTAAAAAGGTATCTTCATGAAAACATAGGTCATATGACAACAGCAGGCACGCCGAAATATGACCTTCTTGAAAACATATGGAGGGTGACTATCTTTTGCAAAACTGAGCGGGGAATAATTGTGGTGGGTGAATTCAGCCTTGGCAAGGAAGGGAACTTTGTAAATATCCCCACTAAACGGGAGATGCTTAAGGTCGCTGAGTAGGAAAGGGCTATATCACTTGGAAAGGCATGTGGTCCCCCCGCCCCCGGCCCAAACATGGGGGGATTAATTACGCTGCCTTCAGTTCTAACCCCCTTTCTCTTATTTCATAGATTAAGGGAACCCAAGTATCATTTTCATAGGCCTTAAGAGAAATGGGAACAGGTTCTATCCTTGGGTCAATTTCGCTGGCGATCTCAAATAGTTTTGCCCCCTCCCTATACCTGTCTTTCCCAAAATCAGGGGATACAAAAAAAGAAGGAAAGTCAGCAATTAAATATAATGTTGTCAACAAATAGAATTGCCCGGTCATAATCCGATTACCTCTCTGACCTCTTCCATTACAGTAGAGGCAGCCTCATGTGCCATCTTAGCACCGGCATCAATAACACCCTTTACCATGCTGTAATTGGTTGCAAGATTTGCACGTCTTTCCCAAACAGGACCTAATTTTTCATTCAAGGCATTATTAAGCCACTTTTTACATTCTATACAACCTATACCCGCTGTCCTGCACCCTTTATCGACCTGCTGAATTATCTCCTGCGATGAATATACCCTGTGCAGGCCAAAAACAGGGCATATCTCCGGATCACCCGGATCTGTCCTTTTTATCCGTTTAGGGTCTGTTACCATTGTACGGAGTTTTTCCCATACCTCATCTTTTGTATCTGATAAATAGATGGCATTGTTATAACTCTTACTCATCTTTTTCCCGTCAGTTCCAGGGATCTTAGGAAATTCCGTCATCAGCGCCTCTGGTTCAGGAAAAACTGGTTTATAGAGAAAATTAAAACGCCTTGCAACTTCTCTTGTTAATTCGAGATGAGGAAGCTGGTCTATACCAACAGGGACATAATCTGCCTTATATACGAGTATATCAGCAGATTGAAGTAATGGATAACCAAGAAAACCATAGGTAGATAGATCCTTTTCTTTTAATTCCTGCTGCTGTTGTTTGTATGTGGGGACGCGTTCCAGCCAGGGAAGAGGTGTAATCATTGATAGAAGTATGTGAAGTTCTGCATGCTCGGGAACATGAGACTGTATAAATATAGTACATTTCTCCGGATCAAGTCCTGCCGAAAGCCAGTCAATGAGCATTTCATGGGTGAAATCCCGAAGTTGTGACGTGTTTGCATAGTCAGTAGAAAGGGCATGCCAGTCAGCTATGAAAAAGAAAGATTCATATTCCTCCTGAAGCCTCTTCCAGTTCTCGAGTGCCCCGCTGAAATTTCCGAGGTGAAGCCTCCCTGTTGGCCTCATCCCGCTCAGCACGCGTTTCCTCATCCACCCTCTCCTTTCTTATAATATTGGCATACCCGCAAATAATCGTGTTAAAAAACTCATTATTGGCCATATGATCCGTGACATAAATCCAAATGGATTCATGAATATAAGAAACATAATTATTAGAAACCCATATGGTTCTATCCTGCTGTAAGACTCTGCCTGTTTATGCGGTAGAAGCCCGACAAGTATCCTGCCTCCATCTAAGGGAGGTATTGGAATCAGATTGAAGATTGCAAGAACAATATTCCATTTTATCCCTTCCTTGAGCATTAATATTACAGGCAGGAGTATTAATGATAGAAAACTTGAGTGTGCTATAACCTGTTTAGAAAACATTATCAGAACCTGAAACATGATCCCGCATCCAAGTGCTAATGCGATGTTGATTCCAGGCCCTGCACCAGCCACCCATATCATATCTCTTTTTGGATTTCTCAGATTTTGAAAATTTACCGGGACAGGTTTTGCATATCCTATGACAATACGGGCAAGGAACATGGACATGATGGGGAGTATTATGGTACCGAAAATATCTATATGGGCTATTGGATTTAATGTCAGTCTCCCCTGGTATTTTGCAGTTGGGTCGCCAAATTTATATGCAATCCAGCCATGTGCAGCCTCATGCAGTGTTATTGCAAACACTACAGGGATTGCCATTATTGCTATGCTCTGTAGGATTGTGTTAAAGTCGGTATGCAAGTGTTATCTGTATAGATTAATCATATTGTTAAATATCATTCCCTGATTACAACCAGTACTTCATCCGGATTCACACTATCACCTTCGGAAACAAAAATCTTTTCTACAACTCCGGATATTGGTGTGTGGACTTCGTTCTCCATCTTCATGGCCTCAACTATCAGGACAGTATCTCCTGCCTCAACCTTATCACCGACACGGATCTTAATCTTAACCACAGTTCCTGGCATTGGTGTTGTAACATCACCTGCCTCCCTGGCCTTTGGCCTTATAGAGTGTCCTGTTGCCCTGGCATCAATAATACCTGAAACACTCGGGACTACTTCGACAAGGGATTCCACAAGCACCTCTTCAAGCTGGTCATCTACATATATAAAGAATGGCCTTCCGCCCTCGCTTGGGTGTCCCATGCCGCCGATCTTTACATGATATTTCTCGCCATGTAACTTAATGTTAAATTCACTCGGCGCAAGATGAGATAACGCGGCCTCTTCAGTGACCTCAGAAACGGCATTAGAACCATTAACAACCAACTCTCCCGGTTTAACACCCTTTTCTCTGGCATCAAAGAAATCGAGTGCCACTTTAGGGAATAGGGCATATAATAATATATCATCAATATTTTTTGCCTTTTCACCAACCTCAGCAGTGATCTTCTCAAGCTCCGGTTCAAGCAGGTCTGCCGGTCTTTTCTCGATAAACTCTTCATCCCCTATTACCTTTTTCCTGATATCTTCATCAATAGGCGCAGGAGGTTTACCATAGAGCCCTTTAAAATAATTTTTGGTCTCAGTTGTTATTACCTTATATCGTTCACCAGTAACAATATTGAGGGCAGCCTGAGTGCCTACAATCTGGCTCATGGGTGTAACAAGCGGTGGATAACCAAATTCTTTTCTTACATGCGGTACCTCCTGTAAGACATCTTTCATCTTACCCAGTGCCTGTTGTTCATTAAGCTGGGATGCAAGGTTTGATATCATTCCACCAGGAATCTGATAGATAAGAACAGCAGGATCAACCCCTGTAAATTCACTTTCAAAGACCTTATATTTTTTCCTTACCTCTCTGAAATATTCTGCAATCTCTGATATCAGCTCAAGGTTAAGGTCAGTTATATATTTTGATGAACGGTTTAATATGTTAAGAAATGGCTCCACCGGTGGTTGAGAGGTTCCTGAAGACATACTTGATACAGCAGTATCAACAATGTCTATCCCTGCCTCAACAGCTTTAACATATGCAGCTAAAGACATACCGCTTGTATCATGCGTATGGAGATGTATTGGTAATGATACGGACTGTTTCAGACTGCTTATCAGATCAAATGCATCATATGGAGAGAGAAGGCCTGCCATATCTTTTACACATATTGTGTCGCAACCCATATCCTCTAATTTTTTCCCCATATCCACGAAGATATCATTGTTATGGACAGGGCTTATTGTATAACAGATAGTACCCTCTACCTTTCCGCCATTCTTCAATGTCGCCTTAACAGCGGTCTTGATATTCCTGAAATCGTTTAATGCATCAAAAATCCTTAATACCTGTATCCCGTTCGCTATTGCACGTTCAACAAACTTTTCTACAATATCATCTGAATAGTGCCTGTATCCCACAAGATTCTGTCCTCGAAGGAGCATCTGAAAAGGGGTCCTGGGCATTTGCTCTTTCAGAAGCCGTATCCTCTCCCAGGGGTCTTCCTTAAGATACCTCATGCTTGAATCAAATGTTGCGCCTCCCCACATCTCTACAGACCAGTACCCTACCTCATCGATCTTCTTTGCTATTGGGAGCATATCCGCTGTCTTTAGGCGGGTGGCCAATAAAGACTGATGCGCATCCCTCAGGGTCGTATCTGTAATAAATATCTTACGTTTTTTTGTCTTCAGAAGGCCTCCTCCCCTTTAACTATGAGAATGCGCACTTATTGCAGCAGCAATAGTAAATACAAGATCTATCTTCTCCTGCTCATCCTCATACACCAGACCGTTAATACTATTCTCAATATAGTGGGTATCAAACTCACCCTTTTTAAAGCTCTCATCTCTGAGTATCATCCTGTAAAAGGGTATAGTGGTCTTAACGCCCCGTATAACAAACTCATCAAGACTCCTCGCAGTCCTGGCTACTGCCTCCTCCCATGTGCGGCCCCATACAGTCATTTTTGCCAGCATGGAATCATAATATGAAGGTACAACATAACCACGGTATACGTTCCCGTCGATCCTAACGCCAAATCCACCTGGTGAATAGTAGGCTGTAATCCTGCCTGTGGTAGGAAGGAAATTATTCCTTGGGTCTTCAGCATTAATCCTGCATTCAATTGCAGAACCGCTGATCTCAATATTATCCTGAGTGACAGAAAGTTTTTCCCCTGCAGCTATCTTAATCATCTCTTTTACTATATCAATCCCGGTTATCTCCTCGGTTATGGTATGTTCTACCTGTATCCTTGTATTCATCTCAAGGAAATAGTAGTTCTTGTTTTTATCAACAAGGAATTCCACAGTCCCTGCATTTGTATAACCAACGGTCTTTGCAGCCCTGACAGCATCTTCACCCATCTTTTTTCTCATGTCAGTGTCCATAAAAGGTGAAGGTGCAACCTCAATTAACTTCTGGTGTCTCCGTTGGATTGAACAGTCTCTCTCCCCGAGGTGAACCATATTACCATAATTATCTGCAAGTATCTGAAACTCGATATGTCTCGGCGCTTC
>Ga0209002_10004869_pt1 | contig 10476 bp, 8 predicted proteins | sample Rifsed16ft2_FD_184010 | JGI IMG/M metagenome (GOLD analysis project Ga0209002, IMG submission 184010) | Soil microbial communities from Rifle, Colorado, USA - sediment 16ft 2 (version 2) | ecosystem: Environmental > Terrestrial > Deep subsurface > Rock core/Sediment | place: Rifle, Colorado...
CCCCGATATTGGATGTTACCAGCGCCAGTTCGCCAAATCCGTGCGGCCCGCCCTCGGTACTTTCCAACTCAATGCCTCCCCGCTTCTTGATGACCTCAATATGTTCAGGCGTGCGATTATACAGATTCACCGAAAAACCCATCAATGCCAGATGCGCTGCCATCGCCTTACCACCATGTCCCGCCCCTACGACTGCAAAATCTTTAGTCATTTCGGCCTCCTTTTCTGTGTGAGAAACCTGAGCCGCTGGTATCTAACTCTTTTACAATGGCTTCATAACTTTCAACGCCACGATGGGAACCACTTTTGCGAATTCACTGTAGTTCCCTTCACCTTTTTTGATTTCGTATCCGATGATTCTTGCCAGCGTGCGGATGACGGTCGGGTACCGATGGGCGTAGTCCATGATGATGCGTTCGGTCATTTCGATGGACACGGCCTCTGCCATAACATCCACCTCCCGCCAACCCGACTGGATTTTAGCCTGCGGTGTTTTCAACAGGTTTTGATACCAATCGGAGGATGAACCGAAACCCGCGGCTATGTAATACACATCATTGGCTTTGTCACGTTGGATGACTTCCAGAACGGCATAACGTGCCTGCCTGCTTTTGCGACCAATGTGTTGCAGAAGCAAAAAGTGGCTCGTGAGAAGCCATCCCAGGTGAGCGTGATATAACCAGATGGGCACACGCCAAAACAAGCGGCTGAAACCGCGTGGTGGGTGAATTTGGGAATTGGCGGTTTTCATGATTGCTTTCCCTTGGGAATATATGCGCCTGTGCAACGCATGTAATCAGCATAGGATTCGCCAAAACGGATCAACAAATCTTGTTCATCTGCTTGACACATGATCAAAAAGATCGGAAAGTACAAAAGGGAAAATACTGCCAAGAAGGGTGAGTCCAGCAACAACGCGATCCATAACCAGCCAAATACCTCTCCCGCGGCCTGCGGGTGGCGGATTTTTCTGTAAATCCCACCGAACAAGCCCTGCTCTCTTTTGGGAAAGGCGGTTTCACTGCCAGCGTCTTTCATACCGATGAACATTAGGATCATTGTAGGTATGCCAATCAACGAGGCTAGGAGCGCGGAGACCCGCCAATCCCAGGGAAAACGTCCCGGCAATGGAGTTGAGACAGGATGGAAGCGATAGACAACGTAGCAGATGACCGTAATCGTTTCGAAGACCATCGCGACGACGCGATATCCTCCGCATTTGCGATATGCCCGGGCTCCAATAATCTTCTCCAACGCGGCAGGGCTGACGCTAAGCACGTAGTAATACAGAAAGAGCATGGATGAGAAGATCAAAATCGCCAGATTTGTCCACGCGATCATGAGCACCTTCCTTAAGATGGCGTTTTTGTCATCATTGACTGCAAGCGCTTTATCTCCGAAAGAGGCCGTCCTTTGGAATCAACCGTCACGCACGCGCCTTTGACGATGCTTGTGCGAATCTCTCCGCGCCCGAATTTGTTATTACGAAGTTGTAGCGCGTCCATCAGACCGGACGTGACGGCTCGGGTGAGGGTCGCGGGATCAATAAACGGATCACCAGCTTCGGGTGCCGCGAGAGCCGAGATTGCTTCCAGTAAAAGAGTCGCTTCTTTCACCAGTCGTTTCCTCCGCTTGATGATCGCGGGATCAGCAGTCATATCCGGTGCGCCGCGCACCGCGTTCTCGATGGCACGCCGTGCGATCTTGCCCGCCTCGATGATGTCATCCGCTGTCGCGGCGTGATGCGCCTCAGTATGACCAACGATGTGAATGATGTGGGGCTTCATCGCCATTTGCAAATAAATGCTTGCAGAGAGATGACCGCGCGCCAAATCAGGATCCAGCGGATGACTTAGCAAGCCCGTGCGAGTTTGTTTCCAAATATTGAAGCCCTCACCCCCGTCCCCTCTCCCAGAACGGGCGAGGGGTGAAATCATATCCATCACGGCCAGCATCTTTGCAAGATCCATCGCGTCCGAAAGCCCGGGCGGGCTGTTGAACATAAGTTGTGCGATGTAATCCTTCACGCCAAAGGCGCGTGCGTTATATGCCGAAAGATAAGCCGAGACCACGAACACAACATCGGGCGCATCGCGCATGCCCCAGTGATGCGGCTCATTCAACTCAACAGGGATGTTATGTTCGCCATACCACTTCATCACACTTTGATGTTCGCGGATCGAACCTTCCAGATCCCACGGCCCGCGCCCATCCATTTGATTGAACCAGAACAGCGGGATGGCGCACCACGCGATGTTGATCGTATCGACATACATCTCAGCCAGTCGAATAAAATCATCGGTGCCTGAATATGTTCGCAACAACGGGAAGTTGCCGCGTCTGCTCGCCGCATATAATGCGCGGTAATCATCTTCTGAACGGACAGGCACACCGCCCGCGCCTTTACGCCGCGCGTCCTGCCTTTCGGGATGATAAAAATTTTCCTGCGCGTCCTGGTCAATACCGAGTGAAATTACATCCAGTGCATGAGCATCTGAAATTTTTTCTATACCTGCAATCGTTGCCTCCATCGCTGGCAGACCAAAATGATGACGAAGTATCGGATAGGGAGATTTCCATCTGATCCGTTCGATTGTGGATTGAGGGTAATCCGCTTCGCCCACCACCTCAGCCTGCTGACCCTTTAAGTAAGCAAGGACCGCCTCCGGAGGCTCGCTCCCGTCGAAGGCACGCTCGAAGAACCCCATCTTGCGGACACGCTCCACAACAGGCGGAGTCCCGCCAAATGCAAAGCGGACGCCTTTCTCACGCAGGTCCGATGCAGCTTCAGCAAACTCACCCAATAAACGTTCGCCGGTCTCAGGCGTGAGCCGATACGAGACTCCGATCATCTTCGCTTTTTCACGTTTGGCAACTCGAATCACTTCCTCAATCGGCACAGATGGACCAAGGAACACCGTCCGCCACCCAGCCGATTCCGCGAGACGCAAAAAGTTCGTCACGCCCGCAACGTGAACACATTCACCCAATGCGCCCGCAACAACAGTCTTTGTTCTTTGTTTCATCATTCATCTCCTTTCTTTGCTTCCCCCCTCATCCACAAACAACGGCCTCAAAATCTTTATGCCACCATATTTATCGCTATCATAATAACTTCATGCGATTCAACGCTGAATCATCGGTGTATTACATAGATAATGTTGTTTTTTCCTTTCACTTTCACATCATACATGATTCCATCCGCCATATCCAGCGCGGAGTCAACCGATTGAGGCGCGCGGGCAAATGTGATCACACCCGCGCTGATCGCGATGGGCCATTCGTTGTCCTTCATTTCACTTAAGAGATTCTTGTGCGCTTTCGAGACGACAGTTTTCGCAGCGTCCATGCCAGTCTCTGACAACAACATGGCGAACTCATCGCCTCCTACGCGCGCGACAATATCGGTCGCGCGCAAAGTTTGTTTCAGGTTGTCCGCGATTGCGCGAAGGACCCTATCGCCCGTGCTGTGACCAAAACGATCGTTCACGATCTTGAAATCGTCAACGTCCAGATATGCGAGGGTAAAGGGATGAGCATACCGAGATGCACGGTCAATTTCAATTTGCAATCGTTCGTGAAAGTAGCGCGAGTTGAGCGCGCCTGTCACGAAATCAGTTCGTGCAATGATTGACTCGCGCTCCAAATCCTTACCCATTTTTATGGACAGGGATATAAGAAGAAAAATGCTAAACCTCACTCCTGCGTTCCAATAAAGAATTAAAGGGTGGGAATATTGCGCGCCTGCCAGGACCTCTGCTGCGAACCATAACATGGCTCCGACCACCGCAGACAACGCACCAAACTTCCAGGTGCTCGCCCAAGTGATCAAGGCAATTGGAAATACGTAAAACAGGGAAAATGAAATTTCAGTACCAGTGAAATAATCAAGCACCCCGATAAGGCAGAGCAGTAGAAACCCCATCGTCGTCCAAAATGAACGGCTTTGTCTTTCGATGATAGGAAATACTTTCATTTTCTGTGCCCGGACTTATTGGTGTGGTGTTGGTTTGATTGGGTTCAGGCACATTTCCGTCACCCAACCGATGCGTCCGCAACATACACAAATTCGCCTAATATACCAGCGACAACTGTTCTTTGTTCCATATTTCTCCTTTCGTTTCATTCGTGAACTTACAGTCATATCATCTCCGATCGGTTGTTGAATTTTGAAAGTATAACTTAAACAACTTCATTTCCATTCTACACGATAAGGTTTTGCATTATCAGGAATGTATTCATACACGTGATCCAATGGAATCCCCTGCGCGCGGCAAATGATGACAGCCAGAGAAATACCATGTGCAACAATCAAAACCGATTCCTCGCGATGTTTTGCTGCAATTTCATCAACAGCAGGAATCACGCGCTTTTCCACCTCCATAGGAGATTCCCCCTGCGACGCACGCGTATTCAAAGGATCACGCGCCCGCGCCACCAATTCCTGTGGAAATTGCGCCTTGATTTCATCGGAAAGCATGCCCTCCCACGTGCCGAGATTCATCTCACGCAAGCGCGGCTCCACGGTGACGGTCAGGCCCAGAGATCCAGCCAGCAGTTCCGCGGTCTGGCGTGAACGAAGCAGGTCGCTGGAATAAATCGCGGAAAAACCCACATCCTTCAATTGATCGCGGATGCCAAGCGCTTGTGCGCGTCCTACATCGTTTAATGGTGGTGCATAGGGTGTCTGCCCCTGCCACCTGCCTGTGAGATTCCAATCCGTTTGTCCGTGACGAACCAGCCAGAAATTCGTCATCGTTGTCCTTCCAGATACGCGTACACTTCGATCATCGGAGGATGTTCGCGCTGATGCAATTCAGATGAAACTTCGGCAAAAATCATCAAGCAATCGCCCCATGTTTCAGGCCCGAGCCGGTACAAGATTTCGACCATGTCTGCATCTTCACGCTTCGCAGCAGAGATCATCTCCTCCCCTGAAACTGCAGGTCCTAAAAACACCGTCCGCCAGCCCGCGGTTTCTGCGGGCCGTAAAAAGTTCGTCACTCCAGCCACATGGACGCATTCGCCCAGGGCACCGGCGACAACGGTTTTTGTTTTTTGCTTCATTGATAATTCTCCTTTCTTCAGGAGCCCCTTTTTCGTCCCCCCTTGAATGAATATCAACCCACAATTTTTATACCATAAAAAACGCGATTCCTGCGCGGGATCACGAAAATAATGCAAATAATTAACCAAATGTTACTATGGAAGAGGAAACATCATCCACGATAACATGCTCGGCGCAGCGGATGATGCCAATCCAACAACGGCGATTGAGGGAGGTTCAACCGTCATTCATAGAGAGAAGTAAGATCTTCATCCAATGAATCGAAAGCCTGACAGTTTACCGCGATCTGTCAGGCTTTTTTATCAGGTTGAGAAAAAGCAGATTTACAAAGAAACCACCGTCGGCTCTGTATCCGTCACCACGACCGATTTGCCATTCGCAAAAATCACTTCAGTCTTTTGTTGACCTCGGATTACCTTAAGCCCTCTATACTGAATGGTCACATCCCACGGGAAGGGATTTACACCTTCCAGTTTTACACGCGTATTTGATAGGACTTCGACACCCAGCACTTGTAGGAACAAACCGACGGGAGCCAGCCCGCTCAAGGCGTTACGTTCGCCAATGCCTGTGCCTTTTTCGGCATGATAGCGCGCGTAGAAGGCGTGGTTCTGTTTCAGGTTTTGGATGATGCCGGTCATGATGTGCGCGACCAGCCGTGCCGCGTCGGAGCGGAACCCGTATTTCAGCAGGCCTTCGCAGATGAAAAGATTCCACGGCAGGTGGACGGCTTGCGAAACGGATTCAGCCTCACGATGGGTCAGAGACGGGCAGGCAGGCACTCCGAATGGGCGATGGAATCGTTTCGCATCCAGGAGCGCGCGTCCGATGATCGCCTGCGCGCGTTGATCGTCGGGAATTCCCGCCCAGAGCGGCGTGAAAAGCGTGTGGTCCTCGGTTGAAAAATCCAGCGTGCTGATGATGACCGTATCTTCATCGCTCAAACCGCGCACCGAAACCTTGGCAAGTTTTGAATACACGTTTTGCGTTGTAAATACCAGCCCGCCGTTGTGCCATTGGAAATCGCCGCCTGAGACGGCATCGACTGAAGGCCTGGTGGCAGACGAATGGATGCGTATCTGGGGACGCTTCGCCCCGGGGCTTTGCGTCTGCACCTGGATCAACAAGCGCACGGGCTGCTCAAACGTCAGTTTCGGCAGTGCAGTGCCCGGGCCTTTTTGCTTGACCAACACTTTGCCCGTGAGGCTTAATCCCGTTTCGCGGTCGCGGTAGTGATACAAGCCTGTGCGTGGCCGCCACGTCTCTTCAACGGACTTGCGTAACTTCGCGGCCTGTTCATGAAGCAGGATCAACAGATCGTGCCGGTTGAGCTGCTCTGCCATCTTGATGAGGCAGGCGGCTTCGTGGTATAACATCGCTTCGAGCGCGGGGCTGTGGACTTGTGTGATGTTCACTCCCAGCGACCACTCGTGCCACGCGTCGAACAACGGGTTGTCTTCAAAGCCCGTTTGCAGGATATGTTTCCATTGCGGCAGCCCATCGCGGTCTTCATCATTTTCGGGGGAAAACCATGACCAGAAGAACTTAATTAATTTTGGAAAGACTTCGTTCAGGAAATTTTGATCCTCAGAACGCTCATAAAGTTTCCATGCAAGACCGGCAAGCAAGGGCGCGGCAAGATAATGACCACGTTGGCCTGCCAGGCCGGGTTTGCCATCTATCGAACCATCCTCAGTTTGAACGGCGAGAAAATTCTCAAGTAAATCCTGCGCGGCATGTGATGCAGGCAGGACACTTGCGAGATAATAAGCTTCAAAAGAAGTTTGTCCATTCCATGAGACAGGATAATCACTGCCGTCGCCCTTGGGTGAATACCCGTTATCGGGTCCGCGCGCAGAGACAATGGACGGACAAGGCAGGTGCGTTTCCTGAGGGAAGAAAAGCCCAAACGCCGCGCTCTGGCTCAATGCAAGCGCCGCATCCCAGTCTTTATCGCCTGTATGGATATCGATCGTCTGGCTGGAGTTGAGCAGTTCAAGCCGGGCGCGTTCTGCTTCCCAGGGGCGGGCAGCGGTCTGGCGCGCAAGATCAAATGAGGCTTGCAGGGTATCCGTTGCGGCTTGTGCCCAGGTGAGTTGACGCGTGGCACCGGGACCCAGGTCGAGATCCAGAAAGAGCGAGGGATATGGACCGGAACCGTGCGCGGGCCCGCCGGTCAGGAAGAGGACGGGGAAGAGTCTGCCTGTCTGCCCCGCCAGCACGTTGACCAGTTGCATCTGTGTGCTCGTCATATTCTGCCCCTCGATGGACATGAGTACGGCGCAGACTTCCATGCGGATCTTGCGCGTGGCATTGGTCTTGTTTGCGACGGTCACACGCCCGCAGACAGCATTGGATTGGGGAACCCAATACTCGCTTGAAACGTCTATGCCTTGTAGAGGAGAGTAGTCGAGAATGAGAAAATTCGGATAAAAGCGGCGCAGGGTTGGCGGCAGTGCATACGCCGATGGGTCGCTCACAGACGTTTTCCCTTCGCTGAAGCGCAGGAAAATGCGCACGGATTTGGCGCGTAAGCCATAAGTGGTCCGCAGTGAAAGGGCGGCAGGTTCCCCCCCGCCGAACGCAAGTTCCCAGATATGGTCATTCAGGTAATCAGGAATGGAGAGGCGTGAATCCGCTGCGAGAGTAAGATAGAGCGGGTCGCCGGGAGCGAGTGACCAATCACGCATAGGTTTATTGTATAGGCAGACTGTCAAGAGGTCAAAGGGTATAATTTGGTCTTTGAAACACTCCGATGGTTGAGTAGGGCGAGCGTTTTTCTCGCCTGTATCGAAACCATCGAATAACAAGTAAATAGGTACCGAGAAACAAACATGAAATTGGTGGTTTCGAACCATGGCGCTTCGCGCCATTACTCAACCACCGAGATTGGAATGATACGAGGAGACTTTCATGGGACGCTACTTTGAAGAATTCAGTGTCGGTCAGAAGATAGTTACCGAAAAGCGGACCATCACTGAAAACGACATCATGACATTTGCCGCATTGTCAGGTGATGACAATCGCATCCATACCGACCCGGAGTTCAGCAAGACGACACCTTTTGGCAAACAGATCGCGCACGGGATCCTGGGTCTGGCGATTGCTTCGGGCCTTGCCTGGCAGACGGGCATCCTGGATGGCGCAGTGATCGCGTTCCGTGAAATCAATGAGTGGAAGTTCGTTGCGCCTGTTTTTATTGGAGATGTCGTTCAGGCAGAGATGGAAGTTACCGGGACCAAAGCCCTGCCACGTATCGGCGGAGGCGCGGTCACAATTAATTTCAAAATGAAGAATCAGAAGGATGAGGTTTGCCAGCGCGGCATATGGAATGTGCTGGTGATGAGCAAGCCAAAATAAATCATGACTGACGAAGAAGAAAAAGAAGAAGATAACAAATATCATATACGCCGTTTATTGGATTCAGAGGCAGACACGCGTGCGGATACTCCCGTTGAACCAGAGCAGGCTCAATCTGCAGATCCAGCTGCTACAACACGGGCAGGTACGCCGCGCCGCACACCCACACCTCACATTGCATTAGATAAAGACAACATGCCCCTGCCGCGCCGCGTCGATGAACTTGACATGGACGCTACGCGCGTCTCACCTGTTGCCTATGAACCGCCGAGTCGCCCGAGGAATGCGCAAACGCGACTTGCGCCACCTATTCAACCGCCCGTTTCGGGCCGGACAAATCCTTCTGACTGGAGACGTGGATGGGGAGGCTGTCTCCTGCGCGGGTTGATTGCCGCATTGTTTGGTCTGGTTATCTTCGCCCTGATTGCCGGATCGGGCCTGCTCTACTCGTATTATTCGATTGCGCGTACATTGCCGAGCGTGGAGGATTTGCAGGCCCGTGCCTCCCAATTCGAGACCACGCGCATCCTGGATCGAAATGGGAATTTGCTTTACGAGATACTCGACCCAAGCGCGGGACGGCGCACCTATGTGACCCTCGACAAGATCTCCCCGGTTCTCGTCGCGGCGACGATTGCCACCGAAGACAAGGAGTTTTACAACCACCCGGGCTTTGATCCATGGGCGATTTCCCGCGCTTTATGGGAAAACTATCGCACGGGAGGAGAGGGCGGAGGCGCATCCACGATTACCCAACAACTGGCGCGCGCCCTTTTGCTTTCGCCTGAAGAACGTGCACAACGGACTTATTCGCGTAAAGCGCGCGAGATCATCCTTGCAGCGGAAATTACGCGCCGTTATTCCAAGGATGAAATCCTTGAACTGTACCTGAATGAAATCTATTATGGCAACCTTGCTTACGGGATCGAAGCCGCGGCGGGGACCTATTTCGGTAAGACCGCCAACCAATTGACGCTGGCTGAAGCATCCTTCCTGGCAGGCCTTCCGCAATCCCCTTCCGTGTATGATATTTACAGCAACCGCGATGTAACCCTGGCGCGCCAGCAACAGGTACTTGTCTTGATGTTCGGGCTAAGCCAGGTGAATGGATGTATCGAAGTCAGCAACAGCGAGGTTCCCATCTGTGTGGATCAGGTCGCGGCGGCGAATGCGGCGAATGAATTGAAAACGCGCGTTTTCAATTCGCCTGATGTCAATACCCGCTATCCTCACTGGGTCAACTTCGTCCGTTCGCAACTGGAGGAGCAATACGACGCGCAGACCATCTATCGCTCCGGCTTCATTGTTTACACCACGCTCGATCCCACGCTTCAAGACGAAGCCCAGAGGCTGGTTACTGAACAAGTATCCTTACTCGCCGACAAGAACGCTCACAACGGCGCGCTGGTCGCCATCAAGCCTTCCACAGGAGAGATCCTTGCCATGGTGGGTTCACCAGATTTCAACAACGAAGCCATCTCAGGCCAGATCAACATGGCGGATAGTCCCACACGCCAGCCGGGTTCATCCATCAAGCCGGTCAATTATGTCGCCGCGTTCGAAAAGGGCTGGACAGCCTCCACATTGATCTGGGATGTGCCCAGCGAGTTCCCGCCCTCAGGCGATCCGAATGACCCGCGTGAGCCATATCGGCCTGTCAACTATGATGGAAATTTCCATGGGCCTGTTACCGTCCGCACTGCGCTCTCCAACTCGTTCAACATCCCTGCGGTCAAGACATTGGACTTCGTCGGCATTTATGATGATCCAAACACACCTCAGAAAGATGGCATGATCGCGATGGCTGAACGGCTGGGCATCACCAGTTTTACGAGACCAGATTACGGTTTATCCCTGACGCTCGGCGGAGGCGATGTCAGTCTATTGGAACTGACCTCCGCTTATTCCGTGTTCGCGAACGCTGGTAAAAAAGTCGCCCCCATCCCGATTTTGAAAATTGTTGATTTTCAAGGCAATGTCGTATATGAGTACCAGCCTCCTCAAGCTGAACAAGTCATCCGGCCTGAGCACGCGTTTCTTATGTCATC
>Ga0209002_10004870_pt1 | contig 10476 bp, 10 predicted proteins | sample Rifsed16ft2_FD_184010 | JGI IMG/M metagenome (GOLD analysis project Ga0209002, IMG submission 184010) | Soil microbial communities from Rifle, Colorado, USA - sediment 16ft 2 (version 2) | ecosystem: Environmental > Terrestrial > Deep subsurface > Rock core/Sediment | place: Rifle, Colorado...
GATTTCAGTGCAATCCCCTTTACAATGATTGCCCCGATCCTGTTCAAATCACAATATTTTGATATATCTTCTCCGTAACCTGCAGTACCTGATGCAAGCATGACAGGATTCTGCAGCTTAATGCCTCCTATTTCTATAGACAGGTCAGGTTTCATCAGACAGATCTACTTCATCTCCTTTAAATACAGGCCCATCTTTACAGACCAGGTAATACCCCCCGCCTTTTTTTCTAATAGCACACCCCATGCATAATCCCATTCCACAAGCCATGGTTGCTTCAAGGGAAAAGTATGTGTCAATATTCAAATGGCCCACGATATCAGATATACGGCTTAGCATAGGGTTTGGACCGCATGCATAAAGGGAATATTTCTTTTCTGAAGCATTTTTCTGTAAGTACTGTTCAAGTCCATCCGTAACATAACCAGTTACCCCTTTTGATCCATCCTGTGTAGTGATTATAACCTCAGAGGCATATTTATTCAGCTCATCCACACACAGGAGATCAGTTTCAGCTCTGCCGCCAAGAAATACTTTAACTGGTTTCCCGGGATAGAAATCCCTGATTAATCCTGCAAGATTTACTAACGGGGCTACTCCGATCCCTCCGGCAACTATGAGAAATTCATCAGATGTGACGTTGCCGTTGATTTGAAAACCATTGCCGAACGGTCCAAGAAAATCTATCTCACTCTTGTTATCAAGCCTGCAGAAAAATCCAGTCCCTTTCCCAACGACTTTATATAAAATCTCTATATTTCCGTTTTCAGATAAGTTATGAATACTAAATGGCCTCGGCAGGAATATTCCTGATTCTGCTGCCTCTGCAGGCCTTAACATGATAAACTGACCGGGAATGGAGGTAATTTTTTGATAAGGCCTGATGATAAGCTTATAGTATGACCCTTTAATACACTGATTTGAGAATACCCTTGCCCTCATTCTCCAAAAGATATCCCCTGTATCTCATATTCCCTATCGCCTACCGGTGCCTTTATAGTAACTATGTCTCCAACCTTGTTGCCTATCAGAGCCCTGCCAACAGGGGAGCTATGGGATATCATTCCATTCTTAAGGTCAGCTTCGTCTTCGCCTACGATTTTATACTGCTTTTCCTCACCTTTGAACAGGTCAACGAGGGAAACAGTAGCGCCAAACACCACCTTGTCAGAAACAAGTTTTGTTGTATCAATAATCTCCGAAGTGGCGAGCTTATGTTGCAAATCAGCCATGCGGCCTGCAATATATGACTGTCGTTCTTTAGCTGCTGAATACTCTGCATTCTCTGAAAGATCGCCATGTGCCCTTGCCTCAACAATATCCTGAATATTCTTAGGTCTTTCGATCTTCTTGAATCTCTCAAGTTCTTCCTTGAGTTTTTGATAACCCTCTTTTGTTATTGGCCTACCCACAGAATCTTCCTCCACATATAACAGTATAACCACCAATAATCCGCTACCCTCTGACTAAATAATGATACTCTTGTAAACTTTTAATTTCAATACTCCTTTTCTGAAGGGCCTCTATCCCGCTTATTGCCGCCCTTGCCCCGGAAATGGTAGTGTAATAAGGTATACCTTTTGTCAGTGCACTCCTTCTTATAGAGTAAGAATCGTTCTTGGACTTCATGTCACCAACCGTATTTACCACGAGGACGATGTCACCATTCTTTATGTGATCTACTATATGCGGTCTCCCCTCTTTGACCTTATTTACTACCGTAACAGGAATCCCATATTCCTGAAGCACACCGGCAGTACCCCTTGTTGCCTCAATTACGAACCCTGCTTTATGCAGTCTTTGGGCAATTTCAACAGATGCAAGTTTGTCTCTGTCCTTAACACTAATGAATACCTGCCCTGAGAAAGGAAGTGCGGATGAAGCGGCTGACTGTGCCTTGGCAAAGGCAGTAGGGAAATCCATGTCTATCCCCATTACCTCTCCTGTAGACTTCATCTCCGGGCCTAACAATGTATCTACACCAGGGAATTTTGAGAATGGGAACACTGCCTCTTTCACGGCTACATGTCTGATTTCCACCTCTTTTATAAAACCAAGGTTTTTGAGTTTTTTACCAGCCATTACCTTTGCCGCTAATTTTGCCAGCGGCACCCCGATAGCCTTGCTCACAAAGGGGACTGTCCTTGATGCCCTCGGGTTTACCTCCAGCACATAGACAATATTATCCTTGATAGCAAATTGAATGTTAATAAGACCGATTACACCGAGTTCCTTAGCTAATGCGCATGTCTGTTCCTTAATAGATCGAACAATATCAGGCTGGATAGAAAAAGGGGGAAGGGAGCATGCACTGTCACCTGAATGGACACCGGCCTCCTCAATATGTTCCATGATACCGCCAATTACTACTTCCTCTCCGTCAGATATGGCATCTACATCTATTTCAATCGCATCTTCAAGATATTTGTCTATCAATACAGGATGTTTCGGTGAAGCTTTAACGGCACGCGTAATATAATCCCTTAAGCCGTTCTCGTCATATACGATCTCCATTGCCCTGCCTCCAAGTACGTAGGATGGCCGCACAAGGACAGGGTAACCGATATCAGTTGCAACTGATATCGCTTCGTTGGCAGACCTTGCGATGCCGCTTGCAGGCTGCATAAGATCAAGCTTATTGATCAGGTCACGAAATCTCTCACGGTCTTCTGCCCTGTCTATTGCATCAGGGGATGTGCCAAGTATTATTACTCCTGCTTTTGAAAGGGGGACAGCAAGTTTTAATGGCGTCTGTCCACCGAATTGAACTATTACACCAATCGGTTTTTCTTTTTGTATAATGTTCAACACATCCTCTTCTGTCAAAGGTTCAAAGTAAAGTCTGTCAGAGGTATCATAATCAGTACTCACAGTCTCAGGATTACAGTTCACCATGATTGTCTCAAAGCCCTCTTCCTTAAGGGCAAATGAACCATGAACGCAACAGTAATCAAATTCTATTCCCTGACCAATCCTGTTTGGTCCTCCGCCGAGTATTACTATCTTGTTTTTATCAGATGGTTTTGACTCGCACTCCTGTTCATAAGTTGAGTAAAGGTATGGTGTATGTGCCTCAAACTCTGCTGCACATGTATCCACCCTTTTGTATACCGGAGTTATATCCCATTGTTCTCTTATTTTACGGATGTCACATTCCTCAAGATTGAGCAGCTCGGAAACCCGATGGTCCGAAAAGCCAAACTCTTTAGCCTTACGGAGCAGAGATGATTCGATAGGGGATACTTCGATCTCCATCTCCAGTTCAACAATCTCTTTGATCTGCTCAAGAAACCATGGATCAATATTCGAAATGCTATATATCTCTTTAACACTCATTCCGTATCTGAGAGCGTCCGCAATGTACCACAACCTTTCCCAATTAGGGGTCTTGAGCCGTTCCCTTATATTATCCATTGATTCTTTGACTTCTGACTGTTTACCTGCAACCTCACTAAACCCATACCTGTCTATTTCAAGTGACCGTATAGCCTTCTGCAAAGCCTCTTTAAACGTCCTCCCGATAGACATCACTTCACCTACAGACTTCATCTGGGTAGTAAGGGTTTGATCAGCCTGCGGGAATTTCTCAAAGGCGAATCTCGGAATCTTGACAACAACATAATCAATCATAGGTTCAAAGGATGCAGGAGTGACTCTCGTTATATCGTTTCTAATCTCATCAAGGGTATATCCAACTGACAATTTTGCCGCAATCCTGGCAATGGGAAATCCGGTAGCCTTTGATGCAAGGGCAGAACTTCTTGACACCCTGGGGTTCATCTCTATGATTGTCATTTCACCATTCTTCGGGTTTACGGCAAACTGGATATTGGAACCACCTGTATCCACTCCTATTTCCCTGATAATCTTTATAGCGGCATTACGCATTATCTGATATTCCTTGTCAGTAAGGGTCTGTGATGGCGCTACAGTAATGCTGTCTCCGGTGTGAACGCCCATCGGGTCAAAGTTTTCTATGGAACAGATAATCACCACATTGTCTGCAATATCCCTCATTACCTCAAGCTCGTACTCTTTCCATCCTAAGAGGGAGCGTTCTATCAGTATCTCTTTTATAGGACTCGCATCAAGCCCGCATTTAACTATTTCCTCATATTCCTCTATATTGTAGGCAATACCTCCGCCTGTCCCGCCGAGAGTAAAAGACGGCCTGATAATTGCTGGAAATCCGACATACTCTAATACCTTGTGTGCATCTTCAACTGTGTAGGCAAATCCGCTCTCCGGCACAGAAAGCCCTATCTTTTTCATAGCCTCTTTGAACTTCCCTCTGTCCTCTGCCTTATCTATTGACTCATATTTTGCGCCAATAAGCTCAACATTATATTTACTCAACACCCCTCTGCGATACAGATCGGAGGCAATATTAAGCGCTGTCTGCCCACCCATAGTCGGGAGTAAAGCATCTGGTCTTTCCCGCTCTATTATCATCTCCACTACTTCAGGTGTTATTGGTTCAATATAAGTTCGATCAGCAAACTGCGGGTCAGTCATGATGGTGGCAGGATTACTGTTTACCAGAACAACCTCGTATCCCTCTTCCTTAAGTGCCTTGGTAGCCTGTGTCCCGGAGTAGTCAAACTCACAACCCTGGCCTATTATTATGGGGCCGGAGCCTATCAAAAGTATCTTTTTTATGTCAGTACGTTTAGGCATTGCTTACTTTCATCATTGTTACAAACCTATCAAACAGGTAACCTGAGTCATGCGGTCCCGGGGATGCCTCAGGATGATACTGGACGGAAAATAACGGGTATCTCCTATGGTGCATGCCTTCTACTGTTTGGTCATTCAGATTAACATGAGTCAGTTCGACTTCCCCGCCAAGTGAATCTATATCAACGGCAAAGTTATGGTTCTGTGCTGTGATTTCGACTTTTCGTGATGAAAGATCCATAACAGGCTGGTTACCACCGTGATGTCCGAATTTAAGTTTGTATGTCTTCCCCCCAAGGGCAAGTCCAAGTATCTGATGTCCAAGGCATATTCCGAATATTGGTTTTCTTCCGATTAGTTTTTTTACATTTTCTATTGCGTAAGTTACAGCTTCAGGATCTCCAGGGCCATTTGATAACACGATGCCGGCAGGATTCATCGCCATGACATCTTCTGCCCGTGTAGAGGCCGGGACTACAGTTACATTACAGCCGGAATCAACCAGGCTCCTGAGGATATTCCATTTGGCGCCGAAGTCGTAGACAACTACCGGGAAACTCTCACCGCCATTGTTCCATCTATACTGTTTATCACATGTCACTTCTTTTACAAGGTCAACCCCTGCCAGACCGTGTACAGATTTTATCCTGTCAATAAGATTTTGAGGCTTCACATCTTCAGTTGATATAATCCCCATCTGAGAGCCTTTTTCCCTCAGCCGTTTTGTCAATGCACGGGTATCTATTCCCTGAATACCCACAATGTTGTTTTCTTTCAAATAATCATTAAGTGTTTTATGAGACCTCCAGTTGCTTGGATGACGTGATAGCTCTTTTACGATAAATCCTGATACGTGCGGTCTTGAAGACTCCACATCCTCTTCATTTATACCGTAATTCCCTATATGCGGATATGTCATGGTTACGATCTGGCCTTTGTAGGATGGGTCAGTCAATATTTCCTGATAACCTGTCATACTGGTGTTAAAGACCACTTCGCCTATAGTCTCACCGTCAGCGCCAATGGAAATCCCATTGTATGTTGTGCCATCTGCGAGTGCCAGTATTGCTTTCTTTAGATTCATCAGAAAATGCTCCTAACGACCGTTTCTATATACAACTCTCCCGCCTACAATCGTGTAACTCACCTTCCCCCGCATCTTCCACCCCTCAAACGGTGTGTTCTTACTCTTTGATTTAAGATTAACCGTTTCAACAACCCATGTGGTGTTAGGGTTTATCACTGTTATATCTGCTGTAGCGCCGATGCCGAGATTTCCTTTATCTATCCCGAGTATCCTTGCAGGATTTAAAGACATCATTAAAACCAATTCCCGTAATGTTAAAACCCCTTCTTCTACCAATCGAAAAATAAGCGGTAGTGCAGTCTCAAGGCCGACAATGCCAAATGGCGCATAATCAAATTCCCTTTCCTTTTCCTCCTGTGAATGGGGGGCGTGGTCTGTTGCAATGGCATCAATCGTCCCATCATGTAAACCCTTTCTGACAGCCTCAACATCCTTCCACGTCCGCAAAGGGGGCTTCATCTTGGTATTGGTATTATAACCCCGTACAGCATCATCAGTCAGGACAAGATAGTGCGGGCATGTCTCTGAAGTTACATTGATGCCATTTTCTTTTGCCCTGAGAATCAAGTCAACCGTTCCCCTGGTACTCACATGTGCGATATGAATGTGTCCGCCGGTGAGCTCTGCAAGCGCTATATCCCGTGAAACCATTACGTCTTCAGACGCATTTGGTATTCCCATGAGTCCAAGCTCCGTTGAAATCCTTCCTTCGTTAATAACACCGTCCTTTGAGAGGCTTAAATCCTCGCAATGAGAAATCACCGGAAGTTTAAACATCTTTGCATATTCCAGCGCCCTTCTCATAACGAGACTATTCATCACAGGTTTTCCGTCGTCAGATACTGCAATACATCCTGCCTTTTTTAATTCACCCATCTCTGTAATTTCATCGCCATTACACCCTTTGGTAATCGCCCCTACCGGTAGTACATTAACTACGCCTTCAGTACATGCCTTGTGAAGAATGAACTCTGTAACAGACTGAGAGTCATTCACCGGTTTTGTATTGGGCATACAGCAAACGGTTGTAAATCCTCCGGCAGCCGCTGACATGGTACCGGTTTGTATAGTCTCTTTATATTCATACCCTGGCTCACGGAGATGCGTATGCATGTCTATCAGACCGGGAACGACTAACTGACCTGTGGCGTCAATTAATTCAACATCAGGAGATACCGGAATGTTTTGATCAACCTGCATAATTCTGCCATCCTGAATGAGGATATCTGCAATCCCTTCCCGATTGTCAGCCGGATCAATTATGTGGCCATTTTTTATTAATAGATTCATTTCGTATTATCTTTGTCACACTGATTAAACAACTCGCTCACCATATCCTGACAGCAAATACAGGACTGCCATCCTCACCGCTATCCCATTTGTTACCTGTTCCAATATAACTGAAGATAACCCATCAGCGACTTCAGGAGATATTTCAATTCCCCTGTTGATTGGTCCGGGATGCATTATCATTACATCGTCCTTAGCTAATCTTACCCTTTCAGTATTAATGGAGTAAAGCCAGGCATATTCCCGTGTTGTCGGGAAATAATTTATCCCCTGCCTCTCTAATTGAAGCCGCAGCACCATTATTACATCAACATCCTTTAGTGCGTCCTCTACGTTATAAAATACCGAGACCCCCAGGCTCTCTATATCCATAGGTATCAGTGCAGGGGGCCCGACTAATCTGACTTCAGCTCCCAACTTTGTCAGACCATATATATTAGACCTTGCCACTCGGCTATGAGCAATATCACCAATAATCGCTATCTTCAGCCCCTCTATCCGCCCCTTTTTCTCCTTAATTGTGAACATATCAAGCAATGCCTGAGTCGGATGTTCATGCGCACCGTCACCTGCATTTATAACAGAACTCCTGAGATTCTTTGCGAGTATATGCGGCGCCCCTGATGCCGGGTGGCGAATCACTATAAAGTCTGACCTCATAGCCTCAATATTTCTCGCTGTATCAAGCAGTGTCTCACCCTTGGTTACGCTGCTGGTAGATACCGAGAAGTTTATGACATCCGCAGACAGCCTTTTAGCGGCGAGTTCAAAGGATGTACGCGTCCTTGTACTTGGTTCAAAAAAAAGATTTACAACGGTCTTTCCCCTGAGCGTAGGGACTTTTTTAATGTCTCTGCCTGTAACTTCTTTGAAAGATTCTGCAGTATCGAGGATGTAATTTATTTCGTCACCGGATAACTCTTTAATTTCAAGCAGGTCTTTACTGTTAAGTTCCATTTTACTGATCATCTTTCAAAATGACTTTGTCATCAAACCCTTCTTCAGACAACATAACTTTTATCCTCACACTCTTTGATGTAGGCACATTCTTCCCAACGTAGTCAGCCTTGATGGGAAGTTCCCTGTGTCCCCTGTCAATCAAGACCGCAAGTTTTATCATATCAGGACGTCCAAAATCCATGAGTTCATCCATTGCCGCTCTTATAGTCCTTCCCGTATAGAGGACATCATCTATCAACACAACAATCTTGCCGGAAAGATCAAATGGGATATCTGTCTTTCTAACCGTAGGAGGCTCTTTTCTCTTAAGGAGATCATCACGATAGAGGGTAATATCAAGAATACCGACAGGGATTTCACTCTTCTCAATCTCCGCTATCTTTTCCGCAATACGATGAGCCAGATGGACACCACAAGTACGTATACCAATTAGAACGAGTTCCTCTGTCCCCTTATTACGTTCAACGATCTCATGGGCAATCCGGCTGAGCGCCCTGACAATTCCCATTTTATCCATTATGATATTTTCAGACATAGGCAAAAAAAAACCCCCTCACTATGATTGCATGTGAGAAGGTTTGTTATTCCCGATTGATATTTTCATTATTAATCCTTCTTAGCCTCTCAGGGCTAAATTAAAGGTTTAAATCACTGTAAACTATTTATTAATTATTGTCAACACACCCGGATTCAGCGGCGAATATGTCCCAATACCGGCTACGGTTTTAGAAAACGTAGTGTTCAGAAATATTGGAGTGCAGGTAAGTAAACTTATGCGGATCTTGAAACGTAATTATTTAACCGATTGAAATTCCATTTCTGGATTGTTTAATAATATTTTGTGAAAGCTGTGTCCCCCCTACATGTAGGGCATTTGGGTCTGTATAAATGTGAAGTCCGAGGGGGCGTAAATCAAGATTTATAACAGCAGTGTCTCCCTCAACAGACAGCTCTAATAACTTCTTTTTACCTATCTTAATAACCGCATAATTCTTTCCAATTTCGACTTCAACATCGCCTTTCTTTTTTAAATTGTCCTCAACCTGAATAGCTGTTTTGGCCGGTGGAGAATAGACGTTAAATGATAGCTTTATCCCGCCAGGTTCTACTTTATATGAAAAAAGGGGTGTTCCGGAAATGATGAGGACATTTTCACAATCCTCAAATAAATTGGAACCGAGCTGGATACGATTCATGCTGCTTTTCTCAGTTTTAAACAAATTGTATCACCACTCAGTACAGGCCTGATTCCGGTTCCACCAGGCCCAGGTAGTGGAATACGGATTGAACTTCCGGCTTCTAAAAGGACACCGTGAGTTATTGGAAAAAGATTTGCATAGTGCATCCTTGTAGATTCTGATGAATGAAATATAAAGACGCCCCTGTGACCAATCATCTCACGTATTTTATTCCTTACCTGTCTTATTCGAGTTAAAAAATCAATCTGTTCACTAACTGTGATATTGAATACATCTATTGCAACCTCCCGTCCATCAAAGTCACCTAAGGAGGTTTCTTCGTCAACCCAACGAAGTGGATAATCATAGTTAGTAGCATTTTCAATAAGTCTTATAATTTCTATGCGTGTTTCATGTTTCATTCAACTTTACCTCTCTTATCCAGAAGAAAGGCGATAAAATTTGAGGCAATAGAGAGTGAGTTCTGGGCTTCTTCCTTCTCAATGTTATCAATAGCATAGTCTGCCTTTATCCGGCGAGAATAAATTACCTCCAGTTTTTCCATCTGCTCAGGGCCTATACACCCATATTCATCACACAATATTTCTGGAAGTTTGTGGTGAGGCCAATAGTAGCCACCCTTAGGTGCCTTTTGCGGAGGATGAATATTCATGGCTTTTAAATAGTGCCAGGCTGCAAGGTATACTGCATAATATGCACGCGAGACAGATGAATCATAAAAGCCATTTTTAATTAGTGATCTTGACGCCTTGATGTTGTTACGTGCCTTTTTTTCCATCTACTTGACCATATCTAATGTATCTAAATTTACAATATAAGAACCATTGCTGTTGAGTCTCATTCTACTCACCATAATCTAAGGCGTCAAGGATATTTTTAGAAATATGAAACTTAAGTAAAACCCCATCATCTCCTGAATATCAAAAACTGTTCTGAACCATAATCTTTCCACTGAAACCAAAAAGCGGGAAGCAATTTATAAACAAAAACTGTAGCTCAAAACCGTGAATTCCTGTGTTATTTTGCAATTATTCACGATTATATTGACAAAAGAGTGAAAATATATATACTTTAAAATTAATTATGGCAAAAACATTATATATTTTTAATACAATCAATCGCTTGAGAGAACGGTATTATACTGCGTCTGTCGGTAAACAATCTCTCATAAAACTATTAAGCGAAGCAGAGGTTGCTGAACAGGTATATAACTCCAATGCTATCGAGAACAGCACCCTTACTCTTGAAGAAACAGAGAAAATA
>Ga0209002_10004871_pt1 | contig 10476 bp, 5 predicted proteins | sample Rifsed16ft2_FD_184010 | JGI IMG/M metagenome (GOLD analysis project Ga0209002, IMG submission 184010) | Soil microbial communities from Rifle, Colorado, USA - sediment 16ft 2 (version 2) | ecosystem: Environmental > Terrestrial > Deep subsurface > Rock core/Sediment | place: Rifle, Colorado...
GGCTCAGCACTGTCCTCAGTATCGGTGGGTTACCGTTCATCAAGCGCCGCCAGGGCTTTGGCAGCACCTCAAGCGTCGTCCCGCTTAAGGCGCTTCCAAGACTCCACTCGGCGCTTGATAAGCGCAAAAGCGTGTTATTCTAACGGAGCAAGTAACCTTAAGCAAATCAGTAGGTTATGAAGTTGCACTTGACGCAGGACACGGGCCTGCAGCTGTTTTCCGGCTACGGCGCCGGATTCGTCGCCGTCAACAACGTGCGCTACGAAAAGTGCGTGGTGGTCAGCCCGCAAGCGGTCATCGAATGGGGGGTGAGCGGATTTGAAGCGCTGACCGCTGCGGACTTCGGGTTCATCGAATCGTTGAAGCCCGAAATCATGATTCTGGGAACGGGAGCGGCACAGCGCTTCCCGCGGCCGGAACTCACGCGCGCGCTTGCCGCCACCGGCGTGGGTGTCGAGGTCATGGACAGCCCGGCGGCGTGCCGCACCTACAATATCCTTGCGACCGAAGGCCGCAAAGTGGTGGCGGCGATATTGACGGCCTAGACCAGCGTCCGCTGGACTGGGCTCCCGAATCCGGCTGTTACCGCTGCTGCTTCCTGCGTTTCCTTTCGGGCACGGCAACTACTCCACTGCGCAATAGCCGGTCTTCACGCAGCCACTGCAGGGTGTCGGCAGCCGGCAGCGGCCGCGAGAAATAATAGCCCTGCATTTCGCCGCAGCCCGCAGCGTAAAGGAATGCCAGCTGCGCCTCGGTTTCCACGCCCTCCGCAACGACGTTGAGCCCGAGATTGTGCGACATGCTGATCACCGCGCGCGTGATGTTGGCGCCGTCGGCATGGGTGGTGACCTCGTTCACGAACGAGCGATCGATCTTGAGCGTGTCCAGCGGAAAGCGCCTCAAGTACGCCAGGCTTGAATAGCCGGTCCCGAAATCGTCGATGGACAGCCGCAAGCCCAGGGACTTGAGGTGGCTCAACGTCCGTACCGCTTCATCGGTGCTCGCCATGAGGGAGCTCTCGGTGATCTCGATCTCGATGAACCGGGGATCAATATCATGAGCGCGGAGTATGCGCTCGATGGTTGCTGCGAGATTCTTATCCCTGAACTGCCTGGCTGACAGGTTGATCGCGATCGGCACCAGTCGAACCCCGGCTTCCCGCCAGGTCGCCAGCTGGCGGCAAGCCGCCTCGATTACCCATTCGCCCACCGGCACGATCAGTCCGGTGTCCTCGAGCAGCGGCACGAAATCGGCCGGCGAAACAAGCTTCTGTCCTCCCGGCGCCCAGCGCAGCAACGCCTCGAAACCGGTGATCTCCCGGGTGGTGAGGCTCGCCTTGGGCTGATAATGGAGCAGAAACTCCCCGCGCTCCAGTGCGCGGCGCAGGTTGCTCTCGAGTTGGAAGCGCTGCAGCGAGCGCGCGTTCATCTCCTTGGAATAAAACTCATACCGGTTGCGGCCGGATTCCTTCGCGCGGTACATCGCGGTGTCCGCATTCTTCATCAGCTCCACTTCGTCGTCACTGTCGGCGGGATACAAGCTGATGCCGACGCTCGCCGTGATGAATACTTCGTGCCCCTCGAGCACAAATGGGGATTCAAGGACATCGAGTATCTTCTGGGCGACCAGCCGCGCGTCTTCCGGGCTGCGCAAGTCCGCAATAATGATCCCGAATTCATCACCGCCGAAGCGGCCCACCGTGTCGCCCTCGCGCACGCAGGTGGCGAGTCGCTCTCCGACCTGCTTCAGAAGCTGATCCCCGGCGCTGTGCCCGAGTGTGTCGTTGGCAAGCTTGAAGCGGTCGAGATCGAGGAACATCACGCCCGTCGCCCGGTCATGGCGCCGTGCCAGTGTCATCGCCTGCCGCATGCGGTCCAGATAGAGCGCGCGGTTGGGCAATCCGGTCAGGACGTCAAAGTGCGCCAGTTGGGACAGCCGCTCCTCCGCGGCCTTCTTTTCCGTGATGTCTTCGCAGATCCCCGCGATGCGGTACACGGAACCCTCTGCGTCGTACACAGGAAACGCGCGGTCGCGAACCCAGCGCACCCGGCCATCGGGCCTCACGATGCGGAATGTCTGGTCATACCTTCCGGATGCCGCCTCCTTTCTCGCGGCGACGACCTGTTGCCGGTCATCAGGGTGCACCGCGTCGAGCCACCCGTGCGCACGGGCCGTGAGCTTTTCGGGATCGAGACCGGTGATTTCCTGGTAGGCGGCACTGACATAGACGACACGATGCTGGTTGGCATCGCAGATCCAGAATACCTGGGGAATGTTTCCGGCAAGCTGGCGGAACTGTTCTTCGGCTTCGCGCAGCGCCCACTCGGTTTCCTTGCGCCGGATGAACTGGCCGATCTGGCTGCCGATCGCCTCGGCCATCTGCAACAATGCCGCATCCGGCTCTAGCGGCTCGCGCCGAAAGAGGTCTACGACGCCCAGAACCTCATCGCCGAGCAGCAGCGGGAAAGCAAACGCGGCGTGCAGCCCTGCCTTGGCGGCCGGCGCCGCGCGTGCGAAATCCTTCTCTTCGGCGAGGTTGGCAATCCAGACCGGCTTGCGAGTCTCATACGCGCGCCGCACGAAGCGTCGGCCCTGCTGCGGGACGTAGGCGCCTTTCGAAGTGGCTGCCAGGAATTCCTGGATTTCAGGGGCGTCTATGCCCCAGCTCTCGCTGCGCAGCAGCAGCCCCGCGTCCTTATCCCATTGCCAGCGGGACCCGCAGTCCCACCCTATGGACTTGCAAATGTTTTGTATGATCTCGGGGATCGCTACGGACAGGTCTTCCGCCTCCGCTAGGACGCGGGCGACCGCGTGCTCCATCTCGCGGCTCTGCGCCGACAGCTTGCGTTCCGTGATATCGCGGCTGGTGCCGACCGTGCCGATGATCCTGTCCGACGCGTCCACCATCGGCACTTTGGTAACGGAAAACCATCGCGGCTGGGAACGCCCCCCCTCCGGCGACTTGACGACCACTTTCTGCTCGAAATCCAGTATCGGGACCCCAGTTCTCACGACCTCCCCGTCTTGGGCCGCCATCCTCTTGGCGAGCTCGGCGGGGAAGATATCGAACACGGTCTTGCCCGTAACGTTCTTGGCGCTGAGGTTGCGCTCCTTCAACCACGCCTTGTTGGCGACGCTGAATCGTCCGTCTGCGTCCTTGACGTAGATGTAATCGGGGACGGTGTCGATGATCGTGCGCAGCAGTGCCTGCTCGCGGACGACCGCGTCCTCGGCGCTCTTGCGCTGGGTGATGTCCTCCACGATGCGGATGAAGTAGAGCGGCTGGCCGGAGGCATCGCGCACCAGCGACACCGTGCGGTCGACCCACAGGGACGAGCCGTCCTTGCGCACGAACACCCGTTCCGATGAGAACGAATCCAGCTCGCCGTTCAACATGCGTTCGCGGTACTTGGACCGGTCCGTTCCCCGATAATCCGGGTGCAGGATTTCATCGGTCATCAGGCCCAGCAGCTCCTCCCGTGTGTAGCCCAGCATCTCGCACAGCTTGGGGTTAACCTGCAGGATCCGGTTGTCCTCGATGGAGGTGTGCATGATGCCGACCGGCGCGTTCTCGAACGCCGCCCGGAAGCGTTCCTCGCTCTCGCGCAGCGCGGCTTCCGCGCGTTTGCGCTCGCTGATGTCCTCGATCATGCGGACGAAGTAGAGAGGCTTGCCGCCTCCATCCCTGACCAACGAGACGGTGCGGCTGACCCAGATGGCGGAGCCGTCCTTGCGTACAAACAGTCGTTCGGACGCAAACGACTGCTTTTTACCTTCGAGCATTGCGGGAAGGTACTTGTCCTGGTCCTTGCCCCGGTAATCCGGATGGGTGATATCGTCCAGCGTCTTCGTCAGCAGCTCATCGCGCGAGTATCCGAGAATCTCGCAAAGCTTGGGATTGGCCTGCACGATCTTCCGGTCAAGGCTGTTGTGCATGATCCCGACCGGCGCGTTGTCAAAGGTCGCGCGGTAGCGTTCGGCGAATTGCTTCTGCTCCGTGATGTCCTCGACGACGCTTATGACATAAAGCGGCCTGCCCTCCGCATCGCTGGCGGTGGACATCGTGCGCCGCGCCCACAGGAGGCTGCCGTCCTTGCGTATGAAGCGCTTTTCCCCGGACATCGACCGGGCCGCGCCATCTTTCAGCATCTGACGATAGCGCGAACCCTGCTCGTAATCGTCCGGGTAGGTTACGTCCCTCACGCGCTTGCCGAACAGTTCCTCGCGGGAATATCCCAGCATCTCGCAGAACTTCTGGTTGAACTCCACCAGCACGCCGTCGAGGTCCACGCGCGTAATGCCCACCGCCGCCTGCTCGAAAATCGCGCGGAATCGCTCCTCGCTCTCGGCAAGCGCGAGCTGCGCGATCTTGCGCGAGGTGATATCGGAGTTGTACCCAACCAGCCGCAGCGCGCGCCCCCGCGCATCGCGGGCGGTCACTTTTCCGTGGCTATGGATCCAGATCCAGTCACCCCCTCGAGTCCTGACACGATGCTCCCTACGGTAAAGAGCATCGCCCTTGAGCGCCGCGATGATGCTGGCCCTCCGGCTCTCAACATCATCGGGGTGCACCAGCTTCGCAAGCTCATCGAACGTGGTACGCACGGGCGTCCGGTCGCCTCCGATCATCTCGTTCCAGCGTTCGCTGAGAAACACCTCGCCGGTGACGATGTTCCAGTCGAACAGCGCTTGCTCCGATCCCTCCAGCGCCAGGGATAGCCGCTGCTCGCTCTGTTCCAGCTCTCTTCCGATCCGGCGCTGGCGGCGGAGCATGAGGCCGGCCGATGCCAGCATCACGGCCAGCAGCAGGGTAATGCCGCCCGCGCCCAGATAGTAATGGCGCGTGATCGACTGCACGCGGTCGAGCACTTCCTTCTCGGCAATGTTGACCGTCACGACAAGTGGATGCCCCTCGACGGCCCGGTAGCTCACGATGCGCCGCACCTGGTCAAGTGGTGATGCGGCGCTATACGTACCCACTCGGAATCCGTTCCGAAGATCCTCGAACAGCTTCATGCCGCTCGCGTCCTGGCCGGCGGAAATTCCTCCGTCGCTGCTTCGAACCCGCACGATGCCGTCGTTGCCAATCAGCTCAATGAAGCCATCCCCGCCCAGCCTGACGCTTTGATAGAAACGCCTGAGGTAATCCAGATCGATTGACGCGACAACCACGCCGGCAAACGAGCCATCCGCTGCATTCACGCGGCGGGAAACGTGCATAGACCATTTTTGCGATACCCGGCCGAGCAGCGGTTCGCCCAGGAAGGGCCTGCCGGAGTCGCGTTCGACGTGCGCACGGAAATGCGGTCGATCGGCAAGGCTGATGACAGGGGCGGGCGGGCTGTTCGCGATGAGGTCGCCGCGCGCGTCGATCACCGATATCACGGCGATAATGTCCCGGTGGATATCGTGAAGGCGCTCGAGTTCTCGCCGCAGGGCGGGCCTGTCCAGGCGCCCGACCTCCCGGACCACGGACAATATGACCGAATCCACCGATTCGATGGTGCGCGCGATGTGTTCCTCGAACGCGTGCGCGTAATTTTCCGCCTCCTTGCGCGCGGCCTCGAGTTCCCGTTCCCGGCTGACTTGAACCGCCTCAAACGCGGCGGTCCACACCGCCGCCATCACGATCAACGCCAGCGCGACCACGGCGCTGCGCGAGGCGAGCAGGCGCAGCAAATTGGCGGCCATCCCCAGGCTAGGACGTAAGCTGCGCATGATTCCGGGTCGAGTAATACCTGTAATCAGCCCGGCGGACGTCTGAGATAACGTCCTTCCTTGATCCAGCTGCCGCATTCTTCCGGTATCAGCGGGCGCGAAAAATAAAAGCCCTGGATTTCGTCGCAGCCGTGCTCCACGAGAAACGCCAGCTGGTCCTCGGTTTCCACCCCCTCCGCCACCACTTTCAATCCCAGGTTGTGCGCCATCGAGATCAGGGCGCGGGTGATGGTGGCGTCGTCGGCGTCGGTGGTAAGGTCCTTGACGAACGAACGGTCCACCTTGAGCACATCGAAGGGAAAGCGCTTGAGATAGGCCAGGCTCGAATAGCCGGTGCCAAAATCGTCGATGGAAAGGCCCACCCCGAGATCCCCCACGTACTTCAGGATGAGCGCTGTATCCTCGAGATTGGACATAAGAGAGCTCTCCGTGATCTCGACCTCGATCAGCCTCGGATCCACCTGTTGCTCATCGAGGACGCGCTTGATCGTGTCGCCGAGATCCCTGGAGGCAAACTGGCGCGGAGAGAAATTGACCGCGACCGGCACCGGTGCGATCCCCGCGCGCCGCCACGTCCTGATCTGCTCACATACGGCCTTCAACACCCACTCGCCGACCGGCACGATCAGCCCGGTCTCCTCCAGAACCGGCATGAATTCGCCAGGCGATACCAGCCCGCGATCCGGGTGCTGCCAGCGCAGCAGCGCCTCCACGCCCGCGATGCTTCCGTCCGCCACGCTCGCCTTGGGCTGGTAGTAGAGAACGAATTCGTCACGCTCCAGCGCCCCCCGCAAGCTGTTTTCCAGGCTCAGGTGTTCGAGCGCCCGCGCGTTCATCTCCGGGGTATAGAAACGGTAGCTGTTGCGGCCCACATCCTTCGCCCGGTACATCGCCGCGTCCGCGTTCTTGATCAGGGTCTCCTGATCGGTGCTGTCGTCGGGATACAGCGTGATGCCAATGCTCGCCGTTACGTAGAGCTCCACGCCTGCGAGCTTGAGCGGCTCCTTGAAGCTCACCATGATCTTCTGCGCGATGAGATTCGCGTCCTGCGCGCTGGACAGGTCCGACAGCACGATCGCGAATTCGTCGCCGCCGAGGCGCCCAACGGTGTCACCCGCGCGCACTGACCGTATCAGCCGCTCGGAGACTTGCTGCAGCAGCCTGTCACCCACCGCATGTCCCAGCGTGTCGTTGACGTTCTTGAAGCGGTCCACGTCTATGAACATCACGCCGATGATCCATTGGTTGCGCTTGGCCTGGGCGAGTGCCTGTTTCAGCCGGTCGTAGAACAGCACCCGGTTCGGCAGGCTGGTCAGCACGTCGTAATGCGCCAGGTGCAGGAGGCGCTCTTCCGCCAGTTTGCGTTCGGTGATGTCGTTGATCAGTGTCAGCCAAACCGGGTGCCCGTCCTGCATGAATTGCCGCGCGGTGGCCTCGACGTCTATGACGCGCCCGTCCTTGGTGCGGTGCTTGCGCTGCAGTAGCAGGGTTTGCGTATGTGAGCGGTCGCGGAGGCTCTCCTCATAGCGCGTCTGCTCGCCCGGCGCCCAGATGTCGCGCACGTTCATCCGCAGGAATTCATCCCGCGTGTAGCCGTAATGACTGATCGCGGCCTCGTTCACCGCCAGGAACACAAGCTTCTCGTCGTCCCACACCCACATTGGCAGCGGACTCGCCTCGAATACGTCACGGTAGCGCTCTTCGCTGTAGCGCAGCGAAGCTTCCGCCTCCTTGCGCTCGGTGATGTCGCGGCTGATGCCGATGATCCCGCTGATGTTCCCGTCCACATCCCGCATCGGGACCTTGGTCTTGGAAGACCAGCGCTCCGCGCCCAGTGTCCCGTCCCGCGCCCTGACGACCACCCTCTGCTCGACGTCGAGCAACGGCGTTCCGGAGTTGACGATGGCCTGGTCCTCGGCGGCCATGCTCTCCGCCAATTCACCCGAGAACAGCTCGAATACCGTCTTTCCCGCCACCTCCTCGACAGTGCGCCCGCGCGCCTTGAGCCAGGCTTCGTTGCCGAGCTGGAATCGCCCCGACGTGTCCTTGACGTAAATGTAATCGGGGAGCGAGTCGATGATCGTGCGCAGCAGCGCGCGCTCGCGGGCAACAACCTCCTCCGCCCGCTTGCGCTGGCTGATATCCATGATGATGCGGATGAAGTAGAGCGGCTTGCCGGCCGCGTCTCGCGCCAGGGAAACGGTGCGGTCGACCCAGAGCGGCGAGCCATCTTTGCGCTTGAACATCCGCTCCGACGAGTAGGTGTCTATTTCGCCGCTCAGCGCTCGATTGCGGTTGCGGCGGCGATTGCCGCTGTGGCCATCCGGGTGGCGGAGATCGACTGTCGTCATGCCCAGCAGCTCGCTCTCCGTATAGCCCAGCATCTCCGTCAGCCTGGCGTTCACGCGCAGGATTCTGTCGTCATCAATGCCGGTGTGCATGATGCCGACGGGCGCGTGGTCGAAGGCCGCGCGGTAGCGATCCTCGCTCTCGAGCAGCGCCTGCCACATGCGGCTGCGTTCAGCGATATCCTGGGTCGGCGCCTGCGGCCAGGCGCGCCTCGACCTCGGGCGCGCCCGGCGCGCCTTGCGTGCCGTTTTCTCGCTGATTCTTGAACCGGCCACATTCGCTCCCGTGCGGAACAATCAGGATGATCCAGAGCCCCTCCCATCGGGCCCAGCCTGTTTTTCGTTATGTTACGGGGTCTTAAGCCATTCCCGGATGATATATGCCGCAAAAACGACCAAATTGAACGCGGCCCCGGGTGCACCCAGGCGCCTGGTGAAACAAGAGTTCTCTTTAATAATCAAAAAGGTACATTACATATCGAACTCCTGGGGCTGCTACAAGTCGCCCAGCACCTTAAGGTGGGTCGCCACGCTCCGGCCCAGGGCACGCAGCTCGTAGCCGCCCTCCAGCACCGATACGATGCGCCCGCCCGCAGTACGCCCGGCAGCCTCCTTGATTCTCTCCGTGACCCACGCGTAGTCGGCTTCCACCAGGTTGAGCATGGCCATGTCGTCGTCGCGATGCGCATCGAAGCCCGCGGAAACGAACAGCATCTCCGGCCTGAAGGCATCGAGCGCCGGCAGCCAGTGCCGTACCACCGCGTCGCGGAATTCCCTGCTGCCGCTGTGTGCGGCAAGCGGTATGTTCACCATCCGTTCGGAACGCGCCTCCATACCGCTGTACGGATAGAACGGATGCTGAAAAGTTGACACCATCAGCACGCGGGGGTCATCCTGGAAAATATCCTCGGTGCCATTGCCGTGGTGCACGTCAAAATCAACGACAGCGACGCGCTTCAGGCCGTGCCCCTCGAGTGCGTGCGCCGCAGCCACCGCCACGTTGTTGAACAGGCAGAAACCCATGGCGCGTGCGCGCCCGGCATGATGCCCGGGCGGACGCACGCTGCAAAATGCGGCTGCAGCCTCGCCCCTGATCACCATGTCGGTCGCCAGCACCGCCGCGCCGGCCGCGCGCTTTGCGGCTTTCATTGTGTGCGGATTCATTGCCGTGTCGGGATCCAGATGGACCACGCCCCGCGCTGGAGCTGCCTGCTCCAGCGCGGATACGTAGCCCGGCGCGTGCACGCGCTCGAGCTGGACGCGGCTGGCGAATGGCGCCTCGACGTGCTGTAGATAATTGAACAGCCCCGATGCGATCAGCTGATCCTCGATGGCGGTGAGCCGCGCCGGGCATTCGGGATGTGCGGCGCCCATGTCGTGCAACAGGCAGTCGAGATGGGTTATGTATGCAATGGACACGATGAATCCGATGATTCCTCATCCGCGCGTTGATCGGCGACCATCGTCCGATCGAACGCGTGGAATTAAACCGGTGCGCAGCATCCGGCTTCAATGCGCGTTGATCGGCGAGCATCGTCCGATCGAACGCGCGGAGTTAAACCGGCGCATCGCGTCCGGCTTTAACGGCAATTATAATGTCGGCGAGCTTCTACCCGCCGCCGTTCCGCGCGCACCGCACGATCGGCCATGCAACCCTACCCCTCCCATCTTGTCCAACGCTTGACGCTCGGGGACGGCACGGCGGTGACGATCCGCCCCATCCGCCCTGAAGACGAGGGGCTCGAGCAGGAATTCGTGCGCAATCTCTCCGATGAATCGCGCTACTACCGGTTCAGGGAAACCGTGCGCGAGCTGTCGCCCCGGATGTTGTCGCATTTCACCCGCGTGGACTACGACCGACACATGGCGCTGATCGCAGTCGGCGAGCGCGATGGACATGAGATCCAGATCGGCGTCGCCCGCTATGTCACCGGCGGCGACCGCCAGCGCTGCGAATTCGCGATCGTGATCGCCGACGACTGGCAGCGGAAGGGGCTTGGAACGCGGCTGATGCAGGCGCTGATGGCCGCGGCGCGCGGCGCGGGCATACGCGAGATGTACGGCGAGGTGCTTGCGAGCAACCAGAAGATGCTGCAGCTTACCGCCAAACTCGGTTTCAGCGCGCGCGTGGACGAGAGCGATCCTCATCTGATGCGGGTTGAAACGACACTGGGGCAGACGTGATCAGTGAATTGCGGACCGTGAATCGACGAGGCCGCCGTGAGAAACCGCACGTTTCCGATCACAGATGACGGATCGCGATGTTCCCGTTACTGGTCAGCGGTCGCCATACTGTGGCACACTCAATCAAATGAATGACTTTCCCCAGCGTGCCGTGACGTCGCAGCCGATCGAAAAGGTCGTCGCCCAGGTCGGGAGCATCATCCTCGGCAAGGAGCGCCAGATCCGG
>Ga0209002_10004872_pt1 | contig 10475 bp, 8 predicted proteins | sample Rifsed16ft2_FD_184010 | JGI IMG/M metagenome (GOLD analysis project Ga0209002, IMG submission 184010) | Soil microbial communities from Rifle, Colorado, USA - sediment 16ft 2 (version 2) | ecosystem: Environmental > Terrestrial > Deep subsurface > Rock core/Sediment | place: Rifle, Colorado...
CAGATCGACAGGAACCCGACGCCGAGGCCAAGGACGATGGCGCCGCTGGACGCCTCGTCGGTGGCGAACGTGAAGGCCTCCGAGGAGATGATCCCGGCGCCGAGGCCGGTCATGATCCCGCCCGGGATCAGGTAGCCGTACTGGCGCGTGTAGGCGAAGGCCCCCAGCAGCCCGAGGCCGATGATCATGACGATCCAGCCACCCACATCGGTCGTGAGCTCGAACATCTGCGATGCGAGCCCGACAGCGCCGACCACGATGAGGATGACGGCGAGGGCCATTCGATCGCGCGCCCCCGTCCCCGCGCCCTGGGCCATGCCTGACATGACGTTTCCTCCACTCCCGAGCGTTGCGCCGCATCCGCCAGAGTCGGGACGCGGACACTCCTCCAATGGTCATGCAGCAGCAGGAGCTCGACGCACTCACAGTGCCAGTCAGCCTCCGTTCGCCGGGCTGATTGGCCCCGACGGACAAGCGCGGCTGGGCTGCGCCCGTACCGGATCACCCGAAGGCGCCGATCGGCCAGGGTGTTGACCGGTTGGGATCGGTGACCGAGTGGCTCCGGCGGCAGGACTCGAACCTGCGACCAAGCGGTTAACAGCCGCCCGCTCTACCGACTGAGCTACGCCGGAGCGGAGCCGCGCAAGCATATGGCAGGTCTGGCGAGTCGTCCTCCCGCTGCCCGCCATCGGCGCTCGGAGACACTCTCGCACAGGACGCGTTCTCCCGCACGGTGACGTTGCGCCGCCTGCATTGAGCCGAACGGCAGTGGCGTGGTGCGGCAAACGGACCTACCGTCCGAGTGACAGGAGGTACATCACCATGTCCACTCGGACCGTTCCCGGCACGAGGCGCAGATCGAGCGCCGTGACGTGGATCGACCATCGTCACGCGTTTGTGGCGACGACCACTCCCCACGGTCGGGTCAAGATCACGGAGATCGATCACCGCGGCCACTCGAGAAGCGCCGGGATGAGGTACCTCACGCGGATCGTCGATCGGATCGGCGACCGGGACCGCGTCGTGATCGTCGGCCCCGGCCGCGTTCGCATGCGCCTCGAACGTGCCTACGTCTCGCTCGTGCGGCGACCGGAACATCTCGTCGACGTCGAACCGGCAAAGCTCCTCGACCGCGACGAACTCGTCAGCCGCCTGGCAGAGCTGTCGGCCTGACGCCGGGGCCGATCGGCCCCGTCCCGCATTCTTCGAACGCGCCCTCGGCCGTGCGCCAGAAAGACGACCGGTCGACACAACGCACAGAGCGACCCGGAGGGATCCTCACCCTGGCCCTTTGATGCGATCTCAGGCGTCCCGTCCTTTGATGCGATCTCGGGACGGTTCCGTCCTTGATGCGATCGCCGACGGATGAGCTACTGACCTCTCCGGGTCGAGGCCACTCTAGGACGCCGGCGCTCGGCCGAACAAGTGCCGAAAGTCACGATCGGCCGGCGCTCACCGCGCGGCATCCACCGCGCCCCGTCTCCGGGGGCGTCATGATAGGTTGGCCGCCGGAGGGAGGGCTTCCGTGCTGCCGCCGAGGGACGACGTGACTGCCGTCGGGGCTCATCCGTTCGGCGAGGCCGAGGCGCTGTCGCGAGCGCGCCTCCTGGGGCGCCGGGTCGCCTCGCCTCGAACCTGGATCGCCCTCGCACTCACGACGCTGCTCGCTGGGAGCGTGCTGTATGTAGGCTACGTCGGCTGGGTCGGCTCGGGGATGCTCGTCCACCATGAGCGGAGCCCGAACTGCTCCACCCCGGCCGACCTCGGCTGGGAGTACGAGGCAGTCAACTACCGGATCGCCGACGACGTCATCCTGCGGGCCTGCAATCCGGACCGGCTTCGCTGCGCGGATCAGGGGCAGAGCGCCGGTGATGCCGTGCTCACGAGCGACCGGATCCGCATCGCCGGCTGGTACATCCCCAGCGCCGACGGGGATCCACCCGGCGCTCCGACCATCGTGCTCGTGCACGGCCTCGGCGCGAACAAGAGCGACATGCTGCGCTACGCCGCCACGCTCCATGAGGAGTTCAACCTGGTCCTCTTCGACCTTCGCGCCGCGGGCCGCAGCACCGGCGACGTGAACACGATCGGCGCCCTGGAGTCCAGGGATCTTGAGGCCATCCTGGACTGGCTCGTCGCGACGAAGCGCCCGAGCGCGGTCGGCGTCCTCGGCGATTCGGGCGGCGCGGCCGCAGCGGCCAAGCTCGCTCGGACGGACCCGCGGATCGCGGCGCTGGTGCTGGACTCCGTGCATGCGCGCTTCGAGTACCCACTGGAGGAGGAGTTCCCGAGAGCCGAGCGCCTGGCCCAGCTGGGCTTCCCGTCGCTCCCCTTCATCTGGGCCGTCTACGCGGGCATGTGGGTGCGCACCGGGAGCACTCCGGGAGACGCCGATCCGATCGACGCCATCCCCGACCTGGGCACCCGGCCGCTCATGCTCGTCTACGGGACGGCCGACACCTACGACGTCCCCGCCCGGAACGCCGCCGTCCTCTACGAGGCGGCGCGACGGGCAGGGGTCCCGGTCGACATCCATGCCTGCGAACGGGCCGTCCACGGTCAGGTCGTCAATACCTGCCCAGGGCAGTACAGGGAGTGGGTCGTGCCGTTCTTCGAGGACGCCCTCGGGAGCTCGAGCGGCTAGTCCTCCCTGCGGTACGGGACGCTGACCACCACGGTGTGGGGCCGTCCGACCAGCGCGGCGCGCAAGCGCTTGGCCGACTGGTTATAGAGAAGCCGTTCCCACCAGCTCCGCGCGACGTACTCGGGGATCACCACGAAGGTGATGGGATGCTCCGTGCCGGCCGGCCAGCCGCGATCAAGGACGTCGAGGTAGGCGAGGAGCGGGCCGACGAGCGCGCGGTAGGGGGACTCGACGACGACCAGCGGGACGCCAGGCAGCTGACGCTCCCATTCGCGCCGCACCTTCGCCGCCTCCTCGGGCTCGTCCGAGATGAGCACGGCACGCACGTCCGGCGCGATCGAGCGACCGACGTTGACGGCCTGGATCACCGCCCTGTTGATGCCCGGGACCGGGATGATGGCGCGTTCCTCGCGCCGGGGCGGCGGAAGGACGAGGTCGGGGCGCACCGCGAGGTGCTCGGCCGAGGCGCGGTATTGGCGGTAGATGAAGAGCATGAGGAGCACGAGCACCGGGACGACGACCGCCACCAGGAGCGACACCGGCGCCTTGGCGACGAGGACCACGACCGCAACCACCCCGGTCAGGACGCAGCCGACCCCGTTGACGACGAGCCCGCGGCGCCAGCCCTCTGGACGTTCCCGGAGCCAGTACCGGATCATGCCCCCCTGGCCGATGGTGAAGGAGATGAAGACACCGATCGAGTAGAGCGGGATCAGAGCGTGGGTGTCTCCCCCGAAGGCGACCAGCATCGCGATGGCCACCACGCTCAGGAGGACGATGCCTGCCGTGAAGGCCAGGCGGTCCCCCCGGAACGCCAGGCTGCGTGGCATGAAGCCGTCGCGCGCCAGGATGGCGGCCAGGCGCGGGAACGCGTTGTAGCTGGTGTTGGCAGCCAGGAACAGGATCAGCGCGGTGACCGCCTGGAAGAAGAAGAAGCCGAGCGACCCGTCGCCGAAGACGACCGCCGCGACCTGGCTGATCACCGTCTTCTTCGGTTCCAGGATCGGCACGATCCCGAAGTTGTTGGCCACGAAGGTGATGCCCAGGAACAGCACCGCCAGGAGTACGGCCACGGCGGCCAGGGTCGTGGCCGCGTTCCTGGCCTCGGGGGGCTTGAAGGCAGGCACCCCGTTGGCGATGGCCTCGGTACCTGTGAGGGCCACGGACCCCGACGCGAAGGCGCGCAGGATGAGCAGGAGGCCGATCGGCTCGAGCGGAGCGCCCGGCGGTGTCTCGGGCGGCGGAGCACCCTCGCCGAGGGCGACGACCCGGAACGCACCGAGCCCGATCATCACCAGGGCAGACCCAACGAACAGGTACGTCGGGATGGCGAAGATGTTGCCCGACTCGCGGATGCCGCGCAGGTTCCCGACCATGATCAGGAGGATCACCCCGATCCCGATGAGCACGCGCACGTCGAACAGCTCAGGCACGGCCGACGCGACCTGCTCGATGGCCGATGAAGTCGAGACTGCCACGGTCATGACGTAGTCGACGAGGAGCGCTCCGGCGACCACGAGGGAGGCATGGACGCCGAGATTCGCCCGCGCGACGGCGTAGTCGCCCCCACCCTGGGGATAGACGCGGCAGATCTGGCGGTAGCTGAAGGCCACCGCGGCCAGGAGCAGGGCGATCGCCCCGGCAATGGGCAGGCTGAGGAACAGGGCGCCCGTGCCGGCCAGGACCATGACCCGCAGGATCTCCTCGGTCGCGTAGGCCGACGACGAGATCGGGTCGGAGCTGAAGATGGCGAGCGCCTTCTTCTTGGAGAGGCGCTCCTCGATCTCCTCGTGGATCGAGAGGGGGCGGCCGAAGAGGACGCCCCGTGCGCGCGCCAGGGTCCGCCCGAGAGACGTCGTCGGCCGGCTCGCCGTCGCCTTCGCAGTCAGCTGGCCCGGGCCGGTGTAGCGGAAGTACTCGGCGTGCGGCCGCTCGACCTCGACGCGCACGTCGCCGGGCCTGCGGCCGCGCAGGGGCCGCCTGCCGCCTATCACGCCGGCGCGGGCTCAGAGGGGAGTTGCGCTGTCATGCGTCGCCCGTGATGGTACGTCGGCGGGCGAGGCTTTCGCGGGCCGCGGCACGTCTGCTAGCCTCGCCGCCGTGCCGCCGAACCGTGCCATGCCCATCTGGGAGCAACGCTTTCGGGCCCCGACGATCCTCTTCCCGACGTGGTCGCGGCACGCCCCGGATCGCCTGACTTACGCGTCCACCGAGAGCGGCCGCTCCCAGCTGCACGCGTGGGATCGGGCGCGGGGCACCCGCCGCCGCGTCACGGACGAGCCCGTCGGCGTCCTTGGGGGTCACGTCAGCGCCGACGGCACGAGCGTCGTATGGCTGCGCGACACTAGCGGCGACGAATCGGGGCGATTCATGGTCGCGCCCTTCGAGGGAGGCGACGCGTGGCCGCTGGCCGATCTCCCAACAGGCTGGGACGAGGGGATCGCCCTGGGGCGTCAGCGCATCGTCGCGGCGATCAGCGACAGCGACGGCTTCGCAGTCTGGGCAGCCGAGACCGGCCGTTCCGGGAACTTGGCCCGCCTGCTGCACCGCGATCCGGAGTCGGTTCGCCTGGCCGGCGGATCGGGCATTGCCGCGGGAAGCGTCGAGCAGGCGGCGCTTTCGCCCGATGAGGCGCTGGTATGCCTCGAACACTCCGAGCACGGCGACCTCATCCACCAATCGTTGCGGGTCATCAACACGCGAACCGGCGAGACCGTGGGCGACCTGCGCGACGAGGGCCTCGAGCTGGCCGCCTTCGCGTGGTCGCCGGTTCCCCGGGACGGACGCATCGCGATCGGGCGCGAGCGAGAAGGCGAACGCCGACCCGCGATCTGGGATCTCCGCAACGGCCGGGTCGACGAGTTGCGCCTGGACCTCGAAGGCCTGGTCGAGCCAGCCGACTGGTGGCCGGACGGATCTGCGCTCCTGCTCGTGCAACTGGTCGACGGCCGTCACCGCCTGCACCGGCTCAACCTCGCCACCTCCGCGCTGGAGGCGCTCCTGACCGAGGCGGGCTCGATCACCGGCGCCCGCGTGCGTCCCGACGGCTCGGTGTGGTACCGGCTCCAGGACGGGGTGCGCCCCGGCCGGCTGCTCGAACTGGGGCGCCCGGAACCGGTCCTCGAACCGGCCGCGCCGCCGGCCCCCGCCGGCCGGACCTTCGAAAGTTGGGCCTTCAGCAACCCGCCAGGCCAGCGCGTCCACGGCTTTCTCGTGCGCCCCTTCGGCGCTCCCCCCTACCCCACCGTCATGCTCGTCCATGGCGGCCCGACCTGGCTCGATCTCGACCGCTGGGCGCCGGACGTGCAGGCGTACGCCGACGCCGGCTTCCTCGTGGCCATGGTCAACTACCGCGGCTCGATCGGCTACGGGCGGCAGTGGCGCGACACCCTCATCGGCAACATCGGCTTCCCGGAGACCGAGGACGTCCTTGCCGGCCACGACGATCTCATGCGCCGCGGGCTGGCCGACCCGGCTCGCTCGGTCATCGCAGGCTGGTCGTGGGGCGGCTACATCACCCTCCTCATGCATGGGCTCCATCCCGATCGGTTCGTGGCCGGCATCGCCGGCGTCCCGGTGGGCGACTACGCCGCGTCCTACGAGGATCTCTCCCCGACCCTGCAGGCCTACGACCGCGCCCTTCTCGGCGGGACCCCGGCGGAGCTTCCCGAGCTGATGCGCGAGCGCTCGCCGATCAGCTACGTGGACCAGGTGGACGCGCCGCTCCTCATCCTGGCCGGAAGCAACGACAGCCGCTGCCCGATCCGCCAGGTGATGCTCTATGTCGACCGACTGCGCGGGCGCGGCCACCCGCACGAGCTGTACGTGTACGAGACCGGGCACTCCTCGTTCGATTTGGACGAGCGGGTCCGCCAGCGCGCGCTCGTGCTCGACTTTCTGGCCCGCCACGTGCCCGGGATCGAGCCGCTACCGGGCGTGCGGGACATCGCGAGCGCGGTCAGGGGCAGCCCGGGGTACAGCGCCGTGAGCGGGGCCGCTCACGGCTAGGTGTAGTTCATGAAGACGTTGTTGACGCCTGGGCCGGGGGGAGACTCATGCTGGGGGGAATGAGATTGACCAGGAGCACGCTCGGCCAGCTGTCGGATCCGGCGATTCCGATACCTCGCGGAGCGTGGTCGAGGCGAATCTCATGCCCCGGAGAATGCCGGGAGCCTCGGCAGGCGTGGCGAGGTTCTGCTCGCGGCCGCGACCATTCGATGTCAACAACCTATCCGTGAATCACACCTAGGCCGCGCCCACCACGGCCGGAGGCGAGGGGCTGCGCGGCTTGCGGAGGCCGGATGCGAGGGTCTGCTAGCCTGCCCGCCGAGGAGGCGCACCTGGCTTGAGCTCACCGCGATTCGTTTCCCGAGGCTTCATCGGACGGCGCGACACCGACAGCGCAGCCGGCCGCGCCGACCGCGTCCCGCCCGGCCAGTACGTCACGCCTGACTTCCCGGTCCTCTCGGCCGGTCCGACGCCGCGCATCCGCCTCGAGGACTGGACCTTCACGATCGAGGGCCTCGTGCGCGAGCCGCTCACCTGGACGTGGGAGCGGTTCCAGGCCCTTCCTCGCCAGACGTGGACGGTCGACATCAGCTGCGTCACGAAGTGGACGAAGCTCGACACGCGCTGGGAGGGCGTGAGCGTCGACACTCTACTCGAGCACGTCGAGCTCGACCCCCAGGCGCATTACCTGACGGCGTTCTCCCACGGCGGCTACACCACGAACCTGGCGTTACCCGACGTGGTGAACGGACATGCCTTCGTGGCCGATACCTACGACGGCAGGCCCCTTGCCCCGGAGCACGGCGGACCCGCCCGGCTCGTCGTCCCGCACCTCTACTTCTGGAAGAGCGCCAAGTGGGTGAAAGGCGTGCGGCTCATGCAGAACGACCGGGCCGGCTTCTGGGAATCGCTCGGCTACCACATCCGCGGCGATCCCTGGAAGGAAGAGCGGTACTCGGGCGACTGAGGTGAGCTTCGCGCGGCGCATCGCGGACGCGATCGGCGTCCGCGCCTCCGGTTCGCCTCCCCGGCCGCCCGAGTGGGCTCCCGCGCCGGTCGAGTCGGCTGCCCCGCGCCCGACCCTCGAATGGCAGATCGCGACCGTCACCAGGATCGTGCCGGAGACCGCCCGGGCCAGGACTTTCACCCTCCAGCTGCCGAACCGGCGGCCGCATCGCGCGGGCCAGCATTACGACGTGCGCCTCACCGCACCGGACGGCTATCAGGCCCAGCGCAGCTACTCCATCGCCAGCGAGCCCGAGCGCGCGGGAGAGATCGACCTGACCGTCGAGCTGATCCCCGACGGCGAGGTCAGCTCGTACATGCACGGGGTCCTCGAGCCGGGCGACCGGATCGAGCTGCGCGGTCCGATCGGCGGCTACTTCGTGTGGCAGGCGAGCCAGCCTGAGCCGCTCGGCCTGGTCGCCGGTGGCTCGGGCGTGGTACCCCTCATGGCGATGCTCCGCCACCGTGCCGCAGCCTCGGGACGTCAGCCGGCCCGCCTGCTCTACAGCTCGCGCACCTCGGACGACGTCATTTACGCCGCCGAGCTGGCACGGTTGCCCGCGGCCGGCGACGGGGCCGAGGTGTTCCAGACCCTGACGCGCGGCGCTCCGGAGGGCTGGTCCGGCTTCACGCGGCGCATCGACGCGGAGATGCTTCGCGAGGTGTTCGCTCCGCTCGGATCGGACGTGCGCATCTTCGTCTGCGGGCCCACCCTGCTCGTCGAATCGGTGGCCGATGCCCTCGTCGCGATGGGGGTGCCCGCCGAACGGATCAAGACGGAACGTTTCGGACCGACGGGGAGCTGAAGGATGGCGGTGGACGAGCCGACGAAGCAGGCAGGATCGCAGCCGAGCGAGGACGCCGAGGCCATGGCCCTCGATCGTGCGCTGACGCTCGACGGCAACGCGGTGGCGGGCCTCCTCGAGGAGGTCTTCGGCTGGGAGATCACGGCCCAGCTCACGCAGTGCGCGAACTGCGGACACGTCGCGGAGTGCGGCGCGCTGCTCGCGTTCGTGGGCGGCCCGGGCACCGTCCTGCGCTGCTCGGTGTGCAAGGAGGTCGTGGTCCGCATCGTCCGCACCGACCGGGCGACGTACGTCGACGCACGGGGCGCGAGCTTCTTCAGGCTGCCGGTATCCCCCGACATCTGAACGCCCGGGCCACCGCGTGGCCACGCGGTATCGACGGGACGGAACCTTGACGGGCTACCCTTCCGGCATGCCGTCCGACATCGGGTTCCCCGAGACCCTGGTCGAGGCCGCGGAGCTTGTCCGCGCCCGGAAGCTCTCTCCGATCGAGCTCGCCCAGGAGGTCCTCGCCCGGACCGAGGCGCTCCAGCCGCGCCTCGACGCCTTCATCCGGATCACCGGCGACCGCCTGCTCGACGGCGCCGCATCGGCCGAAGAGGAAATCGCCGCGGGCCGGTACCGCGGGCCCGTGCACGGGATTCCGCTCAGCGTCAAAGACCTCATCGACGTCGCCGGCGAGGTCACCACGGGCGGTGGGACGATCCTCCCCGACACGCCGGCGACCGAGGATTCGACCGTCTGGTCTCGGCTGGCCGAGGGCGGGGCGACGCTGCTCGGCAAGACGAACCTGCAGGAGTTTGCCTTCGGGCCGACGAACATCAACCCGCACTACGGTGCGGCACGCAACCCGTGGGACACGGATCGGATCACCGGTGGCTCGAGCGGAGGGAGCGCGGCCGCGGTCGCCGCGGGGCTCGGGCTGGCGTCCATCGGCAGCGACACGGGCGGGTCGATCCGCTGCCCGGCAGCGCTCTGCGGCGTCACGGGCCTGAAGCCGACCTTCGGGCGCGTCCCGCGGACGGGCGTCTTCCCGCTGAGCGATTCCCAAGATCACGTGGGGCCGATCGCCCGCACCGCGCTCGATTGCGCCATCCTGCTTGACCTGATCGCGGGACCCGATGGGCGCGACGAGACCGTGACCGAGCGGACACCGCCAGGCGCCTACGAGAAGCTCGCGGCCTGGTCATCCGCCCAGGGTTCGTCAAGCGGACGCCCGAGTCTCACGGGGGTACGCCTCGGCGTCGTGCGACCGCATCGGGACCTCGCCCGGCCCGCTGTCCAGGACGCCTTCAACGAGGCGGCCATGCAGCTCGCCACGCTGGGAGCGGAGCTGGTGGGCACCGACCTGCCGGGCGAGGATGAGCTGACCGAGGCCTCGATGACCATCGTCCGCTTCGACGGCACGCGCCTCCACGCGGGCTGGTTCCGCGAGCGCCCCGAGGCGTACGGCGCGGATCTGCGCATCGCGTTCGAACGGGTCCTCGCGCGGCCGTCCTCCGACTACGAGGACGCCGTGCGCACGAGACGGAGGCTCTCGGCCGAGATCCTGGCCCACCAGCGCGGCCTTGACGGCCTCATCGGCCCGACGATGCTCGACCCGGCTCCGCTGATCTCCGAGTTCGCGGATGCGGCGCGGGCGGCCGAGGCGCGCGGGCGCCTACTGCGGCTTACCTACCTCTACGACGCGACCGGCCAGCCGGCCATCAGCGCGCCATGTGGCTTCACCCGGGAGGGGTTGCCCATCGGGCTGCAGATCGCCGCCGCCCCCTGGCGCGAGGTCGACTGCCTGCGCGTCGCCCACGCGTATCAACAGGTCACCGACTGGCACCTCCGGAAGCCGCCACTCCCGGCGTAACCGCTAGCTCGACTCCCCCGCGTGGTGGATGGCCGCCTCGGACAGGCGGAACGGGAGGCGCGGCAGCGGGCGCGGATCGGGCTGCGGCTCGTACTCGCCGCTGCGGCGGTCCTGGCGGTACGTCCACCGCGGGCCGGCCGTGGCGATGGAGCGG
>Ga0209002_10004874_pt1 | contig 10474 bp, 9 predicted proteins | sample Rifsed16ft2_FD_184010 | JGI IMG/M metagenome (GOLD analysis project Ga0209002, IMG submission 184010) | Soil microbial communities from Rifle, Colorado, USA - sediment 16ft 2 (version 2) | ecosystem: Environmental > Terrestrial > Deep subsurface > Rock core/Sediment | place: Rifle, Colorado...
CCGCCGAACATGTGATGCATGTTCGAGACGTGGTTGACGATCTGGTCCATCGCCAGGAGGCTGAAGTTAATCGTCATGAGCTCGGCGATGGGGCGCTGCCCGCCGACCGCCGCGCCCATCGCCACGCCGACGATCGAGCCTTCGGCGATAGGCGTGTCCCGAATGCGATCCTCTCCGAATTCGTCGAGCAGGCCGCGCGTCACGGCGTACGCGCCGCCGTACGCGCCGATGTCCTCGCCCATGATGAATACACGTTCGTCGCGCAGCATTTCCTCGCGCATCGCCTGCTTCAACGCTTCGCGGATAGTGATGACGGCCATGTAAGTCCTCGCTCACTGGTGATCAGTTAGCAGTAATCAGTGATCAGTGATCAGTAATCAGTGACCAGTGACGACTGATGACTGATAACTGGCAACTGATAACTGGCAACTGATAACTGATTACTTCATATCGGATTGGCGTACACGTGCTCGACCATCGTCGCCGGATCGGGGGCCGGCGAGGCGTCGGCGTAGGCCACCGCCTCGTCGATCTCGCGCTCGACGCCGGCGTCGAGCGCGACGATCTCGTCCGGCGAGACGCCGCGTTCTTCGATCAGCATCCGCCGGGCGCGCTCGATCGGATCGCGCCTTTTCCACTGCTCGATAAGCTCCTTGCTGCGGTATTGGTCCGGGTCGGCCACCGAGTGCCCCTGGTAGCGGAAGCACCTCGCCTCGACGAATTGCGGGCCGCTGCCCGCGCGCACTTCCTCGACGATCCGGCCGAACAGCGCGTTGACCTTGACCACGTCCATGCCGTCGACCTGATGCGCCAGCATGTCGGCCATGCACGCCTTCTTGTGCACGTCAGTCACCGCCGACGCTTTCTCGATGGCGACGCCCATGCCGAACTGGTTATTCTCGCACAGGAAGATGACGGGCAGGTCCCACACCTTGGCGAAGTTGAGGCACTCGTAGAAGGTGCCGTTGTCGGTCGCGCCGTCGCCGAAAATGGCGAGCACGATCGCGTCGGAGCCACTGCGCCTGGCCGCAAGCGCGAGGCCGACGGCGATCGTCAGGTGCCCGGCGACGATGGCATAACCGCCCCAGAAGTTCTGGCTGGCGTCGGCGAAGTGCATCGAGCCGCCGCGGCCTTTATTGTAGCCGTCGACGCGGCCGAACAGCTCGGCCATGAGGCGCTTCGGATCGAGGCCGCGCGCGATGGCATGGCCGTGATCGCGATAATGGGTGACGATGTGGTCTTGCGGCTTGAGCGCGTGGATCGCGCCGGCGGCGATCGCTTCTTCGCCGATGTAGAGATGAAGGAAGCCGCCGATCTTGCCTTGCTGGTAGGCCTGCCGCGCACGCTCCTCGAAGCGGCGCACGAGGAGCATCTCGCGATACCAGGCCCGCAGTGTATCGGTATCCGGTTGCATGAGGGCGCCCTCTCCTGGAGGTGGTGTGACTGATCGTGATAAACGCCCGTCGCGTGGCTGGCGCGACCGGGCGCTTGCCGGGGTTCGAGTAGCCATGAAGTCCTCCCTTGACCAGCGTAAGCGCAATTATAGCCCAATTTCAGACGATCTGACCTCCCCCTCTCCCCGGCTTCACCTCATTGGTCGAGGCGCGCTCAGCGGGGAGGGGGGAGAGGGGGCAGGGGGTAAGGGGGTGCCGGCCCTTAAGACCACTTCTCCAGCCGCTCGACCACGACCGACAGGAAACGATCGGCGACGGCGCCATCGAGCATCCGATGGTCGAAAGTCAACGTCAGGTAGACCATCGGTCGGATGGCGAAGGCGTCGGCGCCCGAGGTCTCGACGACGACGACCCGCTTCTGAATCACCCCGACGCCCAGGATCGCGGCCTGGGGCTGATTGATGATCGGGGTGGCGAAGAGCGAACCGCTGACGCCGTGATTGGTGATGGTAAAGGTGCCCCCCTGCACCTCGTCCGGCTTGAGCTTGCGCGCCCGTGCCCGCGTCGCCAGGTCCTTGATGGCGGCGGCGATCGCCGGCAGCGGTTTCTGGTCGGCATCCTGAATCACCGGCACGATCAACCCTTGCTCCCCAAGCGACACCGCCACGCCGATATGCACCGGTCGATGTAGGACGATCCCCTCGTCGCTCCATGAAGCGTTGACCCACGGCACGGCTTTGAGAGCCGCCACGGTGGCGACGACGAAATAGGCGCTGAAGGTCAGGTCGACCCCCTCGCGGGCGAAGGTCTCCTTGTGGGTCTGGCGATGCGCGACCACTCGGCTGAGGTCGGCCTCCATCACGGTCGTCACGTGCGGGCTGGTGCGGCGGGAGCGCAGCATGTGCTCGGCGATCTGGCGCCGGACCGAGTCGTGAGGGAGCACTTGGCCCGGGGCGGGCGTCGACAGAGAAGTCTGCGGGCCGAAGACTTCTTCCGTCGGGCGGAAGAGCTCCCCCGAGGCCGGCTGTTCCCACGCCGGGGCAATAGACCCCGCCGCTGGAAGGTCGCGAACATGCGCCAGGACGTCCTTCTTGGTGATGCGCCCGCCCGTCCCCGTGCCGCGCACCTGCGACAAATCGACCTGATACTCGGCGGCGATCTTGGCCACGACGGGCGAGATGAAACCAACGTCGGCCGCTGTGACCGGCGCCGGAGACGGCGGAACCGGAGTGGACGCCGGCGCCATGGCCGGCCCCGCTCGATGGGCGGCCGGCGCCGCCGCGAGTCCTTCCGGCACGGCCTCGCCGGCGGCCCCGATCATCGCCAGCACTGTCCCGGCTTGGACCGTCTGACCTTCGGGCACGACGATTCGCAGCAGCACGCCGCTGGCCGGCGAGGGGATCTCGGTGTCGACCTTGTCGGTATTCACCTCGAGCAGCGGCTCGAACTCGTTGACCGATTGCCCTTCGGCCTTCAGCCACTTCGAGACGGTGCCTTCCACGACCGATTCGCCCAGCTGCGGCATGATGACTTGGGTTGGCATGTCAGCCCCTGCCAGTGGTCGGTGGTCGGTGGTCGGTGGTCGGTGCTCGACCCGGCCGACCGCGCTCAGGCAAACGGTTCACCAGGGTATAGGTCATCTTTCGAAGCTCCTCGACGAGCGCTTCGGCGGCATCCGAGTCGCCAGCCTTGAGGTAACCCAGTTCGTGCGCGAGGGTGAGCTGCGTATCCACCTCAGCCAGGGAACCGAGTGCCTGGAAAAGGAATTGCCGAAACTCGCCCGTGCTCCGCCGAGATTGTCCCTCGGCGATATTGGACGGCACCGACACGGCGGCGCGCTGCACCTGACTGGCCAGTCCAAACCTCTCGTTGGCCGGGAACCTCTGGGTAATCCGGTAGGTTTCCTTCGCCAATTGAATCCCCTTCTGCCACACAATCAGGTCCCGGTAGTTCCTGATCTCCATGTCCCCCTCCTCGGAGATTCTGCGTCTCTACCTCCGCATCTGACCACTGACCACAGCCCTCTGACCACTGCCCCTAGTACGCCGCCAACTCTCGCATCGCCGCGGCGATCTTTTCCGGGTTCAACATGAACCAATCCTGCAACGGGTGACTGTAGGGCATCGCCGGCACGTCCGGCCCGGCCAGCCGGCGGATCGGGGCGTCGAGGTCGGTGAAGGCCTCCTCCGCCAGAATGGCGGCGATTTCGCCGCCGTAGCCACCCGTTAGATTGTCTTCATGAATGACCAACGCCTTCCCGGTCTTGCGCACCGAGGCCAGCAGGGTAGCCTTGTCCAGGGGAAGCAGCGTACGCACATCGACCACCTCGACCGATAGACCTTCGCCGGCCACCGCCTGGGCCGCCTCCAGCGTGTAGTGGTGCATCATCCCATAGGCGATCGCCGTCAGGTCGGTGCCGGGGCGGGTGACGCGGGCCACACCCAATGGCTCCAGGATTTCGCCCGGGCCGGCGACCTCACCCTTGATCAGGCGGTAGCCCTTCTTGGGCTCCAAGAAGACGACCGGGTTTGGATCGCGCACGGCCGCTTTCAGCAGCCCTTTGGCGTCGTGGGGGTTGGACGGGATGACCACTTTCAACCCCGGGACGTGGGCGAAGAAGGCCTCCAGCGATTGCGAGTGGTAGAGACCGCCGCCGATGCCGCCGCCGTACGGCGCCCGGATGACAAGCGGCACGGTCCACTCGCCGTTCGAGCGGTAGCACATCTTGGCGGCCTCGTTGACGATCTGATTGAACGCCGGATGGATGAAATCGGCGAACTGGATCTCGCAAATCGGGCGCAACCCGTAGAGGGCGGCCCCGATCCCGATCCCGATGATCGACAGCTCGGCCAGGGGCGAGTCGATGATGCGCCCCGCCCCGAATTTCTCGTACAGCCCCTGTGTCGCCCGGAAGACGCCGCCGCGCCGTCCGACGTCCTCCCCCACGAGGAAGACGCGGTCGTCGCGCGCCAGTTCCTCCTCCATCGCCTGGCGCAAGGCTTCGATGAGAGTCATCTCAGCCACGGCGGACGTCCTCGACGTAGACCGGATAGGCGGCCTCCGACACGTCCGGATACGGCGCCGCTTCGGCGAAGCGAATGGCGTCGTCGACCGCCGCGGCCGCTTCGGCCTCGACTTCGGCCTGCGCCTTGGGCGTGAGGATCTTCTTCTCGAGCAGCTGCCGCTGATAGGCCGCCAGCGGGTCGCCGGCTTTCATCGCCTCGACCTCTTCCCGCGGGCGGTACGATCGGTCATCGTCGTCCGACGAGTGCGGAGTCAGCCGATGGACGCGCGGCTCGACGATGGTCGGCCCGTCGCCGCGGCGCGCCCGCGCCGCCGCTTCGGCCACCGCCTGGTAGACGGCGACCACGTCCAGTCCGTCGACGCTGACTCCCGGCAGCCCGAGGCCGGCCGCCTTGCCGGCGGCGCCGGCCACCGCCATCTGCATCTCCTGGCGCACCGAGATGGCGTAGGTGTTGTTTTCCACCAGGAAGATCACCGGCAGTTTGTGCACCGCCGCCCAGTTGACCCCTTCGTACCACTCGCCCTGGGAGGTCGAACCTTCGCCGATCGAAGTCAGGACGACGGCCGAGTCGCCGCGCATCTTGATCCCCAAGGCGATCCCCGAAGCGTGCGGCGTCTGCGTGGCCACCGGCGACGAATGGCTGACGACGTTGGCCCGGCGCAGACTCCAATGGCTGGGCATCTGGCGCGCCCCCGAAGACGGCTCACCCTTCTTGCCCATCAGCCCCAGGGCGAACTCGCGCGGCGATAGGCCCAAGGCCAAGAGCATCGCCAGGTCGCGATAGTAGGGGACGACCCAGTCCTGGCCGCGCTGCAAAGCGAAGGCGGCGCCGATCTGCGCCGCCTCGTGTCCGATGCCCGAGATATGGAAGGCGATCTTCCCTTGGCGATGAAGCACCCAGGCCCGCTCATCCAATCGGCGGGAGAGCACCATCACCCGGTACATTTCGAGAAGCGTTTCTTTCGGCAGCGCCATCCACCGCCTCCGCCGCTGGCCTCGGACTTTCGCTGCTGCCGGCCCAGCCCGTCGACCGATCCGCTGGCGCAACGCCGGGGCGGCTGGCGACGGCATGCTCACATTACCTTTGGAAGAGTCGGACGCGGCAGTCGGAGAAATCTTATCCGGTTCGGTCCGGAATCTCAAGCAATCGCCACGGAGTCTGCTGCGAAGGTCGATGAAACGAGCAGGCGGCGTGCCCGCCTCAGTCCAGCCGGCCGGTCCGCCGCCGGAGCATCGTCTCGGAGGCGCGTCGCCGCTCTTGCTGGTGTCGCCGCCAGGCCCGTCGCTGGTCCCACCACGGGCGGCCAAAGACTAGGGCGATGGGCACGGCCAGCAGTGCCAGCTGCGCCAGGAACCCGAGCGCGATGAGGCCTTCCTGGCCGGTTGTCCGATCGGGAACGAGCGCGACGGCCAGGTCCTGCCGCGGATGGGACAACGCGTAGGTCCCCGGCTGCGCGATCTCGAACGCCAGGATCGGCCGGCCCGGCGCCCGGGGGTCGTCGTACGGCATGAGGCCTCGCTGGAGGAAGGTCACCGGGACGATCTCGGCCGTCCCGGCATGTTGCACGACGAGCCAGGGTCTGGCATCGGAGGCCTGCAGGTTGGCGGAGATTTCAAGGAGTGCGAGGTCGCTGGTGTAGACCAGGTACTTCTCCGGGTAGGGGAAAACGACGGCGGTTGGCGACGAGTTCAGCGGAAGGGTGACGATCTCGTGGCCACGAACACTTTCCACCACGCCGAACACCCGGGGCAGCACCAGGAACGCTGTGCCCGCCCATTTGACGAGGACGGAGGCGGAGCACAGGGAGACGATCAGGACGACCACCACCAGGATACCGAGGAGGATGTTCCTCAGCCTGGGCGGAGGCGGAGGCGGCGTGGTCATGAAGCAGTCGAGCGCTCCCGCCCCTGCTCAACCGGCGCGCGGCACGACGCGCTCGGCAACGACTTCGACGACATCGCGCACATCCAGCGGGTCGGCCTGCTCGCGCGCAGCGTCGCCCAGCATGACCAGGCAGAAGGGGCATCCCACGGCGACGACCTTGGCGCCCGTGGCGCGCGCCTGCTGCAGGCGGAGCTGGCTCACCCGCTGATCGCCATGTTCCTCCTCCTTCCACATCTGACCGCCGCCGGCGCCGCAGCACAAGGAGCGGCGGCCGTGATCGGTCATCTCCGCCAGCGATGCTCCGGCCAATCCCAGCAGCTGACGCGGCGCCTCGACGACGCCGTTCTGTCGGCCGAGGAAGCACGGATCGTGGAAGGTCAGCAGCTCCGACGGCACGGCGTCCTGCAGCCGAAGACGGCCCTGCGCCACAAGTTCCTGCAGCAGCTCGGTGTGGTGCATCACCTGATAGTGCCCGCCGAAGGCCGGGTATTCGTTCTTGAGCGTGTGCAGGCAGTGAGGGCAGGTGGTCACGATGCGTTTGGGCGCCACCCGGTTGAGAGTCTCGACGTTGGCCTGGGCCAGCTCGTGGAACAGGTATTCGTTGCCGCTTCGTCGAGCCGAATCTCCGCTGCAGCGTTCCTCGGAGCCGAGCACGGCGAAACGGACTCCGGCGGCGTGCAGCACCTGCGCCAGGGCGCGGGCCGTCTTCTGGGCGCGGGCATCGGTGGCCGGCGCGCACCCGACCCACCACAGAATCTCGGCGTCGGGCGCCTGCGAAGCCAGGGGAACGTCGAGCCCGGCGGCCCACTCCAGCCTTTTCTCCGGGCCGATGCCCCACGGGTTGGACGTCCGTTCCATGCCGCGGAAAGCGGCCTGGAGCTGCTCGGGGAAGGCGCTCTCGGTCAGTACGAGATGCCGGCGGATCTCCAGGATGTCGCGCATCGGCTCATTCCCCACCGGGCAGACGTCGACGCATGCTCCGCAGGCGGTGCACGCCCAGACGGCCTCCGGCGTGATGGCGAACTCGAGCAGCGATTGGGAGCTGGCCTCGCCGGCGGCCAGTCGACCGCCCTCCTGGTTGAGGAAGTAGCGCTTGTTGATTTCCAACGCCGCCGGCGAAAGCACCTTGCCGGTGGTATAGGCCGGGCAGGCGTCCTGACAGCGATTGCACATGATGCAGGCGTACGCGTCGACCAACCCGGTCCACGAAAGATGCTCCAGGCGCGAGGCGCCGAACTGCTCGATCGACGAGTCGTCGAAGTTCAAGCGGTCGAGGGCGCCCATCGACAGGCGGCGCGGCTTCAATAGGAAGTTGATCGGCGCGAAGAAGAGATGCAGGTGCTTCGAGTAAAGGAAATACGGCAGGAAGGCCAGGATCAAGCCGAGGGCCAGCCAGAAGCAGACGTGGAGCGCGGCCCCCAAGGCGGCCTCGCTCCAGCCGCTCCAGACGGCGGCCACGGCCGAGGCGAACGGCTGCCAGGCATCCGGTCCCTCCCGCGCCAGCAGGAAGCTCTGTCCGACGAAGCGGGCGCCGACGTGCAGCACGATGAACCCGGCCACAATGGCCGAGTCGCGGCGGATGCCGGAGCGCGCCTTGGGGTGAAGCAGCGTGGAATCCCGCACGCCGAGCGACGACGGTCGAACGACGAACCGGCGCACGATCAGGTAGGCCATCCCAACCAGAACCAATACGCTGAAGACATCGGCCCCCATGCGGAAGAGGTCGCCCAGCGTGGCGCCTTCCAGGAAGACGTACCCGGGCAGGAAGGCCTCGGTGACATCGATGACGTTGACCAGCAGGTAGAACGTGAAGCCCCACCCGACCAGCGCGTGGAAGACGCTGGTCCAGCGGCGCACGCGAAAAGTGGGCGAGAAGGTGACGAAGGTGACCGCGGCTTCGACGATGCGGCGGCCGAGCTGGCCAAGTTCGGGCTTCCCCTGCCCGCGGCCGATCGTGCGCACGATGCGGCGGACGGCGATGGCGGTGAGAGTCAGACTGAGCAGGGCGGCCACAACGAAGAGGATTCTCTCGACAGGGGTGAGCATGATTCTTCTCCGGCGGGAGACGGGCGGGGAAAAGTGTCAGATCGCTCTTGCCGCTGGAGTGTATCACAGCGCCCACGCCGTCCCAACGACGGCCGACCGCGATGGCCGTCACCTCCGTCCAGGGTGAGGCAGGGCCACACCCAGGAAACGCAATCGGCGGTATCGGCGCGGCTTCCTCAGGTTCAGGAGTCTCCCGGGATGCAGCGCGCGGCCGAGGGGGTCAACCCTGCTGAATCACCTGCAGGCATCCTGACCGTAGTCGAAGGAGGCCGTCAAGTCGCCCGGCGCGCTTCGATACGATCCCGAGGCCGCCGAGGGACGGAGCCTGTCCTGAGCAATGCGAAGGGCTCGGCTCGCCTGAGGGGGTGATGGCCGCAGTCAGGCGGCGATGGCTCGTTCGGGGGCTTCGATCGGGGCCGGGAGCGGATGGGTGGACAGGTAGCTCTGCACGTCGTGCAGCGCCTTCTGGTATCGCCCCAGCAAGTCCTGTTCCGTCCCTTTAAAGCGGTGAAGCGTCTGCAGCGCGCAGGCGGCGCAGCCGCGCATGGCGCGATAGGAATCGGTTTCACAGCTCAGACAGCCGTCGAGGCGAATCATCATCAGGGAGAAGGCCAGCGCCTCGGCGTGATCCGGGGGCAGCGCCGTGACGCGGTCGACCAGGGCGCGCCAGCGCTCCCCGCGAGCACGCGCCAGATGCGGGATGACGTAGGGCGGGAAGAGCAGTTCGTTCTCGGCGTACATCCACCCGGTTCCGTCGCGCACTTGCAGGACGCCGGCGAGGTCTCGCGGGAATTGTAGAGTCCGGAGGAGTCAGGCAGCGACAGTACTTTGGTACCAGGGGTGGCGGGTCGCCAAGAACGGGACGGCACCGCTGGCGCTCGTGTCAAGCGGGAAGGAGTCGACCCCAGATGAGGCGAGGGTTATGCGCCGCCTTCGCCGTAAGCGGAGGGGTCGGTGGGGGTGATGCCCGACGGATCGGTCACCGAGACGTAGGTCCCTTCCTCGGCGAAGTTGAAGAACCAATGGGCGTCGGTCATCGGCAAATTGACGCAGCCGCGCGAGGTCGTCGTGCCGAACTTGGCGTGCCAGTAGGTGCCATGCAGCGCCCGCGCCTTGTCGAAGTACAGCACCCACGGCACGCTCTCCAGATAGTAGAAGCCCTCTTCGCCCGGGATGCCGCCGGTCATCAGGTCTCGCTCGAGTTTGGCCCACACCTGGAACAGGCCGGGCTTGGTCCAGAATCCGTTGCGGCCGGTGGAGACCATCGTGGCATAGACCAGCTGGCCGCGCTCGTAGGCGGCGATGGTCTGCTCGTACAGGTTGACCGAGATCCACTTGTCGCTGTCGACGCCGGCCGGCGGGGTCGAATCAGGGACGACCCGCGCCACGTTGCGCTGCTCGATCCACACGTTGCGGCCGACCTGATACCAATCCCACTCGCCGACGCGCTGGATGTCGAAGATTTGCACGACCTCGAACTTGCCGAGCCAGCGTTCGGTCAGGTTACCTTCGGGCGCCGCCGAGGCGAACGTCCCCGAAATGACCCAGCCGAAGGGTCGCTCGGGAGTCCGGCTGAAGGCCTGGCCGTGGTACGTGGGCGGATCGAAGTCGCCGGCGTCGCCCGAACGGACGTAGCCGCGGTTGGTGGCGTACACCCTCCGATCATCGTTCTGCACCGAGTCGATGTAGTACAGGTAGACGAAACCCTTCGGGATCTGGTCGACCCCGCTGCCGCCGTTGAAGGCGTCCTCGGCGCTGGCATAGAGCCGCACGGGCTTGTTGCCCGCCCGCAGATAGGTCATCGGGATGTAATACAGGCTCGGGTCGAGCGGCGTCGTGGGAAGCGGCATCGCCGGATACAGGCCGCGCTCGGCCAGTTCCACCACGGCCGCGCCCGGCCCAACCTCCTGGCACATCTCCGGGTGCCGCAGCTGGAGACGCGGCGGGCAGAGGTGGCCGTCGGGCAGGCCGCCGCCTGTGAGATACGGCAGCATCAGGAGGAGGGCGATGTCAAGGCGCATTATGGTGTTCGGTTCGCAGGCATTCTACCCGCGCGGGGGCCCAACACCGGATGAGACGCCGGTGAGACCTGGCCAGGCCCGAGATGGTGGTCCCCGCCTTCCC
>Ga0209002_10004877_pt1 | contig 10471 bp, 12 predicted proteins | sample Rifsed16ft2_FD_184010 | JGI IMG/M metagenome (GOLD analysis project Ga0209002, IMG submission 184010) | Soil microbial communities from Rifle, Colorado, USA - sediment 16ft 2 (version 2) | ecosystem: Environmental > Terrestrial > Deep subsurface > Rock core/Sediment | place: Rifle, Colorado...
CTGAATATCGTCCATAATCGTGGCACTTTTCAGCACAAGGAGGTATTTTTGAAGGGTGCTGCAGGGGCAGTCTCAACACGATTTTGGCGGGTTATTGGCCTCAGTATCCTGCTTCTACTTATCTTTCTCTTTTGCGCGTCCGCATTCCGGCCAACGATTTTATGTTGGCCCCCTAGTGGATCCTAAGCCTGAAGCGCTTCCGATTCTGGACGAGAATGAAATCAACGCAACTTGCTTCCCTGTATTTAGTGAGAGCAAGTTTTGCGCGGCATGTCACCATGGAAAATTCTTTGATACTGTGATCTATAACTCGTACGGCGAGTGGCTGGAAAGTCCCTATGGTCAGAAGAACATCGTTTCAGGTGATGGCAAAGTGATCAAGGAAAACACGAATTATCGTTCCTGCCAGGATTGCCATATGCTCTATCCCGAACAGATCGAACAAACACTTCCGAGCGAGCGTGATGCGTGTTCTAAAACGAACCTGAATTTTCGAGATTTCAATCACAACCTGATGAAGTATGGGCCTGATCCAGATAACCCTTCCCAAGAAATTCCTCTATCGGTCAAGGAGGCGGCAACGCTTACTGTCCAACCAATAATGGAGGAAGGGATCATCAGAGTTACGGTGACGGTCGTAAACACAGGTGCGGGACATAGGTTTCCGACGGATTCTCCATTGCGACATTTAATTCTTCTTGTTGAGGCAAAAGACCAGAACGGCACTTTGCTGGCGCAGATGGGTGGACCTATAATCCCGTTATGGGGTGGGGTTGGCAATCAAGCCGAAGATTATGCAGGCCGTCCGGGTGAAATCTATGCTAATATCCTGAAGGATAAGGATACGAACGTAGCGCCCACGGCTGCTTATTGGAATCCCACCCAACCTATATCACAAGCCTCTGATACACGTCTGATTCCGGGGCAACCTGTGCAAAGAGAATATTCGTTTACCGCACCATCCTACGGATCTTCTCTGATAACAGTCAAATTGATCTATCGCTACGTTCATTGACCTCGCCCGTCAGAAGGGATGGAATAGGCCGGATATTCTGGTCACTTCTCAAGTTTGGGAGTGTAATTGGCTCACGGATCCAATCGGTTTTGAATGCGAACCGGAGCTTGAATAGGATAACATTGAAACTTTCCAACATTTCTGTCGTAGAATATTAATGAACCAATTTCGTTTTCCTTCATGTTTTGATCGATCAAAAGGAGAAATGCCATGAGACAAAACCGTTCCAGCCTGATTCTAGGTATTCTTTTGATATTGATTGGCGGGTGGCTTGTGGTCACCCGCCAGGTTCCGGCAGTGCAGAACTGGCTGGATAACAACTTCACCTGGCCCATGTGGACAATCGGGGCCGGATTGATCGTCCTGCTCATTGGCTTGATCACCGGCGCGCCGGGCATGGCTGTTCCGGCGTCCATCATCGCGGGGATTGGCGGCATTTTGTATTATCAAAATGAAACCGGGGATTTTGGCTCGTGGTCCTACATGTGGGCGCTCATCCCTGGTTTTGTGGGTGTTGGCACGATCCTGGCGGGTTTGCTCGGCGAAAACACGCGCGCCAATCTCACACGCGGATTGAATCTCGTTGCCATCAGTGCAGTGTTGTTCCTCGTCTTTGGAACGTTCTTCGGTGGTCTTGCCATCTTGGGCGATTACGGCGCGGCGATCCTGCTCATTCTGCTCGGTCTCTATGTTCTTGTGCGCGGGTTTGCCGGGAGGGGAAAAGGAGGACATAATGAAACGCGATAATTTCTTCTGGGGAGGGGCTCTCCTTCTATTGGGTGTCCTTCTTCTGCTCCAGACGCAGGGGATCATTTCCAACGTCTTCAAATATTTCTGGCCGCTGGCGCTTATCCTGGTCGGCGGCTGGATGATCCTGAATGTCTATTGGCGTCCCGCTCGATCTGCCGAAGGGACATTCTCAATTCCGCTTGGCGCCGCGAAGAACGCGAAGTTCAAGTTCTCACATGGCGCGGGTCAAATTGAGATCAGCGGCGGCGCCCCAGCAGGGGTGGCGCTCGTTGGCTCATCCGCGGTTGGGATGAATCGCGAGAGTCGATTAAATGGTGACAGGCTTGAGGTGAAGGTGGAGGCGGGCCCGTCGTTTGTCCCGTTTATCGGTCCCTCTGAAGGAGTCTGGCGATTCCAACTCACGCAGGAGATTCCGTTGACGTTGATCGTGGAGGCGGGTGCAAGTCAAATTGATATTGATCTGAAGGATGTCCTCGCCACGCGCGTCGAATTGAAGACGGGAGCCAGCAGTTCGAATGTGGTGATGCCCGCCCGCGGCGTATCACTCCTGGATGTTGAGGCGGGCGCGGCTTCGGTCAACATTCGCGTCCCCGAAGCGACCGCCGCGCGCATCCGCGTGAAAGAAGGCGTGACCGCGGTCAACGTGGATACAAATCGATTCCCGCACCTGGATTCGGGTATCTATCAGTCTTCCAACTATGATACGGCCGTCGATCGCGCAGAGATCAATGTGGAATCCGGTCTGGGTTCAGTTTCGGTAAACTAACAAGGAGAATGAAAATGCGACGGTTTGATCCTCGACTATTACTAGGCGTGTTATTTATCCTTGGCGGCGTGCTTGCATTGCTGGGTGCAATGGACATCGTCTCGAATGCAGGCGGGATCTTCTGGGGGTTGATCTTTGCTGCGGGCGGAGCGGTTTTCTTGTATATTTTGCTGACTGATCGCAATAGCTGGTGGGCAGCGTTCCCTGCATTTACCTTGTTTGGCCTGGCCGCATCATCGTTTTTGCCTGCATCTCTGCAAGCCTATGACGGGCTGGTCTTCTTCCTGGGCATCAGCCTGGGTTTCTGGTGGGTGTATTTCACCGGACCTGAACGCTGGTGGGCGATCATCCCCGGCGGAGTTTTGCTCACGCTTGGCATTGTTTCTGTACTGGATGATCTGCTCGGTGGTAATGCAGGCGGCGGAGTCTTCTTCCTCGGGCTCGGCCTCACGTTCGTTCTGGTCGCCATCCTGCCCGGCGGAAGTGGCCGTTCATGGGCGTTGATACCAGGAGCCATTCTCCTGGTCTTCGGCGCGATTCTTGGCACCCCTTATTTTGGATTGGCAGAATATCTTTGGCCCGCGGTGCTCATCCTTTTGGGCGGCTACTTTATCCTGCGTTTCTTCAGGAATCCGCCGTCCGAATAAAACAAAGGTACTTCCCATAAAAACAGAAACGGGAGTGCCCAGGCGCTCCCGTTTCTGTATTACCTGCCCTCACCAGTAATTCAATCTAATATTGCTTGTGCTTCATTCCTTTAGCCAGCATGGACTTCACCTGCTTGTGCGCGTCCTTCCATCGAGAGGAAACATTATCTGCCAGGCGTTCCAGAACCACTTTGCCTGCCTCGGGTTCATCCAAGCATAACTTTCGCAATTCATTGCCGTGAATGCGGATCGTTTCCAGTTCCTCAATTGCGATCGCGGAGGATGTGTATTTCCTGCTTCCGACCACGGCTGACCAGCCAAACCAACCGCCTTTTTTCACATGGGATATGGTAATCGGAGTTCCGTCGTAAGGTTTGAACGATATTTCGACTTTGCCATTGAGAATAAGATACAAATAATCCGCTGGCGCACCCTGTTGCAGGACAATTGAGCCCGGGTGACAGGCGAACGGCTCGAATAATGGTCTAAGCAAATCCATATATTCATCGTTCAGATCTTCAAAGGCCGGTACGAGTTTCAAATCAGAGAACATTGATGTATGTTAACCCGACTGGCAGTGCTCACTCTAGTGGCGAATATCATCTTTTGGATGACATTAATCCCGATTTTCATGCCGGGCTGTTTTGTAAGGGTATACTTATCAAAAGTTAAGCATCAGAATTGACAAAGTATGTCCGAGTCCACACTATTTGCGTCCTCCCGAAAAACCCTGCCTCTGATCCTGTTGGCGCTGGGTTTGACTTTGATCGCTGCATCTGCGTTCTTTATTTTGCGGCAAGTTTCGCCTCAAAAAAACCTTTCAACTGTTCCCGTTCAAGTGAACTTTCCTGCGCCTGAACTGACTCTGACCGACACGCAAGGTGTCTCTCATTCGCTGGCTGAATATCGCGGGCGAGTTGTCCTGGTTAATTTGTGGGCGACATGGTGCCCGCCCTGCAAAGAAGAAATGCCGACCCTGCAAGCCTTTTACGACAAGTATGAAAAGAATGGGTTTGTGATTATTGCGATCAATGACGGTGACCCGACAGCAGATGTTTTACAGTTTGTAAAAGATTACGAATTGACCTTTCCTGTCTGGCTTGACCCAACCTATATCGCGACAGAACAGGCATTCAAGACCTTGAATCTTCCCAGTTCATTCGTGATTGACCGGGAGGGAACTACGCGATTGCGGTGGGTTGGCGGTATCAGCCGCGGGATGTTAGAAAAACATGTGACCCCTCTTATCATGGAGAAACAATGAAGGCAACCCTGCACTGGAAAGAAAATATGACATTCATTGGCATGCCGGATTCTGGATTCCCGGTCCAAATGGATGCAGATTCCTATTTTGGAGGAACAAATAACGGCGTGCGCCCGATGGAAATGATCGCGTTGGGTCTTGCAGGCTGCACTGCGATGGATGTCCTCTCCATCTTGCAGAAGAAGCGTCAGAATGTGACTGGCTTTGAAGTGAGGGTGGATGCACCGCGTTCAGCAGATCATCCAAAAGTATTCACCAGCGCGGTCATCAATTATGTTGTCACGGGAAAGAATGTGGATGAGGCGGCAGTCTTGCGTGCAATGGAACTTTCGTTCACAAAATATTGTCCCGTGCAGAAAATGCTCGAAGGGGCATTCCCGATGGATTTGCGTTATGAGATTTATGAAGATGAAGGAAATGGAACGCGGCGATTGACATCCCAGGGGAACTGGCAGGAAGCGTTCCAAGCGTAGGAGGGCTTACAATTATCTTGCTTCCGAGATCACATGACTTTGGAAGTCCGAGCATTCGCACGCGATCACAGTCGCGGCGCCGCGCGTAAGCGTGCCTTTATATGCTTGTGAGCCGTTATGCACCACCCAGCCTTCAAGATTAAATGCAAGGGGGCCATCGGCAAGAATCCACTCACCATTATATTTTCGAGCAATGTGAACGTGAGTGCCTGTGACATGACCGCCTTCGCAGGAGGGATAACCGATAGGCTCGCCGGCTTTCACTTCCCTGCCCAATGGTACCCGGGCTTCGGCAGCTAAATGCAGATGATACAGGATCCAGCCTGTGCGTTCATCGCCATCTTTATCGAGATCAATCACCGTCCCGTCGACATCAGAACGCAGGATAAGACCATCTGCCATTGCGGTCGCGTATTGATCCGGGTCAACCGTATTACAGCCGGATTTTTCAGAGGCCGGGGCAAAGTCTATCGCTGAAAATGGTTCACCTGAGCCCCAACCGGTGTGGGGACCGCCGGTATATGCCCATAAATGACCGGTAACGAAAGGGAAGCGCAATTCAGGCTGCTGAAGACTGCCGGGCAGGATGATAACGGATTGAGCCCAGGGATCACCGAAAAAAGTCTGATAAACGCGTGCCAGGCCCTCGGGTCCGATTGCAGCGTAGTATTTATCCGCAGAATAGAGCCTTGAAAAGTAGTATTGAAGAGCCACCGAGCCCGCGTTTTGCCAGGGGTCCGGTCGGAACAAAGAGTCATCTGGTAATTCAATTTCCGTTAGTTTTCCAGCGCGCCAATTGTAATATCCGTTATTCAGGGTGTTGGCTGCGATGACGAGTTGAAGATAAGGAGTTTCGTAATTAACACGCCGGAAGCCAAGCATATATTTTCCGGCTGGCGGCTCGGCTTGTGTAAGTGCGCCGCTTTGATATTCAAGGATTGCAAGCAATAACCGCGGGCTGATGCTGTAATTGGTGGCAACATAATCTACCGCCTCAGCGCCAGAGCGCATCTTTTCTCCCGCATAGACGCGGTAATTTTTGAGCCAGCCGGAGATTGACGAAACAAACGCGGATGTACTGAAACCGATCTGCGCCGGGCCATTGACAAAGGCGTGGTCAGGAAGGCTCTGATAGGCTGTGCCCCATAACGGAAGATAATAAATGGGGATTTTCATCGGCAGGCCGGGCGGCATGGTCGTCGCTTCGCGCGGGATGATGGGGTTGGCTTCCATGATTTCTTCGACCGTCGTGTTGAAGCGTGCTGCCAGGGCAGGGAGGGTGTCTCCATTTTGCGCGATGTAATCCACGAGTTCGCCCGGTCTGTATTCCGGCCGTCCTGAGGTCGGCGCAGGAATCGGAGTCGGGGCAATCGGCGTGATCATATTTTCAATGCTGCTGTTCCTCGCGCGCGGGGCGCAGGACGATATTGCAATTGAAATAATGAGAAGTAAAGACAAAAAACACAGAGTCGCCCTTTTGCCTCTGTGCCCGGGTATCGATCTGACTTTCATAGTTTGTTTCATTCGGGAATTATTCATCTTCTTCGCGGAAGATCAGGGATCGCAACTGCCCGTATAGATCAGCAGTAATTACTTTGTCGCCTTTGACAAGTTTGCCTTGATAAGGCTTTTCGCCCGCAATGACGGTCCATCCGCTCAGGACGAATGGGATTGGACCATCCGCGCTGACCCATTCGCCATTGTATTTACGCGCGAAATGCAGGTGTGTGCCGGTGGACATTCCGCCCTCGCACGATGCATGTCCGATGAAATCGTTTATTTCAACCCACTGTCCCTTTGCCACGCGGTCTTCCGTGGCAACATGCAGATACAGGATATTCCACCCTGTTTGCTCAGAACCGTCACCGTCCATATCGACAACCACAACGCCGTGCCCCGAGCGAACCACCAGACCCGGTGCAGCAGAAAGAATCCACTTGAAATTAGCATCACAACCGGTTGTGGCACTTGCCGGAGCAAAGTCCAATGCTGCCAGAGGGCCATCATGCTCCCAGGCGCTATGCGGCCCTCCGGTGAAGGCCCAGGCTGCATGAGTTTCAAAGGGCAGAACCATCTCAGGCTGGTTGATACCTGGCGGGAAGATAGGACCGATCGCATCGGCGCGCGACCACGGATCGCCGAACATATTCTGGTAGTACGATGCAAAACCGCTGGTCTGATCCATGATCCTCAGCCATTCATTCAGGCTGTGCTGGCGTGAGAAGAAGTACATAAGACCAACAGTCCCGGCATTTAGAGTTGGATCGATGCGCAGGGTGTTGCCGTCTTTGAAACGGATCTCTGTAAGAGTCCCCGAACGCCATCCATAGTAGCCCGTGGATAGCTGGTTGATCCCCCATGCAATTTGCAGGAAGACCCCCTTGTTGCGGAAGTTCTCGTAACCCAACGGGTAATCAATGCGGAAGTCGTTCTCGGGTTTTCCGCGCACCCAGCGTGATTCATAATCGAGAATGGCGAGCAGCAGACGCGGGTTGACCGAGTTCTCGTACGCGATCCGCTCGATGGCGCCCGCCCCGCTGGTCCAGCCTGTGGAGCCAAGATACTCACGATAGGTGGCAAGAAATCCGCCCGCCTCCTTGACATACGCGGCAATATCGAAATCCACAGCGGTTGCAGCAAAGACAACTTCACCGTCAGGCAGAAGCTGCAGTGCGGGCGTATATGGAACAGAGCGGTCAAGAACGTCGGGGATGATTAATAATGTGCCGGGATCGAGAAGTCCCTTTTCTGGCAGGATCTTTGGAGAAGCGATCTGGGTCACATCCACCCCGAACCTGTTCGCCACGGCTGGAAGCCAGTCTCCGCTTTGAGCGTAATACAGTATTGTTGGATTGTTTCCCTGGGAGGCAGGTGTGTTGTCGATCTGGGATGCGACTTCCTGCGTAACAAATGCCTCATTGATCGGGGCGGGTGTAGGCGTGATGCTGGCTTCAAGCGTTGATGGAACAACGGGTATGGGAGCATCCGTAACGATGCTTTCCGGTATCGGTGAGGAGAGAGGCTCAATTCCACCCGGCGGAGTCGGAGTTTGATATTGCCCCCACAGCGATGCACTCCCGCCGCAGGATGCCATCGTACAGGATATGGCAATTAAAAGAACGATGGTTCGTTTCACAATGGATCCGTGAGGGGAATTATACCTGTATTGATTATTTGCTAATTAAGAATGTTGGTTGAGTAGGCGGCGGGTTTCGATACGGTCTGCGACCTACTCAACCATCGCCGCCGTACACTTGCACCGCACTGCGTTTGGTGCAGTACGGGTGTCAAAACCAACGAATTTCATCTTGAAATCTGATTCAGATTCTCAAACACACCCTCCCACGCTTCGATGACGGTGCCGCCGCGTGTGAGGTAGCCGTCGTACTCGATCCCGTTGCCGCTGGAGACCCAGCCGTCCAAATTAAAGGGCAGATTTCCATCTGCAGGAATCCATTCGCCATTATATCGCCTTGCAAGATGGAGGTGCGTGCCGTTCGAAAAACCCCCTTCACAGGATGGGTGTCCGATGATCTCGCCAGCATAAATATAGGTATTGGGCTGAACGCGGTCGCGCGTTTCGATGTGCATGTAAAGGATAGTCCAACCGGTTTGTTCGTATCCATCGTTGTCCAGGTCCTGGACGACTGCGCCATTCTCTGCTCGTACGATGAGTCCGTTGGCAATCGCGACCACCCACGCGTCGCTTGAGACGCAGCCCGCCGCTTCACCGGGAGGGGCAAAATCGAGCGCAGCCCACGCTGAGCCGGAATCCCAGCCTCCATGCGGGCCGCCGGTGAACGACCATGTCGTCCCTCTTTCGATAGGCAACTGCATCGGAGGCTGGATCAGGTTCGACGGTGGAAGCGAAGCGATGTCATAGTCGAATGGATAGCCGAAGAGCTCGTTATAGGTTTCGAAGAATCCCAGCGCGCTGACATCGTAATCCCAGAACGGCCGGTTATTGAACAGTGAAAGAAAATATTGCACGCCCGCCGTGCCCGCGTTGATGGTCGAGTCGAGCGGCACATAGCTGCCATCATTCAACGGCAAAGTGGAAATCGCACCGGCACGCCAGTAGTAATAACCGCGATTCAAATTATCGGCTGCCCATGTGGCCTGCCTGTACAGCCCTGCATAATAATCATCAAAGAACCCAAACGGATAATCCACATTTTGAGGCGTGGGATTGGTCACCCACCCGCTTCGATATTCGACCAGAGCCAAAAGCAAACGCGGATTGACCGAATAACTTTGCGCGACGCGCATAATGATCTGCGCGCCGCTCAGAGTTTCGCCGTCCACATTCTGTGTGTAATTTGCAAGATAACCACCGTGGTTTTGCAAAAAAGCCAGCACATCGAATTGTACGCTGGCTGGCCCAAACACCAGTTCTGAATCAGGGATGACCTTGAACGACGAACCCGGGTTGGGATCTGCCTCGATCGGCGGGATCTCCAAAACGGTGCCGATGGAAAGGATGCTCGCTTCATTCAAACCGTTGGCCTGCATCAGCGCCTCAAGCGAGATCCCGTAGGCTCGCGCGATGCTGCCGAGTGTATCCCCGGCCTGGACCGTGTATTGATCCAGGAAGTCGCGCTGTGTCGGAAGCGGATGAGGCATGTCGGGCGTTGGCGTTGTGAATGTTGAATTTGATTTGCGCGCAGGAATTGCCACGGAGATCGGAGCACGCGTCGGTGTGGGGCCTGCTGGTCTTGTGGCGAGGACATTTTCACCGACTGGAATCGCCCCGGGCGCGCTGGTCCCGTTCAAAGGCGCGAAGGGATCGTAGGTTGGGTATGCATCTGATGGGCTCGAGCTGGAGCAGGAGGCAATCAGGAGTGTGATAAGTAAAACATGAGAAGTGAGGCGCAGTAGGACGGAGGATGTATTGCGGAGCATGGAAGGATTTTACCAAACCTGCACCTGGAATGGACAGCGAGCAACTTGTTTGCATTACTCGTTATTTTGGCGCAATTCCAGGTTAATTCCCCGGGCCAGTTTTTCTATTTGAGTACCTTTTTCATGTGGATACCCGTGATTTGATATCCCGTTTTCTTGTATAACTCCTGGGCTGTAATGTTGTCCCCAAAAACATGCAGCGCGACAGATTCAACGTTCATAGACTTAAGTTTTTCATCCAAAGCCATTAAACCTTGTTTGCCATACCCTTTGCCGCGCTGTGCTTCATCGATCCTGAAATCGTAAATGAACGCCCGGCCGTTTTCGATATTAACCCACAATATGCCAAGCTTTTGATCGCTTGCATCAATGATCGAAAACAGATATTGATTCTTGGATTCCAGGCCATCTGGTAAAAGTTGCTGATGTTCTTTTCTGGATTTTTCCAGCGCCTGTGATGGCTCCCAATTACCCGCCTCGACGTGCGCTTGAGCATATCTTTGGATATCCTCTTCCAGATATGCTTCAAAATCTGCTTGTTCCATTGGTATGAGTTTGACCATAGCACGTCTCCGTGGTGTCATTGTATCAAACAAAAAGCGAGTGAAGTTAATTCTCCACTCGCTTCAGGATGTGAGTCGTTTTTGGCTAAAC
>Ga0209002_10004879_pt1 | contig 10469 bp, 14 predicted proteins | sample Rifsed16ft2_FD_184010 | JGI IMG/M metagenome (GOLD analysis project Ga0209002, IMG submission 184010) | Soil microbial communities from Rifle, Colorado, USA - sediment 16ft 2 (version 2) | ecosystem: Environmental > Terrestrial > Deep subsurface > Rock core/Sediment | place: Rifle, Colorado...
CTCGCCGAAGCTCACCTCGCACTCGGTCTCGGCAGCGCGATTGTCATCTGTGTGCCCGTCCCGGCGGACGTGGCGCTGCCCGACGACGTGGCCCAGCGTGTCGCCGAGCGCGCCGCCCGCGAGGCCGACGAGGCCGGGGTCCACGGGCCCGCGCTCACGCCGTGGCTCCTCGCCCGGATCGCGGAGATCACGAACGGGGCTTCGGTGACCGCCAACACGGCGCTCATCGTCAACGACGCTCGCGTCGCCGGCCAGATCGCCGCGCGTCTCGCGGGCCTCGACGGAGGGTCATCTACCCAGCCCTGACCGGCGGCATCGTCAGGGCCCGCAACCCGGGAGTGCTACGATCTCGGCCCCGAAACCGCCTTCGCCCGTGGGGTTTGCCGTGCCCGCCGATTTGACCGCTGAGACCCTCGCTGCGCCGCTGGACGGCGCCGAAATGCCGCCCCTCGCGATCGAGGTCCGCGGGATTCGGCGCGTCTACGCCGCCAAGCCGGCGCCGGTCGTGGCGCTCGACGGGGTGGACCTGGACGTTGCGCCGGGCGAGCTCTTCGGGCTCCTCGGCCCGAACGGTGCCGGCAAGACGACGCTCATCAAGATCCTCACGACGCTGCTGCTCCCGTCATCCGGAAGCGCGCAGGTCTTCGGCTTCGATGTCGTGCGCGACACGAAGAAGATCCGCCGGATCATGAACATGGTCGCAGGCGGGGAGCAGTCCGGCTACGGGATCCTCACCGTTCGCGAGCAGCTCTGGATGTTCACGCAGTTCTACGGGCTCACCCGGGGCGAGGGCTGGCGCCGCGTTGACGAGCTCATCGAAGCGGTGGGACTGGCCGAGCAACGCGTTCAACGGGTGAGCACGCTGTCCACCGGGCAGCGCCAGAAGATGAACCTGGCCAGAGGGCTCCTCAACGATCCGTGGATCCTGTTCCTCGATGAGCCGACGCTCGGCCTGGATGTGTCCGCCGCGCGTTCGCTCCGCGAACTCATCGTGGCCTGGCAGCACGCGGTGCCGGGCCGGACGATCCTCCTGACCACCCACTACATGGCCGAGGCGGACGAGTTGTGCGATCGGATCGCGATCGTCGACCGCGGCCGGATCCTCGCCATCGGATCACCGGCCGAGCTCAAGAAGCGCGTCCAGCGCGAATCGATCTTCCGGATCGAGCTCGACAAGCTGGACGGCGGGGCGCCCACGCTGGCGCACCTGCCGGGCGTCGTCAGCGCCAGTGAAGCGGCGAACATCGACGCGGCCGATCAGCGGCAGGTGGTCGTCATGAACCTCGTCCTCGAGGACGACGGCGTCCTCGGGCAGGTGGTCGGCGCACTCGCCGAAACCGGCTCCCAGATCCTCGGCCTGCGCAAGTCCGAACCGACGCTCGAGGATGTCTTCGTGGAGCTCGTGGGCCGCGGCTTCGCGGAATCGGATGTCGACGCGACCGAGGGGACGGGCTGATGGCCGCGCCGCTGGACCTGATCGGGCGCTCGGGTACGGGCCCGCGACAGGCCGCGGATTGGAGCCGCCGGCAGGTCATCCTCACCGACCTGCGATCGGTCCGCGGGCGCGCCTACCCGCGCGTGATCGGGCTCATGCGCGAGCCGTCGTGGGTGCTGTTCGAGATCCTCCTGCCGTTCCTCGCAACATCGGCGTTCGTGTTCGTCTATCGCGCCCTCGACGCACCCCAGGAGTACGTCGGCTTCGTGGTCCTGGGCGGCGCGCTCACGGCGTTCTGGCTGAACGTGATCTGGATGATGGCCAACCAGCTCTACTGGGAGAAGAGCCAGGGCAACCTGGAGCTGTACTTCGCCGCCCCGATGCATTTCATGTCGATCCTGTTCGGAATGGCCCTGGGCGGGATGGTCATGAGCTCGACCCGGGCGGCGACCGTCCTGGTGATCGCCGGGGCTGTCTACGGGGTCGCGTTCTCCGTGGACCAGTGGGCGCTGCTGCTCGGGGTCTTCGTGCTCCCCCTCGGGGCGCTGTACGGCCTGGGCATGGTCCTGGCCAGCCTCTTCCTCGTGTGGGGCCGCGAGGCGTGGCACATGGGCCAGGCATTGACCGAGCCCGTGTATTTCGTGTCCGGTCTGAACTTCCCGGTCGCCCACCTGGGGTTCCTCGGTGCGCTGTCGGTCGCGTTCATCCCGCTCGCCACCGGCCTCGACGCGATGCGCCAGCTCGCCTTCGCCGATGCCGCGTTTCCGGCCGGCACGCCGCCGCCCGGAGTCGAGGTGCTGATCCTCGCGGCCATGACGGTCGTGTCCATCGTGGCTGCCCGCGGGATGCTGATCGCCATGGAGCGGCGAGCGCGCCGTGACGGCCGCCTGTCGGTGCGCTGGCAGTGAGCGCGCTCGCGCCGGCGCCGCCGGCTGCTGCGCTGTTCGATGCCGCGAGAACCGAAGGACGCGGCATCGCCGACACGCTGCGAACCTTCGCGGTTGCGACACGCCTTGGCTGGCAGCTGGAGGCGAACTGGACGGACCCGTTCCTGTTCTTCATCTACTCGGTCGCCAAGCCGGTCAGCTCGGCCCTGATCCTCGTGGTGATGCTCGAGGTGATCGGTGGTCCGGCGGGCCGGGCCTTCCGGCCGTTCGTGGTGGTCGGCAGCGCCCTGTGGTCATTCGTCGTCAGCGGAATCGCCGGACTTGCCTGGTCGATCCTCGAGGACCGGGAGCGGTATCGGGTCCTGAAATACGTGGTCATCAGCCCGAGCGACTTCCTGACCGTGCTCATCGGGCGTGGCGTGGCGCGGCTCGGGGTCGGCCTGGCCGGGGTCGTCATCACCCTCGTCGTGGGTGTCGTCGCGCTCGGGGTGCCGTTCGACCCGGGGGTCGTTGACTGGCCGGTCCTCCTCGTCGTGTCCGTGATGGGGCTCGCATCCATCGTCGGGCTGGGGCTGCTGATGGCCGGCATTGTCATCCAGACGCGCCAGGAATCGTGGAGCTATCCCGAGGCCTTCGCAGGGGCGCTCTTCCTCGTCACGGGCGCGGTCTTCCCGTTGGCCCTCCTGCCGGCACCGGTCCAGGCACTCGGCCTCCTGACGCCGCTGACGTGGTGGATTGCGGGCGTCCGCGAGGCCCTCTTCCCGGGCGGTCCGGGCTCCGTCGGCGGCGAAGGATCGCTCTATGCGAGTGTCTTCGGGCACGCCAACCCCGGCTCCGCCGAGATCATCGGTGCCTTGCTGGCCTCCGGGGTCGTGGTTACACTCGCTGCAGTCGCCGTGTTCCGGCGGAGCGATCGGCGGGCCAGGCAGGCCGGCCTGTACGACCAGACGTCCGGCTCCTGAGTACCCCCGCGAGCCCGGCTCGCACCAGGGAGGCGCAATGCGGATCTACGAGGGAAGCCCCCGCCAGGACTTCGAGGAAGTGCTGCGCTCCATCGGCGCCTATCTGGATCAGCGCGGCATGACGGATGTCCTGGTCATGGAGGTCCCGGACGGCTTCATCGTCCAGGGCCTCGCCCATGTCGGCGCAACGTCGAGCGCCTGGTCGGAGTCCGTCGGCCAGGTCGCGAAGGAGACGATGACGTTCCTGGACGAGGACATCGCCCGGTTCATGGACGAGTCCGTCGCCCGCCGTGGCGCCGGGCCTCATCCCGCCAACCCGGGCGCCGGGCGTTACGAGCACGCCTTTCGCGTGATCGGGCGCTATATCGACGAACAGCGACCGAGGGACATCTTCTTCTTCGAACAGGAAGGCGCGTTCGTCCTCCGACTCCACCACGTCAATCAGACCGGCTCGCGACACATGCTCGCCGAGTTCACCCGAGATGACGTCGAGGCTCTGATCGCAAAGAGCCCCACGCTCCGGATCCCCGCTCAACCAGGCGGGTCGCAGGGTGCGGCCCATACCTGACCCGTTTGCACAGGAGGTATCGCCATGCGTGCACTCAAGACCGTCGCCGTCGCCCTGGGAGTGACCCTCGGCGCCCTCATCGTCATTCCGCTCATCGTGCTGGCCGGCCTGTTCGTCTGGCTGAAGCTCACCGAGGAGACTGACGACGAGTCGCTGGAGCTGGACCAGGAAGAAGCCTGATCCACAGACCCGGGCCGCTCCCCGCGAGCGAGACGCCCGCCGAATCACCGGCGGGCGTCGGCGATTCCGCGCCCACCGGGGGCGCCAGCCATCGGGTCGCTGAGTTCGGCGTCCTGCTCGTGGTCGCGGCGTGGGCCGCCAACTTCATCGTCGTCAAGGCCGCCAACCGCGAGATCCCACCGATCGCCTTTGCCTTCATCCGATTCTCGGCGGCGGCCCTCGTGCTGCTCGTCGTCCTGCGCTGGCGCGAGGGGACCATCGGGCTGCCGCGCCGACAGCTGGCGCCGATCCTGGGTCTCGGTGCGATCGGGTTCGGGCTGTACCAGATCCTGTGGCCCACGGCCCTCCAGACGATCCCGGCCGGTGATTCGGCGTTCCTCATCGCGGCGACCCCCGTGCTGACGGCGCTGTTCGCCTCCATGGCCGGCTCGGACACGCTCACACCCCGGAAGATGATCGGAGCCGTCATCTCGTTTGTCGGCGTGGGGATTGTCGTGGCGGCCGGCCGGGGCTTGGCTTGGGCGCGTCCCTCGTCGGTGACGCTTTGACGCTCTCGGCAGCCGTGTGCTGGGCCGTCTATACGTCCTGGGGCGCCCCGATCCTGGCCTCGGTGTCGCCGCTTCGGATGACCGCCTGGGCGATGGTCGGCGGGAGCCTGGTGCTGGCTCCGATCGGCCTGATCCAGGCGGCCGGCGCCGACTGGGGGGCGGTGACCACGGGGGCCTGGGCCGGCCTCGTGTACTCGACGATCATTCCCGCCGGCGTCGCGAACGTCGTGGTTTTCAACGCGATCAAGCTGCTCGGGCCCACCCGAATCACGGCGCTCCAGTTCCTCGTCCCGTTCATCGCCGTGCTCATGGGCGCCGCGTTCCTGAGCGAGGCCATCCAGCCCGCCCAGATCGTCGGCGGCGCCGTGATCATCCTGGGCGTGGCGGTGACGCGCGCGTATCGGGCGCCGGGTCGCCTCCGGCGCGGGCTCTCAAGACAGACGCCATGAGCCTCGTCCCACGTGCGGTCAATGTGATGTCATCAGTGATAGCATGAGGTCATGGACCGCACCACGCTCTCCCTCGACGTAGAGACACGGAGGCGCCTTCGACGCATCGCTGCGGAGCGCGGTATCTCGATGGCCGCGCTCATCCGCGAGGCAATCGATGAGACCGTCGAGCGGCACGCCCCGAAACCTCGAAGCCTCGGGGTGGGCGCATCGGGGACGATCGACACAAGTCGTCGCTCCGGGGACGTCCGGCCCGAGCCGCGTCCGTGGCGCTGATCCTCGATACGGGCCCGCTGTACGCGTCGCTCGATCGATCAGACCAGGACCACGTCGCGTGTCGTTCCCTGATCGAGGGCGCACACGAAGCCCTCGTGATCCCGGCGCCGGTCCTCGTCGAGGTCGACTACTGGATCCAGCAGCGCCTGAATCCAGGTGTACTAGTCGCCCTGCTGGCCGACATCGAAGCGGGCGCCTACGTCGTCGCCGACCTGGTGAGCGAGGACTACACGCGGATCCGCGAGCTCTGTGACCGGTATGCCGATGCGGACATCGGGTTCGTCGATGCCGCCGTGCTGGCGATCGTGGAACGTCTCGGCGAATCGAAACTCGCGACCCTCGACCGGCGCCACTTCGGTCTCCTCCGCCCGCGCCACGTTGAGTCGATCGAACTCCTGCCGGCCTGACGTCAGCCCCAGCGACCCCAGCGTCCAAGACTCATCCTTCGAAGCTGGCTGGGAATCGCACATGTTATACTCTGCACATGCATAGCGAACGCACCCAGGTGTTGCTCACGCCGGCGCAACGCGCCCGACTCGAGCGCATCGCGCTTCGGGAGGGTCGCTCCATGGGCGCCGTCATCCGCGACGCCGTCGATGCCTACACGCTGCCGAGGGCCAGGCCACGGCACGAGGCGCTCCGATCCCTGACAAGCCTCGGCGCTCCGGTCGCGGACTGGGATGTCATGAAGGCGGAGATCGAGCGCGGCGCGCTTGCTCGGTCGCCTACCGAAGGACCGTCGTGACGGTCTTCGTCGATACCGCGGTGATCATGTATGCGGCCGGCGCGGATCACCCGCTTCGCGGCCCATGCGCGGCGTTGCTCGCGCGGGTCGCCGACGGTGAGCTCGACGCCGTGACCTCCGCAGAAGTTATCCAGGAGATCCTCCACCGATTCACCGCGCTCCGGCGGCCGTCGATCGGCGCGGCCATGGCGAGCGGTGCACTCGACCTGTTTGCACCGGTGCTTCCGATCACGCATGCGACGATGCGCCGCGTCGCCGACCTGATCGAACGCTATCCGAGACTCGCGGCCCGCGACCTCGTTCACGTTGCGACCTGTCTCGAGGAAGGGATCGGGGAGATCGTCAGCCCCGATCGCGGCTTCGACGAGGTCGAAGGCATCCGGCGGCTGGATCCGGCCGGCGAGCTGCCCGGCTGAGTCCGCTCGCCGGGTGGCGCCCCGCGCCGTCTTCCGGTAGCATTTGAAAAACCCCCGGAGGATCTTGACCCGTGGCGAAGTATGTCTTTGTGACCGGAGGCGTCACCTCCTCCCTCGGCAAAGGCATCACCGCCGCCAGCATCGGTCGGCTCCTCAAGGCCCGCGGCCTCCGGGTCTCCATCCTCAAGCTGGATCCGTACATCAACGTGGATCCCGGCACGATGTCCCCGTACCAGCACGGCGAGGTCTTCGTGACCGACGACGGGGCCGAGACGGACCTCGATCTCGGCCACTACGAGCGGTTCATTGACGAGAACCTGAGCCAGCTCTCCAACGTGACCACGGGCCGGATCTACCAGGCCGTGATCGCCAAGGAGCGCCGGGGCGACTACCTCGGTGGGACCGTCCAGGTCATCCCGCACATCACCAACGAGATCAAGGAACGGATCAAGCGCGTCGCCAGGGACGGCGATCCGGATGTCGTGATCGTCGAGGTCGGTGGGACGGTCGGCGACATCGAATCGCTGCCGTTCCTCGAGGCCATCCGCCAGATGCGCAAGGACATCGGCCGGGCCAACGTGCTGTACGTGCACGTGACGCTGCTCCCGGCGCTCGCCGCCACGGGCGAGCTGAAGACGAAGCCGACCCAGCACTCGGTCAAGGAGCTTCGCGGGATCGGCATCCAGCCCGACGTCATCGTCCTCCGCTCGGATCACGAGGTCACGGACGAGATTCGCGAGAAGATCGCGCTGTTCACGGACGTCGACATCGAGGCGGTCATTCCGGCCCCGACCGCCGAGACCATCTATGAAGTCCCTCTCCAGTTCGAAGACTTCGGACTCGGCCGGCTCGTCGTTCGCGAGCTGGGACTCGGGGATCCCGAGGCGGTGCCCGATCTCGACGGCTGGCGGGCCCTCGTGGAGCGGATCAAGCGCCCGAAGCCCATCCTCGAGATCGCGCTCGTGGGCAAGTACATCGAGCTCCCGGATGCCTACCTGTCGGTCACCGAGGCCCTCCGGCACGCCGCGTGGGCGCACGAGGTGGACGCCAAGGTCCGTTGGGTGGACTCAGAGACCCTGACCCGCGAGAACCTGCACGAGCGGCTGGAGGGCGCGGCCGGGATCCTCGTCCCGGGCGGTTTCGGCCATCGCGGGATCGAGGGCAAGGTCCTCGCAGCGCACTTCGCGCGCGAGCACAAGGTTCCGTACCTCGGGCTGTGCCTGGGACTCCAGTGCGCGGTGATCGAGTTCGCCCGCGAGGTCATGGGGAAGTCGGACGTGAACTCCACCGAGTTTGACATGTTCACCGACAACCCGGTCATCGATTTCATGCCGGACCAGCGGGACATGGAGGACAAGGGCGGCACGATGCGCCTGGGTATCTACCCGGCCCGTCTCACCCCTGGCTCCAAGGCTGCGGCAGTCTACGGACAGGAAGTCATCTACGAACGCCACCGCCACCGGTTCGAGGTGAACAACAGCTACCGCCAGGCCCTCGAGGCCGCGGGCATGGTCCTGTCCGGCCAATCGCCCGACGGGCGGCTCGTCGAGATCGTGGAGCTCAAGGATCACCCGTACTTCCTGGCCAGCCAGTTCCACCCCGAATTCAAGAGCCGGCCCGAGCGCCCGCATCCGCTGTTCGACGGGTTCGTGGCGGCCTCCCTCGCGGTCCGCGATGGTCGGGAGCCGGTCCTCACCGCGCGCTTGGCCGCCGTTGCAGAGCCGCTCGATCAAACGTCGCCCCGCGAGGCGGTCACGCCCGCCGGCTGACACCCTCGAGCGTCGCTGACGCTCCGGTCCGGGCGCAATCCTCGTCGTCGTCTCCAGCCCTCGCACCGTGCGCGCCGTCTTGTTGCATTTGCAACTATCTGATATGGTTGCGTAGTCAACTACCGATCGGTACTCGCGCTTGCGACGCCGCCGGACATGAGAACGGACCTCGCACCATGACTACACTCACATATACAGCTCCGGCGATCGAGCGACTGCCCATCGACGATAGCTTCGCGACGCCGGCAACCGCCGACCAGCTCGCGCGCGCTGCCGCTGCCCTCCGGGCCCACGGTATGGATGTCCGTATCGCCGACACGGCCGACGAAGCCGCCGACATGGCCCTGTCGCTGATCCCGGAAGGGGCGGAGATTCACAGCGGCGCGTCTGACTCGCTCACGGCCATCGGGCTGACCGAGGTCATCGAGCGATCCGGCCGATTCGACGCCGTCAAGCCGAAGCTCTACGCCATGGATCGCGCGACCCAGGCGCGGGAGATCCGCAAGCTCGGTGCCGCGCCTGATGTCTTCATCAACAGCGCCGCGGCGATCACCGAGGACGGCAAGATCGTGTGGGCCTCCGGTAGCGGGAGCCAGCTGGCGCCGATCGCGAACGGAGCCGGCAAGGTCATCCTCGTCGTCGGCGCGCAGAAGGTCGTCCCGGACCTGGCGACCGCGTTCGAGCGGATTGAGCGCTACGCCCAGCCCCTCGAGGACATCCGGATGCAGGTGACCTACGGGATGCGCAGTGCCGTGAACAAGTTCCTCGTGGTCCAGGGCGAGCGACCCGGCCGGACCACGGTGATCCTCGTTCGTGAGGCGCTCGGCTACTGAGCATGGGTCTTGATGGCGGTCGGGCGTAGAATCACCGCTCGGCCGCCGCCCCATCCGGGTCCGGGCAGCCTTCCACGGAGTCCGAACTCACATGAAGCTCTTCCTCGATACCGCCGACATTGACGAGATTCGCACCGTTGCCCGGTGGGGGGTCCTCGACGGGGTCACCACGAACCCAAGCTTGTTTGCCCGGACCTCCGGCAGGACCTACGACGAGGTTCTCGCGGAGATCTGCACGATCACCGATGGCCCGGTGTCCGCGGAGGTCGTCGCAGAGGACCTGGACGGGATGCTGTCCGAGGGGCGCCACTTCGCGAAGATCGCCGAGAACATCGTGGTCAAGGTCCCGATGTCGGAGACCGGGCTGGAGGCGATCAGCCGGTTTGCGGCCGAGGGGATCAGCACCAACTGCACGCTGATCTTCACGGCCAACCAGGGTCTGCTCGCGGCCAAGGCCGGCGCATCGCTCCTGTCGCCGTTCGTGGGCCGTCTCGACGACATCAACGAAGAGGGGATGATCGTCATCCGAGAGCTGTCGGACATCATCCGGTTCCACGAGATGGAGGCGGAGGTCCTGTCGGCGTCCATTCGCCACCCGCGCCACGTGACCGAGTCGGCGCTGGCCGGCGCGCACGTCGCGACGCTCCCGTTCAAGGTCTTCCAGCAGATGATCCGTCATCCGCTCACGGACAAGGGCATCGCCCAGTTCCGCGCGGACTGGGACGCGGCCCGCAAGGCGCTCGAGGCCGCCAGGAACTGACGTCATTCGGGTCGCGCCGGGCCGCGCCGGCCCGCGCCGGCCGGGCGGCACCGATCAGGCGGCACCGATCAGGCGCCGCCGTTTGCGCCAGCTGCAAACAACTTCGGCATGCACGGACCGGCGCGCCGGGGCCTCGTCATTTCTTTGCGCGTGATGCAATGCCTCGTCTGGTGCCGCCCTGTCGGGCATTGGTAGAGCGACGCTCACGCCAGTTCTTTGCGCCCAGCGCAACGAAGTCAGCCCCTGCCCATGTCTCCGTGGAGTTGTTTGCATCACCTGCAACGCCCGGTCGGAGGTTTGCACGTGACGCAAGGAGTCGGCGGCAGCGACCGCGACCGGCCGGGCCGCCCGGCGGCTGAGGTCAGCTCGCGACCCTGCGCAGCTACGCCCTCCGGCCGACGTGCAACGTCACCAGCCCGAAGGTCAGCGGCGTCCAGCGCACGTCGATGAGCCCGGCCCGTCGCATGATCTCGGCGACTTGCTCGGGTGGCGGGTAGGCGCGCACGCTCGTAACGAGATAGCGATACGCATCCGCCTGACCGGCGAGCCGCCCGATCAACGGGACGACACGCTCGAACCAGAAGCCGCCGAGGCGCCCGAGAGGCGAGCGCGGCCGGGCGATCTCCAGGCAGGCGACGATG
>Ga0209002_10004881_pt1 | contig 10469 bp, 8 predicted proteins | sample Rifsed16ft2_FD_184010 | JGI IMG/M metagenome (GOLD analysis project Ga0209002, IMG submission 184010) | Soil microbial communities from Rifle, Colorado, USA - sediment 16ft 2 (version 2) | ecosystem: Environmental > Terrestrial > Deep subsurface > Rock core/Sediment | place: Rifle, Colorado...
GGCTTCCGCGTCATTGTCGAATATCATTGATAGGTAGTAGACTTGGCTTAGTTCCGCCGTTCACCAGGTCTTGAGGAGGCCTCCCATGTCTGACAACCCTTATTCCGACCGTTCCAAGTTTCCCTGGAGCGCCGTCATCGTTGCGCTGGCCGCACTCGTCTTTGGCTGCATCATCGTCGGCACGCTGATTGCCCGCAATTTTCTGGGGACGCAGACGCTCATCCCGTCGGGCGGGGACGCGACTCAGGCCGCGCCGCCAGGTTCTGTCGCCGTTGATATTTCTTCGTCCAACACCAAAGAAGACTGGATGGACGCCGTCGTCGAGCAGTTCAACCAGGAGCAGCACAAACTCTCGTCAGGCGATGTCATTTTCGTGCGCGTGAGCCACGTGACCTCCGGCGGCTCACAACAGGCGATCCTCGACGGGAAGAGCCAGCCGACGGTGTGGAGTCCTGGCGATCAGAGCTGGGTGGACACCGCCAACCAGACGTGGCGCGACCGGACGGGCCGCCCGCTGATCCCCGACGCCTGCCCGGCCTCCATCCTCGCCCCCATCGGGTTTGCCATGTGGCGCCCCATGGCCGAGGCGCTCGGCTGGCCCGACAAGCCCATCAGCTGGGACAACCTCGTCAATCTCTCCGCCGACCCCCAGGGCTGGGCCAGCCTCGGCCACCCGGAGTGGGGCCAGTTCAAGTTCGGCCACACGCACCCCGACTATTCCAACGTCGGCCTGCTGATGATGACTTCGCTCGCGTACTCGACCAAAGGCAAGACCGGCGGGCTGACGGCGAACGACGTGTACGCCGACGACGTGGTGAACGCCTTTACGCGCGTGGAGCAAAACACTTATCACTACGGCATCCAGAGCCGCCCGCTGATGCAACTCCTGGGCAAGCGCGGGCCGGATTACCTGCACGGGGTGACGACCAGCGAAGCGGAGATGTTGAAGACGAACGCCGAATTCAAAGATACGCTGCGGTTCCAGTTGGTGTTCATCTTCCCGGCCAAAGGCACGTTCTGGAGCGAGCAACCGTACTGCATCCTCGCCGCTGACTGGGTGACCGAGGAGCAAAGGGAAGCCGCGGAAGCCTTCCGCGATTATCTGTTGGATCCGGCCCGGCAGGAGATGGCGATTGACAACTATCTACGCCCGGTGGATGCGGGCATCTCCCTGCACGCGCCGATTGCGCTGGACAGCGGCACCGACCCGCGCGTGACGCGCAACACTGTTCCGGCGCTGGAAAGCCCCTCCGCCGAAGTGGCCGAGGCGGTAAAGGATGTGTTCCACCAGACGAAGAAGAAGGCGACGATCGTGATGGTGATTGACACTTCGGGCAGCATGGAAGGCGACAAGATCAAAGCCGCCGTCGAGAGCTCGATCACGTTCGTGGAGCATTTCGACCCGAACGACGAAATCTACGCCGTCGGCTTTGGCGGGGAACGCACGATCTACGACCTGGGCGGCGGGCGCGCGGGAGACGTAGGCGAGCAACTGGTCAAAGCGTTGGGCGGCATCTATGCCAGCGGCAACACACCGCTTTACGACGCTGTGTGCACCGCCGCCGACAAGATCAACGCCTTGCAGATCGAAGACCAGGCCAGTGGCGAGAAACGGCTGTACGGCATCGCCCTGCTCTCGGATGGCGAGGACACGTCGAGCCTCCGCACCGAGAACCAGATGTTCGGCTGCCTGCCGAGCGGCGAAGACGTGGAAGGCGTCAAGGTGTTCACCATCGCCTACGGCGAGGACGCCAACGCCGACCTGATGCTCCGCATCGCCAACCGGACGAACGGCAAGACCTTCAAAGGCGACCCGGAGAGCATCGAGAGCATTTACAACTCGATTTCAGCGGAGCAATAGCCTGTCATTCTGAGGGCGCGCCCGAAGAATCTCCGCCGGAGACGGTTCGCTGCGCTCAGCGTGACAAGCCTGGTGACGTATGGATCATTCTTGATATGCAGACTTCGCGCCCCTTCTGGTTCCTGCTCAACATTTACGGCTGGGTCGTCTTGGGCATGAGCGCCGTCACGGCGTTCGTCGTCGGCCAGTGGTGGATCGTCTTGCTGGGCGTCGTCGGCTACCTGATCGCCCTGCTGGTTGACCTGGTCAGCGGCAGCAGCCTCGGGCGCACGGGCGTCATCCGCCTGTCGCGGGCAGAGCAGGAAAACCGTGAGCTGCGGGCCGAACAAGGGCGGCTCCTGGGAGCAATTAAAGAACGGGATGCGAAGATCGGGGCGACAGAGAAGACAGTCACCAATCACCAGTAGACAGTCGCCAGTAGACAGTCGTCAGACTATTGAGCGCGAAAAATGGGAGGGAATGATGCACAACTTTCGAGAACTCAAAGTCTGGCAACGGGGCATGAAATTTACCGTGGCGATTTATCGTGAAAGCCGACAATGGCCGCAGGATGAGCGGTTTGGGTTGATCAGCCAAATCCGGCGCGCGGCCAGCTCTATTCCGTTGAACATTGCCGAGGGCGCCGGCAATAGTTCTGATAAGGAGTTCTGTCGTTACCTCGAAATGGCGCTGCGCTCTGCGTATGAAGTCATGACGGCCATAGACATCGCCCGCGGGCTGGAGTTTCTCGCCGACAAGGCCGCCGATGATCTGCAAAAAGAGTGTGACGAAATCGCCGCCATGCTCGTTGGTCTGATGAAATCTCTCGGCTGGAGAGACAATCCGCGCTCTACAAAGAAGTAATCTGTCTACTGGCGACTGAAGTCTGTCTACTGGCGACTGACGACTGTCTACTGAGCTGTGAAATTCCAAATCACCTTCCTCCCGCAAAACGTCGTCACCCACGCGCCGGAGGGCACGACGGTGTTCAACGCCGCGAACTGGGCCGGGCTGGCGATTGACAGCACCTGCGGCGGGCGCGGGACGTGCGGCAAATGCAAGGTGCGCTTCCTGCAAGGCGTGGACGGCGTGACCGAAGCCGATCACCGCTTCCTGTCCGAGGCCGAGCTGGCCGAGGGCTGGCGGCTCTCGTGCCGCGCCCCGCTCCACGCCGACTGCTTGGCCGAAGTGCCCCGGCTGATGACCTCGCCCAAAGCCGCGCTCCTGGGCTACGGCCAGCACGTCATCCTCAACCCCAACGTCGCCAAAGTTCACCTGCAGCTCGCCGAGCCGACGCTCGAAGACCAGCAGTCCGACCTGGCGCGCCTCGTCGAGGCGCTCGACGTGGAGGGCTACGAAGTCCGCGTTGACCCAGCCGTGTGGCGCGCCCTGCCCAAAACCTTGCGCAACAGCAATTTTTCAATCACCGCCGTCGTCTGCGGCGACGAACTGATCGCTGTTGAGCCGGGCGACACAACGGGCCAGTTGTATGGTCTGTCACTGGACATCGGCACGACCACGGTCGTCGGCGCGGTCGTCAACCTGAACACCGGCGCAGTCGAGGCTGTCAAATCCACCCTCAACGGGCAGGCGCCCTACGGGGCCGACGTGATCTCGCGCGTCAGCCACACGATGATGGAGCCGGAAGGGCTGGCGGCCCTCCACACGCGCATCGTCGAGACGATCAATGCGCTGTTTGACGAACTGCTGGGCATGTCCGGCGTGACGCGCGAGGACGTCTACGAGGTCGTCGTCGTGGGCAACGCGACGATGATCCACCTGCTGTTGGGCATTGACCCCGAGCCAATTTCGGTCGCCCCCTTCATCCCCGCGATCAACGAGCCGGTGACTCTGCCGGCTGCAGAAATTGGGTTGAAGATGCACCCGCAGGCCCGGTTGAGCACCCTGCCCCACCTGGGCGCGTACGTCGGCGCAGACATCGTGGCAGGCGTCTTGGCGACCGGGGTGGTGCGCAACAAGGACGAAAAACTCCGGCTGTACATTGACGTGGGGACGAACGGCGAGATCGTGCTTGGCTCCGCCAGACGCGCGCTTGCGACGGCGGCCCCGGCCGGCCCGGCCTTCGAGGGAGCGCAGATCAAGTGCGGGATGCGTGCGAGCGACGGGGCCATCGAGGGCGTGCAGATCAACGGCGGCGCGGTGCACCTGCAAATTATCGGCGGGGCCGTGCACCCTATTGGGCTCTGCGGCTCCGGGCTGGTAGATGCCGCCGCCGAACTGGTGAAGTGCGGCCTGGTGGACGCCTCAGGCCGGCTGTTGAAGCCCGACGAAGCGCGCGAGCGCGGATTGCCTGAAGGCCTGATTGCGCGGCTGGTTACAGTAGACGGCGCGCGGGCCTTCCTGCTGAGTGAGCCGCAAGACAATATCGTGCTCACCCAGCCCGACATCCGCGCGCTGCAATTCGCTAAAGGCGCGATTGCCGCCGGGGTGAACGTCCTGCTGGCGCACATGGGCGTGACCGCTGGCGACCTGCGCGAGGTCTTGCTGGCCGGGTCGTTCGGCTCGTACATCAACCCGGCGAGCGCGCGGCTCATCGGCCTGGTCCCCTGGGTTCCGGTCGAGCGCATCGTCGCCGTGGGGAACGCGGCGGGCGAGGGCGCCAAGATCTGCCTGCTCTCGTTCCGCGAACGGCAGGCCGCTAACCGCCTGCCGGAGTTCATCGAGTATCTCGAACTCTCCGGCCGGTCGGAATTCAACGATATTTTTACGGAGGCGTTGGGGTTTCCGGTCCGGACAGCATAGCCGCTCACGAATAAGATGAAAATCTACTGCCCTACGTGCGGCTACGAGCCGATGCCGGACGTGCTCTGGACCTGCCGACCGGGTTGCGACTATGCCTGGCATACCTTCGACACGCACGGACAATGCCCCAACTGCTTCAAATGGTGGAAAGTGACGCAGTGCCCAGAATGCCACGTATGGTCTCCGCACGATGATTGGTATCACGACATGCCGCCTGTGGAAACCGAACAGGCCGAGGAGGTTGTTAGCATCCCTGCATGACTGACAACACCCGCCCCATGCGCGCGGGGAGCCGACTCGAGCGCGTCCTCCGCGCCGGGTTGTTCGCCGTCACCGCCGAACTGAACCCGCCCGACACCGCCGACCCCCACGCGGTCTACGAGGCCGCGCTTGTCCTGGCCGAGGTCGCCGACGGCATCAACGCCACCGACGCCTCCGGCGCGAACGCCCACATGTCGAGCCTCGGCGTGTGCGCGCTGCTCATCCGCGCCGGATACGAAGCCGTGCTTCAGATGTCGTGCCGTGACCGCAACCGCATCGCCCTGCAGGGCGACCTGCTCGGCGCGGCGGCGCTCGGCGTGAAGAACGTCTTGTGCCTCACGGGCGATGACGTGACCGCCGGCGACCAGCCGGAAGCCAAGCGCGTCTTTGACTTCGACTCGACGCAATTGCTCCGCACCGCGACGATCATGCGCGACAAAGGCCTGCTGCTCAGCGGCCGCAGGCTTTCCCTGCCGCCGCACGTCTTCCTCGGCGCGGCCGAGAACCCGTTCGCTCCGCCGCTCGACTGGCGGCCTCACCGGCTGGCGAAGAAAGTCGAAGCCGGCGCGGACTTCATCCAGACGCAGTTTGTGTTCGACGTGGATATTTTCCGCCGCTTCATGGCCCGCGTGCGCGACCTCGGCCTGCATCAAAGGGTCTACATCCTCGCGGGCGTCGGCCCCCTGCGCTCGCCCAAAGCCGCCGAGTTCACGCGCACGCACGTCCCCGGCGTGTACATCCCCGACTCCATCGTCGAGCGGCTGAACAAGACGCCCAAGCCGCGCTGGGTCGAGGAGGGCATGCAAATCTGCGTCGAGATCATCGAGCAGGTGCACACGGTCGAAGGCGTGGCGGGCGTGCACGTGATGGCCTACCGGCAGGAAGAGATGGTCGCCGAGATCATCCGCCGGGCCAAATTGTTCCCCCGCGTTTCGCCGGAAGCGCTCCACCGCCCGGTTACTGTTAATCCATGAGGCGGGCGGTTGTTGCCGCGTCTCATTCGCCAAAGAGGAGATGGACAATAGTTCCCTCACGATCGCGTGACGATACCCTCGCCATCCTTCGCGGCCAACCCATCGCGCGCCTGCCCGTCTTCGGCGGACTGCCGAGCCTGACCGCGCCCGGCCTGAGCGCCGCGGGCATTCGCTACGGCGAGGCCCACACTGACCCAACTATGATGGCGCGCGCCGCCGCCAGCACCTACGAAACGTTCGGCTTCGAGTCGGCGGTTGTCCCTTTCGACCTGTGCGTCGAAGCCGAAGCGCTGGGGTGCGGCGTAGACTTCCAGACAGATGTAGACGCTTTCCTCGCCCCGGTCGTTAGTGCGCCCCTCCGTAGGGGCGATCAGCTGATCGCCCCTACATTGCCTGATGACCCTTCTCGGGCCGGGCGGATTCCGATTGTGTGTGAAGCCTTGACGCAACTGAAAAACGGCGTCGGGCGCGAGGTCGCCATCGGCGCGTGGATACCGGGGCCGTTCACGCTCGCCTGGCAGCTTTTCGGGGCCGAGGCCTGGCTCATGGCGATCAAACAAGACCCCACGCGGGCTGCGCATTTGCTGGAATCCCTCGCGGAGTTCCTCGCCCGCGTGGGCGCACGCTATCGCGAGGCCGGGGCCGACCTCCTCACCATCCACGAGATGGGCGGCTCCCCGCAGGTCGTCGGCGCTTCGACTTTTCGCTCATTAGTTCAACCGGCCCTGACCCGCCTCATCGCCGCCCTGCCCTCACCCCGTGTCCTCAGCGTGTGCGGGGACACGAACAAGAGCGTCGCCGATCTCGCGGCCTGCGGTGCGGAGGCGCTGAACGTGGATCACCGCAACGACCTCGCACGGACGCGGCAGGCGCTTGGGCCGACCGCCATTCTGCTCGGCAACTTTGATCCGGTGAAGACGCTGAGCCAGGGGACGCCAGAGACGATTGCCCAGGCCGTGCGCGCGATAGCCGACGCGGGCGCGAACGCGGTCTGGCCCGGCTGCGACCTGTGGCCGGAGATGCCCGAGGCCAACTTCCGCGCGCTGATTTCGGCGGCTCGTGATATAGTCACGCCGGAAAGGCGGCCTACCCCGATGAACAGCGACAACCTCGAAGAGTTCTGGGAAGATTTGCTCTCGGAAGAACCGGCGCGCATCCGGCGCGTCTGGAAAGACCTCACCGACGAAGAGTGCGCCGCGGTGCTGGACCACCTGCGCCGGATGACCGAGGAAGAAGGCTGGCACGCCGCGCAGAAGCAGGCGGCAGCAACCGCCCTACACGTGATTCGCGAGCAGGCTGAATGAATATGGAATCCAAACCCGAACTCGAACGCTTTCAAACCATGACGACGATCCTCATCGCCGTCGTCTCGACGGCCATCGCGCTCGTCGCCTCGCAGACCGCCGTGGCGAGCGGGAACACGACCGAGGCGCAGCACAACGGCGTGCTGGCGAAGATCAACCTCGAGCGCGTGGATGGCCGGAACCGCATCGAGATGGCCCGCAACCAGCGGGCCTTCGACCGCTTCCGCTTCAACCGCGCCCTGTGGTCGCTCACGCAGGAATACATCGCCACGGCCGAGGCCGCCGGGCAGTCGCCGCACGGCACGCGCCTGCGCCAGGAAGCCGCCGGGGTGCTGGAGGAAAGCGACATCGCCTGGCAATTCCTGGAGAGCGGCTACCTGATCGCCGACGAGAACGGCGACTACGTGGACTTCGATATTGAGACCTATCTCAGCGACGGGCGGCAGAATGCCGCCATCACTCAAGATGTTGACTCCACGGATAACTTCCAGGACGCGGAGGATTCCCGCGGCAAATCGTTAGCCATGAACCTCAGCCTGATCGTGCTGTTCGTTTCGGTCCTGTTCCTCACCTGGGCGCAGATCACCCGCTCGGCTCTGCGCTGGGTGTGGCTGGGCGCGGGGGTGCTGGTGGCCCTCGGCGTCGGCGCGGGCTACCTGCTGGCCGGGATGGCCGGAGCGCTAGGCCTGTAAGAGCGCGTTGCACGCGCGACTTCGCGGCCACAAGCCGCTCGTGCGAGCACGTTGTACGCGCGACTGGGAGTCCGTGAATCCGTTCCATCGGTTGGCCTGACCTATGAGCACCGAGAAAACCGAAAGCACGCCAAAACCCATCGCATCCGTTGACTGGTTCAAGAACGGCGTCATCATCCTGATGACCCTCGTCGGCGTGTTTGCCGCCAGCATCACCTTCCTGCAAAGCTACGCCGGACTGCAATCCGAAGACCTGGTGCAGCGGAGCGAGTTCACGGCGGTCAACTCCACCGGGCTGTCGTTCCAGGCTGGGCTGGAGGCGGCGCAGGGCATTGACACGCAGGAGTTGTATTCCGACTACCTCCAGCGCGCCGTCCGCGCCGACACGAAGGCGCGCGCGCTCCGCATGGGCGGCCAGGGCGCGCTCGCCGCCGGGTACGCGCTTGACGCCGAACGCTGGAACAAGGCGGCGGAAGAAGTCGTGCTGTCCGACCCGCTGCTGGCCGAGTACAACCAGGACGCCGCCCTGTACCGCGAAACGTTGTTACGCCAGGCATACGTGGAAGGCGAGCGCCAGTACATCCTGCTGACGCAGTCGCGGGCCTGGAGCAACGAGGCGAACCGCTACGTCGCCATCCTCTCTACGCTGTCCATCTCGCTCTTCCTCGCCGGCCTGTCGCTGACGATCAGCTCGCGCGTGCGCTACTTCCTCGCCGCCGCCGCGACGGGCCTGGCGTTCGTCTGCACCATCTGGACGGTCCTCGTCCTGCTCACGCCCATCCCCGAGGTCCCCGAAGAGGCCATCCAGCGTTTTGTAGACGGACTGACGAAGTACAACGTCAGCCAGGCGAGAGATGAAGACCCCATCGAGGCCATCGCCGATTTCGACGCGGCGATTGAGAAGGCCGAGGATTACGGGCGCGCCTATTTCTACCGCTCGCTGGCGAACACCGACTCCCGCCTGGCCGAGATTCACCTCGACCCGGGCAAGGCCATCGCCGACGGCGAACGCGCGCTCGAACTCGGCATCGAGACCTCGCCCGTGTACGGCAACCTCGGCTGGCTCTACTACCTCAACGGGCAGTACAACAGCGCGCTCGACGCGACCGAAAAAGCCCTCAGCATGACGCCCGGCGAGTGCTACCTCACCTTCAACCACGGGTTGATACTGACTGCACTGCAGCGCGACCCATCCGAGGTCGAGCAGGCTTACACCAGGGCCATCGAGTGCGCCCGTAATCAAAGTGATTACCTGCGGAACTATTATCTCGACGTGGGCGTGGTGGACCTGGAAGACCTGGCGCTCGCGCGGCCCGACCTGAGTCCGGCGATTGAACCGGCCCGCCGCCGGTTGAAGGAGACGCTGGCTTCCCTCAATTTCTTCGGCGACACGCAGCCGCGCCCGACCTCGGCCCAATTCGGCCCGCTGACCTTTGGGGAATCGATCGACTCATCCAACCTTGTGATCGCGCCGGCCGGCGAATTCCCGCAGACGGCGACGACCGTCTACGCCGATTTCGAGTTCTCCGGCATGACGCCGGACACACAGTGGCTGGAACGCTGGCTGCTGGACGGGCAGGAATATTTCGTGCTGGAGCACCAGGGTTGGGGCGAGGACGAGTCGGGCGTGGGCTGGATCGGCGTCACCCAGGCGGGGGGCGTGCCTTCCGGGCGCTACCACGCGGATGTGTTCGTCGAGGGGAACCTGGCGACCTGGGGAGAATTCACGGTCCTGGCCGGGTCCCTGCCCCGGCTCTACTCGCACACCAGCACCGACGTCAGCGTGACGATCAATTACCCGTGGAACTGGAAGATCACCGACCTCGCCGATTACGAGGTCTCGGTGGTGGCCGCGCGCGAACCGGGCAAGCCGACCTTCTTTGGCGTCACGGCGTGGCTGACGACCGCCGGGACCGACGACGATGTCTTCAACCTGTTCCAATACAACTTCGACGCCATGCAGTTGGAGTTCGGCGACTTCAGCTCGGAAGAGGCGCTGGCGTTCACCATCGCGGAGCGGGACGGCTGGCTGAACTACTACACCTACACTAACGCCGACGGCATCCCTATTCAAGGCGCGCTTGCCGGCGTGCTCGTCCCGGAGAAGCAGAACGTTTTCATCCTCCTCATCGAGTCTGATTCCGCCGAGTGGGACGCCAGCGTGGATTTGTTCGACGCGATGCTGAGCAGGATCGAGATTATTGAGTGAAAAGTGAACCGTGATCGGCGAACAGTGATCATTGGCGCCTGATGACTGTTTACTTTTCCACCGTCGTCATCATCAACCCACACGCCAGCAGCGCCAGCGCCGCGCCGAAGTAAAACGGCGCGCTCGGGCCGAAGCCGCTCCACCCGAACGCCCCCTGCCACAGGATCCCGGCGAGAAAACTGGCGGGGAAGGCGGTGAGGCCAATGGCCGCGTTGAACACGCCGTACGCGGTCCCACGGTGCTCAGCCGGGACCAGGTCGGCGACGTAGGCCTTGGCGATCCCCTCGGTCAGGCCGTAGTAAAGCCCGTAAGCCCCCATCAAGGCCCAGGCCTGCCAGCCCGCCGTCACCTGCGCGAAACCCAGATAGATCAGCCCGTACACGCCCCACCCGCCGATGATCAACCGCCGCCGCCCGATCCTGTCCG